>Ga0080064_1000043_pt1 | contig 390713 bp, 400 predicted proteins | sample Subgrocontami54m_FD_69260 | JGI IMG/M metagenome (GOLD analysis project Ga0080064, IMG submission 69260) | Subsurface groundwater microbial communities from S. Glens Falls, New York, USA - GMW46 contaminated, 5.4 m (SPADES assembly) (version 2) ... | reverse complement strand
AGTTATACAGTCTATTTACTTGCTTAGTTTTCAATGATCTTCAAACTCTCTTAAAACCTCTACTTGAGGCTTCTTCAGGTCCTAAACTTTAGGTCTCTGTGTTTGTGGATGGGAATTATAGACAAATGATTCTTAGAGGGGGCTTAAAATATGAATGGGCATTTTAAAAAATCATAAAAATGTTAAGTTTTTTAAGTTTTTATTATACTTTTTTACTAGGAACTCCCTTGCATACCCACTATGTTGCTATTTATTAACTCTTTATGTATAAAATTCTTAAATATACAAATATGTAAATTATTTTGTATTACATATATAAAGGAAGAAAAAATGGGACTTTATGATCGTGATTACGCAAGAGGAAATGCATCTACTTATAGCAGTTATTCTAAAAGTGAGGCACAAATTGTTTCTTTTGTAAAAGAGACATACAAACTTTTCGCAGCCTCGATGATGGCTGGGGCTGCTGGAGCTTATGTAGGCGTTCCTATGGCTGGAACAATTCAAGCATTTTTTTGGCCTCTGTTTTTTCTAGAGATTGGTTTGTTAATTGGTTTACATTTCGTAAAGCACAAGCCTGGCATTAATTTAGCCGTTATGTTCGGTTTTGTATTTATGACAGGGCTTATGCTTGCACCTTTATTATCTCGTACGCTTGGGATGAGCGGTGGAGCTACTATTATAGGAAATGCTTTTGCTATGACTTCGGTGGTATTTGGTGCTATGAGTTTTTATGCAATTAAAACTACAAAAGATTTTACAGGATACACAAAACCTCTTATGATTGCTATGTTTGTAATCATTGGGTTTTCTATTCTTAACATATTTCTTGGTAACCCAATATTGCATATAATCATTTCAGGTGTTGTAGTCATACTTTTTAGCATAATGGTAATCTATGATACGCAAAATATTATGCAAGGCACTTATGAAACACCAATTGATGGTGCAATTGCTCTTTACTTAGATTTTTTAAATATCTTTACTGCATTATTGCAACTATTCGGTATATTTGGAAATGATGAGTAATCAACTTTCGCCCGAACTTTTTCGGGTGATTGATGCAAATCTAAACCGTCTAAGAGAAGGTATTAGAGTTGTTGAAGACATTATAAGATACAGAGACAATAACAAAGAACTCTCCTCTCAATTAAAACTCTTACGACACAGAGCAAAAATCAAAGAAACACTAGAGATACTCAAAGAGCGTGACAGCGTAAACGACGTACTTCGTTCTACCATAAAGAGCGAACTCAATCGTACAGATATATCATCTATTATAATTGCAAATTTTAAAAGAGCAGAGGAGTCTGCAAGAGTGCTTGAGGAACTTTTTAAACTATATAGTACAGAGTACAGTGAAAATTTTAAGTACATTAGATACGAGTTATATAGACTTGAAAAAGAAATTCTAACTTAATAAAAATAGCAGTTGGGGGATTTTTTGTACGAAGAGACTATATTTTATAGAGGCGATTTGGTCCAAAGACCAAATCACTTCTTCTCAAGACCCATATCGTATTCCATAAATGCTCTTGACACATTTCCTGCATTTAACAAATCATAAAGAGCTTTATCTTTAAACTCTTCAAGAGGCACTTTTTCAACAATTCCAGTTTCATCTATGCCATCATCAATAGCTTTCTTAACTCTATCTCTTGTTAGAGTAAAATATTGCTTTGCTTCATCGGCAGCCGTTTTATCAATTACAAATCCATGACCAGGAATCATTATCGTCCATGGTAAAGTATTCATCTTTTCAATAGCAGCAATTTCACCCTCAACAGATCCGTCTCTGTTTGATGTAACTCTTCCATTCATAACTAAGTCTCCAGCAAGAATAAGCTTGTTATCCGGCATATAAAGAAAATAATCCTCTTCAGAGTGTCCGTTGCCTACCGGCACGTATTCGAAGTTAACACCAGAAATAGCAAATTTAATTGTCTCTTTATGCCATTTATCAACTGGTATAATTTTTGTTCCTCTGATTGCATTTTCCGATAAAGTTTGAAACATTCTTGTCTTATCACCCGGTTTATAGTTTTTATTTATAGATTCAGGTCCTATAATTTCTGCGCCGTGAACTTCTTTGTAGTAGTTATTACCTAACCAGTGATCATCATGCTCATGACTTAATATAATAGTCTTTGGAGGTAATTTAGCAATCTTGCTCATAGCCTCATAAGCTTGTTTTGCATAAACATAAGATGCACCCGTATCCCACAGAACATAGCTGTCATTTGTTTTAATATAGCAAGTATTCACCATATTACCACCGTTCTCTTTTGTAGGAATTTCTAGCACTCCAAAGAAACACCATACATTTTCGCTTACTTGTTTCGGTACTAACTTATAATCATATTCAGGAGCTACAGCCTCTTTGACAGGAGCAGGTTTTTCAGCTTTAGCACTCTCTTGTGCTTTATTTTTATTATCCGAAGAACATCCATTTATCATCGGTAGTAGTGCTATTGCTGATACTACAAATGGATTCATCATTTTTTTTAACATACGATTACCTTTTGATTTAATTTATTCTCTAAAGAATAGAGTTGATGTGTTACAACAACACATCAAATTTACTCTCATATTTTAAAATTTCCCTCGTTTGAGGGAAATTTATGTAAAAACTATTTAATTGCTTCTTCAGCTTTTTCAGTTTTACCTTTGTTATCGATAGTTTCGATAACAATTTTATCACCCGCTTTAGCACCTTTAAATTTAAACATGAAGTAAGGGTCTTTTGATAAGAATGGACCAGTTGAAGCTTCCCATACAACAGCAGAACCTACTTTAGCAGTAATGTGTGTAATATAGCTCTCTTCAATTTTCTTTGTAGCAGCCTCTTCTTTACCAGCCATTGGACTCTCAAGTAATAACTTGATTTCTGTTTCTTCACCGTTTAATTTTGCTTTTATTTTCATAGTAATCCTTTTTTTATTTTTTTTATTTTTGCAACTATATTGAGAGGTGGGGGTTTATATCAACCTCCACATCCACCGATAGAAACTTCTACTTTTTGTACAGCTGAGTATAACTTGCCGTCTTTACCTTTTGCAACGATAGTAACATCAGCAGTTTTTCTCATTTTGATTTTAGTCATCATGTCCATAACACCGTTATCACCCATTTCAAAAACAACAACTGCACTTCTAGGGTTTGCATCTTGGAAGATAGCAATAGTAGTAAGCGCTACGCTTGATTTAACACCGATTGGAACTGCGCCACCGTTTTCAGCAAGCTTTGGAGCTTTAATCTCAATTTTGCCTTCAGTCGTAACAGATGAACCGAAAAGTGCCTCCATAGCCTCTTTACTTGTTGGAGCTTCCCAAGCTTTTGGAGCCGTCGTTCTAAAATCAGTAGCAGTTAAACTAGATGGTAAAACTGTTACAACAGCAGCTGCAGCTGCACCTAAACTTAAAAATTTTCTTCTTTGCATTTCTTTTCCTTTATGTAGTGTTTAAGCAGATCTAGTAAGCCTTACTTACTAGATTCTACCATATATTTAACAATATCTTTGACTTCATCGTCACCTAAATTCGTAGCACCGCCTTTTGGAGGCATACCGCCGATTCCATTGATAGCGTTATGATTCACTTTTTCCATACCTTTTTCCATAGCTTTTGCCCATGCAGCTTTAGCTCCGACAGCAGGAGCTCCCATTGCATCTGTTTTATGACAAACTGCACATGATTTCTCATATTCTTTAGCAGCAGGAGATGAAGCGGCACCTTTTGATGCATCCTCTTTCGGTAAATCTCTTACAGTAGAGTACGCAGGCACAACAGCTATAATCTCATTTGCTATTTTCGCTACAGGCTCTTTACCACAATTTGTCATACAGCGAGTTCCTGTAATTGCACCGAAATTTTTCGGATTCTTATAGAAAGCTTTTACATTCTCTACACCTTTTGGTCCATCAACATTGGGATAGAATCCATCGCGGTTTGGCATAACAATCTTTTTGAAGTTATCTTTATTTAACTCTTCAATATCTTCGCCATCTATTTTAACACCGTTTTCTGCCAGTAAGTAAGCCGTCATAGCATACATCTGATTTGGTGTATAGCTTTTTGGATGTGCATATGGCATAGCATCGCGGATATACCAGATAAGCGTACTTGCCTGAGGCCAGTATGAACCAATCGTTCTGTTTGGAGCATCTTTGCCTGGGCATGTTCTTTGGTTTTTAAGCGACTCTATGCTTCCGCCTGTTAAAGTCGGATACCCTTTTCCGCCTGCGCCAAACTCACCGTGGCAAACTGCACAATCTTTATCATAAAGTGCTTCACCCTCTTCTACTGTACCGGAACCTTCAGGTAAACCTGTACCGTCGGGCATAATATCAGCATCCCAAGCTTTTAGCTCATTTGGAGTAGGTGCTCTACCGAAGTTTACACCTTTCGTTGATTGCTCATTTACTCGATATGCAGTATATGAACCTTTTTCTCTCTTATAAGTAACACCGCCGTCTAGAGCATTTTTAGTTGCTTTATACATACCAGCAGGAGCAGCTTCAGTTTTGCTTTGAGCAGCAAATGCACTTGTTGTTAAAAGCGCACTTGCAACTATGGAAGCACCTAAAGCAATTAATTTATTATTTAATTTAATCATCATCTTCCCCCCTACTTTGGACAGTTGTCTGTTCTAACTTGAACATTATGAACTGACCCGTCTTCTCTAACTTCCCAAGTACAAATTGAGTTTCTGTGATAAACACCTTCTAATCCCATTATTGCTTTTTCTTGAGTGATTGATGGCTGAATATAACCAGCATCATCCATAGCACGAGATTGAATTAACAATGGTTTGCCCTCATATTTGTACATATAAGAGAATCTTGTCCAAGACTTAGGAAGAATTAAACCTTTTAGATTTGCTTTAACATAGTTATCTCCGCCATCAAACGATACATCTACGGCAGTAATAGTTCCATGTCCACTCCATGCAATACCCTCAACTTCTACTAAATCACCTTTTTTAAGGTCTGACCACGGCTTTTCAGGACATGGATTTGTAATAATCGAGTTTACTTCTAACGGATAGAAGTGTTGGATTGCTTTACCGCTCGGCATTAGAGCAGTATATTTAGAAGTCTCTTCTTTACAGTACCAAGGCTCTGATCCAAATTCAAGACGTTTTAACCATTTAATACACAGATTCGCTTCCCAGCCCGGCAACATTAGACGAACAGGATAACCTTGTTCCGGTCTAAGAGCTTCACCGTTTTGAGCCCAAACTATCATAGCATCATCTAAAACTTTCTCAACAGGAATCGTTCTGCTCATCTCTGAGCCGTCAGAACCCTCTGCCAACATCCATTTTGCAGTCGGCTTAATGCCGATTTCATCAAGGATAGTTTTAAGACGAACACCAGTCCACTCTGCATTACTCATCATCCCTTTTACAAATTGTAAAGAGTTGAATTGTGGACCTTTCCACTCAGCAGCACCATTTGCAGGGCACTCTAAGAAAAGAAGTCTACTCTCAGCCGGATACTTTTTCAACTGATCTAGTGTTAAAACGATAGGCTTCTCAACCAAACCGTGAATCATAAGTCTAAACTTATTAGGATCAATATGAGCTACACCGTTATGCGTTCTTGTAAAGTGCAAGCCATTTGGAGTTATGATTCCCTCTAACTCATGTAGAGGTGTCATAGAAACCGCAGCATGCATATCTCCTGCAGATGAAAGAAGAGCCGATGTTCTTCTTACAACGTTATGCTCATATGCCGATGGTATACCGTATGGGTATTTGTTAAGCTCATCACCCAACGTTGTTCCCCACTCTGTATGGTGAACTATGTTCGCATCATCAGCCAACAGCTTAGCAGGTGCTAAAATATTAGCGGCCGCAATCGCGCTTACAGAATAGACCGCAGTTTTCTTGAAGAAATCTCTTCTGCTTGATTGTTCTGTTTTATTTGTAGTAGTTTCTAAATTATTTTCAGAAATTTTACTCATTAATCATCTACCTCCTTCTCTTTAATCTTGTAGATTTTATGGTGTGCATAATTACATTTTATGCAAGGTATAAAATGCAAGACGGGAAGATTATATATGAAAATAAATTAAATTGTCAAGGATTTCTAGTGAAAATGTAACAATTTTCTCACATTTTTATAATTATGCACATTTCTACTCTTTTTTAGTAATAAATTTCTCACAAAGTGTAATAAAAAAATATGATAGAATTTCGCACTTAAACAAAATAAGGTCTTTTTTTATGCCAAACAAAAAAGTAGGACAGATTTTAAAACTTTTTATCTCAGAGGCTCAAAGCTCACAAAGATGCGATAAATCCACTATTACGCTGGATGAACAAGGGGTAATCGGCGATAAATTTTATGCTAAAGATAGTGCACGCTCTATTTTGCTCACATCCATAGATAGTTATGCACTGATAAAAGGTTATGACATTGATATGCCGCATGGATATCTTGGCGAGAATCTTTTAATTGACTACAACCCTTACTCTCTCTACATCGGAACGCAGCTTAAAATCGGTGATACTATTTTAGAGATAAGCCAAAACTGCACCATCTGCAATCATCTTTCCGTAATAGATAATCGTATACCAAAGCTGCTAAAAAACGATAGAGGAATTTTTGCAAAAACTATTCAAGGCGGAGATATACATGTGGGAGACAGTGTCTATCTGCTATAAATAAAAACAACCTCAAACTCCAAATAGTTCAAAGGGTAGTTATTTAGCAGCTCTTTGCTCTCTTTATAACTCAATATTTTTCTTGCTCCGCTTACGCCGCTTCTTTTTATATATCTAAACATATCTCTTGTTGATTCAAACTCTAACTTGTACTCTACAACCTCAAACTCTGCATTAAAATATTTTTTTTGAAGCTCATGTACCTCATCAGCACTCTTTAAAATCGAGTTGATTGATGCTGTTTGATTTATGGTTTTAAAAGTGTTTGACGTAAAAATCGCCAGAGCAAAAGGGATATTGAATTGTTTAATATTAAAAAACACCTTCTCTAAATCATCCGCCCACTGAAGAGCTGAGGATGAAAAAATAAAATCATATTTCTCTTTGAATAATCGCTCAAAGAGTATATCATCATTAAAATCACCGTAAAGGCAATCAATCTTTGAAGATTTTGGATGCAGATCTAGCATACCCTGTGCAAAATCGACACCCATAAAATATTCATACTCCCAATCTATAGTCTTACAAAGAGTTCCGCTTCCGCATCCAAGGTCTAAAATTCTCTTAGGTTTTCGCCCTACTTTGCTTAAAATCCTCTCTATTACACTGTTTTGTATAACATTATAGTTATTGTACTCTAGAGCGTATTTTGAAAATTCAGAGCTTATTTTCATTTTCTATTATTAATGATAAGAGAGAGAATAAAAATTCCAAGCACACATAAAACTATCGTCGCACCTGATGGAAGAGAAAAGTGGAAGGAGAGTGTCATGCCGAGGATTACGCTAAAGAGGGCAATAGATAAAGAGATAACGACACTCTTTAAAAATCCTACTCTAAACTGTAGCGCACTAACGGTAGGGATAACCATAAGCGCACCTATAAGCAAGCTTCCTACAACTCTAATAGAGAGTGCGATAATAATAGCGACTACGCTTACAAGCAAAAAGTTTAAAAATTTTACTTTTATGCCGCTTACCTTTGCGACCTCTTCATCATAAGCGATAAAATAGAGCTCTTTTGAAAAGAAGAGCAAAGTTCCCAAGGCTAACGTTCCAAAAATAGCTATAGTTACGACATCCTCATAAGTTACGGATAATATAGAACCGAAAAGATATGAAAAAAGAGAGTTGTTGAAAGCTCCGCCGAGAGAGACGATAATAACTGCCGCAGCAAGCGAGCCTGAGAGTAAAATGGAGAGAACGGCATCACTGTAGAGTGAAAATGCGCTTCTTAAGTACTCAATTATCCATGCAGAGACGACGGCAAAAACAACTGCCGCCCAAAGAGGATTATACCCTGCTATAAGCCCGACTGCAACGCCTAGAAGTGATGAGTGGGCTAATGTTTCGCCGATTAAAGAGTAGCGTTTAAGAACTACAAAAGTTCCACTTATCGAAGCAAGAACTGCAATGATAATACCTGCTAAAAAAGCTCTTTGCATAAAATCATAGGAGAGCATTTCAGTCATTATATTCCTTCCATTTTTTATCGATGCTATGTTGCTCTACATAAAAAGTACATCTAGTACTTTTTATTTGAGATATCATCTCAAACATTTAGTGCTCGTGCTTGTGATTATGAAGCAGATGTGCGTCTATGCCGTAAAGTTCGCTCATCTCTTGACAACTCAAAAGATGTTTCGGGTCATTACATATAACAGCTTTTTCGTTTATAGTAAAAAGTCTTGCTATATCGTCTGCGATAACGCCTATATCATGTGTAATAAAAACTATGGTTATCTTATCTTCCTGATTTAGCTTTCTCAAAAGTGCATAGAAGTTTTTTTGTGAAGCTACATCAACACCGGTATTTGGTTCATCGAGTATCAAAATTTCAGGATTTGAGGCAAGCGCACGGGCGATCATGGCTCTTTGCCTCTGCCCGCCGGAGAGAGTTCCTATCATCTTATCCTGTAAATCTAAAATATCCATCTTTGCCATCGCATCATAAACAAGCTTTTTATCCGTTTCGTTAAAAGAGCTAAAAATTCCACCCTGCGATGTTCTGCCCATCTTTACGATATCTAAAACCGTAGCCGGAAAAGAGCTGTCTACATGTGAAGCACGCTGGGGAACATAACCGATTTTATGCCACTCTTTAAAATCACTGAGTTTTTTTCCATAGATTTTCACCTCGCCGCTTGTAGGCTTTTCAAGTCCCAGCAACATGCGAACAAGTGTTGTTTTACCGCCACCGTTTGGACCTATGATGGCAATATACTCCGAGCGAAAAATCTCCAAAGAGATGTTTGATAAAATTCTTTGACCTTTAACAATAAAGCTTAAGTTTTTAATATCAAATATCGGAAGATTAAATTTCATTTACACTCAAGTGTTTGGGATATCTTTTGTAGGTTTTTTCTCATAATATCTTCATAACTTAGATTTGCTTTTGCTTCATCTGCCGTGATATTACCTAAAGGCTGAAGCATATCTACTTTTACTTTCGCCTCTTTTGCTATGCTTTTTATAGCTCTATCGCTTGCAAAACTCTCAAAGAAAAGAGTACCGACTTTATGCTCTTTTACATGCTCTATGATTTTCATCATATTTTTTGCACTCGGTTCAGCTTCCGGAGACAAGCCGCTGAGAGCTTCAACATGAAAACCGTATCTGTGAGCAAGATATGAAAAAGCGTCATGATTAACGATAATCGTATCTAGTTTGCATGAGGAGAGGCTTTTTTTATAATCACTATCAAGTTTTTTTAACATATCTATATAACTCTCTCTGTTTTTCATATATAAATCTCTGTTTTGAGGAAAGAGCTCGGCAAGCTCTTTAGCAATATGCTCTGCAGCTTTTATCATATTTAGCGGATCTTGCCAATAGTGCGGATCTATGTTATGATGAGAATTATGGGTATCTTTGTGATTGTGTTCATGGTCTGATTCAAGCTCTCTCAGCTCTACATGTTTACTCATATCTACAGCTCTATTTTTAAAACTAAAGCCTTTAATCCACGGCTCAAGCCCTGCTCCGTTATATAAAACCAATGCACTTTTATTTATCTTTATCATCTCTTTTGGAGTCAATTCATAGCTATGTGCATCTACCCCAAAAGGAAGAATCATAAAAACTTCCGCGCTATCGCCTGCGATATGTTTTGATATATCATACAAAGAGAATGTGCTTGCCGCAACAGTCGGCTTCTGCGTAGACTCTTTTGCGTTTAAAGGCATAAAGAGTATAGAAATCAACGCTGCCGTCATAAAAATTTTGTTTTTAAGATTCACTGCTTTTGTCCAATATTTTTTCGAAATTATAGCTTATTTTGCAACAATAAGTTTTTTTGGGTATAATTCGCCACTTTTTAAAATAGGGTCAAACCCTCAAGGATATATAAATGACAACTAGTTTTCTACTTATTGTTCAAATAATTTTGGTAGTAATGTTGGTAATAGCAGTGTTGCTACAAAAAAGCTCAAGTATAGGTCTTGGTGCATACAGCGGCTCAAACGAGTCAGTTTTTGGAGCAAAAGGTCCAAACAGTTTCTTAGCAAAAACAACTTTTATTATAGGTTTTTTATTTGTCGTAAACACAGTTATTCTAGGCTACATGTATTCTTCTACAGCAACAGCGTCTGTAGTTGATAACATGGTTGAGACAACCAACATTGCAGCTCCGTCTGCAACTCCCGTAAAACCTGAAAACAACCAAACTACACCTTCAAAATAGTTGCAATTTTTTTGCAGCTATAACTCTCTAAATTCTTTTTTTTAAATATTTCTTGCTACAATTGCACCAATATTTTTCATAATACAAGGAAATAAAGATGTTAGCCGAAATATTTAATCAGTGTGAAACAGAGATGAAATCTAGTATAAGTCATATGCTTAGGGATTTCAAAACACTTAGAACAGGTAAGATTACTACGTCTGTTTTAGATAACGTAAAAATTGACTACTACGGAACTATGACTTCACTTGATCAAGTAGGTTCTATTTTAGTAGCAGATGCAACGACTATCGTTATAAATCCATGGGAAAAAAATCTTCTTCAACAGATTGACAGTGCCATATCAAAGGCAAATATCGGTGCAAACCCAAATAACGACGGAGTCCAAATCAAACTCTTTTTTCCGGCTATGACGGTTGAACAAAGACAAGAGTCTGTAAAACAGATGAAAGTCATGGGCGAAACTGCAAAAATTGCTATAAGAAATGACAGAAAACACTCTAACGATAAGATAAAAAAACTTGAAAAAGATAAACTTGTAACTGCCGATGAGTCAAAATCCGCTCAAGAAAATATACAAAAAATAACTGACAAATTTATTACTGAAGTTGAAAGCATTTTAAAAACAAAAGAAGCTGAGATATTAAAAGTATAACAAGTCAAAAAATAAGATACGGGATTTTAAAATGGATATTAAAAAAATATATATGGATTCAGATGCTCTTTTAGAAGGACATTTTAAATTAAGCAGCGGCAACCACTCACAGTTTTATCTCCAGTCTGCAAAAGTTTTGGAAGATCCAAAAACAGCAAAACTTCTAGCCGACGCTCTGGCTCTGCAAATCAAAGAGAGCGGTATCAAAATAGACACTGTTTGTGCCCCCGCTCTTGGCGGACTTATTGCAGGTTTTGCACTTGCAACGGCACTTGATTGCAGATCTATATTTGCAGAGAGAGTAAACGGTGAAATGTCTATTCGCCGCGGATTTGAGGTAAAGAAGGGCGAAAGAGTTTTGATGACGGAAGATATCATTACAACCGGCGGTTCTGCGATGGAAGCGGCAGCCGTAGTAGAGAGTCTCGGCGGAGAGGTTGTAGCGGTTGCAGCCTTAGCAAATCGCGGTTTTTGTAAACGCCAAAACAGCGATGTTACAACAAAGCCAAACTGCCGCCTTCCGCAGGATATCCCGTTTTTTGCACTTGCTGATTTTACGTTTGAGATGTACTCACCTGAAGATTGTCCAATGTGTAAAAATGGAAGCGAAGCTATAAAACCCGGATCAAGAGGAAACTGATCAAGACGCTGTTTGTGAAAAAAATTGTACTTTTTTTAGCATTTTTGCTTTTTTGGCAAAATCTAAATGCATCCGATAGTGCTCTAAACGATGATGAGTTGAAAAAGATGATTGGCAGAATGTTAATCGTCGGATTTGACGGTGAGAGCGTGGATGAGAGAAGTAAAATAGTCAAACAGATACAGAAATATAATCTCGGCGGCGTCATACTCTTTGACCGCCATTTCCACGACAGAACCAAAACAAAAAATATAAGCTCACCGCAACAACTTAAAACGCTTACCGCATCTCTCAAATCTTTTGCAAAAAAACCGCTTCTTATCTCCGTGGATCAAGAAGGCGGAAGAGTTGCAAGACTCAAACCTGCATACGGATTTGACGCAACCCCATCGGCTAAAGTCGTCTCAGAAATGGATGAATACATGACGAAACATGTATACGACTCTTTGGCAAAAACACTCAAGAACAGCTCAATTAATTGTGACTTTGCGCCGGTGGTTGATTTGGCTTTAAACCCAGAAAACAGCGTTATCGTCGGACTCAACCGCTCTTACGGAAGCAGCTCTAAAGAGGTTGTAAAATACTCAAAAATCTTTATAAACTCACTCAAAAATGAAAATATCATAAGCGTGGCAAAACATTTTCCCGGTCACGGCTCATCACTTGGAGATTCACATGAAGGATTTGTAGATGTGAGCAAAACATGGAGCGAGGTTGAGCTTGAACCGTACAAAGAGCTTATAAAATCCGACTCTCTTTCGATGATTATGAGTGCACATGTATTTAACTCAAAGCTTGACGAAAAGTACCCTGCAACACTCTCTTATAATGTAAATACAAAACTGCTACGTGAAAAACTGCATTTTAGCGGTGTCGTTGTAAGTGATGACCTTCAAATGGGAGCGATTTTAAAACACTACACGCTCAAAGAAATCGTTACGCTCTCCATAAATGCGGGGATTGATATGCTTCTATTTGGCAATCAGCTCGCAACTCAAGATATCGATGAACTTATAGAGCTGATTTTTATCCAAGTAAAAAGTGGTGAAATTAGCTATGAACGTATACAAGAATCCAACAAAAGAGTAGAACTCTTGCATAAAAACATATAACATGCAGAGTGCTTTTTCCACACTCGACTGGCTTGTGTTTGGTCTCTATTTCCTAGTTATTACGGTTACCTCCGTAATGCTTAGCCGCACAAAGATAGAATCTTCTCGCGATTTTTTCATTACCAAAAATCACATGTCGACATTTGCGGTTGCCATATCGGTAATAGCCACTTCACAATCAGCTGCCACATTTTTAGGCGCTCCGGAATATTCATACAGAAATGATTTCACATTTATAGGTTTTTACTTCTCCGGAGTGCTCGGAGCTTTTTTTGTGGCTTTTGTGCTTATTCCGAGATTTTATGCGATGAAAGCCGTTACTGTTTATGAACTCTTAGAGCTAAGATACGGAGAGAGCGCAAAAAAACAGGCAGGAGTAATGTTTCTCCTCGGACGGATTTTAGCAAGCGGTGCAAGGCTGTACATCGGTGCACTTGCCATCTCTATGATTTTGTTTAACGATATAATCTTTTTACATGTAAGCATATCCATCTTTATCTTGATGGCAGGCTCGGTCGCTTACTCATATTTCGGCGGCATCCGCTCTATCATCATCAGCGACATAATTCAAGCTGTTACCTACATCACTGCGGCACTTTCGGTACTCATCTTTCTATACTATTCGCTTGAAAATGTGGAGATTATAAAAACGCTCAAAGAGCACAATAAGCTTGTTTTTGTAGACACCTCTTTTAGCGGAGACTTCAACCTTATCGGGCTTTTTAGCGGATGGCTTTTGCTAAACATCGCGGCATACGGTCTAGATCAAGATTTAACGCAAAGGGTTCTCTGCTGTAAAAACAAGAGTGAAGCCACAAAATCGTTATTTATCTCAACACTTTTAACCGTCCCTATCGTTATGATTTTTTTAACCATCGGCGCACTTTTATATCTTTTTTACAACCAAAGCAATGTCGTACAAAATTTTCAAGGTGAAAAAATAACTATCTTTATGTACTATATACTAAACGAAATGCCCGAGGGCTTAAGAGGTTTGGTTACGGTCGGAGCGGTTGCAACTGCACTCTCCAGCACAACATCTGTTTTGGGCGCTATGGCTTCGGTGGCGGTTGAAGATCTCTATAGACCATGGAAGATAAAAAGAGGTCAAAGTGAGGAAAAACATTTTATAAAAGCATCAAGATTTGCAGTGCTTTTCTTCGCATTTGCTCTCTCTTTGATGGCGATGATAAGCTATTTCTGGCAACGATACAGTGATTTATCGCTTATAAGTTTTGCTCTTGGAGTTATGGCTTTTGCCTATACCGGACTTTTAGGAGTCTACTTCAGTGCGATTTTTACGAAAAGAGGAAACAAAGTAACAGTTTTTTGGGCTTTTATAGGCGGTTTTACGACAGTTTTAGCTCTTCAACCTTATACTTTTGGAATTGAACTTGGTTTTTCATGGCAGATAACCATCGGAACTGCCGTGGCATTTCTAATTACTCAACTTGGAGCCAAAAATGAGTGAATTTTATATCGGCATAATGTCGGGAACAAGCCTTGACGGAATAGACATAGCATATTGTGAGATTAAGCCGCATAGCTTTGAACTGCTTCATGCAGGAGTATATCCTTTTGACAAAAAGCTAAAAATCGATATCCTAAGTGCAATAAGCACTTCTACAACTCTAAAAACAGTAGGCGAACTTGATACGCGCTTAGGTGAAATGTATGCCGATGCGATAGAGAGTTTTATATCTGAAAATAAAATAGATAAAAGTACAATAGATGCTATCGGCTTACATGGTCAAACACTTTGGCATGAGCCAAATAGCACATACCCTTTTTCTATGCAGTTGGGCAATCCTAATGTTGTAACAGCACAAACAGGTATTAGAGTCGTAAGTGATTTTAGAAGAAAAGATATAGCGCTCGGCGGTCAAGGCGCTCCTTTTGCACCTGCTTTTCACAACTATATCTTCTCAAGACTTGAGGGAGATATAAGTGTGCTAAATATAGGCGGAATGGCAAATTTAACTCTTCTTGGCGATAATCTTATAGGCTATGACACCGGATGCGGCAATGTGCTTATGGATTACTGGAACTCACAGCACAACAGTACAGCGTATGATGAAGACGGCAGATGGGCAAAGTCGGGAACTATGAATGCAGACCTCCTTAAGATAATGTTGCAAGAACCTTATTTCTCCATGGAAGCTCCAAAAAGTACGGGCAGAGAACTTTTTAACTCAAAATGGGTTGAGGGGCAACTTGAAAAGTTTTCACAAAAAAAGGGAGGCTCTTTTCATATTAAAAACAGGGATGTTCAAGCAACACTTTTGGAGCTAACCGTACACAGCATAGCAAACGAAGTTAAAAAAACATCCACAAATCTTCTTATCGTATGCGGCGGCGGCATTAAAAACAGCTATCTTATGGAGAGACTAAAAGCCGAACTAAAGGATATTGAGGTAGCTTCAAGCGATGAGTGCGGTGTGAGCAGCGAGTTTATGGAAGCTATGGCATTTGCATGGCTCGCACATGAGAGAGTACATAAAAAACATGTCAAACTATCCTCCGTTACGGGAGCGTCAAAAAATTCTATTTTAGGTGCACTATATGAGTAAAATAAAAGCGTGGCTAGAGAGAACTTCTTACAAAAATTATAGTATTGAGGCTGCTTTGGCAGATGCTAGTTTTAGAAAATATTACAGACTCCGAGACGGTGAAAAGACGGCTCTTTTGATGGACTCTTCGTTAGAATTAAACTCTTTAAAATCATTTTTGGATGTTAACGCAAGGCTCATAAGTGCAGATGTTTGTGCACCTAAAATTTTAGAACAAAACTTAGAAGAGGGTTATCTGATTTTAGAAGATTTTGGGACTGTACACTATTTAGATCTGCTCAATCAAAACAATTACAAAGCATTTTATACAAAAGCTATCAACTCGATTTTAAAAATGCAAAAAGCCGATACCGATGGGCTGCCGCTTTATGACAAAGAGTTCTTACATGCAGAGATGAACTTAATGCAGGATTGGTATATTGAAAAATTTCTGCATGTAAAGCTTAGCGAGGCTCAAAAAGAGCTTATTAAAAGAACGCTGGAAGCAATTTCATCTGTAGTACTGCAACAACCTCAAGATGTTTTTGTACATCGTGATTTTCACTCAAGAAATATTATGCTCAAAAATGATAAAAAAATCGGAATTATCGACTTTCAAGATGCTATGAGCGGTGCTATTACTTATGATCTTGTCTCACTTCTCAAAGATTGCTACGTCGCTTACGACCGTAAAGAGATAAAAAAACTTGCTTTAGAGTTTCGTGATAAAAAAGGACTTAAAGTTGATGACGAAACATTTATAAAATGGTTTGATTTTATGGGGCTTCAAAGACATATAAAAGTGCTTGGCATATTCTCACGCCTCTACATACGTGACGGTAAAAACGGCTACTTAAAAGATATACCGCTCACGCTAAAGTATGTTCTTGATACGGCAGGCAGATACAATGAAACCAAAGATTTTGCCACTTTTTTAGGTAACTTAAAATGAATGCAATGATCTTAGCGGCCGGACGAGGAGAGAGAATGCGTCCGCTTACCGATAAGATACCAAAACCTCTGCTGGAAGTTCATGGCAAAGCGCTCATCGTCTGGCATATAGAAAAACTCGCTTCACTGGGCTTTAAAAAGATTGTTGTCAATATAGACCATCTCGGAGATTTGATACAAAAAAGATTGGGTGACGGCTCGGAGTGGGGAGTAAGTTTAATCTACTCTGATGAGCGCGAAAGCGGAGCATTAGAGAGTGCAGGCGGTATCATAAAAGCACTTCCGCTGCTAGAGAGTGAAAAATTTTTGGTAGTAAACGGGGATATTTGGTGTGACTATGAGTTTGATAGCGGTTTTGATATAGGCGATGATGCGGCACATCTTATTTTAGTTGCAAACCCTATTCACAACCTAAACGGAGATTTTGCTCTTAATAAAAACAGGGTTATAAACGATGCCAAAGAGAGATTTACATTTTCCGGGATAGGTTACTACTCTGCAAAGCTATTTGATTCTATGAACTCAAAAAAAGCACCGCTTGCCCCGCTTTTAAGAGAAGCAATACAAAAAGATAAAATCAGCGGCTCTCTTTACAAAGGAAGATGGCATGATATAGGAACACCGCAAAGACTTGCGGAGGCAAACTCTACTTTTGTATAAACTGTCCGCACCCTTTTACTTCAGTGCCTTTAAATGTTTTATAATCTTTGTTGCCGTCTAAATATGATTGAAATCTAGCGCACTCTTTGCTTTTTAGACATATTTTATTATCACATGCTTTATCTACTTCCATGCAAATCCTCTCTTTTATTATTTTTGAAATTATATATTATTACCCTCTATTTGACTTTAAATGGTATACTAAAAGATATAAAGAAGGGGTTTTTACGTAATGTTTAAAATATTTTTAATGCTTTTTTCTACTACATTGCTTTTTGCAGATCTTAACTGCAAATTTGAAAACAAAAATTATGTCGAGATTTGTAAGAGATCTGTCCAAAACGGCGTAAGTTATGAGTATGCGAATAGCTTTTTGCTATCAGATCTTAAAACTCAAAAATTTGATGAGATAAGTTTTGAGTACCTTCAGCCAAAACATATAAAAACACATAAAAAGAATGAGAAAAAAGCGAATAACGTACTTATAAAATTTATACCCGAAGTGGTGGAACATCTAAAAACTTACAGTGAAGTTTACGACTATACCGAGGAAAAATATGGAGTCAACCGTGAAATAGTCGCCGCAATTTTACTAAAAGAGACAAAACTTGGGAAAATAGTACCAAAACACGACGCTTTCATAGTCTTTAACACTCTTGTCGTGAGAACAAAACCGAACAGCCCAAGAGAAAAATGGCTCTTAAATATGGGAAAAACAAATATGGTTTCCATCATCACCTATTGTTACAATAGAGATATAACTCCAAATGAGTGCAACCTGCCGAGTTCTTACGCAGGTGCTATCGGCATACCGCAGTTTATGCCCGATAGTTTTGTTTTTGCAGAGGGTTACAAAACAGAAATAGCAGATTTGACAAAAATGGAAGATGCGATAGTGTCTGCAACGAAATTTTTGCATACAAAAGCTGATTTTACGGAACTTATTGACTGGGATAGAATACCAGACATTGCAGATCTAGAGTCAAAATGGTACGATTTTGAGTTTGAAAACGAAGATGCCTCTTTTGTTCATGCAAAAAACAAAAACGGAGACAAAGAGTACAAATGTTTTACGTGCGACAAAGAGGAACTTGACTACCTAAGAGAATACACAAAAAAAATCTTGCGTTACAACAACTCCTCAAACTACGCTGTAGGCGTTATACGTTTAGCGTATGAGGCACAAAAGGGGCTTACCCAAGCCAAAGCGGAATAAGCATATTTTATTTTTGTACATTAATTGACAAATCAGTTTTTAGAGGTGTCATAAAGAAAATAATCAACAACCGCTTCTCTTAAGCATCAATACATTAATAATAAAAATAATATTGGCTATAGTTGCTCCAATAATAAGTAAAATAAGCATCATAATTTGATTTATTTTTTTAATAATTACAAGGTTTATCGTGTCAGGTTTTTATCAAAAAACAAGTAACTACTATCAATAAGTATCAAAATTATTTCAAATTGGATACACATCGGACACGGCACATTTGTTCAAATCCTTGAGAACTTTTTTTCATCCCATTTGAAAAGTCAATTATCCCTGTGTGCCCTTTCATACTATCGTGTAATGCCCAATAACATCCTGATGCTGTATGGGCAAAAGCCGAAGAAATAGTAGGCGTTCTACTCACATCCATCAATGAATACAATTCCACTGTATTAGGGACACGCCAATTTGTTACTCCGATGTAATCTAAAGTTTCGCAATAAGCCATTGCACTTTTATAGCTCATTTGCCGCTCCGATGATGGCGCATCATCCTGCCATACCAAATTTTTACTAGGTTGTAATACAACATGCATTTGAGTATTTGGAATAAAATCTGCTCCAAAAAGGTTCATTGCTGTCAATAATAAAATAAGTTGTTTCATGGTTAAACCTCCGCTCTACGTGATACTATTTATAGTTATAAAAATTATAGTTTTTTTAGTATCAGGTAAATCTCAAGATAGTTTAAAAAAGGATAAAAAGAATATTAAAATATGAGTGAGCTTATACTTCATTAGCTTTTTCATAATTTATATTGTAGTATTCACTTGGAGATGTAACTTTTGCCAAAAATCTAAGGACAAACAAAAATACCAAAACACCACTAAAAATAAGAACATGGTAATTTGTGCTACTTGCAAATACATCAAAAATACTATTGAAATCTTCTTTGTTTATTTTCACAACATTTACGATAAATTCTCTAAGCGCCAAAATAATAAAAATATCTATTAAGATTCTCAGTTTTACTCTATTTTCATAAATAAAACCTATTAAAACCCTTACAATTTCTAAAAATATCATAAAATAGAGTGCATATATAACAACTTCCATAATCAAGCCAAAAACAGCAGCTATTAAAAACAGCGCAGCAGCTAGAAAAACCTCTAAATACAATCTATTTTGAAAAAACATTTTGACTTTTTCCATAATTCTCCTAAGTTAAAAAATTTAAATCACAGCAATTTATCCATGATGGATAAAATGATTACTTTATCGTTGGCTCATTCATACGATACCCCATCCCAGATTCGGTAACGATATATTGTGGCATCGATGGATTCTCTTCGATCTTTTTACGTAGCTGTGCCATAAAGACACGGAGATAATGGGTTTCATTCCCATATCCACGTCCCCACACATTTTCAAGGACAAAGGTATGGGTTAATACTTTCCCCTTGTTCTTTGCAAACAGAGCCAACAGTTCGAACTCTTTTTTTGTCAGTTTCACCGCTCTAGAATCAATTGTAACGGTTTTGTTCGCAAGATTAATAGTGAGTTTTCCGATGGTAATCTCAGTTTGGATTGATTCATCTTTGTCTCTGACACGACGGGAAAGTGCTTTGATCCGTGCAATCAGTTCGCCGATACTGAAGGGTTTGGTGAGATAATCATCCGCCCCCATCTCCAATGCTTCAATTTTTTCAGATTCGATATCACGTGCACTGACGACTATAATCGGTACATCACTGAATATCTTAGCTTCTTTAATGAATTTTTTACCGTCTCCATCAGGAAGACCAAGATCAAGAAGCACTAAAGAAATCGGATTTTGGGACAGTGCTACGAGACCTGATTTGACTGAACCTGCTTTGATGAGTTCATATCCTGCCGCACCCAAAGAAATACTCAGCATTTTTTGAATTCCGCTATCATCTTCTACTAATAAAATAGTTCCCATGTTTACTCCTCTTTTGAATTCATTTGCGAATCGTTTGCGTCAATGGGAAGTGTAATCGTCAATACAAATTCGCCGTAACGTTTGGTTGCGTTGATACTACCTTTATGCGCCTGAATAATCCCTCTGATGATTGAAAGTCCAAGACCGGAGCCTTTGATTTTCGCCGACATTTCCGCCCGATAAAATTTATCAAAAATATTGGATAATTCAGACCCATCAATATCGCTTGGATTAGAAACACTCATTAAAAGATTAGCTCCCCGCTTAGCGGCATGAACCTTGACCTCTCCGGCTTTTGAGTATTTTAACGCATTATCAAAGAGGTTAAGCATCGCCTGTTCTAGCAGTGAAAAATCTCCTTTTATCGGTGGAGAATCTACATCAAAGCTAAAAGTCACATCGTCGCGAGGATGCTGTTTTAATGCTTTTTGATAGGCACTTCCGATAATATCATTTATGTCGCACCAATCTTTTTTTAGATGCATCAATCCATTTTCCAATCGTGCAAAATCCAAAAGATTTTTTAGAATCCGCTCCATCTCAAAAGCACTCTCTTCAATGTTTTCCAATAACTCTTTTTCGGATGTATCGGAGATGGTAACATCTGGACTGTTGATTGTACTTACCGACCCAAGAATCGCGGCCAAAGGAGTTTTCAGTTCATGATAGACCGAGTTGAACAATACTGATGTCAGTTTTTCTGATGCCTCGATTAGTTTGATATGTTGATTTTGCCGAAAGAGACCGATACGCCATAGCGATACGGCAAATGTATTCATAAAAGCGGAGAGCAGTTCATATGTCGGAGCGTCCAATACCGGTAACTCAACCGCAACGACGGCTACGGTTTTATCAAACGCTTTGGAAGGGAAAAAAGTCATTTCGACATTGGGCATCGTATTGGTAAATTTTCCGGCACTCTCACCGTTGCGATAGACCCATTGCGTACATGCCTGATCATTGGATGAGACACGAAAATAATTGCACTCATCATGACTGAGCATCTCACCATTCACAATCGCCGAAACAACTTTGAGTTTATCAGAATCATCAGGAATCAGCACCATCGTTTTTGAACCGAAAATAGCATATAGTTTTTCTACCGCAAATTGTGAAGCATCCTCCTCGTTTTCGAAATTACCCAATTTTGAGCTGAGTTCATAAAGTCGTCGAAATCGTGTCTCTTCGCTTTTAATCGCCTTATTTTTGGCTTTAATCCCATCTGAGAGTTTTCCTGAGGTATAACCGACAATCAAAAAGATGATAAATGAAAGGGTATAGCGAAGATCATTGACACTAAATGTATAGAAAGGTTCAATAAATAAGAAATCAAACAACAATACCCCTATCAATGCAGTAAAAAATGAGTATGAAACCCCATAACGCACTGCGGTGAAGAGGGTTAAAAGAAGATAAATGAGAGTAATGTTGACTATCCCAAGAATATCTTTGGCAACAAATGAAAATCCAGTAATCCCTGCCAATAGTGCTATACACACCAGATAGTGTTTAACATTTGTCGGTGTTTGATCAGAAGGTTTGATCTGCTCCCAAAAAGTAGAATGTTTTTTCTCAAAAGGAACGATGTCGATGGTACACTGAGGTTTTCTATCCATCACGCTTTTGGTCAGATTTGGAAACAGCAGTCCTAAAAAACGGCTTTTCGGACGCGTCATTACCAGTTCGGTTACACCGTACTCTTCAATCGCTTCAATAACCGCATCGGTTTTGTCTCCGGATATTTTTGAAATAACATTTGCTCCAAGCCGTTCAGCCAGTTTGAGATGTTTTCGTATCTGTTCACTTTTACGGGTATTGCCATGCACTTCGGAAGTAATCTGCAATGCGATAAATTCCGCTCTAAGAGAATCGCTGAGCCGTTTGGCATAGCGAACCGCATTCATCGACTCTTCATGATGATCTATGCAGACCATGACCGTATTGGTCTGCGTCCTTCTGCCATCGCGTTTGGAAACTGAATATTCATTGAGTTCATCGCTCACTTTAAGTGCCGCTTTGCGTAGTGTTAGTTCGCGCAATTTGCTGATATTTTGTTCAGTGAAGAAATTATTAAGAGCAGATTCAACACGATTTTGGGGATAGATTTTTCCGTTTTTGAGCCGTTCTATCAACTCATCGGGGGGAGTATCTATAAGTCGAAAACTGTCCACCCTCTCCAATATGCTATCAGGTACTGTTTCGACAACTCGGACATTCGTCAACGAATATACAATGTCGTTAAGGCTCTCAATATGCTGGATATTCATTGTCGCAATAACATCTATACCGTGTGATAGAATTTCGAGAACATCCTGATAACGCTTTTCGTATTTGGAGCCTTGTGTGTTAGTGTGAGCAAGTTCGTCAATTAACACTACTTCAGGATCGCGTTTGAGGATTGCATCGATATCTACTTCGCTAAATTCCGCTCCGCCGTAACGAATCTTTTTGGCAGGAGTAATCTCCAGTCCCTCTGCCAACGATTCGGTTTCCACACGCCCGTGTGCCTCAAGATATCCGATAACGACGTCGATACCGCTTTGTTGAAGTTGACGCCCTTTGGAGAGCATTGCGTAAGTTTTACCGACTCCTGCCGTAGCGCCGAGATAGAGAATAAAATTCCCTTCCTCAGCTTTTTGTACCTGTTCGAGAAGCCTTTCGACCTTAGATTTTAACTTTTCCAAATTCTCTGTCTAATGTTAAATTGAGATTGACGACATTTATTTTCTCTTTCCCTATAATACCAAAATAGGGCTGTTGAGTGCTTTTGCGAATGACATCAATTACCTTATTCTCTTCAAGACCTCTAACTTGTGCCACCCTTTTTGCTTGTATCGTTGCATTCGCAACACTAATATGTGGATCAAGTCCGCTGCCGCTTGTTGTAACTGCATCCATCGGCACTTTTTGTGAGGCGCTCAGACTGTTTTCGGTACGATACGCTTCGACCCGTTCTTTAACCGCATCATGCAGTTTTTGGCTGGTGTAGCCTAAATTTGATCCGCTCGATGATGTACCGTCATACCCATCTTCCCCAGCCGCTGAAGGACGGGGATGAAAATAGTACGGCTGCGTAAAATTTTGGGCAATCAATGTTGAAGCAACAGGGTTTTCCTCCTCATACACCAAAGAACCTTTTGCTTGATCTGCAAATACACTATTTCCGATTGCATATATTGCCAACGGATATACAAGGGCACAAATCAGCGTCAAACCACTAAATAATATAACCGATTTTTTTATCTCTTTAAACATCTTTTACTCCTTATGCCAAACCGATGGCACTAATAACCATATCAATGAGCTTAATACCGATAAACGGGGTAATAATCCCTCCTAATCCGTAAATCGCCAGATTGCGACGCAATGCCGCTTCTTCACTTTGTGCTTTAAACGCCGCACCGCGCAATGCTACAGGAATCAAAGCCACGATAATGAGCGCATTAAAGATAACTGCCGATAGAATCGCACTTTTCGGACTCGCCAAATCCATGATGTTGAGTACGGCAAGCGATGGAAAAATAATGACTGCAAGCGCCGGAATGACCGCAAAATATTTTGCTATATCGTTAGCGATACTAAAGGTGGTCAACGCTCCTCTCGTAGATAGTAGCTGTTTGCCCACCTCTACGATTTCAAGAAGTTTCGTCGGAGAGCTGTCGAGATCAATCATGTTCGCCGCTTCTTTCGCTGATTGTGTCCCGCTGTTCATCGCCAGACCCACATCGGCTTGCGCCAATGCAGGAGCATCGTTGGTGCCATCCCCAGTCATAGCGACAAGGTATCCATCTTTTTGATACTTTTGAATGAGGCGAATCTTTGTCTCCGGCGTTGCTTCGGCGACGAAATCATCCACCCCCGCTTCTGCAGCTATCGCGGCAGCGGTTAGAGGATTGTCTCCTGTAATCATAATCGTTTTGATCCCCATTGCCCGTAATTCGGCAAATTTGTTTTTAATCCCTGTCTTGACTATGTCTTTGAGCATAACGACACCGAGAACTCTGGCATTAACCGCAATGACCAGTGGCGTAGCTCCATCTTTAGCGATTTTTTCACAGATTCCACGACACTCTTCATCAAAAATTCCATCATATGTTTTCACAAATTTTGCAATAGAATCCATTGCTCCTTTACGGATATTGATATCCCCTACATTAACACCGCTTAGGCGAGTATCGGCACTAAAAGGAATCCAAGTCTCTTCTCCAATCAATGCTAGAGGCTTTGCGTCCATACTCTCCGCAAGTGCTACAATACTTCGCCCCTCCGGTGTTTCATCGGCTTTTGATGAGAAAACTGCATAAGATAGAAGCTCGTTTTTGCTGACACCGTTCACGGTAAAAAAATCACTCGCCATACGGTTACCGAATGTGATTGTTCCTGTTTTATCAAGGAGCAAAACAGAAATATCGCCCGCTGTTTCGACTGCTTTGCCACTGGTAGCGATAACATTTTTACGGAGTAACCGATCCATTCCAGCTATCCCGATAGCACTGAGCAATCCGCCAATCGTCGTAGGAATCAGACACACAAACAGCGCTACTAATACCAATAATGAAAATGAACCGTTAAAATAGCCTACCAATGGCTGTAATGTAGCTACCGAAAGTAAAAAGATCATACTAAATCCGATAAGGATTAGACTAAGAGCAATCTCATTTGGAGTTTTTTGACGCTTTGCCCCTTCGACAAGCGAAATCATATGATCAAGAAAACTCTCTCCCTTAGCTGCCGTGACTCGTACTTTGATCCAGTCCGAGAGTACCGTTGTCCCTCCTGTTACAGAACTGCGATCCCCGCCGCTCTCACGAATTACTGGAGCTGATTCTCCAGTAATTGCACTTTCATTGACACTCGCAACCCCTTCAATCACTTCGCCGTCGGCAGGAACAAGCTCTCCAGCTTTTACAATAACAACATCTCCCTTTAGCAGTAAAGAGGCATCGACATTCTCGACTTCATTACCAATTAAGCGATTGGCTTTGAGATTGCTTTGGGTCTGACGAAGGCTTGATGCCTGTGCTTTCCCACGCCCCTCAGCCAATGCTTCTGCGAAGTTGGCAAACAAGACGGTAAACCACAACCAGAACAAAAGCTGTAGATTAAACCAAAAGTCTGCAGGATCAAAATTTCCGGTTAAAAATAGAGCCGTACAAAATGCCGAACTCAGTGTCACGACAAAAATTACCGGATTTTTAATCTGATGCTTCGGATTGAGACGAATAAACGACTCCTTCAACGCATCTTTAAAGATTTCATTGTTATTAATTTTAATTACTTTTTTCATACTATTTCCTTAAAACAGCTTGCCGGATAGCATGAGAATATGCTCCGCAATCGCTGTGAATGTCAATGCCGGCAAAAAGGTCAATGCACCCAAAATAAGAACCGTGCATGCCAAAAAGATGGTAAATGTCGCATTGTCGCTTTTTACCGAACCCGATGAGAGGGCATATGTTTTTTTGTTTGACATGCTCGCCGCAATCGCAATCATAGGGATGATGACTCCGAAGCGTCCGATAAACATCGCTATCGCCAGTGTCACATTGTAAAATGGCGTGTTGGCGGTAAGTCCCGCAAATGCGCTTCCGTTATTCGCCGCTGCCGAGGTGTAGGCATAGAGTATTTCGCTCAAACCATGTGGTCCGGCGTTATTAAGCCCTGCCAATCCCTCAGCACAATTAGCCGCGTAGGCTGAAAAGCCCAAAATAGCCGCTGAGGGGAGAAGTAATGCGATGATAACCGCCTTAATCTCATACGCTTCAATTTTTTTACCCAAATACATCGGTGTTTTTCCGACCATCAATCCAATCATAAACATCGAGAGCAACGCATAAATCATCATCCCATAAAATCCGGCACCCACACCGCCGAAGATTACCTCTCCGACCATCATCTGAAGCATCAAAACCCCATCTGCGAGTGGAGAGAAGCTGTCGTGCATTGAATTGACCGCACCGCATGATGCCGCCGTAGTTACGGTCGCAAACAAACTTGATGCTCCCAGTGCGAACCGCACCTCTTTACCCTCCATGCTCGGTCCCTCTTCAACGCCAATCTCACTCAACATCACATTTCCTTGCGACTCTGCATAATAAGTAGACCCGAGAGTCAGGGCAAATAACAGTGCCATCGCTCCAAAGATTGCAATCCCCTCACGACGGTTTCCGGCAAACTTACCGTATGCAAAAAGCAGTGCCACAGGGATCAAAAAAATCGAAAAGATTTGGATAAAATTCGTCAATTCGTTCGGGTTTTCAAATGGATGGGCGCTGTTAGTGTTAAAAAATCCACCTCCGTTGGTTCCCAACATTTTGATTGCTTCCTGACTCGCCACCGGTCCCATCGCCAATGTCTGCGTTGCACCTTCAATCGTTGTAATATCCACATACGGGGAGAGATTTTGAATTACCCCTTGAGAGATTAAAAAAATCGCATATATAAATGCAATCGGCAATAAAATACGCAATGTCGTCTTTGTCATATCAATATAAAAATTGCCTATTCCTCTTCCTGTTAGACCACGCATCAATGCTACGGCGACTGCTACGCCCGTTGCTGCAGAGAGGAAGTTTTGTACGCCGAGCCCTACCATCTGCGAAAAATAACTCATTGTACTTTCACCGCTGTAGCTTTGCCAATTCGTATTAGTGACAAAACTGACTGCCGTATTGAGTGCCAAATGCCAGCTCAAGTTTGAAAAATTTTGTGGATTGAGCCATATAGCACTTTGAAAAAAGAGAATAAAAAAGAGAATAAAAATTCCAAATATGTTAAATACCATCAACGAAATAGTATATTCTTTAAAACTTTGTGATTTCTCCACATTTATTCTGCTAATACTAAACAAAGCATTTTCAATCGGAGCAATAACAGGATCAAGAATCGTTTTCTTTCCGTCAAAAATTTTGTAAACATAGTTTCCTATAAAAAAGCCGAAAACAACCACCGTGAACGCAAATAATGCGAACAATACCATATCAAATACTTCCATTTACAGCTCCTCAATTTTAATAAGAGTATAAACGAAGTAAAAAAGCAATGCAATTGCAAGCGTAGTGCCTGCGATTATTTCTAACATCATGCCTAACTCCGTATAGAATAGATTTCAACTATAATTGTACCCCCGAAAGCGGTCAAAAAAAGCTCAAACAATACGGCTATGATATAAAGAAAAAATCAAAATTTGTCAAAGAGCATCAAGGTCAAAAGATGGGATAAGGCTATATTAAGAACATTTGTTCTCTGTTTCTACATGTAAGGATGAATGACGATTAAAAAATAAAAAGAGGGGAAAAGTAGCATGTAGGGAGTTTATTATACTCCCTATCTGTGCCTAACATTAGTTAAAAGCGAAAGGTAACCGTACCTACGACATTCTCTTCATCGGCACTTGAATCCATTTCATGGTTAAAATCAGTATACGCTACACTTAACTCAAATTTGTCAAACACTCTGTTTAATCCTGCGGAGTAGTATGTACCTATGTTATGATAGTCGCCGTAAATAGCACTAAATCCTACATCGTAAGGCAATTTAGCCGAAGCACCGACTTCCCAGCAATCCTCAGGATTTAAATCGTTTGTTTCCATACCCTTGCTATACTTTGCCTTTACGCCAAACTGTTCCCACTCTTTACTTATCCCGAGATATGCCTCTGCAAAGTTATACTCATTTGACATATTCGGATAAGCATACTGCACTGCACCGATATCAAAGCCTATTCCTGCTAATTCACTCTTATACCCGCCGTAAAAATCTGCTTCTAAAGAGTTTTTCGTATCTCCAAAATCAACATTTGATCCCCAAGCACCTAGATATAGACCTTTATACTCTAAGTCAACTCCGCCTTGAACTGCGGGAGAGTTGTTACTTTGAGTCATACCTCTCCATATGTAATTACTGGTAACTGCCATATTTGCACTTACACCAAAATCAGATTTTTTCGCTTCTTCTGCAAATGCCATTGTTGTAATAAGGGCTACTGATAAACTAAGTTTAATAAATTTCATTTCATGACCTTTTATATAAATTTCAAGTGTAATTGTATCCCCCAAAGCAGTCAAAAAAAACTCAAACTATACGGCTATGGTGTAAAGAAAATATAAAAAATTTAGAAAATAACAGCCTTTATAGTATATGAACTTTGAGGCTTTAAAACCTTTCTATCATCAAATGCATTAGCCGACTCTATACAGAGCATATGCTCGTAAGCATCTTTATTCATAGCGCTCATTCTTGAAGTTTTTTCTATCCATGGATTCCAAACAACTACGGAAGATGAGCCGCTGTTTTTTATATGAATTTCCCTATTTTCATCTCTCAAAATAATTTCATCAGTAACCTCTTGGTAAACTCTGTCAACCTCTTGGTTAAAAGTTATATCGCCCTCTTGTATCTCGTTTTTCCATGTAAGAGCATCTAGGTAAGGCTTTTTGTCCAAACCTTTGATAAGTGCATGTGAGATGTGCGAAACTTTAAAATAGGTGTGAAGAGCTTGTGTCAAGACAAAACTCTCACAATCAAGATTTGTAGTTTTTAGCTCCATCGTTAGCTTGTCTGAGATAGTTACATGTAGCTCAAGCTCAAATTTATACCGCCACATTTTAAGCGTTTGGCTGCCGTGAGTGAGCCTAAATATCAAAGATGAACTTTTTTCATCAGACTCATCGCTTTTGATAAACTCCCACATGGAGACTCTTGCAAAGCCGTGTTGAGGCAGATTTTTATTTTCGTTAAAACCAAACCATGGCCAGCAGATGGGAACTCCGCCACGGATTGCTTTGCCGTATTCAAAATCACTCACTTCACTTAGCCAAAGTATCTGCTCTTCATCCGCTCTTTTATAGTGAAAAATATGTGCACCCTGAAGAGCGATTTTTGCCTCTGCGGCAGAATTTTTTATCTCTATATATTCAAATCCGTTAGCCAATTTTTTATGAACAATCATTCACTTCTCCATGATGAGATTTTATGTCCTTTGATAGCGTAAAAAAGTATAAAAGCATAGCAAACTATGCCGATAAGGTAGGTTGATTGCATATCACCGCTTGTTTGAGCGATTTTACCGAAGAGTAGCGGAAGTATCGCGCCTCCGGCTATCGCCATAATCAAAAGTGCGCTTCCCTTAGCCGTATGTCTGCCTAAACCCTCAAGTGCCAGAGGCCAAATTGTAGGCCAGACAAGAGCATTTGCAAATCCCAAAAGTGCAACAAATGTTATGCTGTCGGGAATGGTTCTCACTCCGCTGTAGCCCCATAATATCTCGCTGATTGTGTTGCTTTGCGTAGATGAAATTGCGACACTCACTAAAAATAGTATCCCAAGTATTGCCGAGCCTAGAAGTGCATTTTCCTGTGAGAGATATTTCGGTATAAAAAACACACCGACAAGATATCCAAAAACCATAAAACTCATAGTAAAAGATGTCAAAGAGGTGTAATTTTCTACACCCAAACTTTGTCCGTAAAGCCCGATAGTATCTCCGGCAATCACCTCAATACCGACATAAAAAAAGAGTGCGGCTGCTCCCAAAACAACACGGGGAAACTCAAATATGCTCTTTTGTTCAACCTCATCATCTTTAGCAAACTCAAGCTCGGGAAGTGAAGAAAACTTTACAAGTACGATCAAGCCGCTCAAAACTACAGCCATAATTATGTATGGAGTTATCAGTTTTGAAGCCAAAATCTCTTTTGCCTCGCTTGTCAAATCTTCCAAAGAGCCGATGCCTGAGAGTATAAAAGCACTGAAAAGCAAAGGAGCGACAACTCCCGCACCTTTGTTTATAAGCCCCATTATGCTTATTCGCATAGCGGCACTCTTAATATCTCCGATACAGACTATGTATGGATTTGATGCACTTTGAAGTACCGTAAGCCCAGTTCCCAGCGTAAAGAGTGCGACAAGGAAGAGTATAAAATTTGCACTTTGTGCGGCAGGGATAAAGATAAGGCTTCCCACAGCCATGATTGCCAAACCTAAAGCCATACCGTTTTTATAGCCTGTTTTCTCAAGCAGATAAGCCATCGGCAAAGCCATAACGGTATAAGCGATATAAAAAGCAAAAGTTACAAAAAGCGCTTGAAACTCGTTAAGATTGCAGATAACTTTTAAAAAGGGAATGAGTGAGCCGTTGAGCCATGTAACAAACCCAAAAATGAAAAACAGAACTCCTATGATTGCCATAGGAACAAGCGTGGATTTACTTTGCACTTTTTAAACTTTTCAGATATTTTGCAACCGCATCTTCATCGTTTGTATGAGGCAGAACAATATTTGCCAGTTTTTTTACACCCTCTTGTGCATTTGCAACCGCAACCGAAGTTCCTGCCAACTCAAACATACCGACATCGTTAAAATTATCTCCAAAAACGGTTAGTTTAGAGAGATCAAAACCGACATATTCGCTTACGCTTTTAATGCCGTGAGATTTATCGGCATCTTTATGCAAAATCGTCAAAAAATAGCAGCCGACATAAGCTTCAGGCGCTAAGATATATTTTAAAGAATCTCCAAAAATTTTCTCTACTTGAAGTGCAAGTTCTCGCAGCAAAACCTCATCTCCAAAATAGACGACTTTAAAATTATCATCCATCGCACGAAGATTGCTCTGCTGATTGTGGTGATCGTCATTTTTATAATTTTTAAGCACCTCTTTTTGATGTGCGTTTAAAACGGTAGAGTAAGAGAAGATTTCGCGCAGAGTGCCATCTGCCAAAGAGAGGATAAAAGGGTAGATACCCAGTTTTGCACCCTCGTCTATAATAGCATCCGAGACCGCTTTGTTTATAAACTTTGTGTCGATTATTTTTTTATCCATAGTTGCTATTAAAGCCCCATCAAGCAGTATCATCGGAGCGTTTATTTGAACATTCTCTATAAACTGAAGTGTTTTTTTGTATGTTCTAGCCGTTGCAACACTTACAATAGAGTCGACAGCCACGCCATTCCAAACATCTCTTGTGAAGTCACTCACCGACAAATCTGTTCGCAAAAAAGTGTGGTCAAGGTCTGTAATATATATTTTTTTCATTGTGTTAATATCTCAATTTGCATGTAATCATTTTCTCAACAAGTAATCGCCCTACCTCAAGCTTATCATCGACTATAGAGGTTATAGCTAAATCTTTTAGGTTCTCTTTATCTTCGAGTGTTGAGACTTTTACTATAAGATTTATATCTTTTGTATGTTTTAAAATTGCCTCACAAATTGCTCTTTTTTTCTCTACGTTATCAAGTGTAACTATTACTGCCGCAGCACTCTCGGCATGAAGTGCTTCAAGCAGAGACAGTTTTGACATATCTCCAAGATATGCCTCTTTTCCCTGTGCCAATGCTTCTTGAACATGTTTTGGGTTATTGTCGATGATAACATAGTGAGCATCGATTTTATCAAGATTTTGTGCGACAAATTTACCTGTAATACTGTAACCGCATAAAATGACATGATCTCGTCTTGAGATAAAAGCATCGATATTTAGTCCGAGATATTGATGATGGCTCACAAAACTTACAAAAGCATTAATTTTTGAGATAAAAAACGGTGTCACAATCATAGAAAATATCACTACAAGAACAAAAAGCGACTCCAACTCCTCTTTCAAAAGTCCTCCCATGCTTGCAACTGCAAAGATTACAAATGAAAATTCTCCAACCTGAGACAGGGCAAGTGCAGTTTTAAGAGAGAGCACATGTGATGATGAGAGGCGAAGTACAAAATAGGTTACAAAAGTTTTTAAAATAAAAATAAGAAGAAAGATAGCTATAATTATTCCTATATGATCCATAAAAAAGAGGACATCTATCTTCATCCCCACAACTATAAAAAATGTACCTAAGAGTATGTCTTTAAAAGGTGCTATGTCCGCTTCTACTTTATGATGATACTTTGTTTCGGCAATAATCATACCTGCGATAAAAGCTCCAAGAGAGTAAGTAAAACCCATAAATGAAGCCAAAAGTGCCGCACTCACAACTATAAACAAAACAGAACCCATAAAGAGTTCATCCACTTCGCTTGATGCCGAGAAGTGTAAAAGCCAAGTCATAACTCTCTTGCCGACAATAAACATAAGCCCTATAATTAAAACAGCACTTATAAAAGTGTCTCTTATGATTACACCGACCGACTCTCCACCTGAGTTTGTCAAAAACCCCAAGAGGATAAGAATCGGAATAACCGCTATGTCTTGAAAAATAAGTATCCCAGTTGCACGCTGCCCGTAAGGATTGTGTATCTCTTTAGATGTTTTTAAATAACTTAATACGACCGCAGTAGAAGAGAGAGCAAACGCAAGCGAGATAATAAGTGACGGTGTTGACTTCATTGAAAAAAGATAGTGGCTTATACCATAGACGATTAAAGCAGTAAATCCTACTTGCAAAAATCCGTTTAAAAAAATCTCTTTTCTCATGCTGTTCATCTTAGCCAAAGAGATCTCAAGTCCGATTGTAAACATCAAAAAAACTATGCCGAACTCCGCAATATGTTCTAACGTCTTCGAATCGTTCATGTACCTTAAATCAAATGTATAAACCATAATAGTACCCGTAAGTATGTAACCTATAATCTGCGATACTCCCAATCGTTTAAAAAAAAGGTTGAGCACTGTCGAGAGACCCAACGCGACTACTATGTATAAAAGTGCGAAATCCATATAAATCTTTCTTATTAAACTATCTGTTATTTTAGCAAAATATTCTTATAACTTGCCATTTTTAAGCGTGCGGGTCTGCCTAATTTTAAGAGATACTATACTATAATCACGGCTTTAATTGACATTTTGGAGCTATTTTATGACTAAATATATCTTTGTTACCGGTGGAGTTTTAAGTTCTCTTGGAAAAGGGATAACAGCGGCTAGTATTGGCACTTTGCTTAAACACTCCGGCATACAAGTGGGTATGTTGAAAATTGATCCATACATAAATGTTGACCCTGGAACCATGAGTCCGTTGGAGCATGGCGAGGTTTTTGTTACAAAAGACGGTGCAGAGACCGACCTTGACATCGGAAACTATGAGAGATTTTTAGATACATCTTATCTTAAGTCAAGCAACTTCACTACCGGTCAGATATACTCAGCCGTTATAGAGAGAGAACGCGCAGGCGGCTACCTCGGTCAAACTATTCAGGTTATCCCGCACATAGTCGGAGAGATTGTAAAGCGCATAAAAGAGGCTGGAGAGGGTCATGATATTCTCATAGTTGAGCTTGGCGGAACAGTCGGAGATATCGAAGGTCTTCCGTTTATGGAGGCTATTCGCCAGATGAAACATGATGATGAAGTAGAGGGAACTTTTTTTGTACATGTTACGCTTATTCCGTTTATAAAAGCTGCGGGTGAGCTAAAAAGCAAACCTACTCAGCACTCAGTTCAAGAGCTTCGCCGTATCGGTATCACTCCTCAGATGATAATTGCAAGAAGTGAAAATGCGCTGCCAAAAACTTTCAAGAAAAAATTGGCAATGAGCTGTGACGTCTCTGCAGACAGCGTTATAGAAGCTCTTGATGCTGCAACTATTTATGATATTCCTATTACATTCTTAAGACAAAACATCCTAAAGCCTATCTCAAAAGAGTTAGGCTTAGGCGAGCTCAATCCAAATATGGAAAAATGGGACTCTCTTGTTAAAAAAATAGTTCAACCGAAAAACCGTATTGTTCTTGGTTTTGTCGGAAAATATCTTGAACTAAAAGAGGCTTACAAATCTTTGACTGAGTCTCTAATCCATGCAGGCGCACATCTTGACACACGCGTAGACATTCACTGGGTTGACAGCGAAAAGATAGAAGAGAGAGGAGCAGAAGCACTTTTAAGTGATTGTGACTCTGTTTTAGTTGCAGGAGGATTTGGAAATCGCGGTGTAGAGGGCAAAATAGAAGCCATTAAATATGCTCGTGAAAACAAAATCCCATATCTTGGCATCTGCCTTGGAATGCAGCTTACACTTGTAGAGTATGCAAGAAATGTGCTTGGTTTTGAAGGTGCAAACTCCGTTGAGTTTGATGAAAACACGCCTTATCCTATGATTTACCTGATTGATAATTTTTTAGATCAAAGCGGAAATACTCAACTTCGAACCCATAAATCCCCGATGGGCGGAACTCTTAGACTCGGAGAGTACCCATGTGATACGTTAGAAGGCTCAATTATTCGCAAAGCTTACGGCGGGGCGAAAACAATACATGAGAGACATCGCCATAGATATGAGGCAAATCCGACATATCGCAAGCAATTAGAAGATGCCGGTATGATAGTTACAGGTGAGTCAAATGGTCTCATAGAAACTGTTGAGATAAAAGATCATCCATGGTTTTTAGGTGTTCAGTTTCATCCTGAATTTACATCAAGACTTCAAAGTCCAAACCCTTCAATACTTGCATTTGTAACAGCGACTCTTAATATTTCTCAAAAAGAGTAGAACACAACTCGGTATGCGAAATTTTAATAATCTTCCTACTTTAAGCAAATCAACTCTTTTTGAGTTGCTTAGCCAAAGATTTGACACTCAAGAGAAGAAACTCTCACAGATTCCGAATCCTGAACTTCTTCATGATGCGCCAAAAGCGGCTAAAAAAATAGCTTCCGCCATAAGAGAGAAAAAAAAGATAACGCTTGTGGGAGATTATGATGTAGACGGCATCAGTGCGACCGCTATTATGATTGATTTTTTTAGACAAATCCCGTACCCCATCGACGCAATCATTCCAAACCGCTTTAGTGACGGCTACGGTGTCAGTCCAAATATATTAAAAAGAGTAGACGCAAATCTCATCATAACCGTCGATAATGGCATAAGTGCCGTAGAGGCAGCTGAAATCTGCAAGCAAAGAGGCATTGAACTTATTATTACGGATCACCACACACCTCCCGAAATTCTGCCACATGCTTATGCAATCGTTAATCCAAAACTCTCTGAATGCAACTATCCGTTTGAAGAGATATGCGGTGCTCAGGTTGCTTGGCTTCTGCTTGGACTTCTAAAAAAAGAGTTAAACCTCCCTATCGATATGAAAGGGTTTTTAGATATTTTAACTATTGCAATTATTGCAGACATTATGCCACTCAAAGATATAAACAGAACGCTTGTGAAAGAGGGGCTAAAAGCTATTTCCACTTCACAAAGACCATCATCTATCATCATCAGAGACTTCTTAAACAAAAAATCTATATCATCTGAAGATATAGCATTCCAAATAGCACCTCGCATAAACTCAGCCGGAAGACTTGAAGATGCGAGCATCGCCTTGGAATTTTTAACCGCAACTACGACAAATCAGGCTTATAGACAATTTGAAAAGCTAAACTCTCTCAATGAGCAAAGACGTGAAATGGAAGCAGAGATAACAAAAGAGGCAATTGACGTGGTAAAAAATCAAGGCGAACTTCCAAATGTTATAGTCGTTGCAGGCGAAGATTGGCATGAAGGAGTTGTGGGAATTATCGCTTCAAGATTGGTTGAGTATTTTGAGAGACCTGCAATTGTCCTTAGCATAAACAACAGAGTTGCGAAGGGAAGTGCCAGAAGTTTGGGATATATTGATATTTTTAAACTTATACAAGATAATAGATTCTACTTAACAAAGTTCGGCGGACATAAAATGGCAGCAGGGCTTACGTTGGAGGAGCATAGTATAAAACTATTTGGAGATGCTATAAATTTGTCGGCTTCACGATTTGATTCTGATGATTTTATACCTCTTGAAGATGTTATAGGAATATTGCCTAGTTCACAGATAGATTTTGAGCTTTTAGAAATTCTTGAGAGCTTTGAACCATATGGAGAGGCAAATTCTCGTCCTCTTTTTCTTATAAAAAATGCGAAAATCATAAAGATAGATACATTCGGGAAAGACAGATCCCACTCTAAAATCATCGTTGAAGATCTCCAAGATAATAAAAAAGAGATAGAATTTATCCTTTTTAAAAATATTTTAGAAATGCCGGATGATGAAAGGCTTACATGTAGCTACAGAGCTATAAAAAATGAATTTAACTTAAAAATATCTGTACAACTTATTATAAGTAAAATTTATTAAAAAAAATTTATTTTGTAGTTTACAGGACACATTTATTCACTTTAAAGAAATTATCTTTAAAAAAATCAAGATTTAAAACTATACTTAAGCTTCAAACTTGTAGAATTGATAATATTATCACATAAAGGGATTAATCATGAAAAGAATCGTTACGTTATCGGCTATCGCTTTTTTGAGTACGGCAGCGTTTGCAAATGCTGATGTTCAAAAACAGATAGATGAATTAAACAAGAAGATAGAGCAGTTGCAAAACAGCGATAAAAAACAAGATACAAAGATATCTACCGTAAACGCACTTGCTGCGCAGGATAATATTAAGTTTGATGTAGACTTTAGAACAGCATACGACAACTTAAGATATAAAACTGTAAATGGAAACACATATACAAACGATGCTCTCTATTCAAACCGTTTATGGTTAGGTATGGGTTATGCTCCTACTGAGAGTATGCTATTTAGAGGACAATTGGCATACCACAAAGCTTTTGGTGCAAGTTATGGACAAAGAGGAACAGGTTTTGGCTTTGATACTTTTGACTGGGTATCAAGTGAAACACTTGCAGATGATAAGCTAAGAGTAAGAGAAGCATACTGGTTGTGGAATTTTAGAACAGGTACTATCGGTTGGGCAGCAAGTGTTGGTCGTCGTCCATCAACAAATGGGTTCTTAAGCAACCTAAGAGAAGATGATGCAAAAGCAAAATCTCCTATGGGTCATGTTATAAATATGGAATTTGACGGTGCATCAGTAACTATGAAGCTCGATAATTACGTACAAGGTATGTATGCTAAACTATGTCTTGGTCGCGGGTTAACAAATGCAGCTGGCTGGGCAAGTGAAGCAACTGCGGCACTAGGTGCTCCGATGGGTGGTTCAAGCCAACCGAATTTTACTAAAGTTGACGGCGAACTCGATACTGTAGATATGGCAGGATTCATATTTGTACCATATGATGATGGACAATATTCGGTTGAAACTACATGGTATAGAGGACTTAATGTTCCAGGTATGTATGCTACTTCTATAAATGGTGCAACAGGTCAGCCGACTGCATATGAAATGTTAAACGGCGGAGATATGGATGGTATGGCAATATCATTTAAAGTTGACGGCGTAGGTGATGGAATCAATGATTTCCTAGATGAAACAACCCTCTTTGCTTCAGCAGCTATGTCAAAATCTCACCCTAACATAAATATCACAAGAAGTGTAGATATGAGTTCTATGGGTATGGGAACTGTAAATATGGTTGGAAACAGTATGCTTGGAAGCGATGAGTCTGAGACTGGTCATTCTATCTGGTTGGGTGCTGTAATGCCAAATTTAACAGGCGGTAAATTTGGACTAGAGTATAACCACGGTTCAAAATACTGGAGACCGTTTACTTACGGTGAAGATACTATGATAGGCTCTAAACTTGCAGCTCGCGGTAATGCTTATGAAGCTTATTGGTCTCAACCAATCATCAAAGACGTATTCTCTATGCAACTAAGATATACATATTTAGATTATGAATATACAGGTTCAAACGGCTTCTTTGGTGACGGCGGTACGCCGATGAGTATGTCTGAAGCAAAAGCAATGGGAATGGATCCTGTTGAAACTGCACAAGATATTCGTCTATATTTCAGATACAGATACTAAAAATTAAAGAGCTTTTTTTAGCTCTTTAATAAACTCTTTTTTTATAAAATTTCCAAATTAAATCTCTTAAAAATAGTTCAGAACTTCCGGCTATAAAAAGTTAACAATCAGCAACAAAAACTATAAAAATAACAAATTTTTAATCATCACTTTAACTTATCATAAATAAAACATATAATTATTCAATAAATTTCTAGCTTAAAAAATTGATACATAAACAGAAAATTAGAGATTAAAGTTACTAAAACAGTGATATTTAAAACTCTCTTAAGCCTCAAGGCTGTAGAATTGATAACTTTATCACAAAAAAAGGAAAATAGATGAAAAAGAACAAAATCTTAGAAGAGATTTTAAATGAAGTTGACAAGCATCCGGAGATTATGTCTCGTCGTGAGGCTCTAAAATATTTAACAATGTCTCCATTAGCGGCATCTGTACTTGCAAGTGCAACTGTCGGAACAACTGCTGTTAGTGCATCAAGCAATGTTAAAGGTAAAATAGTAATCGTTGGTGGTGGTTTAGCTGGTATGAGTACAGCTGCGCTTATCAATAATACTATATCAAATGCAGATATCACTGTAATTGAACCTGACCAATATTCAGTATCTTATCAACCGGGACAAACTCTTGTGGCTGCAGGTGTTTGGGATAAAGAAGATATTATGTATAAAAGAGATGATTTCGTTCCAAGCGGCGTAAAACTTATCAAAGGAAGCGTAACCGCTTTTGATCCGGATAACAATAAAGTAACTGTTGATGGAAAAGAGGAAGTTTCTTATGATCAGTTAATCGTTGCTACTGGTCTTATGCTGAACTACGGGGGAATCAAAGGCTTAGAGGGTGTTATCACTTCTTCAGGTGCTGATAACGCTGTTGTAAGACAAAAAATCGGTAAAAACGGTACTCACTCAATCTACTTCCGTGATGGTGCAGTAGATACTTGGAAAGGTATACAAGAGTTAGTCGCTCAAGCGAAAGCACATAAAGGTCCAGAAAAACTTCAAGCTCTATACAGTATGCCTGCAACTGCTATCAAGTGTGGTGGTGCTCCAATGAAAATTATGTATCTTACGCACGCTCACTTAGCAAAAGCTGGTGTTGCTGATAAAGTTGAATTGACTTTCAACACAAACGGCGGAGCATTATTCGGTATTCCTGAATATAACGCTGCAATCGTTAAACAATTTGAGAAGAGAGGCTTTAAGTGGAACTTTGCTCATAACCTAGTTGAAATTGATACTGCTGCTAAAGTTGCAACTTTCGATAAATTCTGGAAAGAAAAAGGTGAATTTGACGAAGCGTTAGATGAGTATGTAATGGTTACAAAACATGAGTACAAACCATACAAATACGATTTTATCCATGTAACACCTCCAATGAAAGCTCCGGATGAAGTTGCAAAATCTGCAATCGGTTCAGGACAAGGATGGGTACCTGTTGAAAAAGAGACTCTTCAACACGTTAAATACAAAAATGTATGGTCTCTAGGAGACGTTGCAGCACTTCCAATGGGTAAAACAGGCGGTTCTGCTCGTAAAGAGTACAGAGTGTTAGTTGAAAACTTGGTAGCTTCCATGGAAGGCAAAACTACTCTACCGTCTAAATTTGGCGGATATACTGTTTGTCCACTTATCACAGGTCTTGGAACTGTTATGCTTGCTGAGTTTGACTGGAGCAAAAAACCAACTCCTTCATTCCCACTTGACCCAACACAAGAGAGATGGATTTGGTGGTTGCTAAAAGTTTATGCTCTTAAACCAATGACTATGTACGGTATGCTTGCTGGTAAAGCATAATTTATAGACTAGATTCTGAGGTTAACCTTGGAATGATAAAAATAAGTCATCCTGAACTTTGTTCAGGATCTAGTTTACCAATTTCTTCAAAAATTCCGCAATAAACTTAAAATCTACAAGTCTCAATTTTATTATATTTTTTATACAGATTGTACTAATTGTTACATCTTGTAATAAATAATATATATTAATTTTATAATATATATTAATTTTATTTTTTATGAGCTAGAATAACGCAATTCAAAAGGAGATACTATGAATAAAATCGTAAAAGTTGCATTAAGTGCAGCATTAATATTAAGTGTTGGTTCAGTAACTGCAAGTGCAGATGCTGATAAAGGTCTGAAACTTTATGCTAAAAAGTTAAAAGATGCTTGTGGAATATCAGGTGCGGCAATGGCTGGTAAACATACTCAGGCTCAGTGGGAAGAGATTAACAAAGGTGGCAATCTTGCAAAAGAGATTAAAACTATTTGTCCAAAAGCAGATGATGCAGATTTAAATGATAAAATTCTTCCTCATTTATATGACTTCTTCCACAAATTTGGAAGTGACAGTGGGAATGTTCCTTCTTGCTAATTAGCTTTTAATTTTACTCCTTGCAATTTTGCTTGGAGTAAAACTCTTCACTGCTTTTTATTTTATATTTTCACTCTCATTTTTAATTTTTTCTTATACTGCACACTTGTAAAATTAACCCTATATCAAGTATAATAACCACCGCTATAAATCAAATAATAACAGGAGACAAAATGAAAAAAGCTGTGCTTTTGACTTCAGCTGCTATGATATTTTCATTATCGCTTAGTGCACTTACATTAGGAAAGCTTGGTGATTTTAAATTTGAAAAAGCAAACGACAATGTTTATATAATGCACGGACCTGAAAAGGAACCAAGCAAAGAAAACGAAGGTTTTATGAACAACCCGGCAATAATAGAGAGTAAAAATGGTCTTATCATAATTGATCCGGGCGGAAACTATAATGTTGGTAAAAAGATACTTGCAGAAGTTGAAAAAGTAAGTAAAAAACCTGTTATTGCGATTTTCAATACGCACAAACATGGAGATCATTGGTTTGCAAATAAAAGCTTTCAAGAGAAGTATCCAAATGTGCCTATTTATGCGCTCAACTACATGATAGAGCAGGTTAAAGACAACTCTGCCGAAACTTGGTATGGCATACTTGATAGAATGACTGGAAATTTAAATGGTACGAAACCTTTTGCTTTTCCTACAAAAGGGATAGAAAGCAAACAAACCGTAGTCGTAGATGGACAAACTTTTATCATGCGTCACTATGCACGCGGGCATACTGATACTGATATGCTCATAGAGCATACAAACTCAAATACTCTATTTATTGGTGATAATCTTATCATAAACCGTTTTGGCGCATTTGATGAGTCATCTAGCATACATGAAAATATTACTCTTTTAGAGAAGATAAAAAAGCAAGAAGACGGATTTAAAAAATATAAACTTTATGTTCCGGGTCACGGTCCATCAAGCGGCAGTACTGAAAAGACAATAGATCCTTTTCTAAACTACATGAAAATTATTGTAGCAGGAGCACAAAAAGCATATAAAGACGGGATTGAAAGTTACGAGATAAAACCTGAGGTTGATAAGCAGTTAAAAAATTATCACTCTTGGGATGCTTATGAGGGTCAAATGGGCAAACACCTTATGAAAGCTTATGAAGAAGTAGAAGCACTAGATTTATAAAATATTTGAGCCATTTCTTATGGCTCAAAATCTACTTTACAACTTTCAGTTCAAATACCTCTCTTTTTATTTATAATGCCGCATGTTTAAAATATATGAGTGCCAAAATGCAAAATCCAATATCATTGAACTTAAGGTTTTAAGCGATTCGCTTGTAGCTTATTGCACCGAATTTCATGGAGTGGAAATATTTGATTTCAATAGTTGCAAAATTAAAAAAACTATAGCAAACCATTGCCTTTACCTATCAATGAACATATGTTCATTTAGCCCAGATTTAAAGCTTTTTGCATTTGTAAACAATCAAGTCTTGTGCGTGTCAGATATGGAATCTAATGAACTTATTTATACTATTGAGATGCATGATGAAGAGATAGAGATTATAAGTTTTGATCTCTCTTCAAACTACATAATTGCAGGAACAAAGCACGGTAAAGTACTTCAATATAAAATAAACTCTTCATCCCACCTCTTTAAACTCTACACTTTTACATGTGACAGATTTGATTCTAAAAATAATGAGATAGAGAATTTTGTAACTGCTTTTGCTTTTTATGAGAAAAAATTTGCATGCAGCAGTTATGACGGTACGATATTTGTCACGGATCTCCTGACAAAAACAAACAAAAATCTAATCAGTTCCAATAAGGCTCGTATCACTGCTCTGTGTTTTTTAGATGAGAACACTCTTTTATCCGCTAATGATAATGGAAAAGTTGATATTTTTTCACTTAATAGAGAAAATAGTTTTAGAAGCATAGCAACACCGATACTTGACATAAAACAGATTATTACAATGCCGAATCCAAACTACATTATGATAAGCGGCAACTCAAATGTAACCACAATTATTGATATAAAAAACTTTAAAATTGCCCATAGTAAGTACATAAAGTTTCATGCAGAGATAAATAAGATTGCTTTGCTAAATAATAACTCTCTCCTTGTGGCACTTCGCAATAACAAAATTTTACATGTAGAACTTCCCGGAATTGCGACATTAAAATCACTTATACTTCATAACTCTTTCGAGAAAGCTTTTGAGCTTATAGAAAAAGAGCCTATGCTGCAAGGCTCGCAAGAACACAAAAAATTAGAGGAGATGTTTCAAAATAGCTATGAAGATGCGCTAAAAGCACTTATCGATCAAAAAAATATCTTAGCTATACAAATTCTAGATGCCTACAAAGATATAAAATGCAAGCAGGCAATAATCAGAGATCTCTATCATGCGTTTAAATACTATCCCCGATTTCAAGAGCTTTTTTTAGAAAAAAAGTATGCTCTAGCCTATGTCATAAGCTTTAAATTTGAGCCGCTTAAAAAAACTCCCGAATATAAAAAAATGGAAGACATTTTCAAACTTGTGTTCTTAAATGCACAAAGACATGTGATGCAAAACAATCTCTCCAGAGCAAAAGATTTGCTGAGTGAATATAGCACGGTAGTCTCAAAAAAGCCGCTTATAAAACTTCTTCTTACACAAAATAGGGAGTTTGTTAATCTCTTAAAAGCAATCCAAAGAAGAGATTTTCAAACCGTTTATCAGCTAGTGGATAAAAATGAGCTACTAAAGCAGATCCCAAACTATGTTGCCCTAAACACTCAAATCCAAGAAAGCTTAAAAGAGATAGAAGCAAATATAAAAATCGGTGAGATAAGCAGAGCAGAGGCTCTTCTGCTTACATTGGAAAATATTGAACATATTTCTGAAAAAGTAGAAGATCTGCAAAAAAAATGCCGATGTGTTTTATTGCTTCAAAAAGCTTATGAAGAGAGTGATTTTAAAAGCTGTTACGAGATTTTAGATATGCACAACTATCTAAAGTCCGTGGAACTTGGGCTGTTTCTTGAAAAACATTGGTTTAAACTTGTGCTGAAATGTGAAGAGTTTGCACTTATCGGCAATATTGAAGATATACAAAAAACAGTCGGTGAATTTATAGATCTTCGTGAGAGAAGCGATAAAATAAGAGATTTACTAAGAGTCGGCTTTCATGTGAGAATCGGCATATTAGCAGATAAAAAAGATTTTAAAAATGCTGAAAATACCATATATGTCTACATTGATGAGTTCGGCGTTGACAAAGAGATTAAACAAATTATGAAAAAATTTGAAAAAATTTCATCACATAAACTAGCTCTTACACAGACAAATGATGAGATTATTGTGGAACACCGGTAATCTTCAAAAGGCTTTCGAGTGTATCGCTAAACTCATTTATCATAGTTGACTTTTGAGTTAAAAATTTCTCCATCTCCGCTTTTTTGTTTATCGCTTCGTCAAGTTCAGGATCACTTCCTTTTTGATATGCTCCGATACGGATAAGCACCTCATTCTCTTTTAAAATAGTATAGAGTCTCCTAAATTTAAAAACCGCTTTTAAATGCTCCGGAGAGATGATGTCACTCATAACCCTAGAAGCCGAGTTTAGTATATGAACAGGCGGATAGATACCAAAATCCGTAAGCTCACGTGAGAGTACGATATGTCCGTCTAAAATAGAACGGGATTGATCGGCGATTGGGTCACTCATGTCATCACCCTCGATAAGAACCGTAAAAAAGGCTGTAATTGAGCCTTTGCCTTCCTCTTTTCCTGCTCGCTCCATAAGCTGAGGCAGAAGCGTCAATGAAGATGGCGGATAACCCTTTGATGTCGGAGGTTCGCCAAGTGCCAAACCTATCTCTCTTTGAGCCATGGCAAACCTTGTTACAGAGTCCATAATAAAGAGAACATCCAAGCCCTGCTCTTTAAAAAATTCCGCTACACTCATCGCGGCAAATGCACCGTACTTTCTCATAAGCGGCGAATCATCGGAAGTTGCAACGATTATAACGGTATTTTCCAGATTTCCGCCTAGATTTTTCTCTATAAACTCAGGAACTTCTCTACCACGCTCACCGATTAATGCAACTACTTTTATAGGTGCATCCGCTCCTCGTACAATCATTCCCATGAGAGTTGATTTTCCGACCCCGCTTCCCGCAAAAATACCGAGTTTTTGACCTTTTCCACATGTTAAAAGCCCGTCGATGCTTTTTACTCCGACACTGAAAACCTCATCTATCATACCACGTTTCATCGCTTGAATCGGCGCTTTTATAATTGGAGAAAGATGTGGGCTGTCTATGTTTCCTTTACCGTCAATCGGTCTCATAAAAGGGTCTACAACACGTCCGAGCAGTGCCGAGCTTACCGGAATATTTAAACCCGTCTGATCCAAAAACACTCTGTCACCTGAGCAAAATCCCTCGACAAAACCAAAAGGAGTGATAAAAAAGGTGCTGCCGTCTATCTCCGTAACCATTCCTATGGTCTCTTGATTTGTATCGTTTGAGATTATTTTTACTATATCGCTGATACTCACCTTTAGTCCACGAGCGGTAATAACGGTTGCATTTATCTTAACAACCTCACCGAATGCGACTGAGTATTTTTTATCTGAGATTTTTTCTTTAAGTGAAGAGAGCGGCACTAAAAACCTCCTTGATAGGCAACGAGTCTAATAACGTGAGCCGGTAGGAGAGTTTATTAAAGAGAAAAATTCGCTTCTTGTTTTCTCATCTTTTTTAAACAGACCGCGAAGTGCCGAAGATGTTGTGGTTGAGTTGATTTTCTCAACGCCTCTCATCTCCATACACATGTGCCTTGCTTGAATAACGACTGCAACGCCTTTTGGCTGAATCGTATCCATAATCGCATCGGCTATCTGCTCCGTCAACTGCTCTTGTATCTGCATACGGCGTGCAAAAACATTTACAACACGAGGAATTTTCGACAGTCCAACCACTTTTCCATCGGGTATATACGCTACATGAACACGACCTATAATAGGCAAAAGATGATGCTCACATGTAGAGTAAAACTCTATGTCTTTTAAAAGCACCATCTCATCGTTTGAACTTGTAAAAAGTGCAGATTTAAGTATCTCATGCGGATCTTCTTTGTAGCCGCCAAAGATAAACTCATAAGCCTTTTTAACCCTTTGCGGAGTCTTTAAAAGCCCTTCTCTGTTTGGATTCTCTCCAACATGAAGCATCATATATTTTACTGCATTTTCAAATTCTGTATCTTGTTTATCCGACAATGTTACACCTTTTAGACTCTTTTATAAGCGATAGGGTATCAAGATATAGCTGAGAAAATGATGTAATGAATCATTTAGCGCATATACAGCATTGAGATATTTGGAAAATTGAGTTACTATATTTTTTTAGTTTTAACAACGGAGCAATCAAATCAAACTACTATTTATCTCATTTTTACTATATCTTCAAAACTATTTATACTCAGCGGTTTTTAAAACCGAGTTTGAATTTTCGCTCTTAGAATTTTTGATGCTATTTTCAACAGTATCTCTATTCTCAAAATCAAAACAGTTTAAAATATTTATACTTATTATCCAAAGCTTCTATCTAATTCATTTTATTTTTATCTCTTACTTTGGAAATCAAATTCAATATACTGATATTTATCTATTTTTTACCCATATAACAGAGACTTTTGAGAGTGTCGCAACACTTTACGATATAACTTTCTACCCACTGCTTATGGTTTCAACAACCTCATTTATCATAATGTATATAAGATATGAAAAAAGTAAAATACCGACATTTTTACTATCTGCATTTTTACTCTTTTCTCTTTTATTTCAAGATAAAATGTATGACGCTTCACTTTCACTCATCAAAGAGAGTGTAAAAAGTATCTTTTTAAAAAAAGAGAAGGGCGATATACAAAAGAGTGACGATAAAAACAGAGTGCCTTTACATAAAACCGATAACAATATCATTTTGGTTATAGGCGAGAGCATGAGAAGTCGTGAAAATTTAAAAGAGAGATATGAGATATTTGAAAATTATACCTACAAAACCATAGCAAGCGGAGCGACAAATACGGATGTCGCAGTGCCCATGCTTATAAATGGCGGCATCTCCCCGCAAAAGATAAACCTAGAACACAATCTATTTCTGCTGGCAAAGAAAAACGGGTATAAAACCTCGTTCATAACCGCACAAAATGAAAAAAGCCTGAAATACATAGAACCGTATCTTCATAGAGAGCATATAGATGATTTTAAGATATTAGGCTCACGGAACGATAAAGATCTGATTCATAATTTACAAAATATCTCTTTAGAAGATAATAATCTTATTGTACTGCAGATGCAGGGCGAACACAGCCCCTATATATATTATGAAAATTATAACAGAGATGATTCGATTGAGCTTAGATATCACAAATCCATGAATTACTCTAACGCTGTATTAAAACAGCTGATTGAGCATGTGCACAATCAATCCAAAAAACATTTTATTTTTATATTTCTCTCAGACCATGGAGAATTTATAGGAGAAAACGGCAAAACAGGTCACAATAGATTTGAAAAAGAGATTTACTCAGTGCCGTTAGTTTTGCACTCGAACTTAGAAACACACGCCCAAAAGTTAAAAAACCATAATGATATTTATGAGTTGATATATTACTATCTGGGCTACGCAAAAGAGTTCAAGCTTCAAGAGAGAGATAAAATAAGAGTTTACGGAACTATGATTACGGAAGAGGACGGCTATATAGATATTGACATGTAGAGATTTCTACATGTCAAAAGATTACATTACAAAAATATGAGGAACGATAAGTGGATATCTTTTCATTTTTCTATAGATATGTTTTCTAACAACTTGGCGAAGGTCATTTTCCAATGCCCTTGGATTTTCTATCAATCCCTCTTTTATGTTTGCAAGGAAGTGCTCTAAAACATCTTCCATCTCTTTAGCAAAATATTTGTCTTGCTTGTCGGCAACCAAACCAAATGATGTAACATTTGGCTTAGAGAGCATCGTAGAGTGCTGTCCGTCGATTTGAGCGACGATAACAACAATTCCATCAGACGCAAGTTTTTGACGATCTATTACGATGTCATCATCTATTTTATGATTATTTTGGTTGTCAATGTACACTTTGCCCGTTCGAACTGTTTTGACTTTTCTCATATATTTAGGAGCAATCTCTACGGTATCGCCATCATTTAAAACATAAATATTTCTCTCAGGAACGCCACACATCATGGCTGTCTCTTTATGTCTCATAACATGGTTATACTCACCGTGAATCGGCAAAAAGAATTTAGGATTAACAAGACGGAGCATAAGTTTTTGCTCCTCTATGGAAGCGTGACCCGAAACGTGAATATCTTTATCTGATGATATTCTTGCACCGGCTCTTTGTAAGTGATTTAGCATGGCAGAGATAGATCCCTCATTTCCGGGAATTGCACGAGATGAGAGAACGATTAAATCATTTGGTTTAATCTTCACATGTCTATGCTCTCCGATTGACATTCTAAATAACGCAGAACTTGTTTCACCTTGTGAGCCGGTTGTTACAATCAAAATGTCTTTATCGTTCATAGAAGCAATCTGCTCAGGCTCTACAAATATGCTTTTTGGAAGTTTTATGTAGTCATACTGCATAGCCACTTCTATATTTCTCTCCATTGAACGACCTATTACACATACTTTACGACCATACTTTACACCATATTGAATCGCTTGAAAAACACGGTGAATATTTGAGCTAAAAGTTGACAAAATAACTCTGCCCTCAGCCTTTGCAAACACTCTATCCATTGCCGGTGCAACACTTAACTCAGACGGAGTAGGAGCTGTGTTATATGAATTTGTAGAGTCACTCAGTAGACAAAGAACGCCTTTGTCTCCATAATGAGCAAGTCTATGCAAATCTGCCGTATAACCATCAACCGGAGTATGGTCAATTTTAAAGTCACCCGTATGAATGATTGTCCCTGCTGCCGTAGTAATTGCCAACGATGATGAATCTATGATTGAGTGAGTCATGTGCATCCACTCTATCTCAAAATCTTCACCGATTTTATATATTTTTCTTTTTTCTACAGGATTGAAATGTTGTCTGCAATCTTTTAAATGATGCTCGTCAAATTTATTTCCAATCATAGCTAGCGGAAGTGGTGAGCCATATATAGGGAACTGCATCTCTTTATAAAGATACGGCATGGCACCGATATGATCTTCGTGAGCATGCGTAATAATAACTGCTTTGATTTTATCTTTTATCTCACGTAGATATGAAAAATCAGGTATTAAAATATCAACACCATGCATGTCCTCATCCGGAAAGCTCATCCCGACATCGACCAATATCGCTTCGTTTTGAGTTTCAAATACCGTGATATTTCCACCGATTTCACTAAGCCCGCCAAGCGGAGTAATGCGAATTTTCTCTTTTGAATTTAAATCTAATTTATAATGCGGATTAAGTCTCTGCTTATGAGCCTCTTGGTTAATCTCTACGAATGCTTTTAGCTTTTCATCAATAGGTGTGCTTTGTCGACGACGACTACCGCTACTTTTTGATACATTCTTGTTTCTATTGCCACTTTGCGTATTTGGCGACTTATTGCTGTTACTATTTTGATTTGGGTTTTTATAGTGCTGTTTACGATTTTCTTGAGAAGTACTTTCGTTAATTTCCTGATTCTCTTGTTCCATCCAAACTCCTTGTTAGTTTATAGAGTTGGTGATAGTCTAATGTAGAAACTTGATGAGGACGAACCGTTTGTGTTAAGCCCAGCTTATTAAAAGCTTCTTGAAGAAGATTTTTTTCATACATTGCCGATAGATTTTTCATCAGAGTTTTTCTAGGCTGCGTAAATGCAACTCTTAGCATATCCTCAAAATCTTTATCACATCTATCACTCTTTTTTTGTATCAAAAAAACTGCAGAATCTATCTTCGGCTGCGGCTCAAAAGCTGTTGGCGGAACTTTCACAACTATGTGTGCTTCTCCCACACTTTGAGTTATGATACTCAAAGAGCCAAATACTTTATCACCTTTATTAGCACAAAATTTCTCTGCAACTTCAAGCTGTACCATTACAAGTATATTTTTGCATTTTGAATCTGCGAGGGCTTTTAGAATTATGTTAGTCGCTATATAGTATGGCAAATTTGCCACCAAATCATACGACTCTTCTATAAGTTCACTCTTCCAAGCAGTAAGGACATCTCCACAATTTATATGAAGCTGTTTGGTTGCGATCTCTTTTTCAAACTTATTTTGTAACAGTTTACACAAATCGGTATCGACCTCAAAAGCTTCTACACTTTTGACGTCTACTAAATATTTAGTTAAATCACCTAAGCCAGGCCCAATCTCTACGATTTTATTATCGTTGTTGGGCATCGCTTCGACGATTTTTTGTAAAACAGTTTCATCTTTTAAAAAATTTTGTCCGAATTTCTTTTTTGCTACAATTTTTTCCATTGGAAAGCATTCTATTATAATTTTACTTATACTTAGTTAATATTTATAAAAAAAGTAATTTTCATGTCACAAATGTAGCAATTTAATACAAAATGTTTCATGTGAAACATTTTTACATAGTTTTGAAAAAACTAAATATAAGCGACAAAGTGTATAATTTCACTATATTATATAAGGTACTGCTTTGAACTATTTTGCAAAAAGAATTATCCCGTGTCTTGATGTCAAAGATGGACGCGTTGTTAAAGGTGTTAATTTTCTCGGACTAAAAGATGCTGGTGATCCTGTAGAAGTTGCAAAAAGATACAATGAAGAGGGTGCTGACGAAATTACTTTTTTGGATATTACGGCATCAAGCGACAATCGAGATACTATCGTCGACATTGTCGCACAAGTTGCACGTGAAGTTTTTATACCTCTAACTGTAGGCGGCGGCATTAGAAAACTTGAGGATATTTACAAGCTTTTAAATGTTGGATGTGATAAGGTAAGCGTAAATTCTGCAGCCATTAAAAGACCCCAACTTATAAATGAAAGTGCAAAAAGATTCGGTTCTCAATGTATCGTGACGGCAATTGACGTTAAAAAAACTGGCAACAGATATCATGTCTATTTAAACGGAGGACGCGTTGATACAGGGCTTGATGCCGTAGAGTGGGCAAAAGAGGTAGTAGACCGTGGAAGCGGAGAGATACTTTTAACTTCCATGGATGCAGATGGAACAAAAGCCGGATTTGAGTTAAATATCACTGAACAAATTTCTCGCGCCGTTAATGTTCCGGTTATTGCAAGCGGCGGGGCAGGAACGATGGAACACATAAAAGAGGCATTTGAACATGGTGCTGATGCTGCACTTGCTGCAAGTATATTTCACTATAAAGAGATAGATATTATGGATCTAAAACGCTATCTTCATGCAAACAATATACCGGTTCGCTTATGATACTATGTGCTGGAAACAACGAAACTTTTGAATTTGCGACTCCCATCGGTGTAGGGCTTATTGAGTCTGCTATGAATCTAACTAGACTTTGTCTTTTTGATAAACCTGAATTTTTATTATTTATAGGAAGTGCAGGAAGCTATGGAGAACATAAGATTTTTGATATTGTAGAGTCAAAAACGGCATCTAATGTGGAACTTGCTTTTTTAAATAACGATGCGTACACGCCGCTTGATAATGTTATCTCTACTAACATTACTAACAAAAAAGATGTTATTGTCAACTCATCAAACTATATTTCCACTAACGAAGAGCTAACAAAAAAGTTTTTGAAGTTGGGCATCGGCATAGAAAATATGGAATTCTTTGCAGTTTTAAAAATAGCTCAAGAGTTTAACATCCCAGCCGGCGGTGTTTTTTGCATAACAAACTATACTAACAAAAATGCACATGAAGATTTTTTAAAAAATCACGATGAAGCAAAAAGAGTTTTAGCTCTCCATGTAAAAAAAAGAATCAAGGAACTAACAAAAAAATGAAACAATCACTACTTGATTTTACACTGGGAGAGTTGCAACAAGAGATAAAGCCATCTTTTAGAGCAAAACAGATTTACGGCTGGCTCTATCATAACTATGCACAAAGCTTTGATGAGATGAAAAATATTCCAAAATCTCTCAAAGATGAGCTTGCAGAAAAATTTACACTCAATCCTCTTAAAATTATAAAAAAAGAACTCTCAAGCGACGGCACGATTAAATATCTTTTTGAACTTCAAGACGGTAAAACCATAGAAGCTGTTTGGCTAAAAATGAAAGAAGAGATTACAGACGAAAATGGAAATGTCACACAAGAGGCAAAATATACTATCTGCGTATCAACTCAAGTCGGGTGCAAAGTTGGGTGTGCATTCTGTTTAACTGCAAAAGGCGGATTTACAAGAGATTTGACTGCAGGAGAGATAGTAGGTCAGGTAGTAAGTCTCAAAAAAGATAATGAGCACAAACACAACAGAATGATAAATATTGTCTACATGGGAATGGGCGAGCCATTGGATAATCTTGCGAACTTGGCAAAAGCTATAGAGATTTTCAAAGAAGAAGAGGGCTTATGCATATCCGGCAAAAGACAGACTGTTTCTACAAGCGGCTTGAGTAACAAGATAGATAGGCTTGGAGAGATGGATTTGGGCGTTCATATAGCAATTTCGCTTCATGCAGTTGATGATGAACTAAGAACGGAACTTATCCCTATGAATAAAGCTCACAACATAGCATCTATCATAGAAGCAGTTAAACGCTTTCCTATTGACACAAGAAAGAGAGTTATGTTTGAGTATTTGGTAATAAAAAACAAAAATGATGATATAGCTTCTGCAAAAAAACTTGTAAAACTGCTCTCTGGCATCAAAGCGAAAGTAAATCTGATTTACTTTAACCCATATCCGGAAACTGTGTATGAGCGACCAAAAAAAGCAGATATGATAGCTTTCCAAGAGTATCTGATAAATCACGGGCTTTTATGTACTATACGCGATTCTAAAGGTATAGATATTAGTGCAGCATGCGGACAACTAAAAGAAAAAACAGAAAGTGAATTAAAATGAGCTATGTAGAGATATTTCAAATAGTTTTTTTAGTAGTAGTATTTGCCGTTGGTTTAATCGGATTTTTAAAAGCTGCAACAAAGAGTGATAAAAACAAAGACTAAAAAGTAAAACGACCAACACACCAGGGAGGTCGTTTATAAATGTAATAATACCCTACTTTTCTTATATAAAAATAATTCAAAAAAAATATTCACTCTCTTAAAAAAATATTACTATAAAAAAATATACCTATTTTTCCTTAATATGTGTAGTATTCACACATTGTTTTAATATGTGAATAGCACTTTAAATTTCCGACTACAAATATAAAAAATAATTCTTTTTTTAAGAATAAATTTAGATAAAAACAACCTGAATTGATAAGCTTTCATGTAGCTTAAAGTGCCTATTTTGGGCGCTTTTGCTTATTTTTAATTTTCATATAAGAAAAAAAGAAGAAATTTACAAAAAGGTCTTATTTGTTATTCACATAAAACATATAGATCTATGTTTCATGTGAAACATTATCGGTTTATATCCATATTTTCAAAACAAACTTTTTCAAAATTTACACTGCTTTTCACATTGTAATTTTTGCCATAAAGTTCAAACTCTAACTCATTCGCATGTAACAACAATCTTCTTGCACCACTTAGTTTTACTCTTGTATCTCTATCTAACTCTCTATCTAGATATTTCACAACATTATCTTCACTCTGTCCATAAACAGGATCACCGACTATCGGATGTTTCACATGAAACATATGAACTCTTATCTGATGTTGTCTTCCGGTATGTGGAGAACACTCTATCATTGTCATGTTAAAATCAGGAAAATACTTCAGTGGTCTTACATGTGTTAAAGACTCTTTACCGCTTGGATCAACTTTTACCACCATTCTCACAAGTGCACTTTTTTCATCGTCGTATCTTAGAAGCGGAGCATCAATGCGAAGTTCATCTTTTAACTCTCCATGTACCATTGCAAGATACTTTTTTTTCATATCTCGCTCTTGAAACATCATCTTTATATCAACTTCGCTCTTTTTATCTTTTGCACACAAAACCAATCCGCTTGTTTCCTGATCTATTCTATGAGCAATATTTGCTTCCATTCCAAATTGAGCTTTTAGCTCATCTATAAGAGAATACTCCGTATGTCTGTTTTGAGGATGGATAAGCATTCCACTCGGCTTATCAAAAACCACAAACTTCTCATCTACGGTGTGTGGTGCCAAACCTTTTGAAATTGGTTCAAAATAGATAAACTCAAACTCGCCCTCCAAATAGTCCGAGGGTTTTGTAATAGGAACGCCGTTTACAAGAACTCTCCCAACTGATATGTATCTTTGAATGTCTCTTTGAGAGTATCCCAATTCTCGCTTGAAAAAAAGAAAAGCTCTCTCTCTTTCTTGTGAAAACATTTTTTTAGTAACAAATGGCAATATTTAATCCTTCTATTAGCGTATTTTTTGTAAAATCATTAACTTTACTTTACACAAATTTTACAATAATCAGGTTGAATAAATGATAGAAAGATACTCAAGAGAAGAGATGAGTTCAAAATGGACGATGCAGGCAAAATATCAAGCTTGGCTCGATGTAGAAAAAGCGGTTGTAAAAGCTTGGAACAAACTGGGACTTATTCCTGACGATGATGCTAAGAAGATAATTGAGAATGCCGGATTTGATATAAAAAGAATAGATGAGATAGAAGCTATCACTCGTCACGACCTTATAGCATTCACGACAAGCGTCTCTGAAACACTCGGGGAAGAGAGCAGATGGTTTCACTATGGCATGACAAGTTCCGACACGGTTGACACTGCTGTTGCACTTCAGATGAAAAGCTCTTTAGAGTTAATCATAAAAGATGTGAAGATGGTTATGGAGTCCATCAAGAAAAGAGCTTACGAACATAAGATGACTTTGATGGTGGGAAGAAGCCACGGTATCCACGGTGAACCTATAACATTTGGTCTTGTGTTAGCTGTTTGGTATGATGAGATGGCTAGACATTTGGAGAACTTGGAACAAACATTTAATGTCATCTGTGTCGGGCAAGTTAGCGGAGCGATGGGAAATTTCGCTCACGCTCCACTTGAACTCGAAGAGTATACATGTAAAGAACTAGGATTAAAACCTGCACCAGCTTCAAATCAAGTTATACAAAGAGACAGATACGCAAGACTTGCAACTGCGTTAGCGCTCTTAGCTAGCTCTATAGAAAAATTCGCTGTTCAAATCCGTCACTGGCAGAGAACCGAAGTTTATGAGTGTGAAGAGTATTTTGCTAAAGGGCAAAAAGGCTCGTCCGCTATGCCTCACAAACGCAATCCGATACTAACGGAAAACATAACCGGACTGGCTCGTATGATAAGAGCTTATGCGATACCTGCCATGGAGAATGTCGCACTGTGGCATGAGAGAGATATAAGTCACTCTTCTACTGAGAGATTTTGGCTTCCTGATAGTTTTATAACAAGCGACTTTATGTTACACCGCATGAACAATGTTATAGCTAACCTAACAGTTTATCCTGAGAATATGATGAAAAATCTAAACCTAACCGGTGGACTTGTATTTTCTCAAAGAGTTCTTTTGGAACTTCCGCTCAAAGGTGTTAGCCGTGAAGATGCTTACCGCATAGTTCAAAGAAATGCGATGAAAGTTTGGGAAGAGATACAACAAGGCAAACCTACAACAAATGAAAAAGGCGAAAGTCTATATCTAAACCATCTCCTAGCAGATGATGAGTTAAGAGCAAGTTTGAGCGAAGAAGCGATTCGTGAATGTTTCAATTATGATTACTATACTAAAAATGTGGACAAAATTTTTGCAAGAGTTTTTAAATAAAGTGACAAAATTCTGCTAATATTTCTTTTAGCATAAAAATAAAATAATACGATACATTATGTATGATTTAGGAAATTAGAATGATTACAATTATAAAAAGAAACGGCAGAACTGAAAAACTGGATATTACTAAAATTCAAAAATATACTTCTGCCGCTGTTGAAGGTCTAGGTAATGTTTCTCAAAGTGAACTAGAAGTTGATGCGCAGATTCAATTTCGTGACGGTATAACATCTAAAGAGATACAGCAAACACTTATCAAAACTGCAGTTGATAAGATTGATATAGATGCTCCAAACTGGACATTCGTAGCATCAAGACTTTTTTTGTTTAACCTATATCATCAAGTAAACGGCTTTACGGGATACTCATCTCTTAAGAGTTACTTCGAAAAAGGTGAAAAAGAGGGAAGATTGCTTTTGGGTCTAAAAGAGATGTACAACCTTGAAGAGTTGGAAAAACATATAAAACCTGAGCGTGATATGCAGTTTAATTATTTGGGAGTTAAAACACTCTACGATAGATATCTTATAAAAGATAGAAACTCGAACCCGATAGAACTTCCACAGCATATGTTTATGGCGATTGCAATGTTTTTGGCTCAAAAAGAAAAAAACAGAGAAGAGTGGGCTCTCAAATTTTATAACATGATTTCCACGTTTGAAGTTATGTTAGCAACTCCGACTCTCTCAAATGCGAGAACGACAAGACACCAGTTAAGCTCATGCTACATCGGTTCAACTCCTGATAACATTGAAGGAATTTTTGATTCTTACAAAGAGATGGCACTTTTGTCAAAATTCGGCGGAGGAATCGGTTGGGACTGGACAAATGTTCGCTCAATGGGTTCTTACATCGACGGGCATAAAAACGCAGCAGGCGGAACTATACCGTTTCTAAAAATAACAAACGATATAGCTGTAGCGGTAGATCAGCTAGGAACTAGAAAAGGTGCGATTGCGGTTTACATGGAACCGTGGCATATAGATATAAACGACTTTTTGGATCTAAAGAAAAACTCAGGCGAAGAACGTCGCCGTGCACATGATCTTTTTCCTGCGCTCTGGATAAACGATCTCTTTATGCAAAGGGTAGAAGAAGATGGGATTTGGACTCTCTTTGACCCATATGATTGTAGTGAACTGACGACTCTTTACGGCGAAGAGTTCAACAAAAAATATAGAGAACTTGAAGAAAATGAGAGCATCATCAAAGAGAAGCTAAAAGCTAAAAATCTCTGGAAAAAGATACTGACATCATACTTTGAGAGCGGCAGTCCATTTTTATGTTTTAAAGATAATGCAAACCGTGCAAACCCAAACAACCACATGGGTGTTATAAGAAGTTCCAACCTTTGTACGGAGATTTTCCAAAATACAAACCCTAACCACTACAAAATTAAAATTCTTTTTGAAGACGGCTCTAGTGTTAGTTATGAAGAAGATGAGATTGTAAAAGTTGACAGCGGTTTAGAAAAACCTGCTAAAAAGATAACTGCTCTTGATACCATAAACACTAAGGCAATTTATGTAGTTGAAAAAGAGAAAATAAACGGTGATACTGCTGTTTGTAATCTAGCTTCGGTAAATCTCTCTCGTATAAACACTAGAGAGGATATAAATAGAATAGTTCCTATCGCTATCCGTGCTTTGGACAATGTAATAGATTTAAACTTCTATCCGCTTGAAAAAGTAAAACGGACTAACATGAAGAGCCGTGCAATCGGTTTGGGCGTTATGGGTGAAGCGCAGATGCTGGCACAACAAGCAATAACATGGGGAAGCCAAGAGCACTTCGATAAAATAGATGAGATTATGGAAGCAGTCAGTTTTAATGCCATCTCTTCATCTTCGGATATCGCACTTGAAAAAGGAGTCTATCCTGAGTTTGAAGGTTCTAAGTGGAGTAAAGGCGTAATGCCGATGGACTATGCAAATGCCGAAGTTAAAAATCTTATTGATAGAGGCGGACTTTTTGCTTCTTCATACGAGTGGGATGAGCTTCGAGCAAAAGTGAAAAAACAGGGCATGAGAAACGGTTATTTGATGGCAATTGCACCGACAAGTTCTATCTCTATTTTAACCGGAACTACTCAGGCGATTGAGCCTGTATTTAAGCGAAAGTGGTTTGAAGAGAATCTCTCAGGACTTATTCCCGTTGTTGTTCCGGAACTCTCTCCTGAAACTTGGGCATATTATACGCCTGCTTATGATTTGAACCAAACACTGCTTATCAAAGCGGCAGCGATTCGCCAAAAATGGATAGATCAAGGGCAAAGTTTAAATATATTTATAACGCTTGATAAAGCAAGCGGAAAATATCTAAACGAGATCTACATGTTAGCTTGGAAATTAGGTCTTAAATCAACTTACTACCTTCGTTCTCAATCTCCTGAGATGTCAAAAGATGTGGAAGACAGAAGCATGGAGTGTGTCGGGTGTCAGTGAAGCCACTTTTAAAAAAAGATTTATCTGCATTTTTAAAGAGATTTGATGGCTTCAAAGGTGCAGAGCTTCGTTCATTTGAAATCATCTCTCCTACTATCATTAAAATCACTCTAGCGGTACAAGATAGTGCCAGAGAATTTGACTGGATAACTATTAAATTAGAACTTAGCGAAATTATTGATGCTAAGTTACTTGAGAACTCAAAACTTCCACATGTAGATATGAGTGGTGGGATAAGCATAATATTTACACAGAGCCAAGTCGCTTTTGGAATTGGAAATTATGACAACTTCTCTAACATAACAAACTCTGCATGTTACATAAAAGCTGCATCTATAAAATACCAAGAAGATAGCTATTAACTTTTTGTTGGTTCTTCATTAACATTTCATAAGCCATTTAGGTATAGAATATTCTCAATTTATTTTTAAAGGAATTGAGATGAAAAAGTTATTTTTACTATCCTTGCTAACACTGTCACTCTTAAATGCAAAAGAGGGTGTAGAGTTTAAATATTCTCCAAAAGACATGGAGAGAAATTACCCCACGGCACAAAATTACATACTCTCTTACAATAATGTTTTAGAAAATGTAAGAAGCAGCATCGTAAACATATCTATAAAAAAAGAGATAAATGGCAACCAATTGAGTGCAAATCCATTTTTCAACGACCCGTTTTTTAGAGAGTTTTTTAAAGGATATGGGGATATTCCACAAGAGAGAATTCAGCAAGCATTAGGCTCAGGTGTTATAGTTTCAAAGGACGGCTATATCATTACTAACAACCATGTTATAGACGGAGCCGACCAAATCACGGTAAATCTCGCAGGTGACAAAAAAGAGTATGAGGCTAAAGTTATCGGCAAAGATGAGAAGAGTGATTTGGCTATCATCAAAATAGAAGCAAAAAACCTAAATGCTATAACATTTTATAACTCTGACAAAGTAAAAGTCGGAGATGTTGTTTTTGCACTCGGCAATCCGTTTGGAGTAGGTGAGACTATCACTCAGGGAATCGTATCGGCAACGGGTAGAAGCGGCGTGGGAATCGTAGAGTATGAAGATTTTATACAAACGGATGCATCCATAAACCCCGGAAACTCAGGCGGAGCGCTTATAAACTCTGCAGGACACTTAATAGGGATTAACTCGGCAATTATCTCAAAATCAGGCGGAAACGTAGGAATTGGTTTTGCGATTCCATCTAACATGGTTACAACCGTAGCAACAAGTTTGATAGATAGCGGAAAGTACACACGCGCCTACTTGGGAGTAAATATCTCAGATATCAGTGATGATATGAGTAAATTTTACAATGATAACTACGGAGCTCTCATAACGGGAGTAGAGGATAACTCGCCGGCTGCAAAAGCGGGACTAAAAAGAGGAGATCTCATCATTGAAATCAACGGCAAAAAAATAACAAGTGCGAGTGAACTAAAAAATACTGTAGGTTCTTATGCTCCGTCTAAAGTGGTAATCGTAAAATTTTTAAGAGACAAAAAAGTAGAGAGCAGAAATGTTGCACTAGCAACACTTGATAGCAAAATCGCAAATGGAGAGTTTCAATATAAGGGGCTAAAACTAACTCAAATTGACTCTTCTCATAAACAACAACTAAACATTACCATTAACGGAGTACTTGTTTTGAGTGTAGATGAGAAAAGCGAAGCTTACAGCGCGGGCATAAGAAAAAATGACATAATTATTCAAGTAGAAGAGAGCGAAATAGCTACTTTAGATGATTTTAAAAAAGCAACGGCATCAAAAGATAAAAAGAGAGTCTTTATCTTCCGCAGAGGCTATATTTTAGCAATTGTGCTTTAAGGAGAAGTTTCATGAGAGTTGTATGTCCGCACTGTAAAAGCGTTAACAATATTCCGCAAAAGGAGTCTTACGCAAAAGCAAATTGCGGAAAGTGTAAAAGCTCACTTTTAGATACAAAACCCGTTGAGTTAACAGCTGTTAACTTTGACGAAATCATCGTAAATAGCGATATTCCAGTGGTGGTTGACTTTTGGGCGCCGTGGTGCGGTCCATGTAAAATGATGGCTCCAAATTTCGAAAAAAGTGCTAAAAATTTTCCTCTAAAGGCACTTTTTACAAAGGTGAATACGGAAAATGAACAACTACTCGGAAGCAGGTTCGGTATAAGAAGCATTCCTACAATTATTGTTTTCAAAAATTCCAAAGAGGTTCATAGAGTATCAGGCGCTTTGGATGAGGCAAGTTTAAACAGATTGGTTACACAGTTTATGTAGTATAATTATTTACTATCAAAAAAGGGGCAAATTATGAGTAGAGATACGGTAACGCTAACAAACAATCGAGACGGCAAAAGTTATGAATTTCCGATATTGGATGCGACGGTAGGTCCGTCCGTAATTGATATTTCAACTCTTTACAAAGAGACTAAAATGTTTACTTATGATGAGGGTTACACATCTACGGCATCTTGTAAATCTGACATTACATATATAGACGGTGATGCGGGAAAACTTATGTATAGAGGGTATGATATAGCGTACCTTGCAAATCAAAAAAGTTTTTTAGACACGGCTTATCTTCTTTTAAACGGAGAACTGCCGACTAAAGAGGAGCTTGAGAATTTTACTCTGGAAATGAAAAAACGCTCTTTTGTGCATGAAGGGATTAAAAAGCTCTTTGACTCTTTCCCCGACGGCGCACATCCGATGGCAATTCTCTCGGCGGGTGTTTCAGCACTCTCAACATTTTACTACAAACACTTAGAGATAAAAAACTCTCAGGAATATACTGAAATGGCAAACAGAATAGTTGCAAAAATCCCAACTCTTGCTGCTTTTTCATATAGATACTCTAACGGTCTGCCTATTATATACCCTGATATGAGCAAAGGATTTACGGAAAATTTTCTCTACATGTTAAGAGCTTATCCTCACAGTTATATAGAGTTAAAACCCATAGAGATAAAAGCTCTTGACACTATCTTTACTCTTCATGCCGACCATGAACAAAATGCATCAACCACTGCCGTTAGAAATCTAGCCTCAACAAATGCACACCCTTACGCAGCCATAAGTGCCGGCATCGGTGCTTTATGGGGAAAAAGCCACGGCGGAGCGAATGAGAGCGTTATTCGTCAACTAGAGATGATAGGAACAGTTGATAGGGTAGATGAGTTTATAGCAAAAGCGAAAGATAAAGATGACCCGTTTAAACTGATGGGATTTGGACACCGTGTCTATAAAAACTTTGATCCTCGTGCTACCATTCTTAAAAACCTCCGCAATGATCTTATGGAAGAGTTAGGCATAAGCAGTGAACTTATCGAAGTTGCAAACAAAATAGAGAAGATTGCTCTAAACGATGAGTACTTTATAAGCCGCAGTTTATATCCAAATATCGATTTTTATTCAGGACTTATTCTACAAGCGTTAAAAATTCCAAAAGAGATGTTTGCGGTCATATTTGTAATAGGCAGATCACCGGGCTGGATTGCACAGTGGAGTGAATTAAGTCAGCAAAAGAGTATAAAAATTGCCCGTCCTAGACAATTATATACAGGTCCAAAAGAGAGAACTCCGGAGTATTAATCCGGGGTTATTTTATATAAGAACAGCAGTAGTCTGTAACTGTTTTGATTTTTAGATCAAATGATGAATTTGCAGGCACACTGAATGTCTCAGGAGTGTAAAGTGTTTTCCACTCTTCGTTTGGAAGTTTTATTTCCAACTCTCCGCTCATGATTTCCATAATCTCGGCAGCATCAGTTCCAAAACTGTAATCCCCAGGCATCATAATCCCAAGTGTCTTTTTAGAACCGTCCGCAAACTCAACCGTTCTGCTTGTAACTTTTCCATCATAGTAGATATTTGCTTTTTTTACTACCGTAACATTTTCAAATTTTGACATCACTTTTCCTTAATTTTTTTGAAATTATATCTTATTCCCAGTCCAACAATCTCTGCTGACCCTCTAAACCTCTAATGTGAGTAACATCTTGAGAAACTTCTATAACGCCTTTGTAGTTGCCCTCATCGTCTCTGATAGCAAAGTAACGGATGTGAATAAACTTGCCTTTGAAAGTTATCCAAAACTCAGCCTCATCTCTGCGACCTGCTTTGAACTCGCGCAAAATCATCAAAACTTGGTCAACGGATTTTGGAGGATGGCAGAATTTTACTTCTCTTCCGATAATTCCCGCACTTCTTGGAAATACTCTATCATCCCCACGGTTATAAAAAATTACGATGTCATTTTCATCAACATAAGTAATATCGACAGGCATAAATTTTAAGAGCCAGTTGATCTGCTCCGGTAACATGTAACCCTCGTCAAGCTTGATTCTGTTGTCAAGTGAAAATGGAAGTTTTCTCTTCTGTTTGTCTTGAGACGGATGGATATATTCGCCCTCTACATGCGGAGGATACGCTGCGGGTGTTTTATCGAACATCCAGCCTATCTCCTCATCTCCGGCTCTCATCTCTTTCCAGTCCTCTTCATCCAACATGTTCATCGCATTTGGCAGAAGTCTTCCCTCTTCAACTTGCATGATATGTTCTAGGCTTCCAAAAACTCTTTGCAGCTGCTGCATCAAAGCGGGCATATTTTTCTCTTCAAACAAAGCTCTTGCGGTTTTTATCTCTGCTCTTATATCGTCATGAAAAGCCCACATGTTTTGTGAGGGGCTTGTCCAGCCGTACTTTTCAAGATATGGAAAAAGCTGGTTCTCTTTTCTTGCAAAATGCTTCTCGACAAGACAAAGCTTTTTAAACTTATCTTCAAACTCTTCAAAATTTTCTACTATGTTTATGCTGCTGATACTTGAGATTAACCCTCTCATTAGCATATTTTCTTCCAAATAGACTCTAACCGGATGTCCATCAGGTAAATTTAGATATGGATTCATAATTTTCCTTGATTTTTTAATAGAGGGATTATACAATCTTTAATTTTTTTGCCCTTTGATTTGAGGCAAGATTAAAATTACTGCAGTTTTAGCCTAACCCTTTGCGAATGAGTAATGGCAACGGCAATAGCGTCTGTTATATCGAGCGGTTTTATCTCTTTTTTTATGTTTAAAAGCATTTTTGCCATATATGCTACCTGCTCTTTTGTCGCTTTGCCGTTTCCTGTCAATGCCTTTTTTACCTGAAGTGCGGTGTACTCGTTAAATTGCCCAAACTGCTGAAGAAGCATAAGCATAATCGCTCCGCGGAATTGGGCAAGTTTTATGGTTGTTTTTGGATTATGCGCATAAAAAATATCTTCGATTGCAACTTCATCTATTTTATGATTTTTAAATATACTCTCAAAAGCTTCAACCATTTGAGGTATTTGAAACTGCAACTCTTCGGCTTTTATCTTTATAAGTCCAGCCTCGATTAATGCTATTTTTCCTTTTTCCAAAGAGATAAGAGCATAGCCCATTTTTCTAGTACCCGGGTCGATTCCTAAAATTGTCATTTTTTACTTTCACATGTTATATACGAGCTATTCACATAGTTTTAACTTTATTTATGGGAATTATAGCTACTATTCACATAAATATATAAAAGGCTCTTTTGTGAATATCGGTCAAAAAATTTTACTTCTGCTAAAAGAAGAAATTCCTGAAATAGAATACAACAGATATATAAAACATCTTATCTATGACACCAAAAAATCTACAAGTGATACGGCTATTTTTTATGCTCCCAACAATTTAGTACTAAACTGGATAAGAAATAGATACGGTGCTAAAATCAGACATCTTTTTGAAATACAAGATTCTACTAAAGTTGATGTTAAAATTTTACTGGAAAATCAAGTTGAAGACAAAAAAACAGAAGTAAAAAAAGAACAAAAACCGCAACAGCACTCACTTCTTAACCCATCTCATACATTTGAAAATTTTATGGTCGGCGGTTCAAATCAATTTGCTTACGCAACAATAAAAAGCGTAAGTGAAAAACCCGGTATTTTATATAATCCTGTTTTTATCTACGGTGGAGTAGGACTTGGAAAAACTCACCTTATGCAAGCAGCCGGAAATATTTTACAAAATCAAGGGAAAATTGTTATTTACACCACAGTTGAGCAGTTTTTAAATGATTTTATTCGTCATGTAAGAAATAAAACAATGGAGAGATTTCAAGAAAAATATCGTAAATGCGATGTTCTTCTCATAGACGATATCCAGTTTTTAAGCAACAAAGAGGGAATTCAAGAGGAATTTTTCCACACTTTTGAAGCACTAAAGGGCGTCGGAAAACAGATTATCCTAACAGCCGATAAACACCCTAAAAAAATAGCCGGACTTGAAAAAAGACTTCAAAGCCGTTTTGAACATGGACTTGTCGCAGATATTCAACCGCCTGAACTTGAAACTAAAATAGCAATTATCGAAAATAAGTGCAAAATAAATAAAGTCACACTTACAAAAGACATTATTCATTACATAGCAACCGTTATTGAAAGCAATGTTCGTGAGATAGAAGGTATCCTCTCAAAGCTGCATGCATACTCACAACTCATGCATGTAGATATAGATTTGCAATTTACAAAAAATGTATTGAAAGATCAGCTTCAAGAAAATCGTGCGAATCTTACTCTTGATATTATTACGCAAAATGTTGCAAAAGATTTAAATATTAAGCCAAGTGAAATCCGCTCAAAAGGCAGAAGTAAAAATCTGGTTTATGCAAGAAGAATAGCTATATATCTTTGCCGCGAGCTAACTCAAAACACAATGCCGCAACTTGCCCAATATTTTGGAATGCAAGATCATACGGCAATAAGCCATACACTTAAAAAAATAAATGAATTAATTCAAAATGATGAAGATTTTAAAGTTAAAATAGAAGAGTTAACAAACAAAATTACATCATCTTCTTAAAAAATAAAAAAAAAAGATATAATTACTTAAGTGAACAAATGTGAATGAAACTTTGTCGGTTCATCACATTTATAAAGACCATCAAATAGGGTTCAAAAGGTGATATTCACATTATCACATGCCCCTACTACTAATACTATAATTTTATATAATAAATAGGGATTACAATGAAAATAACAATACAAAAGTCTATCATTGAAAATATCTTGATTCACTCTCAACCATTTCTAGAAAAAAAAGATACTTCGCAGATTACATCGCATGTCTTGATTGATGCTTCAAACTCAAAACTAACGATAAAAGCGACAGACTATGAAATAGGTCTGCAAATTTATACGGATAATGTAAATATAATCGAAGATGGAACAGTTACTTCAAACGGTAAAAAATTATTGGATATTATTAAAATTTTAAAAGATGGAAATATAAATCTAGAAGTAAAAAACGATATGCTGTACATATCTCAATCAAATTCAAATTTTAAACTGCCTACTTTTTCTTATAAAGAGTTTCCTATATTTCCTACATACGAGGGAAAACCTCAAATCTCTATAAATTCACACTCGCTTATAGAATCTCTTAAAAAAGTGACTCCTGCTATTGATACAAATAATCCTAAATTTGAATTAAACGGTGCATTGATTGATATAAAAAATAACAATATAAATTTTGCTTCCACAGATACGAGAAGATTGGCAGTCGTTAGCATAGAAAATCAAAATAACAGTGAGCTTTCTATAATTATTCCAAAAAAAGCAATTATAGAGATTCAAAAACTCTTTTTTGACAATATAGAACTTTACTATGATGAAACAAGTTTAATAATTCACTCGAATCAATATACATTTTTTACAAAACTTATAAATGGAAAGTTTCCTGAATATTCAAGAATAATTCCAAAAGAGGTATCAAAAACTCTGACATTACCAAAAGCTACTATGATAGAGGCTATTAAACAAATTACAACAATTTCTACAGATGTAAAAATTACTTTTTTAAACAACTCTATCGTTTTTGAATCGTTAAGTGATGATAATATTGAAGCAAAAACAGAGATAAATTATGAAACAAATTTTTCATCTCCATTTGTTATTGCAATAAACAGCAAATATCTTCTTGATTTTTTAAATAGTATCAACAGTTCAGAGTTTAGTATCGGTTTAAATGAGAGTAATTTACCTTTTGTTTTAAATGAAAATAATTTTAAAACTGTAGTAATGCCAATCGTTATCTAAAGAAATTAAATTGTCTCTTTATAATTTAAAGGGACAAGTCCTCATAAAAATAACTCCTTAATCTTCTATCTTTAGCTTGTAAAACTTTCTTTTAGAATAAATTAGATAAAATAGCCATAATTATGTCAAAAGTGATAATGGAGTATTAGATGGAAAATTACGGCGCTAGTAATATTAAAGTCCTTAAAGGATTAGAAGCAGTTCGTAAACGACCCGGTATGTATATCGGCGATACGGGTCATAGAGGTTTGCATCATTTAGTTTATGAAGTTATTGATAACTCTATCGATGAAGCAATGGCCGGACACTGTAATACGATTAATGTAACCCTTACAAAAAGCGGAACATGTAAAGTATCTGATAATGGACGCGGTATTCCAACAGATATGCATCCAGGTGAGGGAATGTCAGCTGCTACGGTTGTTTTAACGATTCTTCATGCCGGCGGTAAATTTGATAAAGATACTTATAAAGTTTCCGGCGGTCTCCATGGTGTCGGTGTATCGGTTGTAAATGCTCTATCATCTGATCTTAAAATGACTATTCATAGAAACGGTGAGATATTTGAACAGGATTTTAAAAAAGGAATTCCGCAAGAAATTTTAAAGGTAATCGGTACAACTAAAAAAACCGGTACTACTATAGAATTTTCTCCAGATCCGAGTATATTTACCGAAACTATAATTTTTGAGTATGAATATTTAGCTCGAAGATTTAAAGAATTGGCTTATTTAAATCCGTTTATCACTATTAATTTTAAAGATGAAAGAACAAATATTTCACAAACGTATCACTTTGAAGGTGGTATTGCTCAATATGTAAATGATCTAAATAAAAAACAAGAAGTTGCAAAAGTTTTTGAATTTAGTTCAAAAATAGAAGATATAGAGTTTGATATTGCACTAATGTATAATGACACTTATGATGAAAAAGTTTACTCTTTTGTAAATAACATAAGAACTCCAAACGGCGGAACACATGAAGCAGGCTTTAGAGCAGGTTTAACACGTGTTATTTCAAACTATAACGCACAAAACGGTGCAGCAAAAGAGAAAGATACAAAAATAAGCGGTGAAGATACAAGTGAAGGTCTTATTGCTGTGGTTTCCGTACGTGTTCCTGAACCGCAATTTGAGGGACAAACAAAAGGCAAACTCGGAAATACTTATGTAAGACCGTTAGTTCAAAAGTCTACTTATGAACTTTTAAATAAATATTTTGAAGAAAATCCAATCGAAGCAAAAGCAATAGTTGCTAAATCTCTCATGGCAGCACGCGGTCGTGAAGCTGCTAAAAAAGCTAGAGAGTTAACTCGAAGAAAAGATTCTATGAGTGTGGGAACACTTCCTGGAAAGCTTGCAGATTGTCAAAGCAAAGATGCATCTATCTGTGAACTTTATCTGGTGGAAGGGGATTCTGCAGGCGGTTCGGCAAAAATGGGTCGTGATAGAGTATTTCAAGCGATTTTACCGCTTAAAGGTAAGATTTTAAATGTTGAAAAAGCAAGACTTGATAAAATCTTAAAATCCGAAGAGATTACTAACATGATAACAGCTATGGGCTGTGGAATCGGTGAGGAATACAATGAAGATAAACTTCGCTATCATAAAATTATTATTATGACCGATGCGGATGTTGATGGATCTCATATTCAAACTCTTCTGCTTACATTTTTCTTCCGCCATTTCCGTTCTGTTATAGAAAAAGGTTATCTATATCTAGCACAACCACCTCTATATCGTTATAAAAAAGGTAAAAAAGAGATCTATTTCAAAGATGATCGTCAAATGAATGATTTTCTTATTGAAAACGGCATTGAATCACTAGAAGAACAGAGTGTCGGGCATAATGATTTAGTATCATACTTCAAAATGGTAGATCACTATAGAGGTTCTCTTGAAGCACTTGAGAGAAGATATGCACTTGTAGATTTGATTCGCCATTTTATAGAAAATCCTGATTTAATAGGTCTTGATATAAAGTCTATGTATGAAAAAGTTGAACAATTTTTAACTCAAAACGGAAATAATATTTTAACAAAAAGTATTACCGGAGAGTCGATTCATATATTTGTTCAAACAAAAGACGGAATGGAAGAGCTTCTTATAAACGATGATCTTTTTGCTGCTCCACATTTTGCAGAAGCTAGTTTTGTATATAGAAAAATCAAAGAGTGGAATCTTGATTTTAAAGATGATGTTCTTAAAGTATTAACCAGTGTTACTGATTATGCTAAAAAAGGTGCATATATTCAACGCTATAAAGGTCTTGGAGAGATGAATCCGGATCAGCTTTGGGAGACTACAATGACTCCTGAAAATAGAGTTTTACTTCAAGTTGCGATAGATGATGCAATACTTGCCAGTGACACATTTACACTCTTTATGGGCGATGAAGTCGAGCCTCGCCGTAACTATATAGAAACGCATGCTAAAGATGTTAAACATTTAGATGTTTAACATCAAAATATTATAAATTTGTAATGTTACTTCCGCAAACCAAAGAGAGAGAATACCGTTTTAAGTTAGCACTTAGAATGGGACTTCCAATCTTTGCTCTTGTTTTTGCACTAATTTCCCATACGTTTATTACAAGTAAAGAGAGTTTGACTACTCCTTTTTATATTGAATCTATACTTATCTTATTTTTTAGTATATATTTTATTTTTTATCTGATATATAAAGGTTTTGATACGAAAATAACAGATGGCATATCAAAAGCTTTTACAAGAGAATATATATATAAATATTTAAAAAAAGAGTTAAAAGCTTCTGAAGAGTATACGCTTTTGCTTGTAAGCATAAATAATTTATATGAGATTAACAGCCGTTATGGCATAAAAAACGGTGATAAAGTACTTTTTGAAATACTCATGTGGATAGGTGAATATCTTAAATCTAAAGATATAGTTAACTTTCCCGTCGGACGTATAAAAGGCGGCGATTTTATAATAGGTTTTAAGGGAAATAAGAGTCAATATAAAACAGTTATAGAACTAATGGCTCTTAAGAGTGATGAATTAAAAATAGATGATATCGAAGTTCAAATTTCAATTGTTATAAATGATACGACTTTTTCAAAAGATCTTGATTATTTGATTGAAGATCTTTTTGAGTTACAAAATAAAAATCACAAACAACATGTATCAAATACTGAAGATGAGATAAATCCAAGTGATTTGGAATATTACGTAATTGATGCAATAAAGAGAAGAGATTTAGTAATATTTACACAAAATATTTTTGAAAAAGAGAACATTGTTTTTAAAGAGTGTTTTGTTAAATTAAAAAATCAAAACGATAAAATATTACATCAAAAAAACTATATGAAAGTGCTGGATAAGCTTAGACTTATGAGTGATTATGACTTAATTGTTTTGGAAAAAGTTATAGAAATGTGTGAAAAAAATGATAATGAAAAATTTGCCGTTTCTTTATCCGCGACTTCTATCAGAAATCCTATTGTTTTGAGTAAAATAAAAGATATGTTAAGTAGAAATAAGTATGTTAAAAATAGAATTATAGTGCTCTTTAGTGAGAATGAATATTATCCCAAAGCGGATAAGTTCAATGCAATTTTAAAGCAGCTGAAAGATTTAGGAGTTATGATAGCGGTTGATGGATTAGGTTCATTGCATACAAGTTTTTTATATTTAAGAGATTTGGATATTGATGTGGTAAGATTCGGATCTTTTTACACTAGAGATGTAAATGAAAAAATGCACAAAAATATAATAGACGGCTTTAATGTAATGGCTCATGAAAAAGGGATTAAAAGCTGGATTAGAATGATTGAAGATGAAGATACTAAAAATTTGATGCAAAAGTCGGGAGTTGATTATTTACAAGGTAAATATTTAGCACCTTTAGAAAAAAATTAAGGAGAAGTAATGAAATACGGTGAAAAAATCATCAGTGAGTTTGATGTCGAAAAAGATTTGGAAATTTGGCCAAATGAGCATAAGAGAAATTATATTATAAAAATGACTCTTCCGGAGTTCTCTTGCCTTTGCCCTAGAAGCGGTTATCCGGATTTTGCAACGATACATTTGGAATATACGCCAAATGAGTGGGTAGTTGAGCTAAAAGCGATAAAGCTTTACATAAACTCTTTTAGAGAGAGACACATATCGCATGAAAATAGCGCAAATGAGATTTATGAAGTTTTAGATAGAAAATTAAAACCGAAGTACATGAAAATTGTTGCGGATTATAATCCTAGAGGAAATGTTCACACTGTTATAGAGATTGATAGTTCAAAGCTTTAGCTTCTTTAAATACTCTTTTAACCAAAGTATAGCTTCATCTCTATTTTTAAATTCCCCATGCATTTGAGCCTCGTAAGCTTCATGGAGAATTTTTGAGAACTGCTCTGAAGGGGCAAGACCGAATTTTAAAATATCTCTTCCACCCAAAAGAACAGGAAGTTTTTTGTTTAATATATCTAACTCCTTTACCCTTTTATAGATCTCTTCTCCTGCTTTATAGGTTTTAGAGCTATTCTTGGCAAAGTAAATCGAACTGCTTAAAATTAAAAGTTTATCTATGTCTATTTTTGAGGCAAGCTTGTATAGAGAATAGTCATTCATAGAGTTCGCATATATTATATCTATTTCGTTATGTAATTGAATTAATCGAACTACGCTGTTTAATAGCTCTTTTTCATTTGTTAGTTTTTGTATAAAATCTTCTGTTTCTGCTTGGTTTAGGTTATAACAGAGTGCCGCTAACATCAAACTCAAGTTTGTTTGTGAGTTTGATGTCAGCTGTTTGGCTATCTCATCGGCTACATCTATATTATCTGTGTATATGTTGATGCCGAACTCTTTTAAGAGCTTAAATCCGTATGAGGGTTTTTGTGATTTTAAAAGAAGTTTTTTTATCTCTTCAAATATTCTCTCCTTAGGCAGTTCATCCAACATATTTTTTGAAACCATATTTTTACATGCAAGAAATAGTTGATTTTCTATTTTAAGCTGAAATCTTGCGCAAAATTGGGCAGCTCTTAAGACTCTTAGCGGATCTTCTATAAAAGTTTCCAGATTAACGGCTCTTAATGTTCTGTTTTTTAAATCATCTGCTCCGCAAAATGGATCTAATAGTTTTTTTTCTATAACATCATAACCGATAGAGTTAATTGTAAAATCTCTTCTGGATGCTGCGGTTTTAAAGTCAAGATTTGGATCTACATGTATCTCAAATCCACGATGTCCGGATTTGATTTTACTATCCATTCTTGGAAGAGAAAAATCTAAATCATACTCTTTGAATTTTAACTTACAGACCCCAAAACTTTTTCCGACGATATTTACATCGCCGAACTCTTGCAGCAAATTTTCTAATTCGGCAAAAGATAATGCTCCATATACTTCTATATCTATATCTTTTGACTCAATTTTTAAAAGGGAGTCTCTAATAAAACCGCCGACTATAACAGGACGCATATCATGTTCTATTAGTTTATTAAATATAGGATCTAATTTGTTTGGATAATAAATCATATAACTCCTTAAAATATGAGTATATAAAGCAAATTTATAAATTTATCTACAAGTATATCACTTGTTTTACGTATATATAACTTTTATTTGGATATAATCGCAAAAAATTTTATCTTGGTTTTATAATTTTTTTAAAAAAACCAAAGAAGGAAGCCTCGTGCAAAAGATTAGAAATATCGCAGTAATTGCCCATGTTGACCATGGTAAAACTACATTAGTTGATGGATTGTTAGAACAATCGGGAACATATGGTACTCATGAGCAACATGATGAAAGAGCTATGGACAGTAATGATTTAGAGAAAGAGCGTGGTATTACGATTCTCTCTAAAAACACGGCTATTCGTTATAAAGATTACAAAATTAACATTATCGACACTCCGGGTCACGCCGATTTTGGTGGAGAAGTTGAACGCGTTCTTAAGATGGTTGATGGTGTTTTAGTTCTCGTTGATGCTTATGAGGGTGTTATGCCTCAAACAAAATTTGTTGTTAAAAAAATGTTGGCACTTGGTAAAAAACCAATCGTTGTTATTAACAAAATTGACAAGCCTTCAGCAGATCCAGAACGCGTTGTTGATGAAATGTTTGACCTTTTTGCTGCTATGGGCGCAACTGATGATCAACAAGATTTCCCGATTATTTATGCTGCTGCACGTGATGGTATAGCTAAACTTGACATGAGCGAAGAGGGTGGGGATTTTCAGTGTATTTTCGAAACAATCTTAAAGCATATTCCTGAGCCGGAAGGTGATAGAGAAAATCATACTCAAGCACAGGTATTTACACTTGATTACGATAACTATGTCGGTAAGATAGGTATTTCTCGTATTTTTAACGGTATCATCAGAAAAGGTGACAATGTTATGCTAGCAAAAGCCGATGGCGAGCTAGTAAAAGGAAAAATCTCTAAACTTATAGGTTTCCATGGTCTTAACCGTATGGAAATTCAAGAAGCTGAAGCTGGAGATATCGTTGCATTTGCAGGTTTAGAGACTGTTGATGTTGGAGATACTATTTGTGATCCTGCAAACCCAATGCCGCTTGATCCTATGCATATTGAAGAACCGACACTTACAGTTATTTTTTCTGTAAATGATTCTCCGCTTGCAGGTCAAGAGGGAAAACATGTTACTTCAAATAAACTAAAAGACAGGCTTGAAGCTGAAATGACGACAAATGTTGCTATGAAACTTGAGATTGTAGGTGAGGGTAAATTTAAAGTTTCAGGACGCGGTGAGCTACAAATTACTATTTTGGCTGAAAATATGCGTCGTGAAAATTATGAATTTGGCGTATCTCGTCCGGAAGTTATCGTTAGAGAAATTGAAGGTGTTAAATGTGAACCGTTTGAGCACCTTGTTATCGATGTTCCTGAAGAGTTAAGCGGCAGTGTAATTGAGAGACTTGGAAAAAGAAAAGCGGAGATGAAATCTATGATTCCTATGGGTCAAGGTTTCCAAAGAATCGAGTTTGAGATTCCGGCTCGTGCGCTTATCGGATTCCGTGGACAATTCTTAACTGACACTAAAGGTGAGGGTATAATGAATCACTCATTTTTAGAGTTCCGTCCATACAGCGGTAGCGTTGAGTCAAGAAGTTATGGTGCGCTTGTATCTATGGAAAATGGCGAAACGCTTGCATATTCACTATTTAATATTCAAGACCGTGGTGTTCTTTTCATTGGACCACAAACTAAAGTTTACGAAGGTATGATAGTTGGAGAACACTCTCGCTCAAACGACCTTGTTGTAAATGCTATCAAAGGAAAAGCTCAGTCAAACGTTCGTTCAAGCGGTGCAGATGAAGCTATCAAACTTATTCCGCCTCGTGACATGTCATTAGAGCGTGCATTAGAGTGGATTGAAGATGATGAATTACTTGAAATAACACCAAAAAGTATTCGTATTCGCAAAAAGTTCTTAACAGAGAGCGAAAGAAAAAGACACACTCGCAAGTAATAGATATTTTTTACACATGCTCTTGTGGCATGTGTAAAATGCTCCGCACACTTATTTTATCCACTTAAAATCTTTTAGTATATCCGTGGCAATATGCTTTAGAGCCTTTCTTCTCATAATAATTTTGATGGTACTCCTCTGCTTTATAAAACTCTTTTTTATCAAATATTTTTGTTGCAATTTTATAGCCGTTTGTTTCAAGCTTAGAAATCAATCCAAGAATAATTTTTCTCTCTTCTTCATTACTCACAAAAACCCCAGATATATACTGCTCACCAATATCCGGACCTTGCCCGTTTGCCTGAGTCGGGTCATGTATCTCGAAAAATACTTTAGCTAACTCTTCGTATGAAATTTCACTTTTATCGTAAACTACTTCAACAGCCTCAAGGTGACCGGTTTTTGAGTAAAGAACATCATGGTATGTCGGGTTTTTCGTGTGTCCTCCAATAAAACCAGAAATTACCTCTTTTACGCCTTTTAATTTTTCTAGGTAATATTCAACTCCCCAAAAACATCCTCCTGCAAAATAGGCATAAGAGAGGCTATTTTTTGCATCATGCTCTTTCTTTACAAGCTCAAGCGAGATAGAGTTTACGCAGTGTCTTGTATCTTTTGGCGTAAAGCCCTCTCCTTGAAAAACATGACCTAAATGTGCTCCACATGTGGCGCAGACAATCTCTATTCGCTTGCCGTCTGCATCAGGAACTCTTTTAACCGCTCCTTTTATCTCGTCGTCAAAACTGGGCCATCCGCAGTTTGATTCAAATTTGTCACTTGATTTGTAAAGCGGAGTTCCACATACTTTGCATACGTAAGTTCCCTCTGATTTTTCGTTTGTATATTTACCGATAAAAGGTCGCTCAGTACCTTTTTCTATTATGACTCTCTTCTCTTCCTCACTTAAGCGTTCTATCTTTTTTGTCCAAGGTTTTAACTCGATTGCATCTATTGTCATAATTGTTAGTATGAAAAATATAAAAAATTTCATACGTCCTCCTCTTTTTTAAAAACTATTATAAGAAATATAGATCTACTAAAATATGATCTTCATAAATTATATAAATTTATAAAGTTAATTTTATGAAATCAAAACCTTCATAAAGATACAATACAAAACTAAAATTTTCGGAGTATATTGTGAACAGAAAAAAAATATATAATCCCCTCTCAAATGAAAATGTAAACGAGAGACGGATATTTGGCGGAAATCCTACCGGAATATTTGAGTTAAACGATATAAAATATCAGTGGGCATACAATCTTTGGGAGATGATGTTAAACAACACATGGTTTCCAAAAGAGGTTGATATGACACGTGACGTAAGCGACTATAAACACATTACTGAAGCCGAAAAAGATGCTTATGACAAAGCGCTTTCACAGCTTATTTTTATGGATTCTCTTCAAACAAATAATATCATGGACAATATAAATCCCTATGTAACTGCTCCTGAAATTAATCTTATATTGGTTCGTCAGGCGTATGAAGAGGCACTCCACTCTCAAAGTTATGCCGTTATGGTTGATAGCATCTCTGCAAATTCCAAAGAGATATATGACCTTTGGCGTCGTGATATGATGCTAAAGAGTAAAAATGATGCTATAGCAGCGGTTTATGAGGAGCTTGCGAAAAATCCGACAGAACATAATTTCGTAAAAGCGTGCTTTGCAAATCAGATTTTAGAAGGTATCTATTTTTACAGCGGTTTTACATACATTTATACCCTTGCAAGAAGCGGAAAAATGCTGGGTTCTGCACAGATGATTCGATTTATTCAAAGAGATGAAGTAACCCACTTGGTTCTGTTTCAAAATCTTATCAATTCTCTTAGAAAAGAGAGACCGGATCTTTTCAGTGAGCAGCTAAAGAACGAAGTTATAGAGATGTTTAAAGAAGCAGTTGAGCTTGAAGTTGCATGGGGAAAATATATAACACAAGGTCAAATATTGGGCTTAACGGATGCCATTTTGGAACAGTATATACAATATTTGGCGGATGACAGACTCTCAAGCGTAGGATTTGCCAAACTCTATAATGTGACAAATCCTATAAAATGGGTAGATGATTTTTCAAAATTTAATGACCAAAAAACAAACTTTTTTGAAGGAACTGTTGCGAACTACTCAAAAGGAAGTTTAAGCTTTGATGACGACTTCTAGCAAGGGCGGATATAAACTCTGCTCGCTTCTTTTTGATACTACTAAAGATTATGATGCCAATCTGCAAACGCTTTTAGATCTTGTGAATCAAGTAGCAAAAAAATCTCTTATAGTCGCTCCGGAGGTCTGTTTAACAGGTTTTGATTATGAAAATTATGACAAAGCGGTTGCGTTTTCGGATGTCGCAAACGAAGAGTTGAAAAAAGCTTCTCATGGTAAGATAATTATTCTTACGATGCTTGAGAGAAGTGATGATGAGATTTTTAACTTTGCTAAGATTTTTCATAACGGTGAAGTTGTTTATAAAAGGGCAAAGGCAAGACTTTTTCGTTTTGGAAATGAACATAAATACATGTCACAGGGAAGTGATGAAGAGCTTAAGATTGTTGAGGTTGAGGGCATAAAGATAGGTGTTTTAATCTGTTTTGAACTTCGTTTTAAAGAGTTTTGGCAAAAACTTGAAGGGTGTGACGTTATTGCAGTTCCTTCTTGGTGGGGAGTTTTAAGAACCGGACATTTTAAGGCGTTGACACATAGTCTTGCTATCATCAACCAGTGTTACGTGGTTGCAAGCGATTCGCAAAACAAAGATTGTACAAAAATGAGCGGGATAATAAGACCTCATGGAGAAGATGAGCGAAATGAGAATAGAGCTTGCTTAGAAGTTTTATATGATGAAAAAGAGATTATTTCGATGAGAAAATATATGGATGTAGGCATTGGATAGAATTACCGCAACAAAGACCGCAAAATTGGCGGATGAGTGCCATAAAAAATTTTCTTTAAATGAGAATGTAAAGAGTGCAATCGCTAAAACAAACAGAGAAGAGTTTGTTCCTTTTGGTTTTAAGCAGAGTGCATATAAGCTCGATGCACTGCCTATGGGTTCGGCTCAGTGGATAAGCTCGCCTTTGACGGTTGCAAAGATGACACAATATCTTGAGCCAAAAAGTGGAGACAAAGTTTTAGAGATAGGCTGTGGAAGCGGTTATCAAGCGGCAGTTTTATCACATATTTTTCGCGGTGTTTTTACGATTGAGCGAATAGAGTCTTTAATGATAGAAGCTAAAGAGCGTTTTAAAAAACTTGGATTAAATAATATTCACACTCGCATTGAAGATGGGCAAAGTGGGTGGGTGCAATACGCTCCATATGATAGAATACTTTTTTCGGCAACCGCAAAAGCAATACCGCAAAAGCTCTTTGATCAGCTTAGAGACGGCGGAATTTTGGTTGCTCCTATGCAAGTAGGCACGAGACAGATTATAACTCGTTTTAAAAAGGTAGGTTCATCTTTGCAAAAAGAGGAACTTGAAGAGTGTGATTTTGTCCCAATTTTAAACGGGATTCAGAAATAGATTATGAAACAGCTCCTACTCCTGCTTTTTTTGACACTCTCTCTTCATGCTTGGGTAACTTTCGTTGAAGCACTTGATCTTTATGAAGCAGGCGAGTATAAAAAAGCATTGAGAGCATTTCAAGAACTGGCTATAAACGATCCAGACGCTGCTCACATGTTAGCAAAGATGTATGAGCGTGGAGAAGGGTGTGAAGCAAACGAAAAAGAGGCTTTGAAGTGGTACAAAGTATCTTCTAGAACTTATTATGAACAAGAGAGACATAGCCCACTAAGAGAAGTGCGAAAACAGCACAGGGAGATATATGGTTCATTTGATAAGCCCGAGGACAAAGAGACACAAAGTACCTTGCGGCAATATGCGCAATCTCTCTATAATTTTAAAGCGCATAATCCAAACTATGTTTTGCCTCTAAGCCATCGTTATGATGGTGATTACGTAAATGCAAATGGACATGAGATGAAAAAAACAGAAACAGAGTTTCAGGTGAGTGTAAAATTTGATTTTGCTGCAAATCTTTTTCGCTTTGGAGAAATATACTCTATCGCTTATACACAGAAATCTTTTTGGCAAGCATATACAGACCCCGCTTTTTTTAGAGAGTCAAATTATAATCCTGAATTTTTTGTAACCATTCCAACATCAGAAATAGGTGATGGCAGATTTATAAAAGCGGTGCGTTTTGGCGTAGGACATGAATCCAATGGCAGAGGAGGAGAGGCTGAGCGCTCTTGGAATTATTTAGATAGCAGCCTCTTTTTCCAGTATAAATCAATCCTTGCAGAGCTAAAGCTTTGGACAAGATTGCCTGATGCATATGATTATAACCCAGAGCTAATCGATGTTATGGGGCATGGGTATCTTAAATTTACATTGCCGTATAAAAAGCACCTTTTAGATATAAAACTAAGAAGTAACTTTAGTGATAAGGGGGCTTTGGAGTCAAATTACAGCTACCCGATTTCCAGCAGAGACGATCTTTTTTTCTATCTTAAATTTTTCAATGGATATGGTGAGTCTCTCATAGACTATGACAACCATGTTAAAAAAATCGGCGTTGGATTTAGCATATCAAGATAGAGGCTACAATAAGCTTTTTATTGTAAAATACTATTAGTTTAATCTAGGACATAAATCAATGGAAACAGTTTTTGGAGTAGAGTACTCAAAACCTGAAGTAATCTTAATGCAAGATACTGGTATAGGTGTGGCTGAAGCAGCAGCTAGAACTTGTTACGATTCTTTTGAAAATAGTGAAAATGAGGCTATTAGGTCTATTGAATATGCTATGCCCGATCGTGATACATGCGGGAAAATCAACACTATAGAAGAGTCAAATTTGCTAAATGATTTGGCTTGGACACATTTTCACCACTCTATTTTAGAACATGCAAATTTAAGTTTTTTGGTGCGTGGAACTAGCAGAGGCGTGCTTCAAGAACATGCAAGACATCGTATACAAGCCATCAGCGTTAGAAGCACCCGTTATACCATGAGTTCAGTTATCAATGCTTTTGTTGCTTCACAGGCGACAAATGATAAAAATTTCTTTATAGATAAAGTTTTGGGTTTTGATATGTTTGTGACATGTGATGAAGCCTACAACAGAATCGAAATCGGTGCGATATACGATAAGCTAAAGTATCAAGCCTCAACGGTAGAAAATTTTAACGATATTGCCGTAGCGAAAAGTTCACTGCCGCTTTTAGAAGAGTTTGACGGTAACTCTGAAATGTTATTTAATGCACTTGAAGAGGGAAAAAAGAAACGAAATGTCGGAGATGCTTTCAAACATGTTGTAACGGACAATTTTAAAGTAGACATGGTCGTTACATTTAATCTCAGAAGCCTTAAAAACTATTTCACGCTCAGAGACAGTGGTGCAGCTTACTTTCAAATAAGATGGCTTGCTCAAGAGATGATGAGAAAAACACCGTCAAAATATTTAGATTTAATTATTAAAAAAGGGTAATCATATGTGGAAATATAGTTTATTAACAGTTTTTTTGTTTAGCGGATGCTCAAATTTTGAGTTTAATTTTGCCATGTGTGACAATATCGGGTCTGAACAAAATCCCGAAATGATAGAGAAGTGTAGAAACTACAATGAAGAAGAGGCGCAAAAAGCCTTCGATAATACGAAACATAAATCTTCAACGAAAAAAGAAGATGTAATAGAATTTAAAAAATAGAAAAGGAAAATATAATGAATGTCGAAAAAGAGTTAGTAAGTAGAAGCGGTGGTGTTTGTGAATTGTGTGGAAGCAGTGAAGGTCTTAGCGTTTTTGAAGTCGCACCATCAGACGGAAGCACCGAACAATGCGTTTATATCTGCTCTACATGTAGAAATCAGATAGAGAACCAAGATAATATGGACGAGGCACATTTTAACTGTTTAAATGACAGCATGTGGAGTGAAACTCCTGCGGTTGTAGTTATGTCATATAGAATCTTAAAAGCACTTGGAAGAGAAGACCTTGTTGATATGATCTACATGGAAGATAGTGTTAAAAGCTGGGCAGATGCAGCGATAGGCGGCAGTTCAAGCAACGTAGTAGTCAAGGACTCTAACGGCGTGGTTCTAAATGCCGGCGACAGCGTTGTAATTATTAAAGATTTAGAGGTTAAAGGTGCAGGTTTTACCGCAAAAAGAGGTACTACGGTTAGAAATATCTCTATTCCCTCGGATGTTGCCGACCATATAGAGGGTCGTGTAAACGGTACTAAAATCTATCTAAAAACAGAGTTTTTGAAAAAAGCATAGTTTAATACTTCACTTATAAGCAAATATAAAAAGGTATATATGAACTCCTTAAAATCTATAGCACTAAATATTTCTATACCTTTTTTTATATCCGCAGTGCAAGGATCTATGCTTTTTTATGAAGATAAAATACCAAAAATCATATTTAGCATAGTTCCATATCTATTTTATGCCATAAGCGTACTTATTTTATGGGTGTCATGGCATTTTAACCGTAACAGATTTATATTTATAATCCTTCCTCTTTTATTGATATATTTTGGATTTGTATATTTAGGAGGCAAAAGAGCAACAGATCTCTTTCTTTATGCTTCCATGCTCTATCCGCTGCATCTTCTTCTGTTTTTATCCCTAAAGGAGAGAGGGCTTTTTTCAATATGGGGAATTTTAAAAATTGCTTTTTTTGTAGTCGAGATAGCTGTTATTTTATATCTTGTTATCTATCCGAATGCCGATTTTATCGCTCTTTTAAAGATGAAACTGTTTGTAATTTCATTCTATCCTCTTGAGGATATTTCGATAATAATTGCAATTCTTGTTATATTTATCATGGTCGCATTGGTGTTGTTCAATAGATATTTGCTCTATAACAGCTCATTTTTGGTTATAGCCGTGACGTTTTACATGGGATTCTATTTTATAAAAACTTCCTATGCCAAAGAGCTGTCTCTTTTAGCAATCGGGGTAATTATCTTTATTTTGCTTATACGTGAATCCTATCGTCTGGCTTTTTATGATGAGCTTACATCGCTTCCGGGAAGAAGGGCATTGGTGGAAGATATGGCAAAATTGGGTATGAAATATTCGCTTGCAATGATTGATATTGATCACTTTAAGAAGTTTAACGACACATACGGACATGATACCGGTGATGAGGTTTTAAAAATGGTTGCTTCAAAGCTTGCAGAAGTGGGCGGTGGCGGAAAAGCTTACAGATACGGCGGAGAGGAGTTTGTACTGCTTTTCCCATCAAGAGAGGTGGATGAGTCTTATAAACATACGGATATTTTAAGAGAGACTATTGCAAAGAGCCCTTTTATCGTTAGAAATAAGCAGAACTCAAAAACGATATACATAAATATCTCATCTGGGATTGTACAAAAAAATTCTCAAGACAAAGACCCGTTCGCAGTGATGAAAAGAGCAGACAATGCTCTTTATAAGGCAAAAAAAGCGGGAAGAAATCAGGTAGTAAAAGCATAAAAAAGGTAATAAACATGAGAGCATATGATAGATTTCACAAAATAGATGATGATTTTAGAAACCCGTACGCAAGGGATAGAGACAGAATTATTCACTCAGGGAGTTTTAGAAAACTTGAGTATAAAACACAGGTATTTTTAAATCAAGAGGGTGATTTTTTTCGCACACGTCTTACGCACTCCATAGAAGTTTCACAGATTGCCCGTTCAATTACCTCTCATTTGGGGCTTAATGAATCTTTGGCAGAAGCTATCGCTCTCTCTCATGACCTGGGGCATACACCGTTTGGTCATATAGGTGGGGATGCTTTGGATGAGTGTTTGAAAAATGATGGATTTATAAATGGTTTTGAGCATAATTTTCAAAGTTTCAGGGTTGTCTCTTCGCTAGAGAAGAGATATAACGACTTTAGCGGTTTAAATCTCACTTTTGCAACACTGGAAGGAATCCTTAAACACTCATACCCTTATAAAAAAAGTTTTTTACCCTCCATAATAGATGAGCAGTTTAACTTAGATACCCATCCAAGCATAGAAGCAATGATTGTAGATCGTGCCGATGAGATAGCGTATGTGAGCCATGATATTGATGATGGTGTAAACTCTGGGCTAATAAACTTTGATGATTTAAAAGAGAGCGAACTCATTAGAGATATCTTGGCAAAAGTTAAAGAGGAAGGAATATCGCAAGAGGAAGATGAGATGTTTCGGTATCGTTTTATTTCACACCTGATTAATCATCTGGTTTACTCACTTATTGCTTACTCAAAAGACAGAGTGGATAACAGCAGGATCTTATGTGCGACGCTTGATAATAAAACTGAACTGCCTATCGGTTTTGACTCAAAACTTGAAACAGAGTTAAAAAAGTTAAAAAAACTGCTCTTTACAAAACTTTATCAGCATAAAGATATTATGATTAAGATGTATGCAGGTAAGCAGGCTATTAAAGGACTTTACAGTGGGCTTAACGAAGAGCCGAAGATGTTGCCGAAGTTTTATCTAGATCAGTTGCAAAGCAGAAATAAGCATAGGGTAATAGCCGATTACATAGCTTCAATGAGCGATAGACATGCTCTGTCATTTTATAATGAGATGTACGGGAAGTTATAGTCGATATTTTTGGAGTTGTAGTAGAGGTTAAAACATAAACCCGAAGGTTTACGTTTTATAGGCGTGATTCGTAACGTCTCATCATATAAAGACGTTTAAGCATTTTCTTACGAGATGCAATTAAGAATTTCTTACGTTTTTCAGTTTTCGTTTCATGGAAACGACGAGCGCGAACTTCTGTAACGATTAAGTTACGGTCAGTTTGCTTCTTGAAACGACGATAAGATGCATCAAAATTGTCATCACTGCGTAGTACTATACCAGGCATATCACATCACCCACTTTCTGTAAAATTTGAAAGCGAATTGTAGCATAACAATCTTTATTTAACATTTTGTTTTAGGAATTTATAAAATTAATTCTAAAATTGATACAAATCAAGGACTCTTTTTTCTAAATCGGATAAAATTCCTCCGATTTAAAACTTAGAGCGTAATGCGTTCTTACCAAAGTAAACAAAATGAAAAAAATCATTTTATGTGTTGTATTTATGTTGGGTGTCCTCCAAGCAGATAGTATCGTTCACTACGATGCTCAAGATACAAAAACTCCGATTAGCAAGCCTAATCATCCGAGCACAGATATTTACTAAATATCTAAAAATTTTATTTCTCCTTCTAAAACAGGTACCCCTTAATACCTGTTTTAGTGACATAGATCCATAGTTCCCATCCAAACTCTCTTTAACGAACTATTTTGTATAATTCCTTTATGATTATCCAAGATTCCATAGAAGCCTTAAAAGCACGCCTTGATATTGTTGATGTTATAGGTTCGTATGTGGAACTTAGAAAAGCCGGTGCAAACTACAAAGCTCCGTGTCCTTTTCACGGCGAAAAAACGGCTTCGTTCGTAGTGAGTCCTGCAAAACAGATATACCACTGTTTTGGCTGTGGTGCAGGCGGTGACAGTATCAAGTTTGTTATGGAGCATGAAAAATTAAATTATCCAGAAGCAATAGAAAAACTCGCATCATCTTATAACTTCTCCCTTGCTTATAGTGATAGCAAAAACTCTAAGCCTCGTTCCAATTTTATGGAAAAAATTAACGACTGGTATCAATATCTGCTTACAAAAAATCATGAGGCACTCTCTTATATAAAAGACCGCGGTATCTACGAAAGCAGTATTGAAAAGTTTGGTGCTGGGTATGCACCAGATTCTAATGCTACGATTAGCTATATAACATCACAGCTTTTAAATATGAGCGAAGCCTTGGAAATGGGTGTTGTAGGCTATGAGAGTGGAAGAACATATGCCAGATTTATAGAGCGTATAACATTTCCGATTCACTCTGTCAATGGAACTATCGTCGGTTTTGGCGGTAGAACTATAACTGGACATCAGGCAAAATATATAAATTCGCCTGAAACGCCTTTTTTTAACAAATCACGCCTTTTATATGCCTACCACCATGCAAAACAGAGTATCCATAAAACCAAACAGATTGTTATAACAGAGGGTTATCTTGACGTTATTATGCTGCATCAAGCAGGTTTTACAAATGCGGTTGCTACTTTGGGAACGGCACTTACTCCTGAACATTTGCCACTTTTGCGAAAGGGTGAACCTGAAGTTGTAATGGCGTATGACGGTGATAAAGCAGGAAGAGCGGCGGCACTCAAAGCATCAAAACTTTTAAGTGCAAGCGGATTTAGTGGCGGTGTTGTTATATTTGGAGCTGGGTTAGATCCCGCAGATATGGTAAAAAATGGTGCGATTGAAGAACTCTCAACTATGTTTAGAGAGCCTCAGCCATTTATAGAGTTTGTTTTAGATGAGATTTTATCACTCTATAATCTTCTAGATCCAAAAGCTAAAGAGATCTGCATGCAAGAGGCGATAGGCTATCTAAAAACCCTCTCGCCTATGCTCCAAGACAGATACAAAACATATCTTGCACAGAGACTGGGAATAAACCCGTCATTCGTAAAACTAACCAACCAAACTAAGACAAACCAAAACAAACCCACTCTTGATGCTAGCCGTCATAGAGATATGTGGGAGCTAACACTTATCAAAACAGTTTTAGAACATCCTGAGTTTATAGATCAAATTTTGGATGTACTAGATCCTTCGCTTTTGCAGTTTCACTCATTTGAGTTTACTTTAGCACTTAGAGGGAAATTTGATGAGCCTTCGCTTATGGCGATATCGGTGGATGAAAAGATAGCTCCGCTTAAAGATGAAGCCTCGCTAAAAGCCGAACTTATCGCATTTTTGATAAAGCATTATGAGAGAGAGTATAAAAAGGTAAATTTTCAAACAACCGTCTCTTTTGAAGAGAAGGCTTTTTACATTCGTAAATTTAAGGGGAAGATTTCACAGCTTAAACGCGGTGAACTTGTACCTTTTAAGAGTTAGGCTTAGAGTCCTCTGTCGGTTTACGCTCTTTTATAGATATTTTTCTTCCAACATTTTTCGGTGCTTCATACTTCTCTTTTGGAGTTCCGTCATAGCGATGGTTTCTTTCTCCGCTTTTACCTGAGAATTTTGCCTTTCCGCTTTCGTCTTTTCCTAAAAATTTATTTGATTTTTTATCATCTCTTTTTGGTTTGTCATAAGCTTTTTGTTCGGATTTTTCACCGTCTCTCTTAGGCTTATCGAATTTAGGTTTGTCAAATGGCTTGCGTTCAGAACTCTCACCGTCTCTCTTAGGCTTGTCATATTTAGGTTTGTCAAAAGGTTTACGCTCAGGTTTTTCAGAGTCTCTTTTGGGCTTGTCATACTTTGGCTTTTCAAAAGGCTTGCGTTCGGATCTCTCGCCATCTCTTTTGGGTCTGTCGTATTTAGGTTTCTCAAACGGTTTACGTTCAGATCTCTCGCCATCTCTCTTTGGTCTATCAAAAGGTTTTTGCTCTCTTTTTATCTTCTCTTCAACCGCATACTCAAAACCTGCAACAATCTCTTGTCTGATAACCCGTCCAAGGAGTGTCTCTATCGGGTAAAGCTGTTTTTGCTCATCTTTGTCGAGTAAAATTATCGCACCCTCCGTAGCCTTGGCAACTCTAGCCATGTAGAGAATCGCAGTTGAGGGTAAATCATAGCTGATAAGGAGTTTACATCTTAGTTCAGGCAACTTTAATAATTCTTTATCGTTTAAAACTTTAACGTTGCTAGCTGTTATAGCCTCTTTTATAGCTTGTGTATCTTCCGCCGTTGCTACAACTATATCTAAAGTAGCATTTTGAGCAATCAAGAGGTTAAGAAGTGAGAGTTTTTTATCATTAGGACATGGATGGATACGGTGTTTGTTGTGTTTTAGAGATATTTGATCATCTGGCATAAGAAGTCCTAAGAGGGTATTTGATATAAATTTGTGGATTATATCCCATGTTGCCATAAATTATGCTATTATGTATGAATACTACAATCAGGATTATAATGTCATTTACAACACTAGGTTTGTCAGCTCCTTTACTAAAAGCTATCAAAGATCAAGGCTATAGCGAGCCGACACCTATCCAAAAAGAAGCGATTCCGGTAATACTCGGTAGACGTGATATTTTAGCCGGAGCACAAACAGGAACAGGTAAAACAGCAGGTTTTACGCTTCCGCTTCTTGAACTTTTAAGCAAAACAAAACCTACAAAGTCAAAACAGAGCATAAGAGCACTTATCCTTGTTCCCACAAGAGAGTTGGCAGCACAAGTGGGTGAGAGCGTTGAGACTTACGGAAAATATCTCCAATTTAAATCGGCGATAATTTTTGGAGGAGTTAAAATAAATCCGCAGCTTGCACAGCTTCGCAAGGGTGTTGATATTGTTATTGCTACTCCGGGGAGACTGCTAGATCATCTCTCTCAAAAAAGTATAGATTTGGGAAGTGTCGAGTTTCTTATACTCGATGAAGCCGATAGAATGTTGGATATGGGCTTTATAAACGATATTAAAAAGATATTGGCGGTTCTCCCAAAACAGAGACAAAATCTGCTATTTTCGGCTACTTACTCTGATGAGATTAAAAAACTCTCCGATAAACTGCTAAACTCTCCGGCACTCATAGAAGTAGCACGCCGCAATACAGCTTCAGAAACCGTAAAACAGGTAGTTTATCCGGTTGATAGCCAGCGTAAACGCGAGCTTTTAACACACCTCATAAATGAGGGTAAATGGAAACAGGTGCTAGTATTTACCAGAACAAAACATGGAGCTAACCGTTTGGCGGGACAGCTTGAAAAAGATGGGATCACGTCTGCCGCAATTCATGGAAATAAGAGTCAAAATGCAAGAACTAAAGCTTTGGCAGATTTTAAAGATGGTGTAGTAAGAGTTTTGGTCGCAACGGATATAGCAGCCAGAGGTATAGATATAGATCAGCTTCCGCATGTCATCAACTATGAACTACCGAATGTGCCTGAGGATTATATTCACAGAATCGGCAGAACAGGTCGTGCAGGGTGTGAAGGTGAAGCGATATCTCTAGTTTGCATAGATGAACATGAGTATCTCTCAACAATAGAAAAATTGATAAAAAAAGATATTCCAAAAGTGTGGCTTAAAGATTTTAAACCTGATCCTTCCATAAAAGCAGAGCCTATAAACCAAGGCGGCAACAGAGGCTCAAATCAAAGAAACAGACCAAGCACAAAACCGGCTCAAAATAGAACGCAAAGCCCTTCGGGCAGAAGAAGAGATAAGTAGTGTATAATTTCATAATTTAAATTATCAAATATACAAGGGAAAAAGATGAAAGCAATCGCACTCTTTAGCGGTGGATTAGACTCAACTTTGGCAATGAAACTTATAATAGACCAAGGCATAGAAGTTTTGGCGGTAAATATTAACACGGGTTTTGGAAGCACAAAAGATAGACTTGAACATATGCAGAGCATGTGTGACCAAGTCGGAGCAGAGTTAAAAATTATAGATATCGAGAGTGAATTTTTACAAGATGTGCTCTTTGATCCAAAGCATGGCTACGGTAAAAATTTTAACCCATGTATAGATTGCCATGCAAAGATGTTCACCGTGGCAAAGAGAGTTATGGAAGCGGAGGGTGCTTCATTTTTGGTAAGCGGCGAGGTTTTGGGGCAGCGACCGATGAGCCAAAATAGAGAGTCTTTACAGACGGTTTTAAACGAGAGTAATTGCAACGGGTTGCTTTTGCGTCCTCTCTCTGCAAAAGCTCTTGAGCCAACAATTGCTGAGATAAATGGTTGGGTTGACAGAGAAAAACTAGAAAACATCACGGGAAGAAATCGTGAGAGACAGCTTGAACTAGTCAAAGAGATAGGTTTGGATAATTTTGAGAGTCCGGGCGGAGGATGTCTCCTGACAGATGAGAATTTTGCCAAAAAGATGTTTGACTTTATAAAACATGATACATTTGAAGTAAGAGATATTAAGCTTATGAAGTTTGGTCGTCATCTTCGCCTAAAAGACGGTGCAAAACTGGTTATTGGAAGAAATCAAGATGAGAATTCTCATCTTCAAAATATAGAGAACGATAAATACTACCATATTAAAACACCGGGGCTTCCAGGTCCTCACTCAATGCTAAGCAAAAGTGCAACACAAGCAGACAAAGAATTAGCGGCAAAAATCATACTAACATACTGTAAGACAAAAGAGGATGTAAGTTATACGTTAACATTTGATAAGGATGAACTTCAAGCGACACCGTTTGCTTCAAGGGATGAGATAAAACCTTATACGATAATGTGAAATTTAGGTATACTTTATTTAAATTTTTAAAGTGAGGTGAGAGATGGCTGGTGTACATTTTACGTTTGATAATTTTAAACAACTTCTTGATTTAACTATAGGCTTAGCCCAAAGGTTAGATGAGAATCGTGCAGAGAGCTTTACTCTGCTTTATTGTGATTTTGCAAAATTTGAAAAATCTGTTATAGATAATTCTATAGAGCAGATACTGAGAAATTCTGATGCTATCGTAAATAACGAATCCGACTACTTTCTTATACTTCCTTATACTGACAAATATGGTACGAATATCGTTAAAGAGATGTTTTGTGAGTTTTTTGGCGTCAATTTAAATACATGTGCAGTAAGTTATCCGGTTGATGGAGAAAAATCAGAACTGTTAATTGAAGAGCTGATGGATATGGCAGATAAAAAATATAAAAACAGTTTGAGATGTTTGAGCAATTTTAACCCACTGCTAAAATTTTAGCTAGGTATTTATGATTTAGTAATATTGGAATAATTTATGCTACATCTCCTAAAATCTTTGTAAAAAGATAAAAGGAGCGTGTAATGATTTTATTGGATATGAAAAATAGCAAAACCGTATCTTCGCCTCTTAATCTCTCTGCCTCTAAAGATAAACCTCTCCTCTCATTTTCGGATCTCTTAAGAGGAGCAAGCGAAAAAAAAGAGGGTAAAACTATTCAAAACGGCTCTTTAGTTCTAGCTTTGGGCTCTGAAGAGAAAAGCATAAAGTCTACAAAATCACTTTTAAAAACAGATAATCTGGCTTCTCTTGCATTGTCTTCGGATGAAGAGCAAGAGTTGCTAGAGCTTAACCCTAAACTTGCTCCAAATTTAACATCCGCTGAGATGAAAACATTGATAAGTGATGCAAAAAATTACCTCAAAGATATAATTCAAAATAGTGATGGGTATAAAAAAGCAGAGATTAAAGAGCTTCCAAAAACTTTGGGCGGCTTAATTGAGGCTGCTAAAAAATTAGGTATCGATATCGGTAAAATAAGTATTGAAGAGGTAAAAAAATCTTCTCAAGCAACTATACAAGTCGCAAAAACAGATAAAGACAGTGCAGTCGGTCTCTCTCCTTCGAGTGAGGCTTTATCAAAAGAGACAGCAAATATAAAGAGTGAAGTTCTGCCAAAAGAGATAGTTCAAGATAAAAAAGCCCAACATGCAAGCGAAAAACAGATTCCAATCAATCAGCAAATAACGCAGACACAGCTCTCAAATGAGATAAAGAGTGATGAAAAAGTAGCACAAGCTCAAAAAGAGACTCCGCTTTTTAAAGCACAAACGGTGAGTGAGCATGCGACTACCGAGCAGATTGTTCAGGCAAAGGCAAATAACTTGTCTAAAGCAGATCAAAAGACATCAAAAGATAAGTCGGATGAGTCTCTCAAGCTTCTTCTTAGCGATGAAAAATCATCTCAAAATACTACCTCGGTCACTTCTGATTTATCTGCTCTTAAAGTTGCCCCTGCAGCAGTAACGCAAGAAAATACAAAAACATTAGAGCAACTTTTACGCGGTGAATCTTTTATAAGCGAGCAGAGTCAGTTAGATGTAAAAGTAGAGGCACTCTCTACACAAAAAGCCGATAGTTTCGAAGTGAAAATCAATGAAGCAAAACAGATGATTCGTTATCTCTCCGATGATATTAAAAATGCAATAGATGAGTATAAATCTCCCTTTACGAGAGTAAAAGTACAGCTAAATCCTGCACATTTGGGTGAGATTGACTTGACTATAGTTCAAAGAGGCAAGAACCTACATGTAAATCTCTCTTCAAACAATGCAGCTATAAATACTTTAGTAATGAACTCCAACGAGCTAAGGGTACAGCTCAATAATAGTGGAATAAATAATGCTACATTAAATTTTAGTGATACTTCTCAGCAAGGCGGTTATGCAGATAACCAAAACAGTGGCGCAGAGCAGCAGAAGAGACAAAATGAGCAAAAAGCTCACACTGAGTACAGCTATTTTGAAAATGAAGAGGCACATGAAGAGATATTAAGCTCTTTAGAGATTGTCGTCCCGAGATACATATAAAAAATTTTAGTAGATAGAGGAGTTTATTATGGCAATTACATCAACAGGGTTAAATGCGGCAACAAACGCAGAGTATGTTAGTGCAAAAAAAACAGATGATAAAACGGTATTGGGTAAAGATGATTTTATGACGCTACTGTTAGTTGAGCTTCAAAATCAAGATCCGACCGAACCTATGGACAGTGATAAGATTTTAACTCAAACATCCCAGTTGGCAGGATTAGAGGCGAGTGAAAATACAAATAAGGCTTTGGAAACTTTAGCTACGGCACTCGGTACTTCACAACAGTTCAGTACCGTTGCCGCAATCGGTAAGACAGCTGATCTTGGAAGCAATGCAATTACACTGGATGAGGGGAAAAATACTGCTTTTGAGGTCTATTTTCCTGATGATATACAGCAAGGAACTGTTGAGATATTGGATAAGAATGGAAATAAACTAAAACTTTTAGACGTCGGTACTAATGATAAAGGTGTTTATAAATTTACTTGGGACGGAACAGATACAGGTGGTAGTAAAGTTACAAGTGGTATCTACTATGTAACTGCATCATATACAAACCCTGAGGGCAAAGCACTTACAACGAGAATGGGAGCATATCCTATAGAGTCGGTTAAGTTTGACGGAGCTACAAGTTATGTAAAAGTTGGTTCAAGTTATGTTGAACTCAGCAAGGTAAAAGAGATCTATTAAAGGATTTTCTCATGATGATTCAAGCTTTTTATACTGGTGTTAGTGGAATTAAGACACACCAATATGGTATTGACATAATTGCAGATAATTTATCAAATATCAGCACAAACGGTTTCCGCAGTTCAAATGCAGAGTTTTCGTCACTTTTTCAGGAAAATATCTCTACCGATGCACAACTCTCAAGCGTAGATAGCAATATAGGGCTTGGATCAAAACTAAATGCCGTTACAATGAATCAAAATATAGGCGTCTATCAACTAACCGAGAGAAGCACGGATTTGGCGATTATGGGTGATGGATGGTTTGCTATTGAAGGTGGAGGAGAACCGCTTTATACACGTGATGGAGCTTTTACCTTTAATGCAAATAGAGAGTTGGTAACGGATGACGGTTACTACGTTTTAGGAACTATCGGAAATAATATAGAAGACGGAGTGTTAGTTGAAACATTGGCAGAGGTACCTCTGGGGGATGCAAAAAGCCAACAAAAACTTAGTCTTCCTCAAGAGTTGCAAGTTGCCGTACAACCTACAACGGAAGTAAAATTTTATGCGAATATAGGGTTGGAAGATACCGTAAGAGTAATGAGCGGTAAAGCCATAGATCCTCAAAACAATAATAATGCAATACGATTAGAATTTAGCAAAGCAGATCCGCAAGTCTCACCCGGAACACAGTGGAATGTTGTCGCAACTGCACAAAGTAACAATTTGGTAACAGTGGTTAATTCGGAGACTCAAGCAATTACATATGAGCCTGAGACGATTTACGATACACAAACTGGAGTAGTCGCATTTGATGAAGCCGGGCAACTTATCTCAAACTCTCTTCCGGCTATTGATAATAACGGTGCCAGTGTTGTTGTCAATTTAGGAACAGGATACGATGGGCTTATCTCTATAAACGATACGATTAGAGCATCGAGCGAATCAAACGGAAAAGAATCGGGAGAGCTTGTCGGTTACGATATCAACAGAAACGGTGAAGTGGTGGCGGCTTTTACAAATGGAGTACAAAGCAGCGTGGCTACGTTGGCTATTTATCACTTTATCAATGACGGTGGATTAGAGAGGGTAAGCGGTACAAGATTTGCCGAATCTTCAAATAGCGGTAAAGCACTCTTCTTTCAAGATTCTGATGGAAACAATATAAAAGGCACGGATATTACAAACTATAAACTTGAAGGCTCAAATGTGGAAATTGAGACGGCACTTACCGAGCTTATCATCATGCAAAGATCTTATGATGCAAATTCAAAATCTATAACAACGGCACATGAGATGTTACAAAAAGCTTTAGATATGGACGCAAAATAGTTGGAACGCTAAATGCTGTTTTTAGTTACTATTTAAAAAAATACCTTGATTTAGTTTATGCTAAAAGAGGTTTCAAAGATAATAAAACAAGGATTGAACATGTTAAAATCACTCTATTCAGGTGTAGCTGGCTTACAATCACATCAAGTCGCAATGGACGTTGAGTCAAACAATATCGCAAATGTTAATACGGTAGGTTTTAAATACTCTCGTGCCAACTTTTCAGATCTCTTAGCACAAACAAAATCAATCGCTACGGCACCGCAAGGTGATCTTGGTGGTAAAAATCCCGTGCAAGTCGGACTTGGATCTACCATAGACTCCATGACACGCATCTTTTCACAAGGTTCAGTGCAAAGTTCTGATAAAAATACCGACGTAGCCATTCAGGGAGACGGCTTTTTTATCATCTCTCCAGATGGTGGCAATACTTACAAATACACTCGTTCCGGCGACTTTAAATTTGATGCGGGCGGGAATTTTGTAGATAATAACGGTTTCATTGTTCAAGGATGGTTAAGAGATCCTGTAACGGGATTTGTGGATGCAACCGCACCTATAAAAAATATTATGATCCCGCCGGGGCTTACGACTCCTGCACAACCTACATCTGAAGTGGTTATTAAGGCAAATCTTAATTCCGGTCCGTTGACGAATACGTATTCACCTGCATATGAGGTTGCATCCGGTCCTGCTCCGGCACTTCCGACTCCGCCTGCGCTTGATGCAAACGGAAACCCTATAGAAGCAGATGATATGGGAGTTATGTTTAATGATAGCGGAGAGGCATTTAGCCTTCAAGCAGGACAAGGGATCTGGGCAGGATTCCAGACTGCTGCGACAACCGGTGGAGCTATTGAGGATTCTGTAGTTTTAACATTTGACAGAGCGCCTGTCGCAGGTGATACTATAAGTGTTGAGATTAATGGAGTAGTTTATTCTGCACCTTTTAATACAGATGCCGCAACAACTTATGCAGACTTGGCAACAGCCGTGGGTGCAGTTTCAACGCTTACCGCAGTTGGGGACACGCTTACTTTTGAGCCTCTTGCCGCAGGTGCTACAATGGTTGTTGCAGATTTGCAAAATGACAATGGAAGTGCGAGTGGAGTAGTAGCTGTTAGCGGAACTGCACATGAACTAAGTTTGACATTTACGCTTGATGACGGAACAACAAAGCAGGTGACTACTTCAGGTGGTACAGGTTATGAGACTCCTCTGCAAAATGCCGCACGCTATGTTTCGGCTATTAATGCACAAAGTTCTATTACGGGTGTAAGTGCCTCATACGATATGCTAAACAATACTATTACGCTTACAAATACAAATTTAGATGCAAATGCGTCACATAATATTCGTTTAACGGCAGGAAATGCAAACAGTGGATTTAACACATTGGCAAATACCGTGGTAACTACAGCATACAGATATCAGTATGATCCGACAAGCTCCGCAACAAGTGCCGGATATGACAAAACATTTACTACTATCGCAGATCTTCGTGAAGCGTTAGAGAATGAGGCGAGAGGTATCAATCCTACGGCTCATATAGTTACAAGCACAGCTACCGCGAGTGTATTGGGGGTTGATGAAACTCACGATTTTTCAATAGCAGGTGTAACGGTTAGTATAGGAAATATTCCAGACGGTACCACCGCAGCAGGTGTAGCAGCTATATATGCTGCAGCTATAAATGCAGCTGTTGGTTTACCGGCAGGTGTAACAGCTTCATCGAATGTAGCTACACTTATCATAACAAATGCTTCAGGTGCTAATATTACTTTAGACACAACGGCTCTAGGCGGATTTGATGCAGGAATAAGCGGTCTTACAAATAACACATCAACTACTATACCTTATTTAGGCGCATCTAATAATAATATTGAAGTATCTATCAATGCTCAAGGTAAATTTGAGATAAGAAATCCAGGCGGTGCAGCAGGTGATTATGATATGAGTCTCGCGATTACGGGTATGGATGCGGATAGTGTCGTCGGTGCTAGGATTACTGAAAATGAGCGATTTACCAGAAATATGGAAGCACTCAATGCGACTCTTCCCGTAGGAAGTACCGGAGCGGCATTCTCACAAGCTTTTAATGCCGCTACACACTCGGCAAGTATAGATGTTTTTGACTCACTCGGTTCAAAACATACACTTAGAACAGAGTATAGAAAGATTGCCGTAAATGAATCAACGGGAAGCGAATGGAGCATGAAGATAAGTGTGCCTGAGCCTGCAACAATCAACTCTGTAGAACCGTATAATGAAAAAATGGGCTTTATACGATTCAACAACGATGGATCTTTGGCAACATATAATCCGCCAAACGTCTCTTTTACCGCAAACAACGGCTCTGCGCCCAATCAGCAGGTTTCACTTGAGTTAGGGACTGCAAATAAGTTTGACGGTATGACAAGTTTTGATGCTAAATCGTCAACATCAGGGATAAGCCAAGATGGATTTACGGGTGGAGATATCGTCGGTATCAGGATAGATCAAAGCGGAACGCTAATTGGTTCATTCAGTAACGGCAGAAGCTTTGGTCTAGCACAAATCGGTATGGCAAAGTTTACAAATAATGAGGGTCTCTCAACTGAGGGCGGAAATGTTTACACTCAAACCGCTAACTCCGGAGATCCTATTATCGGAACTGCAGCAACGGCAGGACGTGGATTTATGCAATCGGCATCACTTGAAGCATCGAATGTAGATCTCTCAAAGTCACTTACACAGCTTATTATTATCCAAAGAGGGTATCAGGCAAACGGTAAAACGATTACCACTTCAGATACGCTTCTTGAAACTTTACTAGGTATAAAACGATAAGTTTTATTTGATATAATTCCTTCATATCAATGAAGGAATTATTATGCGTTTCTCTGCTCCTCTAAAATCAAACTCAAAAAAAATAATGTTACTCGGCTCTGGCGAACTAGGACGTGAAGTAGCTATTGAAGCTCAAAGACTTGGTCTTGAAGTTATTGCAGTCGATAGATACCAAAACGCTCCGGCACATCATGTGGCACATAGAAGTTATGTCGTAAATATGCAGGATAAAGATGCTCTTTTGGAGATAATAGAGCGTGAAAAACCGGATTTTATACTTCCTGAAATCGAGGCTATTAGCATAGATGCCCTTTTTGCCGCAGAAGATAAAGGGTATAACGTTATTCCAAACGCAAGTGCCGTAAGCAAAACCATGAACAGAAAAAATATCCGTACTTTTGCGGCAGAAGTTTTGGGGCTTAAAACAGGTCCGTATGAGTTTGTAACAACAAAAGAGGGTTTAAGAGAAGCAGCAATTCGTATGGACTTCCCATGTGTTATAAAACCTGTTATGAGCAGTTCTGGGCATGGTCAAAGCGTTGCAAAAAGCATAGATGATATTGATGCTTCATGGGAGATGGCAAAGGAAGCAAGAGGCGATGCGAGCGAACTCATAGTTGAAGCGTTTATTGATTTTGATTATGAGATAACGATGCTAACCGCTAGAAACGGCAAAGAGACTGTTTTTTGTGAGCCTATCGGACATGAGCAAAGAGACGGAGATTATGTTTTCTCATGGCAGCCGATGCAGATGAGTGAGATTGCAAAACAACGTTCGCAAGAGATAGCTAAAACTATTACGGATGGGCTTGGCGGTCGCGGTATATTCGGTGTTGAACTATTTGTAAAAGGGGATGAGGTTTACTTTTCGGAAGTTTCACCTCGCCCACATGATACGGGAATGGTAACACTCATCACGCAGTCTCAAAGCGAATTTGCGCTTCATTTAAGAGCGGTGCTTGGTCTTCCTTTAGGATTTACATTTTACGGCGAAGGTGCAAGTGCCGCATTTAAGTCGGAACTCCACAGTTACGCTCCGGTCGTAGATGTAGATGAGACTCTCTTTAGCGATAACAGTTTTGTAAGAATTTTCGGCAAACCTGAAGCTCACAAAGGTAGAAGACTTGCAGTTGCACTTGTTTTTGACAAAGTAGAAAAAGCTCTAGAGAAGGCAAGAGATCTTATAACTAAAGTAAAAGACACTAAGTGAAGATAGTAATACTTGACGCTCTTACTTTCGGAGATACTGATTTAAGTGCTTTTTTCAAACTAGGTGATGTTGATATTTATCAGACTACATCTTTGCAGCAGACACATGAGAGAATCGCTAACGCAGCTGTTATAGTAACTAACAAAGTTGTTATAACCAAAGCTCTCATGTTAAATACTCCATCGTTAAAACTTATCTGTGTTGCGGCGACCGGTATGAATAATGTAGACCTTGAAGCTGCAAAAGAAATAGGAATTGAAGTTAAAAATGTCTCAGGCTATTCAACCGATTCGGTCATACAGCATACATTCTCAATGCTCTTTTATCTTGTTGGACACTCCGGATATTATGATGGATTTGTTAAAAGCGGTTCTTATTCAAAAAGCCCGATTTTTACGGATATAACAAAACCGTTTTTTGAAGTAAAAGGTAAAAAGTGGGGAATTATCGGTTTGGGAACTATCGGTCGCGGAGTCGCAAATATTGCAAAAACATTCGGTGCAGAGATATGCTACTACTCGACAAGCGGCAAAAACAGCTCAACTGATTTTGTACAAGTAGATTTGGATGAGCTTCTAAATACATGTGATATCATCTCCATACATGCACCGCTAAATGAGAAAACTCTCAATCTTTTGGGTTATGAGCAGTTGTTAACTTGTAAAAACGGGGCAGTTGTTTTAAATCTAGGACGTGGCGGAATTGTCGATGAAGAGGCTGTTGCACGCATCGTTGAAACAAAAAATATCTATTTTGGTTTAGATGTTTTGGAAAAAGAACCGATGAGAGAAAATCATCCGCTCTTAAACGTAAAAAATCAAGAAAATCTATATATTACTCCTCATATCGCTTGGGCGAGTGTTGAAGCAAGAGAGAGACTTATTGCAGGTGTTGTGGAAAATATAAAAGCATTTACGAGGTAGACCCTATCGCAGAATTTATACTTTTTTTATCTGCCGCTTTAGCAGCGACAATTTTACCATTTAGTTCTGAAGTAGCATTTGTTACGGCTTTGGCAAATGATATGCCTGTAGCATCCGCTTTGATATTTGCTTCAAGCGGAAATATAGTTGCAATAATCGTTAATTATTTTTTTGGCTTTTGGCTCTATGAAAAAACCAAAACAAAACTTCTCTCTTCAAAAATAGGAACTCTCTCGTACAACTATGGACACCGTTACGGATACTATGGACTTCTCTTATCTTGGCTTCCTATAATCGGAGATCCGCTAACACTGGTTGCCGGAGTAGTTAGGCTTAGGTTTGTTTGGTTTGTTATAATAGCCGGTGGTTTGAGGATTGCAAGATATTATGCTCTAACACTTGTGGTGTAGGAAAATTGAAATATGGTGAAAAAATGAAAAGTGTGATAATTATAGGAGCAGGCGGAGCAGGGCTTGTTGCCGCGCTTAGTGCAAAAGAGAGCGGTGCGAAAGTAACGGTTATAACAAAAGAGTACCCGACAAGAAGCCAGACATGTATGGCTCAAGGCGGTATAAATGCCGTTTTATCAGAAAATGGCGGCGATAGCATAGAGCTACATGTACAAAATACGCTTAAATCTGCCGCTGGCTTGGCAGATGAAAATGCAGTGCGATATATGTGTCAAGAAGCTCCTGATGCAGTGGCATGGCTTGATAGTATCGGTGTTGGTTTTAGCAGAACTAATGAGTCAAAAATCGCCCAAAGAAAACTAGGCGGTGCTTATGCTCCAAGAGCATGTTATGCACAAGATTATACAGGATTAAAGATTCTTCACACGCTTTATGACAGATGTTTGGCAGAGGGAATTGAGATTTTAAATGAGCGATATCTCTTAGAGTTTCTTACATGTAAAGATGCTCAAGAGAAAATTTTTGTTTACGGTGTCAGTGTTTTAAACAAAAGAAGCGGCGAAGTACAAACGTATGAAGCGCAAAGCGTTATCGTAGCAACGGGCGGATATAGCAGGATTTACCATAACTACTCGACGAACTCAGTTTCATCTACCGGCGACGGCATAGCAACGGCATTAAGAGCCGGAGTAAAAGCGAGTGATTTGGAGTTTGTACAGTTTCATCCCACCGCTCTTAAAAACTCCTCCATTTTAATTTCCGAGAGTGCTAGAGGTGCAGGCGGATATATCTTAAACTCAAAAGGCGAGCGGTTTGTCAATGAACTTTTGCCTCGTGATGAAGTCTCAAAAGCTATTGATGATGAGATAGCAAAAGGGGAAGATATATTTTTAGATATTCGCCATTTAGGATTAGAATTTATAGAAAAAGAGCTTCCGCAAGAGGCAAAACTTGCGAAACTGTATGAAAATATTGATCCTACATGTGAGCTAATTCCCATAAAACCTGCAGCACACTATACGATGGGCGGAATAGACGTAGATGAAAACTCCTCTACATGTATAGACGGGCTATATGCGGTAGGAGAGTGTGCGAACCATAGAGTTCATGGAGCAAACAGGCTAGGCGGAAACTCTCTTTTAGAGCTTGTAGTATTTGGCAGGCAAGTCGGAAAAAATGCGGCAGAGTATGCAAAAAACACTGATAAAAATCTAGATTTGCAAGAGCGAAAAATAGTTTTACAAGAGCAAATCACAGAGATAAAAGAGTATACAAATGAGATAAATTTTTATGAAAAGCAGAAATTTCTAGGAGATCTGTTTTATAAAAATGTCGGAATAAAAAGGGATAAAACCGCTCTGCAAAATGTTTTAAATGAAGTACAAGAGATGAAAAATATTTTACCGAAGATGGGTCTGGATGATAAAACAAAAATATATAACACAAATCTCATAGAGTTTTTAGAGTTTAAAAATATGCTTGAACTCGCCGAATTTATTATCATCTCTGCAATAAACAGGCAAGAGAGCAGAGGAGCACATTTTAGAGTTGATTTTCCAACAGCAGATGATGAAAAATTCAAAGCTCATTCGATAATAGATAAAAACGGAGCGATTTGTTATGAATATTAATATCAAAAGAGATAGTGTTGTTTGTTATGAATTTGATGCAAAAAATCAAACTCTGCTAGAAGCATTAAATGAGATAAAAATTACGCAAGACTGCTCTCTTGCATATAACAGTGGATGCCGAAGCAGCGTCTGCGGAAGTTGTGCGGTAAGAGTAAATGGCAGAGAAGTTTTAGCCTGTTCTTACCATGTGCAAGATGGCGATTTTGTTGAGCCTCTAAATAACACTCCCGTTATTCGTGATTTGGTTGTAGACATGGATAAGGCTTATGCTTTTAATGCAAAGGCAAAAGCATATCAGAGTTCTATCACAAGCAGTGTTTTACTCTCACATGAAGATGAAAAGTTAAATGAAGTACAGAGCAATTGCATACTTTGCGGCTCTTGCTATAGTGCTTGTCCGGTTTATGCAATAAACAGTGAGTTTTTAGGGCCGTTTTCGCTAACAAGAGTTTGGAGATATGTTAGTGATAAGAGAGAGCTAAATAAAAAAGAGAAGATTGACACTGTTCAGATAAACGGTGTTTGGGATTGTACGCTTTGCAATGCATGCACGCTTGTCTGCCCGCAAGGTATTTCAAGCAAAGCAGATATAGAAAAACTAAGAGCAAGAAGTGTCATGTTTGGCTATATAGATCCATCTTTTTCTAATTTTGGCGGCGGTTTAAGCTTTTAAGTTGTTTTAGATTTTGTTTGTTATATAATTAATTAATGTTAGTTTTAAAAATATGGAGTGTTAGTAATGGCAAAAGAGTATTCATTTGATATAAGTGCAAAGATAGATATGCAGAGGTTTAAAAACGCTGTTAATTCCGCCGATAAAGAGGTCGCAAACCGTTATGATTTTAAAGGTACGACTTATGAGATTGACTATAAAGAGAAAGATAAGCTTTTGGTGTTAGTAGCATCAAGCGATAACAAACTCGATGCGCTTAAAGATATAGTAATAGCAAAACTTCTAAACCAAGATCTTTCTTCAAAGGTTTTGGAAGAGGCAAAAACTGAAAATGCAAGCGGAAACAATAGAAAGGTGACTTTTAAGATTGTTGATTATATTGAGTCAAAAGAGGCTAAAAAAATAGTTGCGGAGATAAAAAACCTAAAACTCAAAGTTACGGCTCAAATAGAGGGTGACTCAATAAGAGTAAAAGGGGCGAAAATAGATGATTTGCAAAAAGTAATCTCAGCGATTCGCTCTATGGAGTGGGAAGCGCCTTTAGTTTTTGAAAATATGAGATAAGGGAATATTTATATGCAAAAACTATCTATCTCAGATGCTGCAGAGCAACTTGGCATATCAAGAGAAGCAATTCATAATCGCATAAGAAGAGGTTCTCTACAGAGCGTGGTTGAGGATGGAATAAAGCTTGTTATGCTCGGTGATGACGATAAAACTCAAACAGCATCAAGAAAAACAGATAGCAAAAAATCACTTAATCATACAGATGAGAGATATTATAAATTTTTAGAAGACCAAAATATTAAACTACAGCAAAAAGTTGAAACTCTTGAGGGCGAAACCAGAACTCTAAGAGATCAAAAAGAGAAGATGCTTATAGAAGAGAGAATAAAGATTGAGCAGATTTATAAAGAAAAAGATGAGCAGCTAAAAAGTATTATCAACGCTATCTCTTCAAAATTTATATTAAGCACTCCTCAAAATAAAGAGGAACTTTTCGAAGCAGAGATAGAAGAGAATAGCTCGGAAGAGCCTTTAGAAAACAGAAGATTGATGTCATTAAACAAATATTTAAAGAGTAGAGACTTTTCAAAGAAAAAAATATCAAAAATAAAAGAGAAGTTTAAAGAATACTCAAAAGATGACTCTCGAATCATAGCCATAGGCAAAAAACTATATATAGATCTGCAAAAGTATGACTACAGCGATTTGATGTAATGATTTATCAAGAGTGTTTTACCAGACACTTTTATAAAAGTATTGCTTAAATTAAGTCTTAAAAGTGTAGAATTTCGGCTCTTCACCGGACAGTTGGGAGAGCGGTTTAATCTACTACCTTGGAAAGGTAGCGTAGGGAAACCTACCGAGGGTTCAAATCCCTCACTGTCCACCACATTAAACTATACTAGCCATTTAATTTATTTTTTAAATTTATAACTTTTACTTGGTAAGCCTTATTGAGTGTGATATAATCTATAAAAAAAGTAGCGTAATGGAAGCAGAATTAATCATTAAATCTATAATGGGATTGGTTGTAATCTTAGCAGTTTTAATGTTTTTTCTATTTTTAGAACCTAGTAAAGATAATGCAAATAAAAAAAAACCATCTATAGAAAAATATGAGAGTAACACTTCAACAACGCCTGATTTTAAATCTTTGGTACATGTAATAAAAAATAAAAAATCAGATGCCGCCGAACTATTGGAAGCCGTTCAATTGATTACAAAATATTACGGAGTTATAAACAAAAAACTTGGGATGCGGCCTCATCCTGATTTTGATATTTATGCAGATTTGCTTTTTACGATATGCAGACACAAACATACAAATAAAGACATAATAATTTACTTTGATAGAGAACTTGGAAGGCTAAATCCTGAATATAAAAAAGAGATAAACGAGGCAGTAACAAAAGGTCTAAACTCCAGAGGAGCTTAGAGTTATTTATGTCTTGAAGTTCTCTCTTCTTGAAGCATACTGCTTAATATTTGTGTTACTTCACCGCTTGCTTTTTCTGCATTTACGAAGTAAGTCATTACATTTTTTGCCTCTTGCGTACATGTACCTTTTGTTACGCAATCTATAGCTTTTTTAATGCTGTCATGAACTTCTTTATGTGGTATGCTTAGTTTTGAGTAGCTAGGTGTTTTGCTGAAATGCTCTTTTCCTATGCCGCTATTATACCATTGACCTAAACGGCACTCGGAATCTGAAGCAAAATGGGCATCAGCCTGATTTTTAAATACGGCTTTGTATCCATTTGACTTAAATAGCAGATGATCAAGTTTTACAAGCGCCATAAATATAGCATTTGTAATATTTTGATTTTCATTGGCTATAACGTTGGAACTGCCAAGCAGATCTAGCATTTTTTCATGAAGAGAGCTTACCTGTTTATTTGAGTCCGATGAGAGATCTTCCATTGATTTTGAGTGTTCATGTATCTCTTGAGCATTTTGCTTTAAACCTTGTACCGTTATCTCAACTTCGCTCGTCGCTTTTTGCGTTCTCTCAGCAAGTTTTCGCACCTCATCTGCGACAACTGCAAAGCCTCTTCCGTGCTCACCTGCACGGGCAGCTTCGATGGCCGCATTTAGTGCTAAAAGGTTTGTCTGATCACTGATATCTTTTATTAGACTAATTACGCTTGAGATGTTTTCAACATTTGTATTTAATATATTTACTTGATCATAAGTGTTTGTTATGTGTTCTAGCAAAGATATCATTGTGTTGGATAGAGTATTTACATCAACCAATGCACTATTTGCATTTTCATTGCTTTGGTCACTTCTTTGATGAATATCTTGAAGTTCGTTTAGGTTATTGCTTAAATCGACTTGCAATCCCGATAAATCTCTGAAACAAGAGTCAGTTAAACCATTTACCAGAGATTTAATGAGTTCATTAAGAGTATGTTCATCACTGTTGATGTTCATTTTTCTCTCTAAATCTAAGATTTTTAGATTTGCACCACCAAGCTCATTTTTTAAATTTACTATTTCTCTCTCTTTTGCCTCTAAATCGGCAATGAGCTTATTGTTTTTTTTGAAGAACATCAACAACCTTTCTCTTTAATATAGCCGGCATAAATTATATTCTTATTCCATAAAATAATGAAATTATCCACCCCACGCTTATGTGATAATTATATCAAAAAAAATCAAATATTACTGTTGCCTTTTATTGAAACCCGATGTTCCGTGTTTTTTATTTTTTTCAATGTTCTCTGCATAAGGTTTAAGGTAGTTTGGAACTACTCTGCCCTCTAGTTTCATCATATCGTTTAACATATTTTTTGCAATATCTTTGGCATCTATTTTTTTTACTTCACAAAGATATTTAAATAGAAGCTCTCCGAGCCTTTGAAGTGAAATCTGCCATGTCGAATCCGTTTGAGTGTAAATCCATAAACTAAAAGCATAAAAATTTTCAAACACGCTCTCATCTTGCCAAATCAGTTTTACGCTCTCTTTAAAGTTGCCGCTGTTGTAAGTGAGATCCCAAAATCTTGAAAATCTTTTCATTATTTGGATATCGTTAAATGAGAGTGTAGAAGTTTGCAGAACATCATACGGAGGAATATCGCTATAAACCATGCCGTATTCTATATCATGACGATTTATGTAGGTTCCTGATAGCTTTTTTAGTATGCCGATTTGTATCTCGCAACTGCTTAAACTGACAAGTTCGTCAAGATTTGCTCCAAAACTCTCTAAAGACTCACCTGGTAAGCCTACTATTAAATCAAGGTGGATATGCGCATTGGTTTCATTTTCTAAAAAACGGATGTTTTCTTTGATTTTATTAAGTTTTAACGGTCTTGAAATGTTGTTGGCAATATCGGGATTTAGAGTTTGTATACCGATTTCAAGCTGCAATGCGCCATGCGGAAAGGAAGCAATTTTTTCTTTTAGCGATTCAGGAAAATGATCAGGCACAACCTCAAAGTGTGCAAAGTATGGCGACATGTCCTCTTTTTCCAAAAAAAAGTCTAGCAGTCTGTTCGCCGTTTTTATATTGAGGTTAAAAGTTCTATCTATAAACTTAAAGTTTCTTGCACCTCGCTTCCAAAGAAGTTCAAGTTCACTTAAAAACAGTTCTATATCAAACGCCCTTACTTTTTCATCCATCGAAGAGAGACAAAATTCACACTCAAAAGGGCAACCTCGTGAAGCTTCAACATAAATGTATCTGTTCTTTATATCATCGTCGGTGTAAAATTTGTACGGTAATTCTACATTTTTAAGAGATGGCATACTCATTTTTATAACTCTTTGGTTTGCTAGACCATCAAAAATATCTCTGCATAATCTGTAAAATGCTTCATCTCCCTCGCCCTGAATGATAAAGTCTGCACTATCTAGGTTGACCCTAAAGGGTTCATGTGAGACTTCCGGACCCCCGAGAACTATCTTTGTATTCGGGGAGATTTTTTTAATGATATGTATAAGTTCACGCACCTCTAAAGCGTTCCAGATATAGACGCCTATGCCGATGATTTGCGGGGAGTGGATAAGAAGTTTTTCCGCTATGGTTTGGATGGCATCATTGATACTGAACTCTATGATTTTCGCATCATCTCGCAACTCTTTTAAGTTTGCATAAAGATAACGCAGAGCTATGGATGTGTGAGTAAATCTTGAATTTAGTGTTGTTAAAAGGATTTTTTTCATAAATGAAGTTTAACATAATTATCCAGCCCAAAAGGGGAGAAGGAGTGGATAATTAAAAAATAATTTATAGGTTATATACATCTCAAGTACGAAAGGGGTTAAACATATTTGAGATTTAAAATTATATTAATTATAAGTAAATAGTAAGTAAATAATTATTTTTTACTATTTTTCATATACTCTTCAACCATTTCATCCAACTTGTGAAAGAGGATATCTGATGAGCGTTCCATTTCATTGAAGTTATTAAAAATGACAGTCGGATGATCTCCTTTTAGTACGCTACCGCTTTGTACGTACTCCTGATTTCTTAAAACAGAGTCATGAACGCTTGCATGTATAGGTTCCATCTCTCTAAAGGCTTTTGTATGTCCAAACTTCTCTTGCCCAATTCCGGCATACCATTTACCCATGCGGCAGTTTCTATGATCTACGAATTTTTTATCTCCGTGAGAATTAAGTACGGATGAATATGCAGTTGATTTAAATATGATGTGGTCTACTTTTACAAGTGTTGTAAAGAGCTGATTATTGATTTTTATAGAGATATCAGATGATTTGTTTGCGTATGAGTTTAGTTCCTCAAAAGTTTTTTGAAACTCATGTATCACCTCGTTTGACTCTCCGGCAATTTCTGAAATATTGTCGGAACTGCTTTTCATCTCATTTGCTTCTTGTTGAAGAGTTGAGATATTTATCTCTATCTCTTGAGTTGCTTTTTGTGTTCTCTCTGCCAGTTTTCTAACTTCATCTGCAACTACCGCAAATCCTCGTCCATGTTCGCCTGCGCGAGCTGCTTCAATAGCAGCGTTGAGTGCAAGAAGATTTGTCTGATCTGCGATATCTTTGATAAGTCCTACGACGTTAGAGATATCGCGAGATCTCTGTTCAAGATTTACGATTATTTCATGCGAAGATGAGATAGAATTCATGAGAATACTTAGTTTTTGGCTTATCTCTTGTACGCTGTGTAAGCTTTTTGAAGAGAGATCTGCTGTCCTTTGTGAAACTTGTGAAATTTCATCTGAGCCATTTTGAGAAACGACGATATCTTTTTGTATAACCTCAAGCCCGGCTCCGATACCGCCGCCCAAAGTGCTAAGATCGTCTGAAAGTTTGCTTTTGATTCTAGTTTCATACCCGACTGCAATAGATGAAATAGCCAGTTTTAATTTTTCTGATGTTGTACGAAAGATTCCGTGTAAGCCTTCCGGATTCGTTGTTCTGTATGTTTTGCCTATGGATGCGCTCTCTATGGATGTTTCAACATCTCTCATAAATGCTTCAAGTTGATCTAATACATCATTAATCGTCCATGCAAATGCGGATTCTCTTGAGTTATCATTTGGTATGTTTGTAATTCTGCCGTTTAGCTTTCCATCAGCGGCTTCTCTTAGAACTTTGATGACTAAATCATGCATTTGCTCATGTCTTTGTTTATTTTTATTGGTTTTGAAGAGAGATAACAAGCTCATCGTAACTTACTCCTTTTTCTGCTAAAATATCCGTTAATACCTTAAATGATGCGTCTATACCGCTACTCTTTTCTACTTCCATCATTTTTTTATACAGAGGTATGATGACTGCTAGAGCTTTTGGATTTGGCTTTCTTCTGACGGAATAGTAATCTACGATTTTACCGTTAATATCTACCGTTGCCGTTACATTTGCGTATACCCAGTAATCGTTATTGTTTTTAGTTTTATTGATAACAAAAGCAAAGATTTCTTGTTTTGTAGGGATTACGTTCCATAGATGCCTAAAAACCGCTTTTGGCATATCCGGATGTCTAATAATACTGTGAGGCTTTCCCAAAAGCTCATCTTCTGTATATTCCGCCATATCCATAAAGATTTGATTAGAGTATACAATACGACCTTTAAGGTCTGTTTTTGATACAATGAAATCTTCATCCTTCATTTCTTTTAACATTCGAAACCATTCCTTATTTTTTAATATTACTTTAAGTTATTGTAAGTATAACATATATTTTATCTCTTTAGTATATAATCACGAATGTCATTCTTACTAGCAATATTTTATTTCTTTTATTTCTCAATTATTGGCGTGTATATAATATTTTTGCCAAAGGTTTTATCTATGGCGGGTTACTCCGCAAGCGATATAGGCATTATATTTGCGGCTGCTCCTTTAGTGAGGTTTGCGGTTCCTTTTGCTTTTATAAAAGGGCTTAAAATCAATAGAAGTGCTTTTAACATAGCACTATTCATTATGTGCTTGAGCGCCACCTCATTTTACTTTTCGCTTGATAGCTTTTACAAACTGCTCTTCTCAAATATTAGTTTGGGAATCGGGTTAAGCATAGTGCTTCCGTATGTTGAGCTTATATCTTTGAAGTATCTCGGTAAAGAGGATTACGGTAAAATCAGGCTGTTTGGTTCGGTTGGTTTTATTTTGGTTGCACTTGTTTTAGTAAAGTTTTTAAGCTCCGCAAATGTCGCACTTGCTTACCTTTTGGTTTTAACTTTTATTACATCTTTATCAGCGTTTGTTATAGCAAAGAGAGCGGACACTTTTTTAGATAAGGGCGAAGAGTCAAAAAATGATATAGATATTTTAAAAGATTGGAGGTTATGGGCTGGGCTTACTCTTATGCAGGTAAGTTTCGGTTCGTTTTATAACTTTTTTACTATCTATGTGACAGATCATAAAGTGAGCATGGATATAGCGGTATATTTGTGGAGTTTTGGTGTAGTTGTTGAAATCTTTATGCTCTATTTCCAAGGATCGCTACTTCGCAAAAACCTGCTTTTGATTCTTCAAGCAACGACTTTTATCACAGCCTTTCGCTGGCTTTTGCTATTTATATTTCCGGAAAATATAACTATTTTGTTTTTCTCGCAAGCTCTGCATGCACTCAGTTTTGCACTATTTCACTCGGCGGCGATAAGCTATCTTTTTTATCTTTATAAACACAAATCTTTGGCACAACAGCTTTTTTCGGGGATAACTTATGGTTTTGGAGCATTTTTAGGTGCGCTCATAGCCGGATATGTGTATGAGTTTTACCCAGTACATCTTTTCTTAAGTTCGGCTCTTATTGCACTTTTAGCAAGCTATTTTTTATATCTTTGGGGAGTTACAAAAAAGCAGAACCAAATACTACTTGATTAAAGGAATATTCATATTAGGAAATGGGATAGATATCCCATGTGTGTCAAATGCAAGCTTGACTTTCTCAAGCATATCAAAACGAACGATTGAATAGTTTTCTGTTTTTACCCAGACTTGAAACACAAAGTTCAAACTTTTCTCGCCAAGCTCACCAACTGCTACAAATGGGGCAGGCTCTTCTAGAACCCTGCTGTCATCTTTTATAGCCTGCATCATTATATCTTTTGCAAGTTTTAAATCATCGCGGTAATCTATGCAAAAAACAAGGTCTACACGGCGTATCGGCTTGCTTGAGTAGTTTGTGATATTGCTATCTATGATTTTAGAGTTTGGAATGGTTGTGGTTTTATTATCAGGTGTAACCATAACAGTTGAGAAGAGGTTTATCTCTTCAACCTTACCCGAAGCTCCTGCCGCTTCTATAGAATCACCGACTTCAAAAGGGCGGAATATGATTATAAGCACTGCTGCACCGATATTTGAGAGTGAATCTTTGAGTGCCAAACCGATAGCTAAAGATGCTGCTCCAAATACTGCTAGAAATGATGTAGTATTTATGCCCAAAGTATTCAGTGAAGCCAAAATAACTACTATAAGAAGCACGAAATAGATTAAATTGGATAAAAACTCAACCAAAGTATTATCAACTTTAGCCTTATGCATCACTATTTTTAGAAGTGCGGTAATTTTTTTAACAACCATTTTACCGATAATGAATATGGCTATTGAAACAACAACTTTAAGTCCATACTCACTTATATACATAACTGCCAAATCTGTGTATTTTGCTATATCCACTTTATATCCTTTTATCTTTTAAATAAAAGACTAGAATTTAAAAACAAAAGATGTATTTTGGGTAAAATCATATCTTTTTATATTAACAGGAGGTTCGCTATCCATAGTATAGGCGATGTTGAATTTTAAAAACATATCTCTATAGATATTTACTTTTAATTCAATCTCATGTGATTGGATGTTGTCAGTAATGTCATTTACTTTCGGCTGAAAGTAAAGTGCGTATGCCAAAGATGTTTTATCATTTAAATCTATTGAGTAGGAAAAGTATGAATTAAGCCTGGTATTTCTCTCAGATGGATTAATCTCCGGATTTCTATAACTTATAGTTTCATGGAATAGACCAAGCCCAATATATCCTCTTGCGTCATGCTCGAAGTCCAGTACCTTAAATCTGGCACCTGTTCCGTAAGAAACCTTATTCTTGATATTCATAAACATATCGTTTTGGTATTGTGTAAATATCTCGGCTCTTACTAAGTCCGGAGTAATCGCATGTATATATCTTGCATGTGCAAAAACTTTATTTGTGTTTTCATCTCCGTTTGCTTTTCCGTATGCTCCGGAAGCCTCCGCCCATGTAACAAAATTTTCTCCGTCATCATAAGTCGTTCTGTAAGATGCTTTGTAGCTGTCCGTGTCTGTATTTCCTCTTGTAGTTTCAAGGGAAGCTTCCGCTATGTTTGATAAGCCGACTTCTTTGCCGATCTCAACTGGAATGATAGATACAAGTGCAAAAAGGGATTGTGCCGTTAAAAGTGATATTAATATTGGTGTTTTCATAGGCGGGATTTTATCTATATCTTTATAAAACTCTTCTTGATTATGTCAATATCTTTTATAATTTGGTGATATTTTTCCAGATATGGCGAGTTTAGAGAGTGAATCAAATCTCTGTATTTTATATAATTATTCCAAACTTTTTTGGAAGGTTCGATTTTGCCTTTTTTATGAAGTTCAAAAGATACCGAAGCATTTATAAAACCTTTTAAGAGTTTCACTTCATCGCTCTCCTCGAATCTTCTAGGAAACCAGAGAGATTCAATATCTTCATGTGCATCATAAAAATTTCCGCTATGCAAATTTTGGATGAACTTCTCTAGATGCTCTTCATGATTACTCATCAAAAACACTCATATTTATCCGCCAGTAACCTCTGCCGCCCTTTAGCGAGATGCAATGATGTAGAGGGAATCTCTTTTTGTACTCTTCAAGCCTGTTTAATGTGCATTTTCCACTGTCGCAGTAAAATACGAAGACACTCCCATGCGGCTCTTTATTTAGCTCATAAGGATTATAAACTACGGTATCTGCATTTTCAATGGGCGAGAGGATTGTATCTATAAGAAGAACTTTTATGCCCTCGGCTTCAAGCTCCTTTTTATTTTGCAAAAACTCTTTTTGTGTCCACTCGCTTGGAAATTTCATATTTTTTCTTTTTTTGATGTTGCCAAAACTACGACCGCCGTTAAAAATGCGCCTAAAAATACTACGCTGTAACCTGTCGGCAAGTCGTAGAAGTAGGAGATGACGATTGCGCTGATGCCAAAAAACCATCCAAAAAAGAAGCTATAAAGCAGAGGTCTTTTAAACTCTAGCGAAATAGCTACAAACGGCGGAGCTATAAGAAGCACAAAAACTACAAAAACTCCCGCAAGTGCGACAGAAGATGTTACAGTTATGGCCAATAGTGAGAAAAAGAGAAGCTCTTTTAAAAAACCGTCGAGTTTTGGATATAAAAAGTATAACGCAAGAGCGATAAACGAGTAGATAATCCCACTTTTAAGAACTTCACTCGGAGGCGTAAAGAGTATATCGCTGGCAAGAAGCGACTTAAAATGCTCTATTCCCTCGGCTGAATGTGAGAGAACCATCATAATACCGCTTGCACCCAAAACATAAAGAATCCCGATAAAAGCCTCCAGATGGAGTTTTCTTGTAGAGGCAAATGCTATAAGAAACGCACTAAATAGGGCGAAACTTAGAGTTAAAAGATAGAAGTACTCCTCATGAAAATAGCCAAGACTGACAGATGAGCCGAGTGCCGCAAACTGGGCAATCGCAAGATCCGTAAAAATAATTCCGCGTTTTAAAATCTCCATACCGAAGTAGGAGTGAAGCATAACTAAAATAACAATCAAGGCTATGGGAGTGAGTAAAATATCTATCATTTTATAGCACTTGTGAGATGATCAAAGAGTGAGCCTAAATCGTTGATATTTTCCAATGCTTCTATGTCATGCGGCATTAAAACAACTTTTATACCTGTTTTTTGGCTTATAAATTCAGCCGTTTTTGTAGGGTGGTAAACATCATGTAAGATACAGCAAGGCTGCTCTTTTTTTATAAGTTCTATCATCTCAATCGTATGTTTTGAAGATGGCGGAATCCCCGGAAGCGGCTCAATTGTACCTATATTGACAAGTCCGTATGCGTTGTTAAAATAGGCTAAATTGTCATGAAACTGGATTACCTTTAAACCTTTTTTACTAGCCATTTTTTCGCTCCAAAGTTTCATTTTCTGATTCCACATGGATAAAAACTCACTATGATTTTTTTCATAAACCGCTTTATGTTCCGTATCTATCGAAATTAAAAAATCTTTTATGGTATTTGCCAAAAGTAAAATATTTTGCGGGCTTAGATGAAAATGCGGGTTTCCATCGGGATGAATATCGCCGCCTGAACGATCTACGTTTGCAGGTTTGTTGATGAGTTCTATGTGGTGCGATAGATTTAGAAATGTTTTGGCATTTGGCTCTATTTTCGGATTTCCCGCACGGTTAAGCAGCGGAGGCAGCCAGCCGATTTCAAGTTGTCCGCCGTTCATAATAAGCGCATCGGCATTTCTTACTTTTGAGATAAGTGAGGGGCGAGGGATTATAAAGTGCGGATCCCAATTTCCCTTGGCTAAAACAACCGTTTCTATATGATCACCGCCTATTGTTTTTGTTAAAGCACCGATATATGGGTAGCTTACGGCAATGTTGAGGTGAGCAAAAAGAGAGAGAGGTAAGAAAAACAGTAGTAAAAATTTATTCATTTTTTGCCTTCTTTGTTTGTGGTACGGCTATAACCGTACCTGATAAGTTTTTAAGAAACTCTTAAAAACTGTGAGCCGCATGTGCTCCGATAGAGATATTTGCTTGAAGCATAATCGTATCTATATCAACTCTGTTTCCGTCTTCATTGTACATCGCCTCATTGCGGTTGTACTGAAGTCTAAAACGAGCGAACTCGCTTGTGTGATACTCCACCATCGCAGAGTATTTATTAAAATCATCCGTCATATTTTTATTTACGCCGTTTGCTACAACATCATTTTTGTAAATTGTATCGTATCTAACACCCATTTTCCAGTTTTTGTCATGCGTGTAGATGAGTTGAGAGTATAGACCGCTCTGTTTTTTATTCATGTTTGGATTTATGAATGTTTCTAAATTATACTGAATGCCATCAAGTTCTCTTCCTAGCCACTCACTTTGCCATTTTATAGAACTGTATGAATCAAGCGAGTGCAGAACTACAAAATCTGCTCCGTAAAGTTTAGCATCTCCGTTAAATACATGTGGACCCTCATGGTCATCGCTGTGATCTATCATGGAATCGCCTTGAGCGTAAGAGACGCCTCCTGCAATTGTTGTATCTCCGATATCATGAGAAGCTTTTACATATCCTACATATAGAGACGGTGCGCTTGTGCCCTTTATTTTATCCTCTTCTACGCCGCTAAACTCCTCTATATCTACAGATTCGTTTCCGAACATCTGTTCATTTGTGCCTTGAAGTACCTCAAAACCTGCCATTAGGTAAAACGGTGTCGGAGCAGTCCACTGGATTTGACCGCCTAGCTCATTGATGCCATGCATCCCTAAAAACGCTTCATAAACAAGCGGCATATCTCCAAAATCCCAGTAGTGGTGATGTTGAGCATTTAAGTAGCCGAAATTTGAGTTAAGCTTTCCACCTCTAGCTCTTATCCCATGACCCAGTGCAGTCGTTGTAAAGTAAGCCTCCTCAACTTCAACACCATGTTCACTAAAGTGAAAAACGGCATCCATGCTAAGAAACGGATCTACGCTGCTTGAGAGTACAACTTCTGCATAGTTTAGGTTAAAACCATTTTTTGCATTATATGTTGCATGATTTGAGTCACCGTGAGAGTGTTCTCCTAAAAGCCCGTGAGCCACTCCAGGAAGTTCTAAATGTGCGATTTCATCATCTTTTACGCTGTTGTTTACATAAGAGAAATCTAAAATTGCAGAGATATCCGGAATATATTTTGATTGATCAAAAGTTCTTTTTTCTACAGGAAGCAGAGCTGCCGCATCGCCATAAACCAAAACTGCACAAAGTGTGCTTGCTAATAATATTTTTTTCATTGTTGTACATATCCTATTTGATAATATTTTTTATTTATTTTGTACACTTTTTGAACAAGTCCAAAAAGCTACGCTAGCCGCTAAGGCACAAAACGAAGTTCCTTTATAAAAGCTTGCCTCATTAGAGGCAGAATTAAAATAATATTTTGTTAATTAGGATATTTTTGGAGGGGCGCGGTTTTGATTGAAGTTTATTTTTCTGTATGAGTATGAAGTTGAACTCTCTTGTATTATCTCTTGAAAGTGGAAAATTTCCACATCGGCTGTGAATTGCACTGCATCGGCAGATACTAAATTGTTATTTACGGTACATATCAAACATGAAGCACTGTCATTATGTTGAATATGCTCTACCTCATGGATTGCGGCAAAACTTGTAACAATGGCAAAGAGTATCGAGAGAAGCACGTTTAATTTCATCGGCGAAATTTTACCATAATTTTATATTATGTATAGAGAAAAATGTAGCTTAAATTAAGCTACGAAGAACTATGATAATAGCAATAAAGTAATCAAAAGAGAGTATATGTTTCATACAAAAAGCGCAGAAGAGACTTTACGGGATTTAGAATGCAGTGTCTATGGACTAAGCAGTTCTGAAGTGGCATCTCGCAGTGAACATTACGGAAAAAATTATTTAGAAGAAGCCAAAAAACAGACTCTTTTTGAGATATTTGTAGAGCAGTTTAAAAGCCCCGTTATCTACATACTCTTAATCGCAGGTGTAATTTCGTTTGCTATAAAAGAGTTTAGTGATGCCGGATTTATAATGGCAGCACTTGCTATGAATGCAGTGGTGGGAACGTATCAGGAGTATACGGCCAGCGAGAGAGCCGATGCACTAAGAAAGGTAATCAAAACATATGTAAATGTCTTAAGAGACGGCAATAGAGTTGAAATTTTAAGTGAAGATATAACGGTTGGTGATATAGTTTTTTTTGAATCAGGTGTTAAAGTGCCTGCTGATATACGTCTACTTGAGACCTACGAACTACAGGTAAACGAGTCGCTTCTCACGGGAGAGTCGATTGAAGTAAATAAAAACTGCAACTATATCTCAGGCAATGTTGATGAGCCTTTGGGTGAGAGACAAAATATGCTCTACGGAGGTTCTTTAGTTACAAAAGGAAGAGCAATCGGAGTCGTGAGCGCGATTGCAAGCCAAACAGAGGTAGGTAAAATCGCCTCTCTTCTAGCCTCCAGCAAGGAGACAAAGCCACCGTTGATTCTTCGCATGGAGAAGTTTTCAATCAATATTTCAAAGATGATAGGCATAATTGCTATTTTAATCATCATGCTTGGCATCTACCGAGAGATTCCGCTAAAAGAGATTTTTTTCTTAACAGTCGCACTTGTCGTGTCTGCAATACCTGAGGGGCTTCCCGTTGCAATTACTGTAGCCCTTAGCGTTGCAAGCGGTGTTATGAGCAGACGAAATGTAATTGTCCGCAAACTCTCCGCCATTGAGGGGCTTGGATCTTGCACCCTTATCGCAAGTGACAAGACGGGAACCATGACGCAGAATCGCCTTAGCGTTGAGTATTTTGTAACAAAAGAGAGAACTTATAATCCGGATGAACATATTGACGAGCATGTAGTTCTTACAGCGATTTTATGCAACGAATCGACTTTTCATAAAAAAGAGGGCGAATCTGTTTTCATCGGGGATCAGGTCGATGTTGCACTTTTAAGATATGCTCTTGCTTTAGATGAATCGCTTTTTGAGAAATATAAAACACTAAAGCCCCTAAATCAAATACCTTATGAACCTGTAAATAAATACTCTGCGGCAAGTTATGAGATTAATGGCAAAAAAGTGCATTTTATAAAAGGTTCTCCTGAAGTTATACTCAGTAAATGTATTTTAGTAGAAGATGATGCTAAAACAGTTCTAGAACATGTAGATACATGGGCAGACAAAGGATTTAGGAATATTGCCTTGGCATATAAACCAAGCGATGAAAAAGAGATAGCCGAAGACGGTTATATTTATCTCGGATTTGCAGCTATAACAGATCCACTGCGTGAGGGAGTTAAAGAAGCTGTAAAAACTGCCGAAGAAGCTGGAATAGAAGTCGTAATGGTGACTGGAGATCATCCAAATACCGCATTTTATATAGCAAAAGAGCTAGGCATTGCCATTAGTAAAGATGAGGTAATTGACGGATTGGAGATTTCTCGTTGGCATGAGCGTGGAGCATACAAAGAGGAGATAGCCCACAAACGAGTTTTTGCACGGGTTTCGCCTGAGCAAAAACAGCTTATCGTAAAAGCATTTCAAGAGCTAGGTCACTTTGTGGCAGTTACCGGAGACGGTGTAAATGATGCGCCGGCGTTAAAGTTCGCAAATATCGGTATATCAATGGGAAAAAGCGGTACGGATGTTGCGCGCGAATCAAGTGATTTGATTTTAACGGATGATGCTTTTAGCTCTATCGTGAACGGTATAGAGGAGGGACGGGTTGCGTATGATAATATTCGCAAAGTTATTCATCTGCTTATATCAACAAGCTTTGCAGAGATCACGCTAATTTTGCTCTCTATGCTCTTTTTTATTCCTATACCGCTTTTGCCTGTTCAGATACTATGGCTCAACCTTGTCGCAAACGGCTTTCAGGATATGGCTTTGGGAGTTGAAAAAGCTGAACCGGGAGTTTTAAAACGCAAAGCAAGGAATACGAAAGAGCCTATATTTAACAAGGCTATGATGAGCAGAGTAGTTGTCGGCGGTTTTTATATGGGAGCTTGTGCATTTGCTCTTTTTTATACACTGCTTGAGATGGGCTACGGTGAGGATATGGCAAGAAATATTACTTTGCTTCTGATGGTGCTTTTTGAAAATGTATCTACGTTTAATTCACGCAGTGAAAATAACTCTATCTTTAAAATAAATCATTTTCAAAATAAATTTTTATGGATATCCGTCATAGCCGCTCAAGGTGCTCACATCATATCCATGTATAATCCTTTTATGCAATCGCTGCTGAGTATTTCGCCTGTTAGTATAGAGATGTGGACAACACTGCTTTTTATCGCTTTAACGCTTGTTGCGGTTATGGAGGCAGAGAAATTTTTTAGGAAGAGGTTCTCGTCATAAAGAGAGCCTCTCCTCCAAATCACTCACTACTTGACGCATCTTAAAGAGCGAATCGGGATTTAGCGATATGGAGTCTATGCCCTCTTGTACCAAAAACTCCGTGATTTCGGGATAGTCAGATGGGGCTTGTCCGCAGATGCCTATGTATTTGTCCCTTTTCTTGCATGCCTCTATCGCCATTTTTAACATTCTCTTAACTGCCTCGTTTCTCTCATCAAATATATGGGCGATTTTTGCACTCTCCCTATCAACGCCAAGTGTTAGCTGTGTTAAATCGTTTGAGCCGATGGAGTAGCCGTCAAAAACCTCTAAAAACTTATCGGCTAAAATTACATTTGCGGGAATTTCGCACATTGCATAGATCTCAAGAGAGTTTTTACCTTGAACAAGTCCTTGTTCGTTCATAATCTCTATGACTTTTTTGCCCTCCTCAGGTGTGCGGACAAATGGAATCATGATTTTAATATTTGTAAGCCCCATATCTTCACGCACTCTTTTAAGTGCCTCGCACTCCCACATAAATGCTTCACGGTAACTATCGTCGTAGTAACGGCTTGCACCGCGAAAGCCTATCATGGGATTTTCTTCTTCCGCTTCATAAATAAGACCGCCCGTCATACCGCGGTACTCATTGCTTTTAAAATCACTCGTTCTTATAATTACCGGTTTTGGGTAAAAAGCAGCCGCAATCATTCCCACGCCCTCGCTGATTTTTTGCAAAAAGAACTCTTTTGCATCACTGCATGGAGTCATAAAAGAGCGGATTTTATCCTCGTCTTTGACGCTTTTTCCTTTGTGCATATCAACAAGTGCCATAGGATGAGCATTGATGGAGTTGGTCATGATAAACTCCATTCTGGCAAGCCCCACACCGTCGTTTGGCATCTTTGCAAAGTTAAAAGCCTCTGCGGGATTCCCGACATTTACAAAGAGTTTTGTTTTTGTAGGTTGAAGTTTGCTCATATCTATCGTTTTGATATCGTACTTAAGTTTGCCTTCATACACATGCCCTTCATCGCCCTCGGCACAACTAACGGTTACTATTTGAGAATCTTTTAAAACTTTTGTGGCATTTGTACACCCGACAACTGCTGGAACGCCTATTTCTCGTGCAACAATAGCGGCATGACATGTACGGCTTCCTCGGTTGGTTATAACTGCCGAAGCTTTTTTCATAACAGGCTCCCAGTCGGGATTTGTCGTATCCGCGACTAAGATATCGCCGTCATTAAAGCGTGCAAATTCGGTCGTGTCATTTATAACGGTTACTTTTCCCGTACCGATTTTTTCACCGATTGCACGTCCCGATATTAAAATTTTTGCACCTTTTGCGTTAAGTGAATATTTTTGGCTTGTCATACTTCTGTTCTGTTTGCTCATGACCGTTTCCGGTCTTGCCTGAACGATGTAGAGTTTGGAGTCATTTCCGTCTTTTGCCCATTCGATATCCATCGGTCGTTTATAATGCTCTTCGATAAGGAGTGCTTGTTTTGCAAGTTCTATCACTTCATCATCGTTTATGGAGAAGCTCTCTTGCTCTTCTTTCGTTGTTACGACATTTAGGGTGCGTGTATCTTCGCTGTATAGCATCTTCTCTTTTTTGCTTCCCAAAGAGCGTTTTAAAATGGTATTGATTCCATTTTTTAGAGTAGGTTTAAAGATAAAAAACTCATCGGCGTTTACCCGCCCGCTTACCACATTCTCACCCAAGCCCCAGATGGAGTTTATAAGTATGAGATTTTCAGAACCGCTTTCGGTGTCTATGGTAAACATAATTCCGCTTGAAGAGATGTCGCTTCGCACCATCTTCTGTACACCCACCGAGAGGGCAACTTTGAAATGGCTAAAAGAGCGGCTTGTGCGGTAGCTGATGGCTCGGTCAGTAAATAGTGAAGCAAAACATTTTAAAACGCACTCTAAAAGTTCCTCTTCGCTGCCGACATTTAAAAAAGTCTCTTGTTGCCCTGCAAAAGAGGCATCGGGCAAATCCTCTGCCGTTGCTGATGAACGAACTGCTACATCGATATTTTGTGAGCCGTATTCGTTTGAGAGAATTTTATATGCTTCAAGCAGCTCTTCAGCGAGTGCTTTTGGAAGATGTGAGTTTAAAATAAGATTGCGAACCTTAAGCCCACGTTCTTGAAGATTTTTGGTATCGGCTATATCCAAATCATTTAGTATTGCCGAAATTTTATCTTTAATGGCGTTTTCTTCAAGAAGTAGCCAGTAAGCATCGCTTGTGGTGGCAAAACCGTTTGGAATATTTACACCCTTTGGGGTCAGGTTTTGGTACATCTCTCCAAGCGAAGCGTTTTTACCGCCGACAATAGGAACATCTTTGATATTAAGTTCATTGAAAAAGCGTATATATTGCATAAGAAGAACTCCTCTGATGTGAAAAAGTTATTCGTATATACTATCATAAAATTCGCTGTTGGGAGAGGATAAAAAAAGCGACCTTAAGAGTGATCGCTCTCTTTTTTTACAAAGTGACACTCCGTGGTTGAGTATGGACATGTTTTTGATATACTCATCTCAAACTGCTCTTCCTCTATGCCGCTTTGTTTTCGTTCATAATGTCGCATTGCGGCACGAAAAGCAGTTAGAACCATATTTGCACTGTCTTGATGTTCGGTTGAAACACGCTCAACTTGCTCACCCTCCGGCTTGCTTGTATCAACTTTTGGAGCAGGAATGGATGCGTAACTCTCTTTTAGTTCATTCTCAAGTGTAGAAGTCGTCTCCATCGCATTTGCTATCTCGTCGCCTTTTATCATCTCGGTAAAAATAGAGCCAAGCGTTGTTGTATCTTGCGTGCCGTTTGTACCGAACTTTACATCCGTTATAAATTTCTCATCTCTTTTTATATACATGATGACATAGCTTTTTGTAGCGTGGTCTATGCCTATTCCGACACAATCGGCATCTTCAAATTTCCCGTAGTTTTCAGGTTGCATAAGATGTTTGCCGATTTCTGCTTGCAGCTCTTTATCTTCACTCATTTTTTACTCTCCAAGTTTTTCTATGCTTACGCCGTTGTCTTTGATAAATTTTGATATTACTTCTGAGTGCGTGTGTTCATACGGTTTTAGATATACGATTCTCGTGATTCCGCTTGCTATAAGGTTTTTGCTGCATTCGCTGCAAGGCTCAAGCGTGACATAAATTGTCGCATTTTCTATACTGATACCTTTTCTAACCGCCCAGATGATAGCATTCATCTCTGCATGTATCTCATAAGTTTTTGACCATTCATGATGTTCGGCAGTATATTCGCCGCTCCAGTACTCACGACAGTTTATATATCCTGCAGGAGTGCCGTTGTAACCCGTACTTAGAATTCTTCCGTCTTTTACGATTACAGCGCCTACCTGTTTGGAGACGCATTTTGAAGCGGTTGCAATCTCCTGCGCGATTTTTATAAAATTTTCATCACTTAACATTTATTTGACTTCTCGAATCGTTTTAATCTCCGCATTTCCCTTAAGTCTTGCAAAGTAGTCGCTTAAAACCTGTTCTCTCTTTTTCTCCATAATAAGATTTATTATCTCATTTTTAGAGCTTTCATAGTCTGACTCTTTGCGATTTTGAGTCTCTTGGAGGAAAAAACTCACAAAAGAACCGTTTGGTTCTTTAATAATAGGAGTAAAACTGCCATCTTTCGTATTTTGAAGCATTTTTGCAAGCTCCGGTGAAATTCTCTCATATGAGAGGGTTTGTTCGTTGATTTTTATTTCGCTAGAGTTGTACATGGGAGTAGTTATCTTTTTTTCAAGTGCGTCTCTGTTTTGTGAGCCGTATATTGTAACTTTAAAAGCACTCGGGCGTGAAAAATCTTTCTTGTAGAGTTCATAATACTCTTTTATCTCATCATCTTTTGGGATGTCGATAGATGAGTAAGCAATAGCTGAGTAGAGCTTTTGAGAGATAAGTTTCTCTTTTGTTTTCTCTTTAAACTCCGTAGAGCTAAAACCGTTTGAGTTTCTAACCGCTTCGTAAAGCTCGTCAATGCTCATCTTGTTTGCTGCCGCCATTTTTTTGATATCATCGTAAACTTCCGCAGAACTTACGCTGATTTTTCTCTCATCTATCTCCGCAGTTTCGAGTTTTTTTCTTATCAAAATATCAGTTGCAGCGGCTGCATTTACATTTGAAATGCGCATCTCCTCTTTGATATCATGGAGAGTAATAATATCTCCTTTGACCATAACACTCACCCCATTAAGAGGTTCCCCACAAAGAAACGTGCTAAAAAGAAGAGGTAGTAATATTTTGTACATTTAAAATCCTGTAAAATTTAAGAGAGGTATTTTACCAATATATTTATTAACCTTGCACTATTTTAGCTATTTGCTTAAGTGTATAGCTGTGCATGTGAGGCGAGATAACAGTATTATTTCATTTTATTTATAAACCTCTGCACAAATTAACTCAAAATTTGTTTTATCTTTGTTAGAATACAAGGGAAAATATTTTAAAATCAAATTATTAAGTAATTGACAAAAGGAATTGAATGCGAAAAAACACCCTTAAAGAGCTAAAAGGGTTGATTCGACAATGACACCGACAAATGTACTTATAATTGATGACTCAAAAATGATTACAAAATTGACAGCCAAAATTTTGTTGTCAAATAAAATCTCTAACTATTTTTTTCATGAAGATTATATTTACATCGCCTATGATGGCATGCAAGCTATTGAGATACTTAGCAAATACCCCAATATATCGCTTTTAATCTCTGACATTATGATGCCCGAACTTAACGGACATGAGCTTATAGAGATACTTATAGATACGGGAAAGATTAAAACACTGGATGTAATTTTTATAACCACACCCATAAATACAAAAATCATATCAAAAAAAATCAGTGAAAATATCAAAGGCGTTATCTACAAACCTTTTAGTGCCGAGAGTTTTTCTGATTTTTTTAATAATTTAGAAAGAGAACATGAAAGAAAAATTCAATATGAGAAAAAAATAAAATCAGATCATGCCAAACAGATGAAATATATCAGAACATGGGTTCAAACCTATTGTGATGAAGATAAAATCGATATTCAAACAGAAGCATTAGAGACTCTTATCCGCAGTGAATTTGATCATTTTTATGCTATTGATGCAGATGAGTTGTACATGACGTGTCAAATTGTTTTAGAAAACTATATAAAAAGCATAGATAATTCTCTAGTAGTAAATAGTTTGCTTATGGAAAAAATTTATAATATATGGCGTCATCCTGAAAAATATAAAGCACTGGGCATGAGTGAAAACTTCCATGAAATTATCTTAAATGCGGAAGCTTTCTCAAACAGCATTCCGCTAAAAGAGCATCTTAAATATTCATTTATTTTGCCGCTTAACCGTCTCTTAACAAAGGTAAGAGATATGGCAAAAGATAAACAAAAACTTTTGCATGATGATTTTACGCCCTATTTAGACAAATTACTGGATATATTTCTTGAAATAGATTCTAACTATAAAAATATGGAAGTTTTATCAATTTTAAATCATATTAAAGAGATTGAGGAATTTCAAGAAGAGTTAAAACCTTTACTGCAAAAGTCCAATTTAATTGATAAATTTGTTTATTTAAAAGATGATCCGGATATATTGGAGGATGTAGAAAAACATATCAACACATGTATAAAGTATATCTCGCAACAAATAATTCCTTATTATGTATTTAAAGCAAATGAGCTGTCATGGCAAAATGCAAAAAAATCGTCTAAAATCGTAGGTTATCTAAAAAGCAATTTGAAGTTTAAGATGATTAATACTCACAATTTATTGCATCAAAAGGGTGTAATCGATAGAAATGAGATAAAAAAATTTCAAAAATATGATAAAGAAAAAATAGTTCTGGCAACAAGAGATTTGGAGACGCTTGAAATGTTTAAGAAAAAGCTGACACTTGACATGCCGCCGCTTGAAATATTGATATTTAAGAGTGTCTCAATACTGAAAAATGAACTTGAAAAACATAGTTACAAAAGAGTTATTGTAGATTTAAGCTTTGCAAATGCCATATTCGACAACGGATATTTGCTTGTAAAACTGCTTAACAAAAGATTTCCGGAGTTTGAAAAAATAGTAGAAAGAGGCGAACTTTATTTTCTGGCTACATCTGCGCAAAAAGAGCTTTTGGAAAAGAGTAAAATTAAATTTAAGTATAAAATATTTTTAAAACCTCTGGATAATAGAAAAATATTTGAGCGATTTTATCTGGAAAACTGATTAAACTTAAGCACAAAGATTTTTTACCAGCTTTTAACAAATAATAGCCTAAAATTCGACAACTATTTCACAAAGGCTTTTTTATGGTTGTTACTCGTTTTGCTCCAAGTCCTACGGGCTATTTACATATCGGCGGTTTAAGAACTGCCCTTTTTTCCTATCTCTGGGCTAGAAAAAACGGCGGTAAATTTCTTCTTCGCATCGAAGATACCGATAAAGCGAGAAACTCACAAGAAGCAGCTGAGGCAATCGTAAAAGCGTTTCATTGGCTGGGTTTGGAACATGACGGAGAGATAACATATCAGTCGCAAAGAGATGATATTTACGCAATTTACATAAAACAGCTTTTAGATAGCGGCAATGCTTACAAGTGCTACATGTCAAGAGAAGAGCTTGATGCCCTCAGAGAAACTCAGATGGCAAACAAAGAGCGTACAAAGTATAACGGCAAATATCGTGATTTTGCAGGTACTGTGCCTGAGGGTATAGAACCGGTTATCCGCATAAAAGCACCTCTTAGCGGAGAAATCATCGTTAGAGACGGCGTTAAAGGAGATATAACTTTTAAAGCTGAAGATATTTTGGATGATTTTGTTATCGCAAGAGGCGACGGTTCGCCGACTTACAACTTTGTCGTAGCGATTGATGACCATTTGATGGGTGTTACCGAGGTTATCCGCGGTGATGATCACCTCTCAAACACGCCTAAGCAGATTGTAGTTTATGAAGCACTCGGATTTGATGTGCCGAAGTTTTACCATGTGCCGATGATTCATAACCACGAGGGCAAAAAACTCTCTAAACGTGACGGTGCAACGGATGTTATGGCATATAAAGAGATGGGTTACACGCCTGAGGCACTTTTGAACTTTTTGGTGCGTCTTGGCTGGAGTCACGGAGATCAAGAGATTTTCTCTATGGATGAGATGCAAGAACTTTTCAATCCTAAAGATATCAACAAATCCGCATCTATCTACAACACCGAAAAACTTGACTGGCTTAACGCTCACTATATCAAAAATATGCCAAACGGCAAGCTTGCAGATTTGCTTGAGGAGCATGGTTTGTTGCTTGCTTCACATGATAAAAAAGAGATTTTGCTTGATGCTCTAAAAGATCGCGCAAAGACTATTAAAGAGATGGCTTTGCTCGTAAATGAGATTATTGTTGCTCCTGTTTCTTATGATGAAAAAGCGATTGCAAAATCGTTTAAGAGCGATGCGGTAGAGGTTTTAAATGCTTTTGCGGCAAAAATAGCTACATGTAGCGAGCTTCATCTTCCGAGCGATTATCATCACCTGATGCAAGAGGTGGTTGATGAGATGGGTATCGGCTTCGGTAAAATCGGTCAGCCTCTTCGCCTTGCACTTTTAGGAAAAATGAGTGGTCCGGGGCTTGACAGCGTTATGGCGATAATCGGTAAAGACGAGACAATTTCAAGGATAGATAACGCAATAACAGCCCACCATTAAACATAAATATGCAAAGATTCTAATCTTTGCATAACACGAAATTTCTGTATACCTATACGGATAAATCTCTATGCAGCTGTACAAAATCATCAATATTTTCAAGCAATATATCTACTAATTTCGGCTCAAAATGCTTACCTCTTTGCTCTTTGAAAAAGGCGATAGCATCTTCTGTTGACCATGGCTCTTTATATACCCGTTTGGAGAGCAGAACATCGAAAACATCGACAATCGCAACAATGCGCGCATAGATAGAGATATCTTCGCCCTTTAGCCCTTGCGGATAACCGGTTCCGTCATATCTTTCATGATGTTCATAAGCAATAGCAGCCGCAGTTTTTAGTATCTCTCGTTTAGAATTTTTTAAAATGTTATATCCGAAAAGAGAGTGGGATTTAATAATATTAAATTCATCAGGCGTCAATTTGCCGGGTTTATTTAAAACGGCATCGGCAATTCCGACTTTTCCTATGTCATGAAGAGGCGATGCTACCTCTATGAGTTTTATCTGCTCATCGCTCAATCCGTACTCTTTTGCGATTATTGTGCTTAGTGCGGCAACCCGTTTGGTATGCTGACTTGTAGGAAATGAACGGATCTCCTCTATTTTTCCTATCGCAAGCATAGTTTCTTTTAGAGTTGATTCTATCTCTTCATTTAAAAGTCGAAGTTGTTTGTTTTTATATGTTAGCTCATTCTCTTTTTCTATAACTGTTTTGTTAAAATTATTTACGCTTAATGCAACATCTTCAAACTCTTTGCTTTCGTACTTACTGCTGTCTATATTTTTATGTAAAAAATAAGCATCTTCAGTTTCATCGATAATATTTAAAAGAGGTTTGCTTATATAACGCTCAATGACATGAAACATATTAAACACTACAATCAAAGCAAACAAAAGCAGAGCCGCAATAATCACATAACTGTTTTTTATGACAAAGTTCTGGTATGCATCAATCTCCATCTCAATATCTACAGCACCCAAAAGCGTACCCTCTTTGACATTATGACACTGCAGACAGTCAGAATTTGCGATATAAGGAACAACCGATTTAACACTGCCTTGCATATCTCTCCACTCTACATATACCTCTTTTTTTTCTAAAATGGCTCTAAGATCACTGTTTAGTTTCTCTTCGGACAAGGTTGACTCGCCATACTCTTTTATGACCGCATCCCCACGAATAATTTTAATAGTTTTTATATCATGAACCGAAGATATTTCATCCAAAAAATAATCTCGCTTATCCATTATCCCGGCTTTCATATGCGATGTCAGACCTGCTTGTATGATTTCTGAAATTGTATGGATTTTATTTTCTACTATAAACTGAAAAAAACTTCTGTAACTTAATAGAACTATAGAGACTATAACCAATGTAGCAACTATAAAAACCTGCAGTAGTCGGGTTACGGTAATTGCTTTAATGCTTCTCTTTTGCATCCTTGTACCTTTTTCTATAATTTTTAATTTTGATTATAGAGTTCTTTAGCTTATCCGATTCTTTTATCATATTTGGTATACTTCCACTAAAATTGGCATCGTGGTGCAGTTGACTTGGCAATTTTAACAGGAATAGAGAGTGAAACAGAAGACTTTGATTTTGCATGGCTGGGGCGGAAGCGATTTTCCTCATTGGCAGAGTTGGCTTGCCGCAGAGATTGCAAAAGATTACGGGTGTGTAAGCTTTTTCAAGTTTAGCAATTTTGATTTTCCACAAAAAGATGTGTGGATGAGCGAGTTGGCTAAAGAGCTTGAAGAGTTTAAACCAGACATCGTGGTTTGCCACTCTATCGCAAATATTTTATGGTTTCATATCTGCAACGAGATAAAACCAAAAGAGATAGAGAGACTTTTTTTGGTTGCCGTGCCGAGTTTGACATGTGATATCGAAGAGTTAAAGAGCTTTTTTCCATGTGAGATACCTAAAAATCTCCATGCAAAAGAGTCTTTGCTCATTACATCAACGAATGATCCCTACATGACACAAGATGAAGCTTCAGAGCTTCAAAAAGCACTTGGTATAGAGATAAAGGTTTTAGAAAACGCAGGGCATATCAACGTCTCAAGCGGTTACGGTGAGTGGCATTGGATATTAGAAAAGATAAAAAGGTAAAAAATAAAATATGATACAACTAATAAATATATCAAAAAATTTCGGCAAACAAGAGCTTTTTAGCAATCTTAGTTTCAAACTAAATTCGGGCAATAAAATGGGTCTTGTAGGTCGTAACGGAAGCGGAAAGTCGACTCTTTTTAAACTTATACTCGGAGAAGAGACGCCTGATGTCGGTGAAGTAGTTATACCAAAAGGGTACAAAATAGGGACGTTAAAACAGTATTTGGTATTTACTGAGGGCACTTTAAGAGAAGAAGCGGCACTCGCACTTGAAGAGGACATGAAGTATGATGTCTATAGAGTTGAGAAGATTCTTTTTGGTTTAGGTTTTACGCAAGATGATTTGGAGAAAGATCCGCTCTCATTTTCAGGCGGATATCAGATTCGTATAAATCTTGCAAAACTGCTTGTAACAGAACCGAATCTGCTCCTTCTTGATGAGCCGACAAACTACCTTGATATCCTTTCGCTTAGATGGCTAAAAACCTTTTTAAAGGCATTTGAGGGCGAAGTTATTTTAATCACGCACGACCGTAATTTTATGGATGCCGTGGTAACACACACGATGGGAATTGTGCGCAAAAATCTAAGAATTATTGCCGGAGATACTCACAAATACTATGAACAGCTAAAATCAAGCGATGAGCTGCATGAAAAACAGAAGATTTCACAAGATAAAAAGGTAAAAGAGCTTGAAGATTTCATCGCCCGAAACAAAGCTCGTGCTTCTACGGCGGCTTTGGCGCAGTCCAAAGTAAAACAGCTGGAGAAGATGGACTTGCTTGATGATTTGGATTACGATTCAACACTGGAATTCAATTTTAATTACAAAGAGACGCCTGCAAAAGTTCTGATTGACGTTAAAAATCTGAGTTTTGGATATACACCTGATAATATACTTTTTAAAAATATCTCGTTTGTACTTGAAAAAGGGGAACGACTCGGCATTATCGGAAAAAACGGTAAAGGTAAATCAACTCTCTTAAATACTATTGCAGGCGAGCTAAAAGCAGTGGAGGGCGAAGTCCACATGCATCCAAGTACGGCTTTTGCGCACTTTGGTCAAACAAATATTGCAAGACTCCATCCGACAAGTACCGTTTTGGATGAGATTCACTCTGCTAACACTAAGCTCTCAGCCCAGACTATCAGAGGCATAGCAGGGGCTATGATGTTTAGCGGAGATAGTGCGGACAAAAAAGTTTCGCTTCTCTCAGGTGGAGAGAAAAGCCGTGTTATGCTTGGGCAGATTTTGGCTAGGGAAGTTAATGTACTTTTCCTTGATGAGCCGACAAACCACCTTGACATGGACTCTATCGAAGCACTTACAAAGGCTATTGAGAACTATGACGGTTCGGTTATCGTAGTAACCCACTCCGAAGAGCTTTTACGCCGTGTATGCGATAGACTAATAATCTTTACAAGAAACGGTGCAGAGTATTTTGACGGCGGTTACGACCTTTTCTTAGAGAAAATGGGCTGGGAAGAGGAAGAAGAGGATAGAGTTAAGCAAAAACCAAAAAGCTCTTTCAAAGACAACAAAAAAGCAAAAGCAGATCTTATTAGAGATAAAAATAAGCTCACTTCACCGATAAAGAAAAAAATTGAAAAGCTTGAAGCATCCATTATAAAGTCTGAAGAGACTTTGGCTTCTCATCAAAAGAAACTGCTTGAAGCCTCAACCAAGGGCGACACTTTTAAGATTATCGAGTTTTCAAAACTTGTCTCTCTTGAGCAAAAAGAGGTTGAGAAGATGTTTGAACTTTTAGAGATATTACAGAGCGAGTTTGATGAAATCTCGCAAGATTATGATAAAAAGATAGCAGAGGTAGAGTAAAACCTCAGATTTTAGAGCGAACTAAAATCCGTGGTAACCTCGTCAATGCTCTGCGGCGGAAGCAGTTTTTCTGCATATTCCAGATATAGCCCTGAGTGGTAGAAAAACTTTACTATCTCTCTGTCAAGCTCATCGTCTTTTGCCATAAAGTACATGATTTTCATAGCCGAAGAGAGCGGATTTCCTTTTTTGTACGGTCTGTCGCTTGCCGTTAAGGCTTCAAAGACATCGGCTACGGCTAAAATACGTGCTTCAAAGCTTATCTCATCTCCCTTGAGTCCCAGCGGATACCCTTTGCCGCTGATTTTCTCATGATGATTTCCTGAAATTTGCGGAATCTCTTTATACTTTTTAGGGAAAGGAAGTTTGTTTAAGATGTCGATGCTTATTTTTGCATGGTCGTTTATAATCTCACGCTCTTCTGCCGTGAGAGTTCCTTTTTGCACGCTTAGATTGTAGGCTTCATTCTCATTTAAAATATGGTAACTCACACCCTCTACTACCCAAGGCTCGCTTGCGATTTTTTGGATTAGAGCTATCTGCTCATCTTTTGTAAATTCAGTCCCTTTGTTGCTTGTCTCGATGCATGCAAGGTAACTATCCAAAGTAGCAAGGCTTTGGATAAATTCATTCTCAGACTGCTCTATACGCTGGGTGTCTCCATCGCTTATTAATTTTATTTTCTGGTTTAAAAGCTCTACATGAAGCGCTTTTTTTATAATCTCTATGCGACCTCTAACAACTTCTATGCGATCAAAGATAGTCTCAAGTTTTGTCGATTTATCGACTATCTGCTCAGGAGTTGCCAACTTTCCTATGTCATGCATAAGTGCGGCAAAGTTTATCTGCTTAATCTCTTGGATGCTGAAGTTCTTATCTTTGTAGGTTGTCTCATCTTTGTTTATCGCCTCGGCAATCATTACGCTCAGTTTTACCATGCGCTCAATATGTCCTGCGGTATATGGAGATTTTTTACTGATGGCAAAAATAATGCTTTGTAAAAATGCTTCAAGCAGTGTTTCCAAACCTTGGATTAGAGTGGTATTTGTAATCGCAACTGCCGCCTGTGAGGCTAACGATAGTGTAAGCTCTTCATCCTCAGTGTCAAAAGCTATCGTTTCATCCGTATCACTGTCATGTTTATTTAGAAGCTGCAGTACTCCGATAATCTCAAATTCATGGTTTTTAAGCGGAATTACCAGCATCGATTTTGAGCGATAACCTGTGCCTGTATCGAACTTTTTAGTTCCATCAAAAGAGAAACCTACCGCCTCATAAACATCTGGAATATTTATAAGCTTGTCCTCAAGTGCACAGGTTGCGGCAACCATCTTTTTGTTAGGTGAACCGTCTTCAAGATAGAGAGGAAGCGGAGGCCATGTGATAGCGCCGCTTGTTCCTCCCATTTTTATGCCCAGCGAATCGGTTTGCGCAACTTTAAAGTGCAGATGTCCCTCATCCAAAATATATAGAGTCCCTGCATCTGCGTTTGTAAGCATTTTTGCTTCGGAGACTATTATCTCCAAAAGAGCATCTAGGTTATTCTCAGCCGAGAGAGCAGTTCCTATTTTATTGAGCTTTTGAATCTTTTGTTGCGTCGTGTAGTGTGAAGATGTACGCTTAATCAAGCCATTATTTAAAGAGATCTGCTCTGCGTCTTGAAGAATTTGATTTTCAGAAATTCCTAACTCTTTTAGCTCCGATACGATTTGAGAGTTATAAAAAGGCTTAAGATGATTTATATATATTTTGATATCTTTACGCTCTAGCTGTTTCAACTCTTCATGTAAAAACTGCGGAGTAAGGTGCTTGCTTACTTCGGCAATTTTTGCGAACTTGTTTGGAAAAGAGACATCTATAATTAGTGCTTTGATGGAGTCATGTTTGTTTATAAAATCCCATAATTCGCTGTTTTTAAACGTATCACCCGAATAAAGAATTGCGCCTTCGCTGTTTTGTATCAGATAACCGCAACATGGCACGGAGTGGTTTGCAGGAATTGGAGTTAGAAAAATTCCATTTTCGATTTCATAGCGTTTATGAAATTCAAGTTCAACATAGATTACGGCAGGAGATTCGCTTTGAGTTAGGTTGATTTCACTAAAATCAGGCCAAATTTCCCAGTTGAAAATATGCGTTTTAAGTGCTTTTATGGTCTGCGGAAGTCCATAAAGATAAAGAGGTTCAGTACGGTTTGCGAAGCTGTTGTCTATCAAAAAAGCACTATCTACAATGTGATCCAAATGTGCATGTGAAAAAAATATTTTGTTGATATGACTTGCTTTTTCGCCAAGAGCATGCATAATGTTTCCTGCATCGATAAGCGTGTTCTGCGTAACTTGAATACATGTAGTAAAAGCATTCTCAGATCTGCTTCCCTGTGCTCCGAGTATCGTAATTTTATCCATTTTTTATCCTTTGCTTGTATGTACGAAAACACCATTAAAATTTTGCGGCGGCATCTCTATGTAGTGTAAACATCTCTCACGGTAAATTGCGTAAATCGTCAGGTTTGTTTTATCCTCTTTTGTGTCAAGCTCTTCAAATATCTTTAAAGCCTCTTCAAACAAACCTTTTTTATAGAGTGCGATGCCCTCATGATAGCGTTGCAGCTCTTTTTCTAACTCCTCTTTTGAGACGTTATAAAGGGGAATCGGCATTACCCTATCGTAGTCATGTACCTGCCAGATTTCGATTGGTTCGCTTTTTCCTTTTACGGTAACAAGATCTAGAAAACGAAAAATATATTTACCCTCAAGCTGCTCTTTTGTGAAATTTGAGATATTGAGTTTTGAAGAGTAGTATTTACAGAGTGATTCAAGGCGAGAGCCGAGGTTAATTGGGTCTCCGATAACGGTATAGTCGCTTCTGCTGCTTGAACCCATTTCTCCCACGATTGCCACACCCGTATTGATCCCTATCCCGATATCTATGATGGGTACGCCTTTTTTATCGGACATTGTAACGGCATTTTTAAATTCCGGAGATAGTCTAAGCTCGGCATTTAAATCTCTGAGGTGGTGCAGCTGTTCTAGTGCTGCCGATACCGCTTTATCTGCATGATTGTCCACATGCAGCGGAGCATTCCAGTATGCCATGATGGCATCGCCGATAAATTTATCTACCGTTCCGCCTGTTTTTATGATGATATCCGTCATCGGATCCATATAGGCATTCATCAGATGAATCAAACTCTTTGGATCTCCCATAGCTTCAGAGAGGTTGGTAAAGTTACGCACATCCGAGAAGAAGACCGTAATCTCTTTTTCTCTTCCAGAGAGAACATCGCCCTGTGTTGATAAGATGTCGTTCATAACGGCAGGGCTGACTTTACTCGCAAATTTGCCTTTAATCATCTCTTTTTGTTTGATTTCCAAAAAGTAGTTTATAGCCTGACCGAGAACAAAAAGAATATTTGCACTTAAGAGGAGAAGAAATGTATGAAATATAGTTCCCTCATAAACCATAAAATAGTAGTGAGATCCGACAATAATCGAATTTAGCAGAACAAGAGAGAGAAAACTAAAGATGGCGGATGGGATAAGAAGAACGGCAAAAGTCAGCAACGCCGCAATTGCAATTGCCGCCATATCAACCCCTACCGCCCAAATCGGTTTAGCGATAAAGTCTTTGTTTATAATGTTATCAAGAGCGTTGGCATGTACTTCAACCCCCGGGAAAACACTCTCAAACGGTGTGCTTCTAAGATCTAGAAGCCCTGCAGCGGAAGTTCCAAGAAGTGCGATTTTACTTTTTACATGTGAAGCATCGGCGGTTTTATTGTAGATATCGACAGCGGAGATGTATCGGTAACTCTTACTTCCGCCTCGGTAATTAACTATCATGCGACCGAAAAAATCCGTAGGAATAGCAATGTCGCCCAACTCTATCTGCTCTATCCCTCTCTCATCATATACGATGGAAATCTTTTTTTGATCCAGCATAACACGTATCATCTCGAGGCTTAGGGCAGGGTAGGCAATGCCGTCATACTGCATAACCAAAGGGATACTGCGAACAACTCCGTCGTTGTCGGGGATAGTGTTAAAGTAGCCGCTGGAGTAAGCATTTTCTTGAATGGATGGGATATTTAAAATGGTTCTGTATGGTTTGATAAGAAATGAATTTTCCGGTCTGTTTTTCTCAACTATGATAGCATTTGATTTTGGAGCTGCCTCAGGTGCGATTCCGTCATTTGAGAGAGCAAAAACATACCCGACTATCGTAGGCGTATCGCCAATCGTTTGGGCTAAAAGCGCATCATAATCCATAACATTTTCAAAAGGGAGTCCGAGCTTTTGAAATACTTTTTTAGGAGAGCTGTTGTCGGGTTCTGCAAAAACGATATCAAGCCCTACAATCCCGACTTCATACTCTGCAAGATTTTGCAGAAGCGTAGAAACCGTGTCTCTGCTCCAAGGCCACTGCCCGAGTGCTTTTAGACTTTTTTCATCTATATCGATTATAACAATATTTTCATCACCTTTAACTTCCCCTCTGGCTTTAAACATAAGGTCTTTAAGCTTATGCTCAAAAGGCAGGTACAGCTCGGAGAGGTGCAGATAGAGTGTCGTAGTAACTATGGCTATAAAAAGTGCGACAATAAACTGAACCAAAGTTTTGCGCATTTTAAAAACTTAATATTGCATTTGCCAGAACAGTAACCTTGTCATAGTTGAACGGATCATGGTTAGAGTGGTTTTTAGCATAAGAGAATGCGGTATTTAGCATTATATTATTGCTAATGCCGTATCCTAAACCAAGCTCATACTCATCTCTGGTATCTGAGCGTTTTGTCCCAAAAAGAGCGTCTACCATCTCATAATCGATGGAACTTCCCGTGTAGCCTACAGATGTTCTGATACCGTTTGTAAACTTTTTAGCTATCTCCGCACCGTAGCTATAACCACTACTCTCGATATCCGTACGACCGCTGTTTATGGCAGAAGTAGATGTGTGGCTTGAGTTTAGAGAGAGCATAATCGGGTTTGTGCCAAATGCTTTTTTGTAAGAAGCGGCAAATGTATTGCTTGTGCTGTCTTGCGACTCATCGTTGTCGTAATATCCTCTTTTATAGATATATCCGCCATCGATTGCAGAAGTTGCGTCTAGCATGTATGTACCTCTTATGCCTGAACTTAGATTGTAGAGGTATCCCTTCTCATCCAAAAATATACGGTCATAGGTAATCGGGAAAGAGAGTCTGTAGCTGTCTTCACTCCAAGTAGGCGCCATGCTTAGCGAGAAAAGCGCCAAGTTGTTATTGCTGTACTCTTTGCTTATTTTGCTATATGTAACAAAACTGTTATCTAGCGTCCACCCTTTTCTATCCCCAAAATCATAGCTGTGGTTAAGTACTAGTGTTGCAAAAACATTGCTGTCACTCACCTCTTCATTACCCATGATAGGGATGTTAAAAGATGGGATGATAAACTCTTTGCGTCCGATGTCATTGTTCGCATTGCTGTCATACCCAGCACCGATGATAAATGCGCCGCCGAAAGTATGGCGTTTCATCTGCTCATTAATCCTTGATTTAAAAGCAATAGCCACATCCCGAACATTATCAGGGAGATTTTCTTTGAGTACGGTATCTAGTTCTGATTGTGCCAGCTCAAACTGTTGTGTTTCAAAGTAGAGACGTGCCAACTCCATGTGAGTTCGTGTATGAGACGGGTTTAGCATAAGAACACGATCAAATGCCGTGAGTGCTTCATCATACTTTTTTAGCTCTAGGGCAGAACGCCCTAAAAGAAAATTATACTCCGCATTTTCAGGCGACTTTTCACTAAGCTCTTCAAAGAGAGTATAAGATTTTTGAAAATTTTTGGCATTGTAACTCTGCTGAGCTTCTTTGTATGTATCTCCAAACAAGTTTATAGACAGCAGTAATATAATGCTTATATACGAAAGTTTCATGGTGCTTGTGTCCCTTTTATTGCTTTAAATACGCCTGTTCCGCTTAGGGTATTGCTGTTAAATGTTCCCTTCCAAGCACCGCCTATAGCCTCGGCATTTGGTCCGAAGAATTTGCCTTTAAGATCTAAAGCCGTGCTGCCATCGGCTGCAGAACCGGAAAATGTGTTTCCTGATATTGTGCTTGTGGATGTTACAAGCGGCTCAGCTATATATACCGAACCTAAATCCATAGTATTAAATTTTATCTCAGTTACGGTTACAGGATTAGCTGCTCCAAATTCTATATTTGCTTTAAAAGAGTTGTATTCATCCAACTTTATAGGGCTTGCCAATGTTCCGTTTGTTAGAGTGCCTAAAACATGACCGTTGTAGTTATATATTGTTTCGGCTATAGGCATTGATCCGACTGGTGTTTCGTATCCTGCAACCCAATACCCTTGCGCGTAAGAGCCGCCTGCAGTAGGAGCTTTTTCCGTCGCAACCCAGTAACCCCATGATGTGTAGTCATTTTGGTAGCTATACTTTTCATCTACTACAGTATCAGGCAGTGTCGCCATAGCAAAATCATACGTTTTGCCGTTAATTGTTTTGCCCTCAATAATCATAGCCTGCATATCTTCCCCTAAGAAAGAGGCGCTGGGAATAGTCTCTGAAGCATCTGTTTGAGTTAGTCCGTCCATAGAGATAGGTGTTGTAATATTTAAATCATTTGCTGCTGATGTTATAGTTAACAACCCTCTTCCACCGCTGGCATTTGTATCAAAAGCCGAGATATCGCCCATCCAAACATTTATAGATGTATCTTCTCCTATCATGAAACCGGACATTGAACCTGTAGCAAAAGAGGTGTTATAATCGAAGTAGGATGTAAAAAGAGACGTATCGCTGCTATCGGTTACTTTTTTCATCAAATCAACACCAGCGACTTCTGAAGTAGTTGCGTTAACTTCTTCATGAACAAGCCAATTGTATTTACTTTCTATATCCTCTTTATAATTGTCAAGTCCACCGTTATCTGCGTTTACGAACTGATCTTTTTCATTAAAAAAGTACATATTGTGGGTTGTGTCGTAGCTTGAAGTTGAATCTGAAGTAATAACCCCATTTATGGTATCAAAATGTTTGAATATCATTTTATTTGAACCATCGGTCTCATTTTCAACAATTCTTCCCGTTGTTACAGACCCCGTGAAATAATTTTTAACAACATCTGAAGTGGCATTTCTCTCTTGCACAACATTAAAATGGGTGTTCATCATTATGCCGTTACCGTCTGTAGGAAATTTGATAAATGTTTCCGTCTTTGAAGTATCACTGAAATCTCTATTATTTGAATTTGACCCATAATCGCTATAAACATAGATACTATCATCTGAAGGTTTGTCGTTCCACGATGCTTTTTCTATGGCAAGTTTTCTAAAATCTGCTCCTGCACCCTCTGAATAGATATTTAAAGGCAGAGTAGTTATATCTTCATAAGACATGGTGTTATCTGCTGTTTGCGGTGTCGGAAGAGTATCATTATCTAAGAGAGGATTATTAATTGGACCAAAAACGTATGCTCCCGAATTTTGAATCTCAGATAATTCCAAATGATAATTTGTATATAGGTTTAGCGCATTTCCCGTAATAGGATTTACGACTTTTCCGTTTCTAGAATCTTCTATCAAAGTACCGTTTTCATCTATTTTGTAGAAGAGATAGACATTTTGTTGATTTTCTTGAAGAGCGTGGAAATAGACAATATTGGATTCATCAACGGTTACATAGTCTGTGTTAATCTCTAAAAAGTGGTTATTTACCCAGTTGTACATGTCGTTAGCGATGCTGTTGAAATTTTTAATGCTGTACATCTCTTTAGATCCGCTGTGATCTACCACATAGATAGGATAGCCTTTTGTGGTATGCATAAAAGGTATATAGTCACTTGAAGTAATAATCGCATCCGTTATCGGCAGATCTCCGTAGACATTAACGGTAGTAGAGAAATTAGGATTGGTTTTATCGTACGTAAAATACCATTTGCCACCATCTGCAAGAATCCCGTAGTTTTTGAGACTTTGATTTGCATCAGGCACACCGTGGATGTAGAAGTTTATATATGGGAATAGTTGATAATTGCTAATAGCGCCTATCAGAGAACTTTGATATGCTGTATCCGGATTTGAAATGTCACTGTAGAGGGATGCAAAATTATTTATATACTCCCATGAAATCTCGCTATCTGCATGGTGATATGACTCTGTGAAAAGTTTTAAACCAGAATCATACTCCCATTTTCTAGCATCATAAGAACTCCCTTGTTCATATTTTATAGCATACGAATATTCATTCATAACGCTCTTAACGCCGGTTACCAATTCATAATGAGTCGATGCGATTGGATTAAGCCCTGAAACACCGCTTAAGTACCCGCTTGCATTTGAGTCGGTAGGAAAAGATTTAAACAAAACAGGATTGTATGATTGTGTTAAATCCTTAACATACATCGTTTGAGTACCGCTAAGTTCATTGATATAACTGAAATTTCCATCTGTAGAAGTGACTATATAAGCATTGTCGCTTGACTTCCATAATCCGTTTGTCGCATCAAAAACCATTGATTTCTCTTTTTCGTCGGGAAATAAAACAGTTTCGCTAGCTCCCTCTAAAGCACTCATATTTGAAAACAAAGTTGTGTATGATGCTGTCGGTATGTCAACACAATCAGGATATGTTCCGCTTGTTCCGCTAGGGCAAGTCAGAGTAACACAGTTCGGATAAGTTCCGCTTGTTCCGCCAGGACAAGTTTGTACAACTTCCCCACTGTCGCCGCTTGGCGGAGGAGTTACCGGATCAGCCGGAGGAGGGATGATTGGATCAGTTGGTGGAGGAATCACGGGATCAGCCGGAGGAGTGATTGGAACAGTCGTCGGTGTCGGAGGAGGAGTGATTGGATCTGTCGGTGGAACCACTGGATTTGTTGGCGGAACTATTGGAGGCGGAGCGATTGAATCTGTCGGTGGAGTGATAGGGCTTCCTGAGGTAATCTGCTGTTGTATCTCTTCAACGGGAACGCCAAGTCCTTCTGCCACATCTTCAACAACAACCTCTTGAGCTAATGTTTGCAGATTTGTTTGCAGTGCGGTCGTTGCAGCAGTCGGCACGGCTGTTTGTGTTTGAGCTATAAAAGGTATCGATGTAGGAGGGGAGCAGTCGGTGTTTCATCCATGCTCATTGGCATAGACGTAGTCGGAGCATTATTGCCGCTTGATGGAGCCGCGGATGTACCGCTGTTTCCACTTTCGCTATTTCCTTGAGTAGATGAATTACTATTGCTTCCGCTCTCCCCTCCAGAAGAGCCACTGCTTTGTGCAGGCGGAGGATTTGAACCCTCAGCCGGCGCAGGCGGTGGTGGTGTTCCTAAGCTTTGGTTAAATTGTTGAATATCTTGCGGTGTAGTTTGTCTTGGAGGGGCAGGTGGAGCATTTAAAGGAACAACGGTCATTGTTCCTGTCGGAAGATTAACCGTAATTCCCGTTTGGCGAGATGTAGCCGTAATCTTTCCGCCTAAACAAAAGATAGTATCGGGAGCCGATGAAGACGGTGGCGGTACAACACCGCCTATAACAGTTCCCCTGATACCGATTGTAGCCGTTTTGGTTTCAAGGGTAAAGTTTTCAGGTGCAGTTTTGCCGATTTGTCCCGTAATAGTTTTAAAAACACCTTGATTAAATTTGAATTTTGCTTTAGGTTTTGTAGTTTCGCTGAGATACTCTTCGACCTTAAATTCGCTCTCGCTTCCTAACGTAATAACAGTTTTATCTTCAAAAATAAGCTGTATCTGAGCATCTTTAGAGGTGCGAATCGTATCCTTTTCTTCGATACCGATACCATTTTTTAAACTCAACTTCTGCCCTGCCCGCTCAAGGGAAGCTTCACCCTTTAGCAGCGAAACTTTGCCGATAGAAGCAAAAAGTGAGGAAGCGCACAAAAACATAACTAAAATAAAAAGACGCATAATAAAAGACATTGACAAGCCCCATGAGTGTAGAATAAAACCCTTTTTTATAAGACATGATAATATCAAATTTATCCAGAATATAAGATGAAATTTAGAAGGGCTTATTTGATTTTTCGCAGAAGTGAGTTTATATTTTCACTGTCGTTTTGGGTTGTTAGCATAAAATTATACTCAACATCCATCAGCTCTTTGGGCTTGTTTGCACTGTTTAACTTATCTAGCATTATTTGTGCATTTTTGATATTGTCTATCATGTAAATGAGTAAAAAAGTATCGTCACTCCAGCGAATTAACATGTCATCTTGTCGAATGACGCTTTTGAAATGTGCTACTGATTCTTTTAGCATATCGGTGTTGTCTTTTATGTTAGAGCAGTGAATCGAAATGGCACTTATGATTTTTTCATTAAAAAGAGCGGCATCTTGATAACTTTGAGCTACCTGTAAAAAATAGTTTTTTGCATAAGCTCCGCTTTTAGCGTCAATATTTGTTTTGTTTTCAATCATAATACGCTTAATCAAAGTTTGCGTAATATCGCAAAATAAGGCAACTATATACTCTTCAATTTTATTAATTTCTACTGAAAAAGCGCGAGGCTCATAGTTTTGTGTCATCATGCTTACAATGCGGTCTATGGGGGCTAGCTCTAAAATCGCATCAAACCAGTTTTGATTATCGCTTATCTTCTCTGCATTGAAATAGTGTGGATGTGGAACAAAATTGTTAACAAAAGGACCAAATTCAGCCTTATACCTCTCAAGTGAAGATACGGAAAAAAACTTTTCAAAAGCACTGTTTATAAAGATAATTTCATTATTTTGAAAAATAGCGATTAAATCTTTTTGAAGGTCTGCTATACCTTGAATAAGGTTCAAGCTAATATTTTCTTTCACGGAGCAACCTTTAATGTTTTATAAGTTCAGCAAATAGAGTTCCATTTTTTATTTTACGCTATTTTTTGATATAATATTAGATTATGTTATGACTAGGCAGAGGCTGTTCAGTGTTCAAATATTATAATTTATCAAAGTTCTTCTCTTACAATAGAGCTACCGTTTTAGTGGCTATTTTTATCTCATTTATTACGGCAGCGATAATTTGGTATGCTGCTAAGGATTATTACTACTACCTTGCAACCGAAAAATTTGAAGCTGCCGTTAATGAAAATTTAAACAGTATTGACAAGCGAATCTCAAAATATGAAGCTGTCCTTAGAGGCGGAATCGGCTTTTTTCATGGGAGTGATTATGTGTCACGTCAAGAGTGGCATGATTTTATAGAAGCGTTAGATATTAAAAAGAACTATCCCGGCATACAAGGGGTTGGGTTTTCAAAAATGATTCATCTCGGTGAGGTTGCCGAACTTGAGAGTGAGATGAAAAAAGATGGATTTGAGACTTTTTCCATAAAACCTTCAGGAGAGCGTCAAGAGTATAGTGTGATTCTCTATCTCGAACCCATGGATAAGCGTAATATTGAAGCTATCGGGTACGACATGTTTTCAGAACCGACACGCAGAGCAGCAATGGAGACGGCAAGAGATAGTGCCGCTGTGTCGCTATCAAAAAAGGTTACGCTTGTTCAAGAGATAGACTCTCATAAACAGTCAGGCATTTTGATGTATCTGCCTCTTTATAAAAAAGGTTCAAAAATAGATACGATTGAAGAGAGACGCAAAGCTTTGATTGGATTTGTTTACAGTCCGTTTCGCATGAATGATTTTATGAATAATATCGTTTTAGAGAGATCAATACTAAGTTTTGAGGTTTATGACGACCAAAATATATCCGATAAGCATCTCTTGTACAGATCTTTTGAAGCCTCTTCGTATGTCCAAAAACACCATGCTATAAAAACATTAAATGTAAATAATCAAATATGGTATATCCATTTTTACAGTACGAAAGAGTTTGACAACTCTACGGATACGCTCTACCCTTTAGTAATGACTACGGTGGGATTGTTTGTTCAGTTATTTTTACTATTTATTATTTTTTTGCTTTTTAAGAGCAGAGATCTGCTCAAAGCTCAGACAAAAGAGCTGCAAAAACTGTCTCAAGCGGTAGAACAGAGTCCTAGTACTATAGTTATTACTGATTTGGAAGGAAATATCGAGTATGCCAATGAAGCGTTTAGTAAAACCACAGGCTATTTGGGAGAAGAAGCAATCGGTAGAAATCCTCGTTTTCTGCAGTCCGGCAAAACAGACTCAGAAGTGTATAACGACATGTGGGAATCTTTAAAAGCAGGAAAAATCTGGCATGGAGAGTTTATCAACTTAACTAAAGAGGGTGTTGAGTATATAGAGAGCGTAAAGATATCGCCGATTTTTCAAGATGACGGAACAGTCTCAAATTATATGGCTATAAAAGAGGATATTACAGATAAAAAACATTCAGAAGAACGCATATACTATCTTGCAAATTTTGACTCTCTTACTGGACTTCCAAATAGAGTGCAGCTTGAAGAGCGAATCAATTATGCAATAGGCACGGCAAAAAGAAATAACGGCTGTTTCAGTGTTATGTTTTTAGATCTTGATTATTTTAAAGAGATTAACGATACGCTCGGACATGATGCAGGAGATAGCTTGCTGATTGAACTGGGTGCTCGTTTTAAATCTGTTTTGAGGGAGATTGATATGGTCTCGCGTGTCGGCGGGGATGAATTTATATTTCTTTTTTTAGATACGGATGTGCAAGGCTCTTCTTATATCGCTAAAAAACTTCTCCAAGTTATAGACTCTCCTTTTAAGCTTGGTGACAATGAGCTTTTAGTAACAGCTTCCATTGGTATAGCCATCTACCCTGTAAATGGAGAGGATAAAGAGACTTTGTTTAAAAATGCGGATATAGCAATGTACAGAGCAAAGCAAGAAGGGCGAAATAGATACTGTTTTTATAGCGAGGTATATAGCAGCTAAGAAGATTTCGATGAATCCCAGCTCTCAATTTTGCCATTTATATCGATTAGGGTGAGATAGAGACGTAGATCAAACTCTATCTGATGATAAGAGGGCTGCATATATTGACAAAGGTTATAAAATGCCTTGTTATGCTCTTTTTCTCTAAAGTGAGCTAACTCATGTACGACTATCATCTCTAAAAACTCTTGCGGCACATTTTTAAACATGGAAGAGATGCGAATCTCATTTTTGCTTTTTAGTTTTGCGCCTTGAACCCTTGAGATAAAACGGTGCGTTCCCAAAGCATTGTGAATAACATTTATCTTGCCGTCATAAAGAACTTTGCTTAAAGTCGGCGCGTTTTTCATGTGAGAGTTTTTTAGTTCATTCACATAAGTAAAGAGCGCTTTGTCTGTCTTTATCGTATGCGGATTTGGGTATCTGTTTTTGAGGTGCAGAGCTAACTTATCTTGTTTGATAAGCTCTAACACCTGTTTTCTTGTAGCTTCCGAGTAATGTAGCAGATATTTTAAAGAATCCAAACCGAAAATTTCTTCCCTTTGATTTTACCGTTTTTGAGTTTCTCATGAGCCTCATCTACTTTTTTGCTCTCAATTGCTACATAACTCTGTTTGTCGTAAATATCTATCTTTCCGATAGAACTTCCATCAAGTCCAGCTTCGCCGGTAAGTGCTCCTAAAATATCTCCTGCACGGACTTTATCTTTTTTACCGCCTTCAATAACCAGCGTAATATTTTGCGGTTTCATCTCAAAACCGTTTACAACTTTTAGAGCCTCGGCATCTTCAAAAAGACGGCTATCGTTTTTGTACTCATCGGCTTTGTCCGCTTCATACGGACTTATAAGAGTAAATGCCAAACCTTCCATGCCGGCTCTCGCCGTTCTGCCTATGCGGTGAGTGTAGGTCTCTTCGCCGTGAGGAAGGTCGTAGTTGATAACCATGGATAACTCTTTTATGTCAAGCCCACGCGCCGCAACGTCGGTTGCCACTAACACTGGGCAGCTTTTGTTAGCAAACTGAACTAACACATCGTTTCTCTCATACTGCTCTAAATCACCGTGAATAGCGAGTGCGTCAATCCTGTTTTTTTGCAAAGTCTCTGCAATCTCCGCAACTTCCGCTTTTGTGTTAGCGAAAATTATGATATTTTCTGGTTTGAAATTACTCAAAATATTTATAACGGTTTTTAGTTTTTGAGAGTTTTGCACCTCATAAAATCGCTCTGTTATTTTGTTTGCAACTTCGGTTGAGGTTGTTTTTACATTTAGAGCATCTTTTTGTATAGAAGCACTGATAGATAAAATCTCATCCGTGTAAGTAGCGGAGAAGAGAAGTGTCTGTTTCTCTTTTGGAACAAATGCCAAAACCTCGTTTATCTCTTCGCTAAAACCCATATCCAACATTCTGTCCGCTTCATCTAAAACTAACATGTCAACATCTTCAAGAGAGAGTGTGGCTTTTTTGAGGTGTTTTAAAATCCGCCCCGGTGTTCCGACAATGATGTGCGCACCATGGCGAAGCGAGCCGAGTTGCGGACCAAAAGCAGTTCCGCCGCAAAGAGTTAAAATCTTTATGTTGTGTGAAAATCTAGCAAGCATTCTTAGCTCTTTTGCCACCTGATCTGCTAGTTCACGAGTCGGGCAGAGTATGAGCGACTGGACTCTAAACTTTTTGACTTGAAGTTTATGAAGCAGACCTATGCCAAATGCGGCTGTTTTGCCGCTTCCTGTTTTTGCCTGAGCTATTACATCTCTGCCCTCAAGTATAAACGGCAAACTCTCCGCCTGAATCGGCGTCATCTCTTTATAGCCTATTTCATTTAGGTTATGAAGCATCTCTTTGGTAAGAGGAAGGTTTGAAAAGTCTTTATTATTCATTAGTATATCTCCTTTACTCGTCCGACTTCACGGCTCATAAGACGGACTTTAATGCCGTGAGGATGGGTTGCAGATGAGGTTAAAATGTCGCGGACTACGCCATGTGTAAGCCGTCGGCTTGATTGGTCTTCTTTGAGTACAATCGCCACATTCATACCGCTTTTTATATTTGCTCTTTTTGTGCCACCCATCTTTTGTCCTCTAAATCATATATGCAATTATAGCTATGGCTCTCTTAATGCCCACCCATTCTAATGAGGACATCCAAAACGATAAATGTGATATAATTGTATGACATGTAATACAAAGGAGACAGAATGCTTTCAATACGGCTTGAAAACAGCATGGAGGTACAGCTAGAGGCACTTGCAAAAGCGACAAAACGACCGAAGAGTTTTTTTGTTAAAGAGGCTTTAAGAAACTATCTTGATGATATGCAAGAGTATTATGAAGCGCAAAAACGCTCAAATGCAGAGGATAGAAATCTTATAACTCTTGAGGAGTTGGAGAGAGCACTTGAGTTATAAACTCTTGATTGATGACAAAGTCATCAAAGATTTGAAACAAATTGATAAGTTCTGGCAAAAGAAAATTATAGAAGTCATGAAGACGAAGCTTGTAGAAAATCCGCATCTTGGAAAGCCTCTTGTAGGCAACCTATCTGCTTATTATCGTTTACGAGTTGCCGATTATAGAATTGCTTATGAAGTTAATGAGGGTGAAGTAGTTGTAATTGTCATTAAAATTGGGCATCGTAAAGATATTTATAAGTAGAATTTTAGAGACTCAATTTATATAGGGGTAATTTTAACATCATAATAAGATATTGAGCCATATTGGCAGAATTAAATGCATCTTGGCAATTCCTTGTAAATGCTTCTTTTTTATCTTCAAATTGATCATAAAATTTCAAATATGCCTCACAGCCAGAATCACATAAATGCATTAAGTTTTCAGGGACAATTGAGTAGTTCATGATTTTTTCGTCTTGTAAAAAAGAATGCCAAATATTAGCGATTCCATATGTAGATATATGAAAAGTATGTTTTGTACATTCCAATTGTCTAATAAGCTCTTCTTTTGTTTTTATATTTGCTATTTCTTTAATCCAACATTTAATTTCGATAATAGCACTATAGCATTAAAATATTTTTTTCTCGTTCCACCCTTTTTTGAGGTGGAATGCATACTAAAGTAAAAGCTCCATATAAACCAAAATCAATGCCCACCCATCACTTTTTGAATCTCTTGGGGTTTGTCATGGATACCAAAACGGTCAATTATGGTTTGAGTTGCTTCGTTTTGTCCTATGACATCAACATTTTTGCCTATATTGCGAAGTTTTATTACAGCTTTATCAAGTGCGTAAACTGCCGTAATATCCCAAAAGTGGGCATGTGTTACATCGATGATAACATTTTGCACGCTCTCTTTGAAGTCAAACTCATCGCTAAATCTATCTGCGGAGTTAAAGAAAATCTGACCGAAAAATTTATAGACTCGCGTGCTGCTAGAGAAATCAAGTGATTTTTCACAATACATAAAATGGCTTATTTTGTTTGCAAAGAAAAGAGATGCGAGCAAGACGCCGCTTAAGACGCCAAGTGCCAGATTATGCGTTATGACGACTACTGCGGTTGTAACTATCATGACGATGTTTGTCGAGAGTGGAAGAGTTTTAAGCCCTTTGACTGATGGCCAGTTAAATGTTCCTATGGAGACCATAATCATAACAGAAACAAGTGCCGCCATCGGAATCATCTTAATTAAATCCGACATAAAAACTACCATGATAAGAAGCAACACCCCTGCGATGAGTGTCGAAAGACGACCGCGACCGCCTGATTTTACATTGATGACCGACTGACCTATCATGGCACATCCTGCCATTCCGCCCATACATCCAGAAGCGATATTTGCTATGCCCTGACCTTTGGCTTCACGGTTTTTGTCGCTGTCGGTATCCGTCATGTCATCAATAATCGTTGCAGTCATAAACGACTCAAGCAACCCGACTGCCGCTAATGCAGCGGAGTATGGAAAAATTATCGCTAGCGTTTCAAAATTTAGCGGTACTTGTGGCCACAAAAAGATTGGCAGAGTATCGGGCATAGAACCCATGTCGCCGACCGTGCGGACATCTATGCCCATTGCCGTAACGACGACGGTTAAAAATATAATCGTCACAAGCGGAGATGGAATAAGTTTCCCGATAGCAGGGATATAAGGAAAAAGATAGATGATTCCAAGACCTGCGGCAGTTAGAGCATAGACATGCCAAGAGACATTTGTCAGTTCAGGTAGCTGTGCCATAAAAATCAAAATTGCCAACGCATTTACAAACCCGACCACAACAGTTCGAGAGACAAAACTCATAAGAACGCCGAGCTTCAAATAACCTGCTAAAATCTGCAACATTCCCGTAAGAATAGTCGCGGCGAGAAGATACTCTAGTCCATGCTCTTTAACAAGCGTTATCATAAGAAGCGCCATAGCTCCCGTAGCTGCCGAGATCATCCCCGCACGACCGCCGACAAATGCGATAACTGTCGCTATACAAAACGAGGCATAAAGCCCGACTTTTGGATCTACTCCTGCGATGATAGAAAAGGCGATTGCCTCAGGAATAAGTGCGAGTGCAACGACAATACCGGCTAGAATATCGCCTCTTATATTGCCGAACCACTCTTCTTTTGTAGACATCAATAACATAAAATCTCCTAATTTGCGAATTGTACTTTAATAATACTTTAAGGTTTCTTTGTAAATATATCGCTTTTTAATGGCATTTATTAGCTGAGTTTGTATAAAATACATTAAAAATTTGTAAAAAAAGGAGATTTTATGGAAGAAACAGTTGAAGATTTAGAAGAGGAACTGCAAAAAGCACTTACTCAGATAGACACTATTGCGGCAAAAGTTCAAAGAAAAGAGCTTGATACTTTTGAGGGTTTTATGGAAAGTGAAAAGTATAAAAACAGAGTCGTCGAGATAGGGTATAAACTTAAAGAGCTGGGTGTAGATATAACAACTATTTCGGATTATAATTAACGAACCTCTTTTTTACTTACCTTGTAAATAAAGCTAAAAACCTCCGCAACGGCTTTGTAAAGCGCCTCGGGAACTTCTTTGTCAAGCTCCACTTTTGATAGAAGCTCTATAAGATCTTCATCTTTTCTTATGGGGAGGTTGTGAAGTTCCGCTATCTTGATGATATTTTCAGCAGTCTGCCCCTCTCCCTTGGCAACAACTCTAGGCGCTCTCTCTTTGGTAGCGTCGTATCTTAGTGCGGCGGCTTTTTTCATGCTTTTACCTCGAATCCGAGTTGAATATCGCTGTTTTGGTTCTCATAGGGGGAACTTTTTTTCACCGCTTCAAAGAGTCGTATTTCTCTTGGAGTTATTTGAGACTCGATGAGAGCCGAACGAAGAAGAGGAATATTCTCTTTTATAATCTCTTTAAAATCATTGTTGTTTGAGTACATGTGAATATTTATCTGGTTTTTCTCATAAAGAGTAAGTTTTAGTTTAAGCTCTCCGTACTCTTTTAGCTTGAGATTTATGTCGCAGTAGAACTTATCATCTTTATCTTTTTTAAGATTTATATTTCCCTCTTCAAGTCCATCCCATGAAAAAGGGAGATAGAGCGATGAGGAGTTAGAGAGATGCGAGGTAAGCTGATAGTAGTCGATTTGCAGCAGAAGTTTATCTACATGTTGTGAGATTTCAGCCTGATTTGGATGGGATGATTTGCTCAACTCTTCGCCTGCTTGAAGCAAAACCGCTTTTAAATCTTTTGACAATATCTCTCTTACATTCTCTTGGACTGAGAGCTTTTGGGGATCTTTAAAAGAAGAGAGTTTTAAAGCGACCTCCGAGAGCTCTTTTTGAAACGGCAGATCCTGCTTTATATCTTCAGATCTCTTTATAACCTCGTTAACCCCAAAAACAACTCTCTCGATGCTTTTTGAGAGCTGTTTTAAAACGGCTGTATCGTCTTTTGTAATTTGCAAAAGTAAGTCGTTTGAAGCCTCTTTAAGTATTGGTGTCGCAAGCAGCTCTTTAATCTTCTCACTTAGCATTTTTGCAACTGGAAAATCGCTTTTTGCGAGGCTTTTCTCAAGCGTTTGAAGAAGAGTTTTTAACTCAAGTTGAGGATTTTGCACATTTTTTAGTTTGGACTCTAAAAAGATGCCGGAGTTTTCAAATTTTTCTCTCAAAATCGGCTCGCTTATATCTTTCATCTCTAGGAGAAATTTTTTAAGCACAGTCTCTATGGGAAGAGGATTTTTTTCAGATTTTAGAGTGCTAAGCAAATCTTTTATAGTGCCTGAAATATTGCCAAGCTCTTTTAACGTAGGATTGTTTTTTGCAAGATCTAAAAGAGTTTTGTCAGATGCGGAATTTTGCGAACTCTCTTTAAGAAGTGAATTCATGATAGACCCCAAATCTTTATCTTTTGATAAGGTCTCAAGCTCTTTTGGAGTAGCCTGTTGCAAAATCGTCGCCAAAGCCCTGTTTTTGTTAGGAACAATAATATCAAGCTGTTTGTTAAGCGATAAATTAATCATCCTAAAGTATAGCATTTATCAATAAAAATAGACGAAAACAACGCTGCGAGTGTTACCGATTTGTTACTCTATTTGATTTATTGTTACGGATGGGTAAAGAATTTTAACGCTTTTGGTTCTGTTCTTTACTACACAAAATAAGGAGCATATCATGACTGTAAGTTCTAATTATAGCGCTTATACATCATACAATTCGGCTGCGACCTCTTCGACTGCACAAAAATCAAAGCCCGATTTTGAAACAATTGCTGCAGAGGTAATGAGTTCGTTAGATAGTGACGGAAGCGGAAGTATCGATTCTACTGAATTTGCGTCCGCTTTGCAATCAGATTCGAGTGCAGATATTTTTGCACGTATTGATACCGACAGCGACGGTTCAATGAGCAGTGAAGAGTTTATGGCGGCACTTGAAGCGTCTAAGCCTGAACATCCCGAGGGAGCTAAAGAGATGGGCTCAATGCCGCCACCGCCACCGCCGCCATCAGGAGGAGGAAATGAGTCAGAGAGTGATTCGCAGAGTCAAACTTACTCTGCATTAGATACTAACCAAGATGGAACAGTCTCTCTTGAAGAGTTGCTCTCAGGAGCACAGGAGAAGTCTGCGGACTCTAGCAGCGCATCAAGCAGTACATCTTCGGAAGATAAATTTTCTAAGTTGAAAACTGCTATGCTTGAGAGTATTCTCTCCTACTATAGTTCAAATTCAAGTTCATCTTCAAACAGCACTTCCGCACTCAACTTAAGTGCATAAGACTACATGCCCATTTTGGGCATGTTACTTTTTATTTACTCCTAAACCGATAGAATTCTCGACATGTTGAAACTACTGATGATAGAAGATGATAAAGAGTTGGCACAATTGTTACAAAAACGTCTGCTCAAAGATGCACTTGAGGTGACGATAGCCTTAACGCCGCTTGAGGGTTTAGAGCTTTTTCAAAATCAAAAGTTTGATTTGTTGATTCTTGACCTCTCGCTGCCTCAGATGGACGGACTTACAATCTGCCGTCTTATCCGCAAAGAGAGTTCTATTCCCATTATTATCTCTTCGGCACGCTCAAGCATAGAGGATAAAAAGACGGCATTTGATTATGGGGCGGATGATTATCTTCCAAAACCGTATAATCCAGATGAGCTGATATTTCGCATTGATGCGATTATGAGACGTACTAACCCTGAAATCTCTAAAACAAATGCGCCTTTTGATATAGACGAGGGCGGACATGAGATTATGAAAAACTTGTTGCCTCTGCGTATAACCCCTGCCGAGTACGAGATACTCTCCTATATGATTCAAAAAGCAAGAACGGTTATCTCTCGTGAAGAACTCTTAATGAATATCGGCTCTATAAAGTATGAAAGTTCTCTAAAAAGCATAGATGTGATTATGGGTAGAATCCGCCAAAAGATAGGGGATGACCCAAAAAATCCGAGATACATTCTCTCTGTACGAGGTATAGGATATAAATTTGTCAATCAATAAACACTCTGTGCTTACCATCATAAGCCTCTTTTTTCTTTTCATCTTTACTCTTATAAATGCCCTTTTTTGGGTTGCTCTACAGTACACTCAAAAGCGTCATGAAGAAGAGCAGCTAAGACGATTTTTTCTCGCCGAGAGGGTTATACATGAGAGAGATGAGACGACTTTGAAACATCTTATGATACGACCATCTTTGATACCGTCTGCAACTTTGCTTGAAAAAGGGGAGGTAATTATCGAACTCCCTTTTGCAAAAATGCTAGAGTATGAGGGAAAAACTTTTTTTATACACCTTCCGCCGCCAAAACCGCCTTTTGGTTTTAAAGAGCCTCATCCTGATTTTATGCCGCCGCCTAGCTTTAGAGATATAGAAGTGCTTGAAGATGTTTTGGAGCAGGAATCTCTTTTACTTTGGGCGATAGTAGCAGGAATTGATACGCTTATCTTAATATTTTTTGCATATCTGTTTAGAAAACTGCTTCCTCTCTATCGTCTTAAAAATGCCATCCGTCTGTTTAAAGACGGAGATATTTCTTTGGATGCACCCTCAAACGGCAAAGATGAAATCTCCGAAGTTACAAAAGAGTTCAATTTTGTACTGGAAAAAATTGCATCAATGAAAGAAGCTCGAAGCCTCTTTTTACGCAATGTTCTTCATGAGCTTAAAACGCCTATTATGAAAGGGTCTTTAACATGTGAGTCTCTTGAACCAAGCCATGAGCAAGAGAGGCTGGGTAGAATATTTGCTAGAATGAACTATCTTCTTGATGAGTTTGCAAAGATAGAACGCTTCAGCAGCGGAGCATGGAGCTTGAACCGTGTGGAGTACCGTTTTGTCGATATTCTTGATCATGTGTATGATTTACTGCTGTGTGATAGAGATACTTTTACTCTCAAAGGAGAGGAGTCTGGGCTGATAGTTTTGGTTGATTTTGAGCTCTTTGCCATTGCCCTTAAAAATCTGCTGGATAATGCCCTAAAGTACGGCAGAGGAAAACCGACGGTGGTTATATCTGAGCATTTTATTGAGATTTGTAGCCTCGGCGATGAGATGTCAGAGGCAAAGAGAGATTTTTCAAAGCCATTTAACCGTGCTTATGAAGGTTCATCCACAGGGCTGGGGTTAGGGCTGTATCTTACAAACTCAATAGTACAAAAACATGGCTTTATGCTTAAATACTCTTATCAAGATGAGTCAAATTGTTTTGAGATTTGTTTATAATTTTAAATAAAAGAGGCTATATTACAGTTATGAAAACAGAAACTAAATTTTATTTCACTATGCTTTTGCTCATTGGCACGGTTCTAAATGCACAAGACGTTCAGCTGCTCTCAGATGAGAAACAAAATCTTCTGCATCAACAGCAAAAACAGTATGAAGCAGAGCATGAAAAACTGCGAGACAACTGGATAGCACCACTAAATCTTGGGGCTTCTTATGGGTATGACAAGAGCGCAAACGATACACATGGCGACATGAAAAAAATCTCGGCTTCCATCTCTCAGGATATTTTTCGCTCAGGCGGGATTACATATCAGATAAACTATGCCGATGCAAAAAAGAGAGCAGACGAGATAGGGTTTACTCAGCAGATTGCCGCTTTAAACGAAGAGCTATTTAGTGCACTTCTGAACTACAAAAAAAACCATTATGAGTTGGAGCAAAGCGGCAAAAAACTTGCCAACTACGATATTGAGATTTTTATAAAACGACAGCTTTATGATGCAGGAAAAGTAGATATTACCGAGCTTAACAATGCGCTTATGAGTAAAAGCAGTGAACAGAAAAATTATATTTCGCTTGAGTATGCCATGGCAAAAGCCAGACTCGATATTTCAAAACTCAGCGATATAGATCCGGAGATTTATCCTCTTTACTCTTTTGATTTGGTTGAAGAGAGAGAGTATCTTCAAAACAGTTTTGACTTGCGTTATGCTCGTGCCCAAAGCCAAACTTATGAGCATCTCTACGGCGTAACAAAGAGTAGCTATCTCCCCTCCATCGCACTAAATGGCTCTCTTGGGTATCAAAATTATGACTCAAAAGAATATTTAGGAGGATATAACGGTGATTTTTACAGTGCCGGAATTTCCATCAATCTTCCACTTTCCTATAACGCTTCTGCCGCTAAAGAGGAGGCAAAAGCACTCTACTTAAAACAAACCGCCGATACACAAGACAAAGAACGCATCATGAGAGCGTCTTACATGCAATCTGTTGAACTTATAAAGAGTTACGGTCGCTATATAGAGATTACCTTAAAAAATCTCTCTCTTTATGATGAGCTTATAAGTGTTATCCAAGCAGGCGTAGCGTCAGGTTATAAGACCGGGTATGATTTGCAAACCCTGAAAAATTCCAAAGCGATTGATGAGTACACCATAAAGATAAATGAGATAAACATACAGCTTGAACTATCAAAACTACATTTTGCCACGGGCGTAAACAAGGAGACAAAATGATTCCATCAACAGAAGCTATACAAAAAACACTCTCACAAGGCTCTAAAAAGTCTTCTAAAAAATATATTTGGATAGCAGTTTTCTTGCTTCTTCTTTTAGGCGGAGGCATATATTATAAATTTTATAGCAAAAAAGATATCGTCTCTTATCAAAGTGCGCTTGTTGAGTTAAAGAACCTCACGACAACCGTATCTGCAACGGGAAATCTTGAACCGACAAACAGCGTTGATGTGGGAATTGAAGTCTCGGGAACTATCCGTGAAGTTTTGGTTGATTTTAACAGCCGTGTAAAAGTCGGACAAATTATGGCAAAACTCGATACTACCCGTCTCGGTTCTTCCGTTGCAAGTTCAAAAGCGGCTCTTACTAGATATAAAGCAAATGTGGCAGAAGCAAAAGCATCTCTGATATATGCCCAGAGCGAGTGGGAGCGAGTGGATAAAATGTACACTTCAACAGGCGGCAACTATCCCTCAAAAAAAGAGTTGGATGAGGCTCTCTCTTTGATGGATAGAGCCAAAGCTCTACATGATGCGGCAGTGGCTCAAATAAAACAGGCATCTGCAGAACTGGCGGCAAATGAAGACAATCTGCATAAAGCTATTGTCGTCTCTCCCATAAACGGCATTGTCTTAGAGCGTAAGGTTGAGCCGGGGCAAACGGTAGCCGCTACTATGCAGACTCCGATTCTTTTTAAAATGGCGGAAGATTTGACAAAAATGCGTGTAATTTTGAGTGTGGATGAAGCTGATATCGGCGAGGTGCAAGAAGGGCAAAAAGTTCAATTTACAGTCGATGCTTATGCCGATAAAAAATTTAGCGGCACAATTACACAAGTTCGCCTAAACTCTGAAATAATCAACGGAGTCGTGACTTATGATGCGGTCGTTGAGGTTGACAACAGCAACTTATTGTTACGTCCAGGAATGACCGTTTCAGCTTCCATCACTACGGGAGTTTTACAAAATGTGCTTTGTGTACCCAATGCGGCTCTTCGTTTTACACCTCAAGATGGCAAAAAACAGAGCGAAAAAAAGGTGAAAGAGTCCGCACAAACATCACATGTATGGATATTGCAAGAAAATAAACCTCTAAAAGTAGCACTAAAGGGTGGAAAAAGCGACGGTGCATTTACAGTTGTTAGCGAATCGACTTTAAAGGTCGGCGATAGCGTGATTATCGGAATAAACAAACCATGATGCAAGAGATGAAGAGGTCTGTTATCGAGCTCCATGAAGTCGTTAAATCCTACGGAGAGAAAGAGGCTGCAACCTATGCTCTTAGAGGCGTAAATCTAAAGATTACACAGGGGGAGTTTGTAGCGATTATGGGTCCAAGCGGCTCGGGAAAATCCACCGCCATGAATATTATCGGCTGTCTTGATACTCTTAGCAGCGGTCAGTATCTCTTCGGTGGAGTCGATGTGGGAAATCTTTCGCTTGATGAACGTACGCTTCTTCGTCGCAACTACATCGGTTTTATTTTTCAGGGATTCAATCTGCTGGGTAAAACGACTGCAATTGAAAATGTCGAACTGCCTCTTCTTTACCGAGGATTTCCTGCCCACAAAAGACATGAAATGGCGATGGAAGCTTTAAAAAGCGTTGGATTGGAAGATGTGGCACATCACACGCCGGGGGAACTATCAGGCGGACAGCAACAGCGTGTTGCCATCGCACGGGCGATTGTAACTGATCCGTTTATTCTCTTGGCAGATGAGCCGACTGGAAATCTTGATACCGCTAAAAGTATAGAAATTATGAACCTGTTGCAGTCGTTTAACAGAGATAAGGGGATAACGATTATCATGGTAACCCATGAAAATGAGATGGCGGCATACGCTTCTAGGATAATCCGTTTTCGTGACGGCGGAATTGATAAAACTTATGAAGAGAAGATAAGCACATGATTTGGAACGCTTTTTTACTCGCACTTAGAGAAATCCGCAGAAGTGCCATGAGATCTGTGCTGACAACACTTGGAATCGTTATCGGAATAGCGTCTGTTATAGCCATGGTGATGCTAGGCGATGCAACTACCGCCTATGTGACTCAGAGCATATCAAAACTTGGTACGAATATGCTCATGGTAATTCCCGGGCAAGAACGTAAAGGACCACCGAGTAGCAACCTTACGGCAAAACGATTTACACACAGCGATGTCGAGGCGATAAAAAAGGAGATAGGAAATATTCGCGGTGCAGCACCTGTGAGATCAAGCACTGTTCATGCGGTATACGGCAATCAAAACTACTCGACAACGGTTGAAGGTAGCGATAACGACTATTTCATCGTAAAAGATTGGGTTTTTGCATCCGGTAGAAATTTTAGCGAGGCTGAACTTCGAGGCGGGAAAGCGGTATGTGTTATCGGGGAGAGTGTAAAAAAAGAGCTTTACGTAGAGCAAAATCCGATAGGAACTTCGCTGCGGTTGGAAAACTTTTCTTGCGAAGTTATAGGACTGCTTGAGTCCAAAGGTGCGGCGATGTTTGGGATGGATCAAGATGATATTATAGTTACCCCGATTCGGATGTTTCAACGTCGTATCAGCGGAAATCAGGATATTGCCAGAATTATGATTTCGGCAAATACTTCATCGGTAATAGAAGATGTAAAATCCTCTACAACACTTCTTATGCAAGAACGCCGCCGCATTTCTCTTAATGAAGATAATGATTTTCATGTACATGATATGCGAGAGATGGTTCAAACCCTTTCATCCACAACCCAAATGCTAACTATTTTACTAGGTGCGGTTGCGGCTATCAGTCTGCTTGTAGGCGGAATAGGGATTATGAATATTATGCTTGTTTCAGTAACGGAGCGAACTCGTGAAATCGGTATACGCCTTGCAATCGGTGCGATGGAGCGGGAGGTTTTACTTCAGTTCTTAGTAGAGGCGATAGTTCTTGCTTCACTTGGCGGAATCATCGGCATAGTTTTGGGGGTAAGCGTGGGAGTCGGAATCAGTCTCTTCTTTAATCTTCCTCTGATTTTTAACACATTTATCGTTATCGTCGCTTTTTTATTTTCTACTTTTGTAGGAATAGTTTTTGGCTATTTTCCTGCACGTAAAGCGGCACGTTTAAATCCTATAGATGCATTGAGACATGAGTAAATAACTGATTTTTAACGAAAATTTTTAGTGGAATGATTGTCTTAGAAGTACTTCTCCCCAGATACCTGCGGCACATAACACATTAAGGCGTGCTGCTGTATTCCTACCCTGACACAGTACCTCAAAGCACCATTGCACAGGTCTAAAGAGAAGCGACGGAATTATAGCTAAAAAAGCTAAAATAATAAAGGGCTAGTGTGAAATTGTCCCTATTATACTCTTGATGGCATCAAAATATATCTCATACTCAAAATCACTTTTTTGCGCACTAGCTGCAAACTCCATCTCTTTTGCCATTTCATAGATTTCAGTAAATTTAAGATTCCCTGCACTTCCTTTTATAGCATGTACGTTTAATCTTATTTTCTCATAATCTTTTGTTGAAATAGACTCTTTCAATACATCTAAAATCTGTTTGGATTCTTCTATAAAGCTTGTAATTAGCATCGGAATATGCTTTGATTTAAGTCCGATAGATGCTGCCATCTCTTCATGATTAATACTTGAATAGTTTGCATTTAAAATAGGCATATTAAGACTCCCATGGCTCTTTTTCTTAGACAGATTTTATCATAATCAGAAGTTTGAATTTTGGAATAAGCAAGAAAAAACTATGAGCAAATATCAAAGTTTCCCAGTGACCTCTCTTTAGTTGAGTTTAAAAAGTCGATATTTTTTTTAAGCTGTGCCATCGTTTGTTTTGTTTCATCTTTTAGCTCATGAAGAAGCTTTGAAGCTTCGGCTAAAAGATACATTGCACTATTGGCATCCTCAACACGGTCAAATTTTAGCGGAACACTTACCAATTCATCTATCTTTTGTGTATCTTTTTCAATAATAGCGATTTGCAACTCTTTGAGCCACATTAGTTTGACTCTCTCCAAGCTTCTGTAAGAGATTTGAACACCTTGCTTACTTCATCAAGTTTACTCTCATCAGCATGGAGATTAGCAAGAGTTAAAAGTTGAATTTGATACGTGTAAAGTCCATCGAGATAAAGGGAGATATCTCCTTGAGACTTGTCAAGTATATTGATTAACTCTGTAATTATTGCCGTTGAACGGTTTATCCAATAAACTCTCTTCTCAACGTTACCGTCTTTTATGGCTTTTTTTGCTTGAGCATTAAAACGAAGTACACCTTCATATAGCATTTCTATTAGTTTTGTCGGAGATTCTATACCTACATTATTTTGTGAATAAATATTATGAGCTACATTTCCATACATGTTAAATCCTTTTTTCTCTTTTATCAATTTTCATTGAGGGTATATCGACAGAAATCTCATTTCTTTAACTAAAAAAGATAAAAATATAGCTATTTCAAAGTATTTAAATTATAATTGCATTTAGCCGATTTAGCTGTATTACATATAAAAAGGGTTTTAAAAAACCTTAAACTTAAAGGATTTGAAATGGCTGGAGAAATTAGTTCATTAGGAATCGGCTCAAATGTTTTAACTGCGGATGTTATAGATAAGCTCAAGGCTAATGATGTGGCTAATACCATCACACCTATAGATACGAAGATTACTTTAAACAAACAAAAACAAGAAGCCAATACTTTACTTACATCGCTGATGAAAACTCTTAAAACAAACTCTGCTAATATGGCTGATGATTTGATTTTTGAAAACAAAAGCGTAGATATCAGCGGAACGCTTGGCGCAACGATAACAAAAGGTGCGAATGTTGAGTCTTTTTCTCTTGAAACAATTGCGCTTGCAAAAAAAGATATAACAAAATTAGGCGCCGTTGCAGATAAGACTGTACCCATTGCCACAGGTGCGGGGGTTTTAAAAATAAATAGTTATGAGATTGCATACACTGCAACAACTACACTGGAAGAGCTTACTCAAGCTATAACCGACAAAGCCGGAAGCACTGTTTCTGCATCAATTCTTAAAACCGCTGAAGGGGCTTATAACCTAGTTATATCATCTAAAGAGACCGGTACAGCACAGGCTTTAACCATATCGGACAGCGATGGCTCCGGAGGGGTTGGTTTTTTAAACGCAGCATTATTTACTGCGTATGATGAAACAACTAATCCGACAGGCTATGTAAAAACACAAACGGCTTCCGATGCTTCATTTAAGTTCAACGGTATAGTGACAACAAGATCAACAAATAACATAACAGATTTGGTTTATGGTCTAAATCTGACACTAAAAAAAGAGGGTGACACATCAAATGTTACGATAACTAGTGATTTTAGTGCCATTACAAAAGAGGTTCAGTCATTTGTTGATAACTACAATAAGTTAACGACAAATCTATATGATTCAACAACCACAAATAAAGAAAAAGGCACAGCCGGCGTGTTCAATAGCGATACTTTCATAAAATCCATATCAAGGGATTTAAACAAGAGTATAACTGCCGTTAATACTTCCGGGGAATCATTAACCAGCTATGGAATAACAATAGACAAAACAGGAAAAATGCTTTTTGATAAAACTATTTTAGATGGAAAATTAAGTGATGATTCAGAAGCGGTTAAACTTTTCTTTTCAGGAGGAGTAAATAGCAGCGGAACTGAAGTAACTGGAATTTTTGACTCTTTTGATACAAAACTTGAAAATTATACCGCTTCGAGTAAAACTTTAAGTAATTTTGAAAAAAGCCTAAAAACAGAGGCAACAAGTTTAACAAAAAACAAAACAACGGCACAAGCTTCACTTGATGCTCGTTATGAGACAATGACCAAAAAATTTGCCGCTTATGATTCAATGATAAGCAAGATAAATACACAATTTTCATCACTGCAAATGATGATAGATGCAGCGGCAAATTCTGATAGTTAAGTAGCGCTTATATCTTAATGGTATTCTTTTTGCTTAAAGCCTTGTAATACAAATTAGGATTTCAAATGTTTAATGAAAAAAATATACTTATTACCGGCGGAACGGGAAGTTTTGGAAAAAAATATACGGAACTTCTTTTAAAAAAATACAAACCGAATAAGATAATTATTTATTCACGAGATGAACTCAAACAGTATGAGATGGCTCAAGTTTTTGACGATGAGTGTATGAGGTATTTTATAGGTGATGTAAGAGATGAAAAAAGACTCCTAAAAGCTATGAGAGGAGTTGATTTTGTCATACATGCCGCAGCTCTAAAACATGTGCCTATTGCCGAGTATAATCCTATGGAGTGCATCAAAACAAATATTATGGGCGCGCAAAATGTTATAGACGCCGCACTTGAGGCACATGTACAAAAAGTAATAGCCCTCTCAACCGATAAAGCTGCAAATCCGGTAAATCTTTACGGTGCGACAAAACTGGCGAGTGATAAGCTTTTTGTTGCGGCAAATAACCTAACGGGCGATAGCGAGACAAAATTTTCAGTTGTTAGATATGGCAATGTCATAGGATCTCGCGGTTCAGTCGTACCGTTTTTTCAAAAACTCATACATGAGGGTGCAAAAGAGCTTCCTATTACTGATGAGAGAATGACGCGGTTTTTGATTACGCTTGAAGACGGTGTAGAGTTTGTTCTTAAAAATTTCGAGCGAATGCAAGGCGGAGAGATTTTTGTTCCAAAAATCCCATCTATGAAAATAACCGAACTGGCGCATGCAGTAGCTCCGGATCTACCGCATAAGATAATAGGAATTCGTCCCGGAGAAAAGCTACATGAGATTATGTGCCCATCTGATGACAGCCATCTGACGCTTGAATTTCATGACCACTATGTCATAAAACCGACAATACAATTTACGCAAAGAAGTGATTTCTCTAAAAATGCTATCGGAGAAGTCGGAGAGAGTGTGTCTCAAGGATTTGAGTACAACTCAGGCAATAACACAGAGTGGCTCACATGTGAAGCACTGCTTGAAAAAATAAAATTAACAGATAGCCACTAATGATTCCATACTCCACTCAGCTAATCGAGCAAGATGACATCGACGCAGTTGTAGAGGTTTTAAAGAGTCCGTTCTTGACTCAAGGTGCAAAAGTTGAAGAGTTTGAAAAAGCGCTTTGTAGCTACACCGGCTCAAAGCATGCTGTAGTTTTCAACTCTGCGACCTCTGCACTTTTGGGTGCATACACTGTTTGTGAGATAAAAAAAGATGATGAGATAATCACGACTCCCATCAGTTTTGTAGCGACGGCAAATATGTTTATCTCTCTGGGTGCAAAACCCATTTGGTGCGATGTAAAACTTGATGGAAATATGGATGAGAGGCTCCTTGAGAAGCTTATAACTCCACGCACAAAAGCCATTGTCGGAGTTGATTTTGCAGGAAAACCGCTTGAGTTTTCAAAGATAAGAGAGATGGCAAACAAACACAATCTTCTCTTTATAGATGATGCTTCTCATGCATTAGGCTCAAGCGTAGAAGGACAAAAAGTAGGCTCTCTGTCCGATATGACTATACTAAGTTTTCATGCCATCAAACCCATAACTACAGGTGAGGGCGGAGCAGTTTTAACCGACAGTGATGAGTGGGCTGCAAAACTTAGACTTTTTCGCTCACACGGCATGATTAAAAAAGAGTTATGGAATTCCGACATGGTAAGTTTAGGGCATAACTTTAGACTAACGGAAATCGCCGCAGCTCTTGGGGTTAGCCAGCTTAAAAAATTGGATAGTTTTGTAAAAACACGAAATGAAATTGCCGCTTACTACGATGAGAGGTTTAAAGACGAAAAACTCTTTATCACTCAAAAAATCCCATCAAATATGATTAGCTCAAGACATCTTTACCCAATCATTCTAAACTCTGAACTTCAATGTGCAAAAGAAGATATCTTTAAAGAGCTTCAAGCAAGAGGTTTAGGTGTTCAAGTTCATTACAAACCGATATACCAAAACAGCTTTTATAAAGAGCATTTTGGTGATATTTCACTGCAAGTTGCAGATGATTTTTACAAAAGCGAAATCTCGATTCCATGTCATCAAAAGATGACACAAGAAGATGCTTCGTTTGTTGCGGATACTTTTTTAGAAGTATTGGGTAAGTATTCACATAGAGGAAGCTGTTTTTAATGAAAGAAAAATGCATAGCCATTATCCCAGCACGCGGCGGAAGCAAGCGAATTCCTCGTAAAAATATCAAACTCTTTCATGGCAAGCCGCTTATTGCCTACTCCATAGAAGCAGCACTGAAATCAGAGCTTTTTGATAAAGTCATAGTTACAACGGACGATGAAGAGATAGCCTCTATTGCCAAAAAGTACGGTGCGGATGTTCCGTTTATAAGACCTAAAGAGCTAAGTGACGATTTTACAAATACAAAAGATGTGATTGACCATGCACTAAAGTACTTCCAAGAGAGAGGCGAGAGATATGAGTATGAGTGCACTATTTACGCTACCGCTCCACTTTTGCAGCCGAAGTATCTCATGGAGGGATTTGTAGCACTTAAAAACTCAGATGCCATCAATGCTTTTTCTGCGACTACTATGCCTTTTCCGATTCAAAGAACATTTAAACTCGACAAAAACGGCAGATGTGAGATGTTTTGGCCGCAAAACTACCAAACAAGAAGTCAAGATTTAGAAGAAGCCTACCAAGATGCAGGGCAGTTTTACTGGACAAAACTGGACAAAACATCAAATGAGATAATGTTCTCCAAAGATAGCATTCCCATCATCTTACCTCGTCATTTAGTTCAAGATATTGACACGCTTGAAGATTGGGAGAGAGCGGAGTTTATGTACAAAGCAGTGCTCTCTACCCAATGAAAAACATACTCATAAGAGCTGATTCATCAAGCATCATTGGCACAGGTCATGTAATGCGTGATTTAGTTCTTGCTAAAGAGTTTAATGGTGATAATGTCACTTTCGCCTCACAAGATTTAGAGGGAAATATAAACCATAAAATCATAGAATCAGGTTATAAATTAGATTTTTTAAAAAGCAACGAGATAGAAGAGTTGTCAAATCTTATCAAAAAAGAGTCTATTGAACTCATAGTTATCGACTGCTATGCCATTGATGCAGAGTATGAAAAAGAGCTAAAAATACAAAACCCGACACTAAAAATCCTCTCTCTTGATGACACATACGAAAAACATCACTGCGATATACTTTTAAACCATAACATCTATGCCGATGCAAAAAAATACAAAAACTTAGTTCCAAAGAGTTGTGAGCTTAGATGCGGAGAGAAATTCACTCTTATCAGGGATGAATTCATAAGAGAAAAAGCAAAAATGCCCTGCAAATCAAAAGAGAAGAAGATAAGAGTTTTTCTGGCAATGGGCGGAGCAGATACGCAAAACTTAAACCCAAAGATACTAAAAGTTCTCAAAAAATTTAACCATATAGCTGTACATGTAGTAACAACAACAGCAAACAAAAATCTGGGAGAACTAAAAAAATACATCAAAAATAAAAAGTGGGTAACGCTTCATGTAAATACGGATAAAATGGCAAAACTCTTAAGAAAAAGTGACTTTGCCATCATCACTCCAAGCGTAACTGCAAATGAAGTCTGCTTTATGCAAAAACCTCTCATTGCCATACAAATAGCAGATAACCAAAGGGAAATGAATAAGTTTTTGAAAAAAAAAGGGTACAGCGTCATGAAGTCTTTTAATGCAAAAAAACTCCAAAAGGAGATTGCAAAAGCATGCAAGTTGCCATCCTAACATCATCTGAGCAATGGTTTGTGCCTTATGCGCAAAAGCTTCTTGAAAACATTGAAGGTGCAAAGCTTTTTTTTACGCACAAAGAGATAGGAGAGAGTTTTGATATCATTTTTATACTAAGCTACCATCAAATCATCCCCCAAGAGTATCTAAGAGCCAAACACAATATAGTTGTGCATGCAAGTGCCTTGCCGCATGGCAAAGGGTGGGCTCCTCTGTTTTGGCAGATACTTGATGGCAAAAATGAGATTCCTTTTAGTATGTTTGAGGCTGGTACGGGGGTCGATGATGGCGACATCTATATGCAAAAATTTTTAAAGCTCTCAGGATTTGAGCTAAATGCGGAACTTAGAGAAAAACAGGCAAATTTTACAATTGAGATGTGTCTGGAATTTTTACAAAACTATGAACTCTATAAAAACCCAAAAAAGCAAAGTGGCGATGAGAGTTTTTACCCAAAAAGAAGCGCAAAAGATAGCCAACTTACTATCGATAAAACCATAAAAGAGCAATTCAATCTCCTTAGAATCGTCGATAATAATGCGTATCCCGCATTTTTTGAAATGGATGGAAAAAGATATATTTTAAAAATAGAGCTAGATGAACGGGGGGGGGTAGAGCTCATTGATTTTGTAGATTTGAGCTTTGAAGAGAAAAAAAGTGTTTTAGCATGGCGCAATCATGAAGAGATCAAAACATGGATGTACCATCAAAACGATATCTCTTTAGGGGGGCATTTAGATTTTATAGACTCACTTTGGTTTTGTAAGTCAAAACAGTATTTGATGGTTAAAAAAGATAACTTATGCTTAGGAGTTATAGATTTTGCAGACATCGATTTTACCAAAAAAACCTCTTTTTTCGGTCTTTATGCAAACCCGTTTGAAAAAATACAAAGCAGCGGAAAGATGTTGCTAGAGAGTGCCATAAAGTATGCTTTTGAGATTTTAAAACTAGATACTTTGAAACTTGAAGTTTTTGCCGACAATGAAAAAGCTTTGCATCTTTATAAAAAACAGGGTTTTAAAGAGAGCGGTGTAAAGACCGTGAATGATAAAGATGTGATTTGTATGGAGTTGAACAAATTTAGCTAAAATACATAAAACTCAGGGCTTTTAAGTTTAAAAGAGTTTTGTCAAATACATGGAGTATAAAATGACACAAAAAGAGATATTGCAAATCTTAAAAGAAAAAAAAGAGTATATTCAAAATAATTATGAAGTAGAAAAAATAGGGCTGTTTGGAAGTTATGCAAAAAACACACAAACCCAGCAGAGTGATATAGATATTTATGTAGAGTTTAAAAATAAAACATTTAAAAATATTGCAGGACTTTGGGTCTATCTCGAAGATTTATATCACAAAAAAATAGATTTGGTACATAAGCATAAACAAAGTAAGGGTGCTATCTTTGAGGCGATACAAAAAGAGGTGATTTATGGATAAAGCAACCACAAAAGAGCTTATTGACTTTATTATTGATAGTTTAAATATTATCAAAAAAAGATTTTCAAAAATAGCTTCAAGTGATGATTTTTTAAAAGATGATGATGGGTTAGAAAAACTTGATTCAATTGCAATGAGAATACAATCAATCGGCGAAGCACTGAAAAACTTAGACAAAAGAGAAAAAGAGTTTTTGCTTTTAGTTGCAGATTCAAAATATTGGAGTGAAATTATAAAAGCTAGAGATTTTATATCGCACCACTATATAGATCTTGATGCAGAAGCTGTTTATGATATTTGTGAAAATAACTTATCTGAGCTTGAAGGAAAAATAGTAAAATTAAAAGAGTTGTTGCATGGAGTTGAAAAATGAAAATAGGAAATTTTGACTTAGAAAAAGATGGTGTTTACATCATCGCCGAACTCTCCGCCAATCATAACGGTAGTTTAAAAAATGCACTTGAGACCATAAAAGCGGCACATGAGTGCGGAGCAAATGCCATAAAACTTCAAACATATACGGCAGATACTCTCACGCTAAAGTGCGATAAAGATGATTTTATCATCAAAGGCGGTACACTTTGGGATAATAAAACATTTTACGACCTCTACAAAGAGGCTTATACTCCTTGGGAGTGGCATAAAGAGCTATTTTTTTATGCTCGAAGTTTGGGCATTGATATCTTTTCTACTCCTTTTGACAAAAGTGCAGTTGATTTTTTAGAGCAGTTCAATCCATCCGTATATAAAATCGCCTCTTTCGAGATAACCGACTATGAACTGGTTCGTTATACCGCATCCAAAATGAAACCTATCATCATAAGTACTGGAATTGCGACTATTGATGAGATTCAAGATGCGGTAAATATTTGTAAAAACGAGGGCAATCATCAGATTATACTGCTCCATTGCACAAGTGCCTACCCTGCACCGCTCGAAGATGCAAATCTTTTAACCATTGCAAATTTAGCACAAACTTTTGGGGTTATAAGCGGGTTTTCCGACCACACTTTAGGCACTACCGCTCCCGTTGTCGCCGTTGCGCTTGGGGCTAAAGTGATAGAGAAGCACTTTATATTAGACAGAAGCATAGGCGGAGCAGATGCCGACTTTTCACTCGATAGAGAAGAGTTTGGCAATATGGTCAAAGCCATAAGAGATACAGAAAAACTACTGGGCAAAGTTAGCTATGACATGTCACAAAAAAAACAAAAAAGCCGTCAATTTTCAAGAAGTCTCTATGTGGCAAAAGATATAAAAAAGGGTGAAAAATTTAGTGAAGAAAATATACGAAGCGTACGCCCCGGATATGGAATGCACCCAAAACATCTCAAAGAAGTTTTAGGAAAAGTCGCCGCTAAAGATTATGAGTTTGGCGAGAGATTTAAAAGCGAGTTATTTTAGTGCTAAAAATCGCTACTTTTTTTAATGACGGCGGTCCTAGCAATAACCTTGCATCCATTGTAAAAAGGTATGAAAAAGAGTACGAATGGTACTTTTTTGCATTTAAAAATGCTCCTGCTTTTAAAATTTTTCAAAATGCCAAACTACATGTTATAGAGCTTGATGAGAGCAGCAATATTAAAGATGAGCTTGCAAAGATAGCTCCTGATGTTATTTTAATCGGAACAAGCTGGCAGAGTAAAACCCATTTGGAATTTATAAAAATTGCCAAATCAGAGCATACTCCTTGTGTCGCATTTTTAGAACATTGGGTAAATTACAAAGAGAGGTTCGGTTATCCAAATGAAAACTGGAAGCAAAACCTGCCGGACTTTATAACTCTTAGTGATGCATACGGCTATGAAATGGCTCAAAATCTCGGCTTTTCAAATATTATCAAACTCAGATTTTACAACCTTTTGGATGATATAGAGATATTTCAAAAAAGTAAAATCAAAGAGCAAAATAGTGTACTTTTCATCAGCGAACCTACAAAAAAGGTGGCATCTACAACTTTTGGGGATGAAAACTTTTGGGGATTTAATGAGTTTGAAGTATGTGAAGATATTTGCAAAAATATGGATAAATTTTCAACTTCTTACTTAACCATAAGGCTTCATCCATCCGATGAGATACAAAAATATGACTATCTTTTAGAGAGATATCCCAACCTTAATATTGAGATAGAAAATCCGTATGAAACTCCGCTAATTGAGTCACTTTGCAAAAACAGAATCATCATCGGCATAGACGGCTTTGTACTTTTTGAAGCGATGGTTCTTGGAAAACTCTCTATCTCTCTGATTCCGTCTTCAAAAAGAGAGTGTGTCGTACCGATTTTTGAGCAGAACAAAATCACGACTCTTGCAGATTTAAAACTTACGGATTTTGAAGTAAGAAGCTCCATTGATGAGATAAACTCTTTTGGTATTGATTTTGCTAGCATGATTAAAAAAATAATGGATGAAAAAACATGAATGCTGCGATAGTAGGATGTGGAAATATTGGCGGATTTTATGATGCTCCAAACTCTCATGAGATACTCACTCATGCTCATGCATTTTTGGACTCAAATAAAACAAAACTCATAGCATGTTGTGATACAAACATAGATAATTTAGAGAAGTTTCGTAATATTTGGGGAAAAGATATTCATGCTTATCTAAGTGTGAGAGAGATGCTTCAAAATGAAAAAATAGATATAGTTGCCATCGCTACAAACACGGCTTCGCACTATGAACTCTTGCAAGAAATCCTTACAAATACAAAAATAAAACATATTATCTGCGAAAAGCCTTTTGTCTCAAATCTTGATGAATATGAGAAGATATATGCACTTATAGAAGAGAAAAATCCAAACCTGCTTATAAATTTTATCCGCTGTTTTGACCCCTCTATTAATAAAATAAAAAAACTCATAGAAGAGGAAAAACTGGGAAAAGTTTTGTGTTTTAGCTCAAGAGTAAACAAAGGACTTTATCACAACGGCTCACATGTACTCTCTCTTGTGGAACATCTTTTTGGGGAAATTACAGATTTTAAGGCTATGAATGCGACAATCTTTGAAGATGATGCTTACGGCTCTTTTTGGATGCATACCAAAACGGCAGATGGAGTTTTGACAAACTTTCATGAGAGCGAATATTCTCTCTTTGAGATGGAAATCATCTTTGAAAAAGGTGTCGTAAAAATCCATAAATCTGGCTTTGACATAAAAACCTACATAGCAAAAGAGTCTAAAAAAGTAAAAGGCATAAAAGAGCTGATACTCTACAAAGAGTACCCAAATACTTTGCAATACTATGCAAAAAACTCTCTGAATTTTTTACTAAAGAAAAACTCCAAAGAGCAGATGGAGTCTCATCTAAAGTTAAGCCATAAACTACTAAAAATCAAAGAAGATTTACTTCAAGGAGCATTATGAAACTTGCAATTAACGGCGGAGAGAAGGTAAGAAGTGAACCTTTTTGCGCATATAACAACATCGGCAAAGAGGAAGAAGAGGCGGTTTTAAGGGTTTTAAGAAGCGGTAAACTCTCAACATATCTAGGTGCTTGGCACAATGATTTTTACGGTGGGGATGAAGTTAGGGCTCTAGAAAAAGAGTGGGCAGCATATTTTGGCGTAAAACATGCGATAAGCGTAAACTCCGCTACTTCAGGACTTATCTGTGCTGTAGGCGCATGCGGCATCGAGGCAGGGGATGAGGTGATTGTAAGCCCATACACTATGTCGGCTTCAGCCATCGCACCTCTTTTTTATGGAGCTATTCCAGTATTTGCGGATATCGAAGATGATACTTACTGTTTAGACCCAAAAAGCGTAGAGGCAAAGATTACCCCTCGCACTAAAGCTATCATTGTAGTGGATATCTTTGGGCAGCCTTATGATGTTGATGCCATCAATGCAATTGCGAAAAAACATAACTTAAAAATCATAGAAGATGCCGCTCAAGCTCCAGGGGCGAAATATGGGGATAAATTTGCAGGAACGCTGGGCGATATCGGCATATACTCGCTCAACTACCACAAACATATCCACTCCGGAGAAGGCGGTATCATAGTAACTGATGATGATAAACTAGCCGATAAACTGCAACTCATACGAAATCATGCGGAGTCGGTTATCGCAAACAAGGGTTTTGAGACTACAAATGATTTGATAAATATGGTCGGTTTCAACTTCCGTATGACCGAGATAGAAGCTGCCATTGCAAGAGAACAGCTGAAAAAGCTTCCTTTGCTTCTTGAGCAGCGAATAAAAAATGTAAACTACCTAAACGAAGAGTTAAAAAAGCTTGAGTTTATAAAAACGACAAAAATCAGAGCTAACTGCGTACACTCGTTTTATGTTCATCCGCTTGAACTTGATGCCGCAAAAGTCGGAGTTCATAGAGATATTTTCATAAAAGCCGTAAAAGCGGAACTTCCAAGATCCATCATGCGAGATGACAGCGATGTGCTTATGGGCTGCGGCTATGTAAAACCCATCTATCTGCAACCCATTTTTGCACATAAAATCGCTTTTGGCTCAAAAGGTTATCCGTTTAATCTCTCAGACCAAACCTACCAAAAGGGCGATTGCCCTGTTTGCGAATCCCTCCATTTCGATAAACTCTTCACACATGAGCTTATGCGTCCGCCTATGAGTAGAGAGGATATGGACGATGTAGTAAAGGCGTTTGTTAAAGTTTGGGAAAATAGAGAGGAGTTATTATGAAAAATCCATTTTTAGTCGGTAAAAATATATATCTAAGAGGCTTGATACTTGAAGATTGTGATGGTGATTATCCGCTTTGGCTAAATGATGAGACCACATGTCAATATAGTGAACATCATGTTTTTCCATACTCAAGAGAGGATGCACAAGAGTATATCTCAAATCTCTCTTTGCAAAAAGATAAGGTTATGTTGGCGATAGTGGATAAAAAGAGTGATAAACATATAGGCAATATCGCTATTTTTGCGATTTCACATTTGCATCGCAGTGCAGAGTTTTCAATTATGATAGGCAATAAGAATTTTCAAGAAAAGGGCTACTCAAAAGAGGCTTCTTTGATGATGTTGAATCATGGTTTTAACACAATGAATCTTCATAGAATTTACTGCGGAACAATGCAGAATAATGAACCTATGAAGCGTCTCTCGCTTGCACTTGGAATGAAGCAAGAGGGTATCTTTAGAGATGAAGTCTATAAAAACGGAAAGTACCACGATACGATTAGATTTAGTATTTTAAAAGAAGAGTTTAATGCCGATATTGCATTGAACTAAAGGGGATTATAATGAAGCAGAGAGTTCCAAAAGAGATTCATCAAGAACGACTGAAAATGCACCATGCAAATGTGGAAAAACGCAAGCTCTATTTTGATGAGGGTGGAAGTAGTTTTCGCAAAGAACTTCTGGAAGAGAGAAGTTGTCCTGCTTGTAAAGAGAATCATGAAGAGTTTTTATTTTTTAAAGACGGCGGAAGACATGTGAGATGTGAAGTATGCGAAATGATATACTTAAATCCTGTCTTTAAAGATGAGCACTTAGAAAATCACTACCGTAATAACCATGACTGCCAAAGCGAGATAGTTTCAAACGACAGCGAGTTTTATACAAATATATATTCTAAAGGGATTCGCTCCATTGAGAGTGTTGCGGTAAAAGGAAATATCCTTGATATAGGCTGTTCTGCAGGCGGTTTTTTAGATATCGCCAAAAAAAATGAGTGGCAGACATTCGGAGTGGAGCTAAACGAGAAAGAGGCCGCTTATGGGGTGTCAAAAGGTCATAAAATTTATAATGATCTGCTTTCAAATGTCAAACTTGATATAAAAATGGATGCTATAACGCTTTGGGATGTTTTTGAGCATTTAAAAGACGGTGAAGCGTATCTTAACGAAATGAAACCGCTGCTTAGCGACAATGGAGTTATTTTTTTACAGATACCCAGTGCCGATTCTCTGGCTGCTAAAATGCTTCAAGAAAAGTGCAATATGTTTGACGGGATAGAGCATGTGAACTTATACTCATTTAAAGCGGTAGAGAAGCTGGTAAAAAAATGCGGATTTAGTATAGAGTCGTTTGAAACAGTAATCTCCGAGATAGGAGTTATGAACAACTACTTAAGTTATCAAGATCCTTACTTTGGCGATTCAACTCAAACTTCAATTTTGATATCTCAACCGCTGGACGAGGCATGGATCCACAAAAATAAACTAGGCTATAAAATGCAGCTGGTCTTAAAGAAGAGATCATGAAATTTTGTATAAAATGTGTAATGCCGGACACTAAACCGGATCTTCATTTTGATGAGGATGGGGTATGTGATGCATGTCGTTCTCAAAATACAAAAGATTTTCATATTGACTGGAATGAGAGAAAAAAAGAGTTTTTAGAAGTTGTAAAGCAACATAAAAAACATAAGCATTATGATTGTGTTATAGGTGTCAGCGGTGGAAAAGACTCCACATTTCAGGTAATTACCATCCTTGAAATGGGTTTAAATCCACTCTGCGTATGCTTTGAGCCAACTATCCCGACAGAGATAGGGCGTCGCAATCTTGAAAATCTAAATAATCTCGGAGTAGATTTAATTCATATAAAAAGAAATCCAAAAATCTACAAATCAATGATAAAAGAGGCAAGCGCAAGAGTTGGCGATTGTGAATGGCCAAACCATCTTGGGATTTTTACTACACCGGCTCATGTAGCAGTAAATTTTAACATACCGCTTCTTATCTGGGGCGAAAGCTCAGAGATAGAGTACGGTGGTCCTGCGGCAAGTAAAAACAATCCTTATCTTGATAGAAAATGGCTGGAAGAGTTTGGCGGACTGCTTGGAAATAGAGCTACTGATATGATAGGAGTTGATGGCATAAAAGAGAGAGATTTGGCACTTTACCTATATCCTGAAGATGAAGATGTGCATCGAGTAGGAATAACGGGACTTTTTCTAGGCTACTACTTCAAGTGGGATTTAAGAAAAATAGTTGAAACTGCTAAAAAATATGGCTTTAGCACTTCAGACTCCAGAGTTGAAACGACATACGAAAATTTTGAAAATCTTGACTGTTATAGCAATCATGTACATGACTATCTAAAATATGTCAAATATGGATTCGGCAGAGCCAGCGACAACGCCTGCTTAGATGTAAGACTAGGGTACATTACCAGAGAAGAGGCTGTTAGATTAGTGCATAAATACGATGGGATTCCGCCCATGAAAGCTATAAATGAATTTTTAAAATATACTGGTTTTACGCATGAAGAGTTTGATGCAATAGTTGACTCATTTACAAATAAAAAAGTTTTTAAAAGAGACGCTAACGGACGATTTTTAAAAGATATAGACGGTTCTCTAATAAGAAAAGAAGAGTACATTGTCAGTTAATATTGTCATTATAGATTATGGGATGGGAAACTTACGCTCTGTTCAAAAAGCTTTTGAAAAAGTTGGTTTTTCTGCCATCATCACACGTGATTTCTCACAAATCCAAAAAGCTTCACACATAGTTTTGCCGGGAGTCGGAGCTTTTGGCGATGCTATGACAAATCTAAATAACTTAGGATTAGTAGAACTTTTAAATACTCAGGTATTGGAGTATAAAAAACCATTTCTCGGGATTTGTCTGGGTATGCAGTTGCTAGCTAAAAAAGGGTATGAGTTCGGAGAACATGACGGGCTTGGATGGATAGATGCAAATGTTGTCCGCTTTAAAGACGATAACCTCAAGATACCTCATGTCGGATGGAACAATGTAGATTTTCACAACCCTAGCGCTTTATTTAAAGATATACCAGACCATAGTGATTTCTACTTTGTTCACTCATACTATTTTGATGCACCTTCAACCTATGCTATAGGTTATTGTAACTACGGAGTAAAATTTGTTTGTGCAATCCAAAAAGAGAATATCTTTGCAACACAGTTTCATCCGGAAAAGAGTCAAATACATGGGCTTAAAATCATAGAAAATTTTGCAAATTTTACAAAAGAGACACAATGTTAAAACATCGTCTTATCCCTTGTGTTTTGCTCAAAGATTGGCAGCTTGTAAAGAGCGTACAATTCGGCTCATTTCGCACTATCGGACACCCCACCGCAACGGTTCGTGTTTATAATGCCAGAAATGTTGATGAGTTGATAGTTCTTGATATAGATGCAAGCCTAAAGGGCGAACCAATCAATACGGAGATTATTAGCGACATGGCAAACGAGTGTTTTATGCCCCTAACCATAGGAGGCGGCATAAAAACAATAGATGATGTTTATGCCGTTTTAGGCGCAGGAGCGGATAAAATCTCTATAAACTCTCAGGCTATTAAAAACCCATCTTTTATCAAAGAGATAGCAACTATTTTTGGTTCTCAATGTATCGTCTGTTCGATTGATATCAAAAAAGTGGATGGAAAATATAGGGTTTTTAACAAAAAAGAGGGGCTGCTTGACATCGACCCTTTAACACTTGCCAAAGAGTATGAGCGTCAGGGCGCAGGTGAGATTTTGCTAACCTCTGTTGACCTTGAGGGAACTACGCTTGGGTATGATATAGAGCTTTTAAAACTATTTGCAGACTCTCTTCATATCCCAATTATTATAAATGGAGGAATGGGAGTTCCACAGCATGGTGTTGAAGCTTTACAAAACGGCGCTGATGCTCTGGCTGCGGCTTATATATTTCACTTTACCCAGTACACACCACAAATGATAAAAGAAGAGTTAAAAAAATCAAACTATCCGGTAAGAGTATCATAAGGAAAAAACATGGAAGATATCACTACAAAAGCATTAAAAATATTTCAAAAAAATTTAGACTATTTTGAAAAAAACCATAAAGCGGTCTTTGACAAAATCAGCCTTTTAAATCTCCTCATAAATGAGGGACAGTATACGGAAAAGTACGCTCTTGAGTATAAAGAAGATGGCTATTTTGACATACTTGAACTCTCAAGCAATGAGTTTTTATATAAAGACAACAGCATTCAAGCAGCCGCAAGGATGGCTGATATCATAGACCTAAAAAGAGTCGGGGCTGTATTTAAAGGACAAAAATATATTTATGCCACAGAAGCCCAAGCTGATGCCATAGACAAAAGTGAACTCTCTTTTCATAACTCTTTGTGGGCAACCATTAAGGTTATAAACTACGTATCAAAATACGCTTCATCAGAAACAGAGTTGAACCGTACGTACAAAGTTATTTTTTTAGGCGTTGGTCTTGGGCTTCATCTTCAAAACATCATAAAAAAACTAAACCCTCAAGTGGTTTTTATAAAAGAGAAAAATCTTGAAACCTTTCGTCTCTCACTTTTTGTTAGCGATTATGAAGAGATATTAAGAGATCAGTTTGTATTTTTTTCACTTACGGATGATGAAGCGCAAGAGAGAGAGAATTTTTTAGAGTTTCTAAATAAAGGGAATAACTACAATCTTCATATCAAGCATGTTCCATTTACCACAGATTATCAGCTTGAACTACAAAGACTTCAATCACATGTTTTATCGCAAAGCTACATAAATTATGGTTACAGTGCGATGCTTTTTAGATATATTAGCTCTCCACGCTATTTAGCTCAAGGCTACTCTTTTTTAAATGTTAACAAATTTTATAATGATAATATATTTACAGATAAGCCTGTACTTCTTCTTTTTTCAGGTCCATCTACTTCAAAAAATATTGACTGGGTTGTTGCAAATCGTGACCGTTTTATCATAGTGTCGGCTCTTTCTACATGTAAATTACTAAATCGTTTCAATATAACGCCTGATATCGTTGTTCATATAGATCCTGGTGAAAATAGCTCTCTGCTTTTTGAAGGGCTAGACATCCAAAACTACTTTAAAGGTGCTCAGTTACTTTTGGCTTCAAATGTCGATGAAGCAACACTGCAAAAATTTGACTCCTCAAAAGTTCACTTTATAGAGCAGGGAACTCTCTATAAAAAAGGGTTTGGTCGTTTTTCTGCACCTAGTGTCGGTGAATATACCTATGGACTTTCTCTGGTTTTTGGCATAACAAATCTATTTATGCTCGGAGTAGATTTAGCACTAGATAGCAAAACGCTTCAGACACATGGAGACTTTCACCCGTTTCAAAACACCGGAGAGTATAACGATAAAAATGCATCACTAGATCCAAACACTTCTATAACTTATGTAAAAGGAAATCTTCAAGAGAGCATCCCAACCCTGTCTGCTTATAAAATATCCATAGAACAGGTTGAAATCTTTACAAATATGTTAAAACATGATTATCATAAGTGTTACAATCTAAGCGACGGTGCTTACTTAGAGGGGTGTGAACCGCTAAAGTTTGAAGATTATGAGTGGGAGAAGCTTCCATCACTACCACGGGAAGAATTACATGAGAAAATAGGTGATTTTTTTAAAGAAATAGGCTCTAGTGATTTCAACGATGATGACAAAGGACAGATTCGCCATCAAATAAAAGAGGCAAAAAAGCTTGAAAAAATTATCAAGCAGCATCAAAAGAAAAAATTTGCAAATACAGAAGCGTATCTTAATGCTTTAGCAAAATTTTCATGGGACTTAAGCGATATGGACTATAAAACAAGATCTGATTTGGCACAAGTGTACTATGAATATTTCTCAATAGTAATGAGCTATGTTTTTGACCTATTTAACACTAAAAATTTGGAAAATCCAAATAAACATGTAGTACAAATTAACGCTATTTTGGTAAAACAGCTTCTTAAAATGTCCGAGCTATATATCAGTAAACTTGAGAGTTACTTGAGATAAAAGCAATTTGCTTTTATCTTACAAAGAATATGCCTGAATATATTAAAGCTGTTTTGTAATCTAAAAGTTTTTGATGTGAAGTAAAAAAAGAAGTTTTAAAAAAGATGGTACGGAGTTTCCCGTACCATCATAAAGTAAAGAGAGAGAGTTCTACTGTAATAGTTTCATTACGTTTTGCTGAACAGCATTTGCTTGACTCATTGCATAACTTCCTGACTGAGCAAGGATGTTAAATTTAGAGAAGTTTGCACTCTCTGCCGCAAAGTCAACATCACGGATATTTGACTCAGCTGTTTTAACGTTTACCTGCGTTACCGAGATGTTGTTAATAGTTGAAACAACTTGGTTTTGAGCAGAACCTAGATCTGAACGTATAGTGTCAAGATTTGTAATTGCCGCACCTACGGTATCTATAGCTTTCATAGCACCTTCAAGCGTTGTTACATCAATATCTGAGAGACTTGTAAACTCTTCATCTTCAATAGATACGCTATTTGTATCTCCACCGTTTGCCGCAAGTTTTGAACCAAGAGCAAGTGTAGCATTAGTTCCGGTTGTTCCTTTTAGCATATTGAAGTCTTTAGTGACATACACATCATCTGTCAATGTTATATCTGTTCCTAAAACCGTACCTGCTTTGAGTCCAGAACCTGCACCGCCACCGACTTGAGCATCAGTCAAATCTTGATTGATAATAGTACCGGCTTTAAGTGTGGTATCTGAAACAAGTAATGACCCTGCTTTTACAACCATATCTTGGTTAAGCACTACTGCCGCTCTTAATTGAACCTCACCGCCAAGAGTAGAATTCTCTTTAATAGTAGAGCCACTGCCAATAGTTGAGCCAATTTTTAGCTCTGTAACATCTGTAGTAGTTAAATCTGAAGATGTAGTAATCTTATCGCCTATAACACTTCCTACTGCAAAAGTTGATCCTGAAAGTAAAGATGTTCCTGCTTTTAGTACCATTTCTGTTGAAACGGTTACTGAGCCGGTTGTTGTGATATCCTCGCCAAGAACAGTGCCTGCAACCAATTTACTTCCTGAAGCGACTGCCGCGTTTTGATTTTGAACATCAATCGTCATTACCATATCTTTTGAAAGAGTAAGTGATGAAGTAAGTGTTAAATCGACAACAAGCATTGTTCCGGCTTTATACTGAACATTTGAAACAGTAATATCTTGTTGCAACACCGTACCTGCATCAAATACACTGTTAGAACCAAGAACAGAACCTGCTTTAACAAGCATGTCAGCCGTAAGTGTTACAGTCTCTCTTGTTGTAATAGTTGTTCCAAGAACTGTTCCGTGTTCAAGCTTAGAGCCAGATCCGATTGTTGAACCGACAGCCATTAAATCATCTTGTGTTGATGAAAAAGTTTGCATAGCAACAGTAGAAGATATCGCAACACCAAGTTTCGTACCTGCCGCTAAAACACTATCAGAAACAATTACACTTGCTATAGCAAGAGTTGAGTCTTGAATAGTAGTTGTAGTGCCTGTTGTAATCATATCTTCACCGACAGCAGTTCCCATAGGTGAACCTGTGATTTGGAATGATGAAGATCCAGACTGAACAACTTCAAGATGTCCTATTGTGCTCATCTCTTCAGCCGTATTTCCCATAACACCTGACATATCACCTGTTACACTTATAGCACGACCGTCAGTTGAAGTTAGAGTTATTCCACCCTCTTCAGTTTTAGTAGCAACTACACCTGTTTGAGTTGTTTTTAGGTTTATTGCACTAAGAAGTGTCCCTTCGCTGTCGTTTGCCGAAACATTAATCGCACCGATATTTATACCGTTAATTGCAAAATCCGCACCTGTAGTACCAGCCGCTACAGCATTATCTGTTGTAGTAGTTACTATCGCTTTAGCACTAATACCTGTTTCACCGCTATATTTATTTATTGCATCAGCAAGTGCACCCATACCGTTTGCAGGATCATTATTAGCTTGAATGTTAATAGACTCTAGAGTAATCTCTTTACCTGTAGCAGCACTCTTCATTGTTAGTTGGTTTTCACCAAGTTGTGCCACACTTAGAGTTGCACGGCTTGTTTGACCGATTTGACTTGTCTCAGTAGAAGCAATAGAGACCTTTACGCTTTCGTTCGCGCTTGCACCCATTTGGAACTCTTTACTTGTAAAAGTACCGGAGAGAAGTTTTTGACCGTTAAATGAAGTTGTTTTTGCAATAGTGTTAAGCTCTTCCATAAGCTTGTCAATATCTTTTTGGATAGCTAAACGTGTAGTAGAATTCTGACCGTCAGACGCAGCTTGAACAGCTTTAGTTTTGATAGTATCAAGAATATTTGAGTACTCGTTTAGGGCACCGTCAGCAGTTTGTATAAGACCGATAGCATCGTTACCGTTGCTGATAGCTTGACCAAGAGAAGAAGCTTGAGCACGAAGTGCATTTGCAATCGCAAGACCAGATGCATCATCAGCTGCTTTGTTGATACGAAGACCTGAAGAAAGTTTGCTTAGAGAATTATCTAAGTTTCTGTTGTTTACCAATGCACTTGAATGCGAAGCCATTGCCGCAATATTTGTATTTATTCTAAATCCCATTTTAAATCCTTTTAGGGGAGAGCCTTTTGCTCTCGTATTTGGTTTATATGTTCAAAAGTTCTGATAAGCAAAATTTGTGCCAATTTATATAACACAAATTGCTTTCTTTAAAAAATATAAATAAGGGATTAAAAAAGTGGATTTAGGATGAAGAATTTCACAAAAGGCTTTTAGCCCTTTGTGAAGAAAGAAAGAAAGTTACTATTGTAGTAGTCTCATAACATTTTCTAAAGAAACGTATCCGCAGCTTACGCTGCTTCAACGATTGTTATTACTGTAACAATCTCATTACGTTTTGCTGAACAGCATTTGCTTGACTCATTGCATAACTTCCTGACTGAGCAAGGATGTTAAATTTAGAGAAGTTTGCACTCTCTGCCGCAAAGTCAACATCACGAATGTTAGACTCAGCCGCTTTAACGTTTACCTGCGTTACAGAGATGTTGTTAATAGTTGAAACAACTTGGTTTTGAGCAGAACCTAGATCCGAACGGATAGAATCAAGATTTGTAATTGCCGCACCTACGGTATCTATAGCTTTCATAGCACCTTCAAGCGTTGTTACATCAATATCTGAGAGACTTGTAAACTCTTCATCTTCAATAGATACGCTATTTGTATCTCCACCGTTTGCCGCAAGTTTTGAACCAAGAGCAAGTGTAGCATTAGTTCCGGTTGTTCCTTTTAGCATATTGAAGTCTTTAGTGACATACACATCATCTGTCAATGTTATATCTGTTCCTAAAACCGTACCTGCTTTGAGTCCAGAACCTGCACCGCCACCGACTTGAGCATCAGTCAAATCTTGATTGATAATAGTACCGGCTTTAAGTGTGGTATCTGAAACAAGTAATGACCCTGCTTTTACAACCATATCTTGGTTAAGCACTACTGCCGCTCTTAATTGAACCTCACCGCCAAGAGTAGAATTCTCTTTAATAGTAGAGCCACTGCCAATAGTTGAGCCAATTTTTAGCTCTGTAACATCTGTAGTAGTTAAATCTGAAGATGTAGTAATCTTATCGCCTATAACACTTCCTACTGCAAAAGTTGATCCTGAAAGTAAAGATGTTCCTGCTTTTAGTACCATTTCTGTTGAAACGGTTACTGAGCCGGTTGTTGTGATATCCTCGCCAAGAACAGTGCCTGCAACCAATTTACTTCCTGAAGCGACTGCCGCGTTTTGATTTTGAACATCAATCGTCATTACCATATCTTTTGAAAGAGTAAGTGATGAAGTAAGTGTTAAATCGACAACAAGCATTGTTCCGGCTTTATACTGAACATTTGAAACAGTAATATCTTGTTGCAACACCGTACCTGCATCAAATACACTGTTAGAACCAAGAACAGAACCTGCTTTAACAAGCATGTCAGCCGTAAGTGTTACAGTCTCTCTTGTTGTAATAGTTGTTCCAAGAACTGTTCCGTGTTCAAGCTTAGAGCCAGATCCGATTGTTGAACCGACAGCCATTAAATCATCTTGTGTTGATGAAAAAGTTTGCATAGCAACAGTAGAAGATATCGCAACACCAAGTTTCGTACCTGCCGCTAAAACACTATCAGAAACAATTACACTTGCTATAGCAAGAGTTGAGTCTTGAATAGTAGTTGTAGTGCCTGTTGTAATCATATCTTCACCGACAGCAGTTCCCATAGGTGAACCTGTGATTTGGAATGATGAAGATCCAGACTGAACAACTTCAAGATGTCCTATTGTGCTCATCTCTTCAGCCGTATTTCCCATAACACCTGACATATCACCTGTTACACTTATAGCACGACCGTCAGTTGAAGTTAGAGTTATTCCACCCTCTTCAGTTTTAGTAGCAACTACACCTGTTTGAGTTGTTTTTAGGTTTATTGCACTAAGAAGTGTCCCTTCGCTGTCGTTTGCCGAAACATTAATCGCACCGATATTTATACCGTTAATTGCAAAATCCGCACCTGTAGTACCAGCCGCTACAGCATTATCTGTTGTAGTAGTTACTATCGCTTTAGCACTAATACCTGTTTCACCGCTATATTTATTTATTGCATCAGCAAGTGCACCCATACCGTTTGCAGGATCATTATTAGCTTGAATGTTAATAGACTCTAGAGTAATCTCTTTACCTGTAGCAGCACTCTTCATTGTTAGTTGGTTTTCACCAAGTTGTGCCACACTTAGAGTTGCACGGCTTGTTTGACCGATTTGACTTGTCTCAGTAGAAGCAATAGAGACCTTTACGCTTTCGTTCGCGCTTGCACCCATTTGGAACTCTTTACTTGTAAAAGTACCGGAGAGAAGTTTTTGACCGTTAAATGAAGTTGTTTTTGCAATAGTGTTAAGCTCTTCCATAAGCTTGTCAATATCTTTTTGGATAGCTAAACGTGTAGTAGAATTCTGACCGTCAGACGCAGCTTGAACAGCTTTAGTTTTGATAGTATCAAGAATATTTGAGTACTCGTTTAGGGCACCGTCAGCAGTTTGTATAAGACCGATAGCATCGTTACCGTTGCTGATAGCTTGACCAAGAGAAGAAGCTTGAGCACGAAGTGCATTTGCAATCGCAAGACCAGATGCATCATCAGCTGCTTTGTTGATTCTAAGCCCTGAAGAGAGTTTGCTTAGAGAATTATCTAAGTTTCTGTTGTTTTGTAAAGCACTTGAATGCGAAGCCATTGCCGCAATATTTGTATTTATTCTAAATCCCATTTTAAATCCTTTTAGGGGAGAGCCTTTTGCTCTCGTTTAATTTTATCTAGGCTTCCTTGCCTTGATGTGAACTAAATCGTCACTGCAAAAAATAACTTTAATTATTTTGTGAAATTTTTTTAAAAATCTTCTATTTCTTCTATTTCTTCTATTTATACTTTTTTTGCTACACTTGCGAACTTAAAAACAACTAAACTATATATAATGTATAGCATATAGGAAAACTATTTGAACTTAATCATCGTCGAATCACCCGCAAAAGCTAAGACTATCAAAAACTTTTTAGGCAAAGAGTATGAAGTTATCGCATCTAAAGGTCATATCCGAGATCTTCCAAAAGCCCGTTTTGGAATCACAATAGATGAAAAAAATCATCTTATACCCACATACAGCGTTGCAAAAGAGAATATGCCGACAGTCAAGCAAATCAAAGATTTGGCAAAAAAGAGTGATATCATATATATCGCAACCGATGAGGATCGTGAGGGTGAGGCGATAGGATGGCATATAGCGCATGCGATAGATAAAAATCCCGAAGAACTTCCTAGAATCGTCTTTCATGAGATAACAAAAACCGCTATCAATAATGCGCTTCTTAATGCTCGCAAAATTGATATGAATATGGTAAATGCACAGCAAGCACGTCGCTTACTTGACCGTGTGGTAGGTTATAAACTCTCTCCTCTTCTTAGTTCAAAAATCCAAAAAGGTCTCTCGGCAGGGCGTGTTCAATCATCGACTCTCAAACTTGTCGTAGATCGTGAAAGAGAGATAAGAGCGTTTATACCGCAAGAATACTGGAGTATTGATACGCTATTTAAAAAAGATATAGAAGCAACACTTATCTCTCACAAGGGAGAAAAACTCTCTAAACTCTCCATTGAGAACAAAACTACGGCAGATGCGATAACCGCAAGCGTAAAAAATGACACATTTGTCATCTCAAATATAGAGACGAAAGAGAGAAGAAGTGCAACGCCTCCGCCGTTTATGACTTCAACTCTTCAGCAAGTCGCTTCAAGCAAACTCGGATTTACTCCTAAAAAAACTATGATGGTAGCTCAGGTTCTTTATGAAGGTGTAAAAACTCCAAACGGAACAAGCGGTGTAATTACCTACATGAGAACGGACTCACTTAACCTTGCAAATGAGGCAGTTGATGCCGTTCGAGGTGTTATTGAGAGTAGATTTGGAAAAAAATATCTTCCCTTAGAGCCTAAAATTTATACCAAAAAAGCAAAAGGCGCACAAGAAGCACACGAGGCTATTCGTCCAACGATGCTTGATTTTACTCCTGAAATCGCATCATCGTTTTTAAAGGCTGATGAGATCAAACTTTACCGTCTTATCTATGAGAGATTTATGTCATGTCAGATGAATGATGCTATCTTTGAACAGCAAAGTATTCTCTTTAACGGAAAAGAGAACGAATACAGAGCAAGCGGGCGAAAGCTTATATTTGACGGTTTTTATGCACTTACGGGAGCTGAAGACAAAGATAAATTGCTGCCTACGTTAAAAGAGGGTGAGAATGCGGTTGTTCAAAGTATCAAGCCTGAGCAGCACTTCACGGAACCGCCGGCTCGCTACTCAGAAGCGGCACTTATTAAAAAACTGGAGAGCGAGGGAATCGGGCGACCATCAACTTATGCTCCGACAATAGCGACTCTTAGCAGCAGAACTTATGTGACGATTGAAAAAAAACAGATAGTTCCGACAGACATGGCATTTACCGTAACCGAGATGTTAGAGAAAAACTTTTCTGAGATAGTCGATGTCAGTTTTACGGCAAACATGGAAGAGAAACTTGATGAAGTCGCAGAGGGGCAAAATGATTGGCAGAAGCTTTTAAGCGATTTTTATTTCCCGTTTGATGAAAAAGTCAAAGAGGGCAAAGAAAATATAGTATCTCTTAAAGTAACTAAACCTCTAGGACGCCCTTGTCCTAAATGCGGAGAAGAGCTGTTGCTTCGCTCCGGAAGATTTGGAGAGTTTATAGCATGTAGCGCTTATCCGAAATGTAAATATACGGAGCAGGTTGAGGGTGAAAAGAGTGAGAACTCATCCGGCGAAGCAAGCGGTGAAGTATGCGAAAAATGCGGAAAAGAGATGGTATTGAAGAGCGGCAGAAACGGTCAGTTTTTGGCATGCAGCGGTTACCCTGATTGTAAAAACACAAAAAGCATAAGCGTTGAAGCAAAAATAAGTCTTACTCCATGTCCGGAGTGCGGAGGCGAGATAAGCCTCAAAAACTCAAGACGCGGTCCGTTTTGGGGGTGTGCCGGCTATCCGAAATGTAAGTTTATCTCCAAGTTTGAACCGACAACTATGAGATGTAAAGAGAGCGGATGCGATGGTGTTTTGGTGCAAAGAACATACAGAGGCAAAGAGGTCTTTGAGTGTCTCAAATGCAAAACAAGAACGCTTGTAGAAGATATGAAGTAAAACAGCTATGAAGATAGGTATCATTTCAGATACGCACAGAAAGGTTAAAAAAGCCGCACGTGCGATAAACTCTCTCATAAAAGAGGGGGCGGAGTTTCTCATCCATGCAGGCGATATCGTTGAGCTTGATATTTTAAATCTGCTTAAAGAGAGCGGTGTTAAATATATAGCGGTTTACGGAAACAACGATGCCCATTTGGCGGAGTATCACAGTGAGTTTAAACTGGTGCAAGAGCCATACTATTTTAGACTTGCAAACGCAAATTTTAAACTTATGCATCTGCCTTTTTATCTCATACCCGATGCGGATGTGATTATATATGGACATACGCATAAGTCAAGCGTAGAGTTTATGAATAAAACTCTCTTTATAAACTCGGGCGAAGTGTGCGCAAGAAACAAACCTACTTCCGAGTGGGCAATGCTAGATATAAGTGAAGATGAATTTATAGTGATACTCTACACAAGGCAAAACAAAAGCGACACTATCGAAGAACAAGAGTTCAGATTTAAAAGAGATGAGAATGAGTAAAGAGATATTTTTATGCTCCATTTGTAATATAAACAGCGGTACATGTAATGAAGATTGCAAGTTTTGTTCACAAAGCGTACGATACAAAGCCGATATAGAACGATATAAACAAAAAGAGATATCACTTATCATAGAAGAGGCTAAAGCGGCTCAAAATGGCGGTGCGCTTGGCTTTTGTCTTGTAACTTCAGATAAAGGGCTTAACGACAAAACCCTCTCTTTTGTCTGTTCAATTGCCGAGATTTTAACAAAAGAAGTACCAAAACTCAGACTAATCGCTTGTAACGGAACGGCAACTTTAGAACAGTTGCTTATCCTAAAAGCTTCCGGCATCAAAGCTTACAACCATAACCTTGAGACTTCAAGAGCGTTCTATGACCAGATTTGCACAACCCACTCTTGGGATGAGAGATACGAGACATGCCAAAATGTAAATAAAGCCGGTTTAGTTCTTATAAGCGGTGGCATTTTCGGGCTTGGAGAGACTGGGGAGGATAGAATCTCTATGCTTGAATCTCTAAATTCACTAAACCCTGCGTCAGTTCCTATAAACTTTTATCATCATAATGAAGCACTGCAGCTAAAACCAAATTCTCTCATGGTTGATGAGGCGTTAGAACTTATACAACTTACCAGAGATATGATTCCAAATGCACAAAGAATCATGGTTGCAGGCGGACGAGAGTTGATGTTTGGCGAAAGACAAAAAGAGATTTTCTCGCATGGTGCGAATTCGATTGTTATAGGAAATTACCTAACAACAAGCGGACGTGAAATAGGCAAAGATTTGGAGATGTTACAATCTCTAAATCTCGCTATTGCAAAAGCTGTATAGGTTGAGCGTATGAGCAGTTCCGCACTTTTTATAGGAATAGCTTTTTTAATCGTAATATCTCCGGTTTTTTCAAAAATCACAAAACTTCCAATAGTAGTTGTAGAGATTTTGCTCGGTTCGATAGCCGTATGGATAGGTTTTTTAGATCCGAACAACGAGGTATTTAAGTATCTCTCAAAGATAGGTTTCTTCTACCTGATGTTTTTAGCAGGGCTTGAGATAAACCTAAAAAACTTTGTCGCTCAAAGAGGAAAACTTTTAAAGAGTGCCATCGTCTACTTTATAGCTCTCTATTCGCTATCAATCGGTATTTACATGTTTTTTGATCTCAATCCCGTTTATATAGTCATCATCCCTATCGTCTCTCTTGGAATGATTATGGCGCTTATCAATGAGTACGGCAAAAAATTTAAATGGCTTGAGATAGTTCTTATCGTCGGGGTAATAGGGGAGATTATCAGTATCTCGGCTATCGTCATTTATGAGTCCTACATCCATAACGGTGTCGGTTTTGAGCTATTTAAAAATATCTCTATCTTTTTTATCGTGCTCTTTCTTATCTACCAATCTTTCAAGCTTTTAAATATTCTCTTCTGGTGGTTTCCTGAGTTAAAAACACTTATCATGCCAGAAGATGACTCCAAAGTAGAGAGTGTCAGAATAAGTGCCGCACTCTTTATCTTGCTTATCGCTATTATGAACATACTTCATATAGACATGGTTTTGGGTGCGTTCTTCGCAGGTATCTATATAGCCAACTTTTTTGAGCATAAAAAAGATCTCCCGCATACGCTGCACAAAGTCGGGTTTGGTTTTTTAGTACCTATCTTTTTTATCTATGTCGGAACAACGATGGATCTCAACCTAATATTTAGCGCCGAGATACTCTACCATGCACTTCTTATCTTAAGTGCACTCATTTTTGTAAGAGTTGTCAGCTCATACCTTGCATACAGCTCGCATCTTGACCCGGTTGAGACGTTTCTTTTGGCACTGGGAGATTCGATGCCGCTGACATTTATCATAGCCATTGCAACCATCGCTTATGAAGCAACGCTGATAGCAAAAAACGAGTACCTCTCGCTCATAGTAGCAGGTATGCTCTCGGGAGTCATCATCATGAGTCTGTTAAAATTTTTAATAGCTTATATCTACAAAACAAAAGTCGAGTAATCCAAGATGAAAACATTTAAACTATTTCTATTTTTATCGGTTTTTACATCACTCATGTATGCTCAAACTCCATTTGTTCTAACCGGTGTGAAGAGTTACTACCCTGTTGTAGAGATAAACAGCGATAAAATAGACTCTAAATATAAACAGATTATCCTAGATATGATGATAAAAAAATCAACAGATCTTAAAATTGAGACAAAAAATTTCTCTTCAAGGTCTCTTGCATACATCATCGGCTTTGTAAGTATCGGTGATATGATTGCTCTTAAGATAGAGCTTATGCTTGGAGAGAATGCTATAAGGGCAGACACAAAAGAGGAAATTTTTGTTATCTCTTACATGAGTAGTCGCACATTTGTTCCCGAAGAGTTGGGAAGCGAGCTGCTCGATAGTGCCGAAGAGATGCTTGATGCTTTTGTATTACAATATAAGGAGGATAATTTATGAAAAAACTAATTTTGTTGCTTGCCATGATTACAACTATATTGGCAGAGGGCTACAAAGATTTTGCCAAAGAGATGGCGTATGAAACAAACTATAAAACTGCACTGGAGAGAGCAAAAAAAGAGAATAAAAATCTTATGGTTTTGATGGTGACAAATTACTGTCCGTGGTGCACAAAGTTTGAGAAAAAAACACTCAGCGATAAAAGTGTGGATAGTGTTATAAAGGCTAAATATATTCCTCTCATCATCAACAAAGAGGAGAAGAATTTTCCAAAATATTTAGAGACTCCCATAGTTCCGGCTCTCTTTTTCGTGAAACCAAACGAAGAGAAAGCCTTTTATGAGAATGTCGGCTTTTCAAATAAGATAGATTTTTTAAATCTTTTAGAACAACTAGACTAACTCTCCGACATGTTAGTGCATAACATCAGTAATCAGCAATGATGTTTTTGTATGTGGCAGGCGATAGCATACCCATGATTTAGCCCAAGAGCTATGCTTCCGCCTGACTCTTGCGTTATATCTCCGGCAACAAAAAGTCCCTCAATATTTGTTTGGTAGTTCTCGTCATGTACGGGTTTGCCGTCTTGCTCTTTTATGCCTGAGTTTGCCAAAAATGCGCTCGGAGTCGTTCCTCCGATGGCATAAATGACTCTGTCGTAAGTTTGCGGCTCACGTTCACTAAAAATCACTCTGACTCTGCCGTTGTCATCTTCTAAAGCTTGTATTTCCGCTCCGAGCATAGCTTCAAGCTCTTTATGTGCGATGGCATTTGCTATATCGTTTTGATTTGTCGGATTTGCTCGTCTGAAGCTCTCTCTTCTGTAGCAAATTGTGACACTGTTTTTAGAGCTTAAGTCAACCGCATATTCGATTGCACTATCGCCGCCGCCCACCACTAAAACTTTCTCATCTCCGATACAACCATCAAGCGTAAATCCTACTCTTTTTTTGATTTCAAGAGGTATCTTATAGTCAGGTTTGTTTGGTTTTCCCATTCTGCCGATAGTTACGACTACATACTTCGCTTTTACGCTTCCTCCTGCAATAGATACCTCAAAATGGTCATTCAGTTTTTTTATACTTTGAACTTCCGTATGCGTTTGAAGCTCAACCGAGTGATGTGCTATGATCTCATCAAAGAAGTCTAACGTAGTCTCTTTTGTTCCGTCTACAAAGTAGATTCTGCCGTCAAGCTCAACTTTTTGCCCTTTCCAATCTTTGTCTACTCTTTTGTTATCTTTGTAATATTTTCTGATTGTGGAGTTGTGATTTTGGTCTTTTTCCAGCAAAACGATATCTCTGATCCCCTGTAAGTAACTCTCTACCGCCGTTGCAATTCCAGCCGGACCTGCTCCTATGATTGCAAGATTGTATATATGACTCATAATAAAATCCTTCGTTGTAATTGCGGTTATTCTAACACAATTAAAAAACAATCTAAATATATTTTGTACTATAATTTGCAAATTAAATCTCTTTTTTTGGAAACCCGCATTATGAACCTTTTTAATCATGCCTAAAATCGATAATAAAACATTCTACTCCACTGCCATAGAGAAATATGGCATAACGGCTAAAGGCGTAAACTGGCACTCAAAAGAGTCGCAAAAACTAAGATTTGACATTATTTTAGGTATGTTGCCGCAAGATATGAGCATCTACAGCATTGCCGATGCCGGATGCGGATTTGGAGATCTCTATCTCTATATGGTAAAGAAAAAAAGAGCACCAAAAGAGTACATAGGCATAGATTCGCTCGAAGAGATGTATGCGATTGCGTTAAATAATACAGGATGCGAAATAATCGTAGCCGATATTTGTGTCGACACTCTTCCATCTGCGGACTTCTACATCTGCAGCGGTGCTATGAATGTACTAGAGAGTTTTGAAACACATCTTTTTGTACGAAACTGCTTCTTGTCGTGCAGAGTCGGTTTCATCTTCAATGTTCTTCACGGCAAAAAAGAGAGCCAAACTTACAACTACATGACAACCGCAGAGATAGAGCAGCTTGCAAAAGATCTAGGTGTTAAAAAAGTTCTTATAAGAGACGATTACATGGCTGATGATATAACGGTTATGTTTTTAAAAGAGTTCATCTAATGTGTGCCGTCTTTGGGATCTTGGGAGAGTATGAGGAAAATCTAGCCAAAAAAGCTCTCTCTACTCTCACACACAGAGGACCGGACTTTTGCGGAATTGAGCAGAGAAAAAATCTCTTTTTTGCCCACCAAAGACTTAGCATCATGGACACATCGTCTGCTTCAAACCAACCGATAAAGCATGAGAAAATATTACTTTCTTTCAACGGAGAGATCTACAACTTCAAAGAGTTAAAAGAAGAACTATCATCAGAATTTAGTTTTAAAACACAAAGCGATAGCGAGGTTATTATCGCCGCTTATCTAAGATGGGGCGTAGAGTTTGTAAAGCATCTTCGCGGTATGTTCGCCATCGCGCTTTTAGACGATGAAACGCTCTATCTTTTTCGTGACAGACTGGGTAAAAAACCGCTCTTTTATCTGCATGAGAGGGCTTTTATATTTGCTTCGGAGATAAAGGCTCTTTTGCCGTTTTTGCATAAAACAGAGATGGATGAGGATGCGCTTCTAGGTTATCTCTCCTTTTTAGCGCCTACTCCGCCTTTTACCTTTTTTAAAAATATTAAAAAGCTCTCTGGGGGAGAGTACCTTTCGTTTAAAAACGGACAAATCGAGATAAAAAGATATTTTGATCTGCTTGATGTTACGCCAAATCTTATTACCGATAGAGACGAAGCGGTTTTTTTAGTGCAAAAGATGCTGCAAGAGTCCATAAACATAAGACTAAATTCCGATGTACCTATGGCATCTCTACTCTCAGGCGGAATAGACAGTGCCGCCATAAACGCTTATGCCATAAAAAATGGAGTCAATCTGCAAACCTACACATTGGGGTACAAAAATTTTACAAAATATGACGAGAGACAAAACGCAAGAGAGAGTGCAGAGCTTCTGGGCGTAAAAAATAAAGAGATCGAGATCTCGCAAAGCGACTATTTGGATGCACTCGATAAAACCCTTGACACGCTTGATGAGCCGCTAAACGATCCTGCCGCAGTTCCGCTCTATCTGCTCTTTGAAGCAATAAAAAAAGATGGGTACAAAGTAGTCTTAAGCGGAGAGGGAAGCGATGAGCTATTTTTGGGGTATAGACAATATTTTGAGTTTTTGGATATAGAGAGTCTTAGCAAGCTAAAAAACAAAAATTGGCTCAGCGGTTATTTTCACTCAAATTTCTCTATGAACAGAGAGTGGGAACGATACAAAAGAGTTTTTGACAACACTCTGCTTTTTCGCACTACGGGTGAGAATTTTACGGACTTGCAAAAAAATGTTTCAATGCGAAGAAATGTCAGAGACAACGAGTCGCTAAAATATCTCAAAAGTTATAGAGAGAGATTTGTAAACTCCGCACATACGGATGAGAGCATCTGGTACAGCTATATAGATCTGCATATTTTTCAAGCAGAGCATTTTTTAACCAAACTAGATCGCGTAAGTATGGCTCACTCCATCGAGTCACGAACCCCGTTTTTGGATCATAAACTAGCTTCTTTGGTCTTTAGCATAGATCCGAAACTCCGCTATGAAGATGGCGTTACAAAGTCGCTTTTAAAATCCGCTCTAAAACCGCTTGTAGATGAAAAAATACTTTTACGCAGAAAAAAAGGGTTTTCAAACCCGTTTATGGAGTATCTCATAGAGAGCAAGAAAATAGCACTTATAAAAGAGGTAAATGACAAAACAGGGATATTTAAAAAAGATGTTTTGGATGAACATATACAAAAAGCCGCAAGCGGCGGCTTTAAGCAGCATGTGTGGGGTCTTTATGTTTTGAGTGTTTGGCTTAAAAAGTATCTGCTGTGATTACTCTTCCACTTTAAGTGAACTTAGAGGAAGAAACTGTGAGATTTCAGGGTCATAGTACTCTATCTCGCCGCTCTCTATGTCGTAAACCCAGCCGTGAATTGCTATTTTACCCTCATCAATTCTCTTTTTAACCGATGGGTAGGTTAAAAGATTTTCAAGTTGAGAAACTACAGATAATTTCTCCGTCAAACGATAGAGAGTTTCTTTATCTGCATGTAAACCCAAGGCTAAAATGGCTTGTGATTTTGCACTCTCCCCAAGTGTTAACCATGTTTTTGTATGAACAAGCTCAGGATTAGTTGCACAACTCTTTTCGTGAATTGCTTCTATCGCTCCACATTTTGTGTGTCCGCAAACAATTATATTGCTCACCTCTAAAACACTTACTGCATACTCAATTGCCGAGGCGGTTGAGTGAAAATCTTCATCAGGTTTATACGGTGCGACAAAATTGCCGACATTTCTAACAACAAAGAGATCTCCGGGTGCGCTTTTTGTAATGAGATTTGGCAAAACTCTTGAATCTGAACAGCCGATATAGAGGGCTTTGGGGGTTTGACCCTTCTGGGACAACTGCAAAAACTCTTTTTCATAAGCCTTAAAAAAACTCTTTTGAAATAGTTCATTTCCTAAAATCATATCGTTGTATGTCATAATAGAAATCCTCAGAAATTTTTGAAATTATAGCTAAATAATTTTTCTAGCACTTAGAAAAAGATAATCTTTGCCTGTAATAACTACCCTATATTTTTTTTGCTGCAGATACTTCTTACAAAAATGAATATCTTTTAAAACCAAGCTAAGCTCGCTAAAGCTGTAGTTTGGAGCTTTTGCTCCATAAATCATCTCGCCGTCCATCCAGCGGCAGTTTGGAAAACCAAGAATCATAGCTCCGTCGTTCTCTAAATGGTTCTGGTAAATAGACATAAATGCGGCATTAAAGTTTATGTTTGAGCTTTGAAGCGTACCTATGGAGATGATGAGATCAAACTTTCCCAAGTTCAACTCTTCAAGCTTATTTATATCATGACAGAGAAACTGCACGTTTTTATCATGTAAAAAATCACTCTTAGCATACTCTATAGCTGAAGCACAGTAGTCGATTCCTACAAACTCTATACTCGCAAACTCTTCACATGTAAGCATATCTTTGATAATTTTAAACTCATCCCCACGGTTTACGCCAAGGTTTAAAATTCTCTTTTTGCTCTTAACATCTATAAAATCTAGTGCATGAGTGTAATGGTATAAAAAACTGAACTGCTTTGTCTTGTCTAGGGTAAAGAATTCGCTCTCTACACCATACTTTTCGCTGCTTTTGTCTGTTTTATGGAAAGAGTTTTCAAGATAAAGTTTTTGAAATCTAAGCAGAGTTGTCGTCTCATCTTTTTTTAGAGGAGTCAGCATCTTCATAAAAAAGAGTTGTGCCAAATCCACAAAAGCTTTGTATCCAAAACTCTCTATATCTGAGTCAAAAAACTCAAATTCAACTATCTCTCCACTCTCTACATGCAGAGATTTAAAGCACTCAAGTATCTCACATGAGCCTCTTTTTTTAAGGTCTATTTTCATTATTCTACAGTGTTGTAAGAGCGGTCACCTGCATCTCCAAGTCCGGGAATTATAAACTTGTCGCCATTTAGCCGCTCGTCAATCTGCGCAATGAAAATATCCACTTCCGGATATGCCGTGCTAACTTTTTCTAAACCCTCGGGTGAGCCGATAATATTTAGCGTAATTATCTTCAGCGGTTCTCTGCTTTTGATAAGTTCTATCGCATCCATCATAGAGCCGCCAGTTGCTACCATAGGATCTACCAAGATGACGATTTTTCCCTTGCAATCAGGCAGCCTGTCATAGTAAAGAACGCTTTTGTGTGTAACCTCATCTCTCTTCATCGCCAAAAATCCTGCTGTTGCGCCGACAAGGAGATTTATGGCACTATCAAGCATCGGCATACCTGCTCGCAAAACCGTTGCAACTATGATATTTTCTTCATCTATGGTGTCGTATTTCCCTTCACCTTGCCATGTCACTATGCTTTTTTGCACCAAAGTTTGCTCTTTTAACGCTTCATACATCAACTGTTTTGTAAGCTCTGCAACTATATGGCGAAAGCGAAGCGCATCACTCTTTTGATCTCTTAAATGGGTAATCAATGTTTTTGTAACGGGATTTGATAATTCGTAAACCACTGTTTTGCCTTTGTCAGATTTTGCTAAATTATATCCAATCTTTTTAATAGGTTTTCACTCTCTCTTGCAATTTCCAGCTCCTCATTTGTCTTTATGACAAACACTTTTACTCTGCTTGAGGCTTTTGAAATAAGGGTCAAATTCTGTTCATTTGCCTCTTCATCAAGTTCTATCCCAAATGTCTCTAAACCTTGCAAAATTTTTGCTCTTATGGTGTATGAATTTTCTCCGATACCTGCCGTAAAAACCAGTGCACCCACATTTGACAACAGAGCCGCATAAGAGCCTATATATTTTTTGACTCTTCTTGCCATCATCTCTATAGCCGCTTTTGAGAGTTCGTCATCATGCGTTTGTATTTCTCTTAAATCTATATCTCCGCAGACTCCTAAAAGTCCGGAGCGTTTGTTTAAAAGAGTATCGACTTCATCGACGCTAAAGCCGAGTTCCCTCTGAAGATAGATGATTATGGCAGGGTCGATATCGCCGCTTCTTGTTCCCATCATAAGCCCCTCTAAGGGAGTAAAACCCATAGATGTATCAACACTGACACCGTTTTTTATGGCACATGCGCTAGAACCGTTTCCAAGATGAAGCGTTATCATGTTCAGCTCTTTTGGACTTTTTTTCATCTTAGCTGCTGCTTCTTTCATGACAAAGGAGTGGGATGTTCCGTGAAAGCCGTATCTTCTGATTTTATGTTTTTCATACATCTCATAAGGCAGAGCATAAAGATAAGCCTCTTTTGGCATGGTTGAATGAAATGCGGTATCAAAAACTGCTATTTGAGGCACGTTCGGAGCTTTTTGTCTGCTTACCAAAATCCCTTCCAAATTTGCTCCGTTATGAAGAGGTGCGAGCGGGATAAGTCCTCTTATCTTCTCTATCGCATCATCATCTAGAAGAGTTGCATCTCTAAAATATTCTCCGCCATGCACGACTCTGTGAGCTATGGCATCAAGCGATGAAAAGTGTTCTACGATATGATGTTCCTTTAAAAGTGCATTTATCAGCTTTAAACCCTCATGATGCGTCTTTATGGAATCTGTCAGATTTATCTTTTTGCCGCCGTATTCAAACATGCTCTTTGAGCCGGCTTCGCCTATCTTCTCAACCAAAGCATGTGCCAAAATCTCGCCTTTTGGCATAGAAAAAAGTTGAAATTTTATGGAGGAGCTTCCTGAGTTTATAACCGCTATTTTCATTTTTGCCCTGCTTGAATCGCCGTGATTAAAATGGTATTTACTATATCTGCCACGCTGCATCCGCGGCTAAGATCATTTACCGGTTTTTTAAGCCCTTGCAAAACAGGTCCTATGGCTATCGCACCGCTAGATCTTTGTACTGCTTTGTAAGTATTGTTTCCCGTATTTAAATCCGGAAATATAAAAACGCTAGCCTCTCCTGCAACTTTTGAGTTTGGAAGTTTTATCATCGCAACCTCTTTGTCAATCGCCGCATCGTACTGGATAGGACCCTCTATCTCCAAGTCGGGTCGAAGAGATTTTACGATTTTTGTAGCCTCTTTTACCTTGTCTACATCTTCTCCGCTTCCGCTCTCTCCGGTTGAGTAGGAGAGCATCGCCACTTTTGGTTCAATCCCAAAAGCAAGTGCGGTTCTTGCACATGAGAGAGCTATTTGAGCAAGCTCATCGGCATTTGGATTTTGGTTAAGCGCACAATCACCGTAAACCAAAACTTTTGTCTTTAAACACATAAAAAAGAGGCTTGAAACAAGACTTACTTCCGGTATGGTTTTTATGATTTGAAGAGCAGGTCTTATGGTATCTGCGGTTGAGTGGATAGCTCCGCTTACCATCCCATCAGCATAACCCAAATGCACCATCATTGTTGCAAAATAGTTTCCATGTATCATTGCGTCTTTTGCATTTTGGTAGCTCAAACCCTTCTCTTTTCTCATCTCATAAAAAGCATCCGTGAACTTCTCCATAAGGTCTGATTTGTTTGGGTCAACAATTGTGGCTTTGCCGAGATCAAGCCCAAATCTTTGATAACTCTCTTTTATCTCCTCTTTATCTCCCAAAAGCACGATGTCCGCCACGTCACGGCGAAGGATTATCTCTACTGCTCTTAAGATTCTCTCATCCAAGCTCTCGGGTAAAACTATCTTTTTTCTATTTTGACGAGCTTTCTCAAAGAGTTTATACTCAAACATCATAGGGGTCATAACTTCGCTCTGCTGGGTTTGAATTCGCTCCTCAATGGCTTTTACATCTACGCTGGAGTTAAAGAGTCCGAGTGCCAAAGCGATTTTTCTCTCACTGCTCACTCTTAGTTTTGAGTAGATACGAGATAAGTTTTTCGCACTTTGGTAACTGTCGGTCGGTACTGATAAAATAGGGATATTGTAGTTTTTTAGCCCAGATATTATCTTTTGAATATTTGGATGGAGTTCCATTTTTGAGACAAGCAAAATAGCGCTTATTTTTGGAAACTCTTTTGAGTAGAATGCGCCTATGATTCCCAAAATGATATCAGACCTATCTGCAGGAACTATAATGAGATCATCCTCTTCCATGCAGTTCAAAAAGTTGTCAACTCCATGTGCGGCTATCTTGAAACCTCTTACGACTCTGGTGTTGCAGTTTTCGAAACAGAGCTTCATCTTGGCGTCGAGAACCTCCACAACATCCTCTATGGTCGGGATATCAAGCTCTTTTATCTCTTTTAAAATATAGATATTAGAGTCATCGTCTTTTAGTTTTTCTTTGAGTTCAAGATAATTTTTCTCATCAAACCTATTTACAAATGTGGCGAAATGAGAGCACTCATGAGAGAGTAGATTTTCTCTCTCTATCAATATGTTTTCGTAGATATCTTGCACCGATTTATCTTTTGCATTTATGATGTTTATGATTGACGAACCGAAGTTTTGGGCAAGAAGCATATTTAAATCATAGTCTATCGTAGATGTCAAAAACGCTCTTCTAATCCCCTCGCAAAGGACAAAATCATAGCTCTCTTCAAGTTTTTTAAACTTCTCAATAAGCTCATTTATAAGCTCATCCGTACGTTTTGATGCAATCATACTCTCTACATAATCTATATCAAAACCGTAAGCATCTTCATAATCCACATCAAGCTCATATTTTTCTAAAATAAAGTCGATATCTTTGTCACGGATATTTTTAGAGAGAATTATAGGGCGAAAAAAAGCAACCCTGTGCAAGTTTCTCTTTAGCACTTCCATCATGCCCATAGAGACAAAAAGAGCACCCACATTTTTTTCACCTGCAGATATATAGAGCGATTTTATCTTCATGCATTTACCTAAAAATTAATATGTTAAATAGTAGGATTTTTTTTGTTAAAAGCGGCTGTAAAAGCGATTTTATCTCATAGACCTATAAGCTCTAAACCTTTAACAACACTTTCATCTAAAAATTTCGATTGTGTTACCTTTTAAAATGAATCAGCCATTTTATAAAAGATTTAAGTATGTTTGACTTCTTTATACAAAAGAGTTAAAAGATATTAAGCAAAGTCGTTCTTTGTGGTAGTATGTGGGTCGTACTAAAACATAAGCCTTGCACTCTTTTGGGTGTGAGGCTTTTTTTTGTTAGGTAGTTAGGTTGAAGGGTGGGATTTTGTTCTGTAAAAGGATATGAAATGTATGACCCACATACTACCCCTCCATTTGAAACGGACACCCTGAAAACAATTTATAAATAAATGCCATATCAACTAAACTTTACTCAAAATAGTAACTTTATTACTCTATTTGATATATAAATTAACAAAATGTATGATTTTAAGGATATACTTAAGTCAATCGATATATATATTGGTTACAATTTCACTCACAAATTTTATAAATAATATAAAAAAATGATAACAGGGGGTACAGATGCCTAGATTTTATGGCGATAGAATTGATATTATAATCGAGGATGGACAAACTTTTGAGGATGCAATGAAAATTACAAACAGTTCTATTTGTTCTTCGGAAGCAGATTTTGGATACGAATCATTATCTGCTTCTGACAAAAATTCTATAGATGAAATCTTAAATATTATTGAGCAGAGTGAAGGTGAGGATGCTTAAGAATGATTTACTTCCAAAAGAAAAACAAAAAAATTATCTAGCGTCTTTTTATCACACTAAAAATATATTGAATTCTCTTTTAAAAAAAGAGGGGATTACAATAGAAATAAATCCAGCCACGGTTGCAGTTATAATCAGAGAATATAAAAAACACCTGCAATGCTTAAAGACTACCATGAATGCTCTAGGAGATAAAGATAGAGTTGATTCACACAAGGTAGCAGCTCTATTTTTGATGCTGATAGTAAAACATAAAGATGTCATATCTTGCACAAGCAGAACCTCTTTAAATACTACTTTCAATACAATCCCTTATATTTATTTTGCATTTGTTTATGGTGTTGTAATTATGGAATCTATGTATAATGCAAAGCGTGATAGCAAAGTAATTTTTAACACAAATATGACATACGCAAAAGAATTCGTAAAACTTATTTATGCAAATAGAAATATTGTTACTATTCCTGTCATGATGCCAAAGTGTGAAAAAGAGTTCAGCGGAATATTTTTACTATCACATTTATTTTATTTTATTGAAGAAGTAGCAGATAAAAAATCTGATATAGTATAAATTTCCACATGCCGAGATATGTCAGAGTTTCTTTTTTGCTTAAAAGAACTCTGAATAGCCATGCATCCTTTTTTGGGTGTGGGGCTTTTTTTTGGTTAGGTAGTTAGGTTACGGGGAGGTATCTTATCAACATAATACCACAGTGAATGAATCTCCACTTTTATACAAAAATAGGCATCACTCACACTTTGTAAAACTTTTCTTATTTTAGAATTGGCGGCTTTGTAAATTTACCTTACTAGCTTTTATATATTTTTTCTACTGTTTGCCAAAACTGCTCAAAATCTTCGCCTAGCGTATCCCATAGGACTTTATCATCCAAACCGAAATAGTGATGAGTTAAAACGTCTCTCATTTTGGCGATTTCGCTCCATGGGATGTTTGGATAGTTTTTGACAATCTCTTTTGGAAGCTGTTTTACCGCTTCGCCTATGTTTTCAAAGGCTTTTGCCACGGCATATACTTTTTCTAAATTTTCCGTGAACTCTTCGTATGTTACGCCGTCTGTAAACTTTTTAATATTTTCACACTCTTGCAAAATATCTTTTGCATATAACTTCCAATCTCTGTTCGTGCTAAACATATATGATATCTTTTGATATGTAGCTTTTTAACGACTCTTTGATTGCAGTCTCTCTTACGAGGTCAACTTTCGCATGGAAACTTTCTTCAAGATATTTGTTTAATTTCAAATACGCAAACATTGAAAACTTTTTATCTTTATCTATCTCATAAATAATGTCAACATCGCTGTTTTTGGTTGATTCATCTCTAGCGTATGAACCAAACAGACCTATTTTGCTTATTCCAAATTGCTCATGAAGGAATTGTTTTTTGTTTTTCAAATAATCTAAAATTTGTTCTTTATTCATACAAGCCCCCATAATTTTTTTTCATTATAGCAAAATGTTATTGAAAATTTTAGACTAAACATTTAATCCTTTTAGTTACAATTTGGCATGGCAAAGAAAAATAAGAAAAACTCAAAAATAAACCAAAAAATAAAATACTATTTTGATGATGATCCGTTTGATGTGGGGATTGCAAGAGTAAGTACGCAGACACTTAGCGAGCTTTTTACGACTCTTGGCATCTACGATATTGACCAAAGCAGGGATATGCTTATAAAAATGGCACGAATGTTGTGGAGTGAGGCGGATAGCGGTTTTCGCGCGGATATATTAAACTTTTTCGCACATGAGAACAAAATCTACAAATCAACAACCCCAAAAGAGCCGAGTTTGGAGAGGGATGACAAAATAGATGCGCTTATCGGCGAGCTGCATGTAACGCATGAAGAGGCTGTTTTGCTTCATGAGGCGTTTGCGGATGTGAGAAGCAAAAAGATTACCATAGAGAAGATGGAATCAAAACTGCGACACATAAGATACAATCTAAAAAAAGAGAGAGTCCAGAAAAAAGCTGACGGTGTTTTTGATATTGACGACTCTTTAGAGTTCAATGCCTCTCTTTTCTATACGCTTTATGGGCAGAGTTTTCATAAAATACTGACACTTAACACAAAAAAATATGAGTACGATTATTTGCAAGAGAGTGATGAAGAGTCGATTATAGAAGATATTGGCAAAGAAAAAGAGCGTGCAGTAGAGAAAAAACAGCAGGAGATAAACAGCTTCATAAAAAACCTGCCTGATCCGCATCCCTATCTAACCCAAAAAGAGATAGCAAATGCGCTCCGTGCTTCACCGCCTAAAACAAAGGTTTCATATCCGCTTTTAAAAGAGGGGATCTTATCTAGCATTATCACCGGAGAACTAGGAGAAGTGGAGATAGACCTTCACAATGAGGAGCTTTTGGTTCAGATGCAGCAGCACTGCAAGCTTCCGTATACGGATATAGAACAGCCTTATAATTTAGAGTTACATGTGGAGTTAAACTCACTTTTGGAGGATATCTGGAAGGGCAACAAACTTGATTTTAGCGAAGTTATAAATGAGTCCAAAAAAGAGCATGAAGAGCAGTTTTTAAGCGACTTGGCATCTTTGGTCGAGGAGTGCGGCTCGTATGCGGTTTTGCTTCATCTTGGCAGTGCCGATTTGTATGCAAAAGTTTATGATGTCATGCTTGAGATGTTAACTCCTTCACTAACTCTCTCAGCAAAAATTGCACGAAAGAGCGTCAAAAGATTTGTTCACTCCATACATGATGAGATAGCAAAAAAGCAGAGATACGAACTTCTGGCTAGAACGATAAGAGATTTTAAAAATCTTTTTCCGTTGGCACGTGACATGCGAAGAAAACTTACTCTTCACATAGGACCGACAAACAGCGGAAAAACTTATCAGGCTATGCAGAAACTAAAAAGTGCAGGTACGGGATACTATCTCGCACCGCTTCGACTTTTGGCGTTAGAGGGGTATGAGGATTTAAAAGATAGCGGCATTGAAGCTTCCTTGATAACGGGCGAGGAGCAGATTGTAAGCGAAGATGCGACACATATCAGTTCAACTATCGAGATGGTAAATTTTGACGTGGATGTTGATGTCTGCGTTATCGATGAGGTTCAGATGTTAGACGACCGTGACCGTGGCTGGGCATGGGCAAATGCCATCATCGGCGCACCTGCAAAAGAGATTATCATGACGGGTTCACCGAACGCAAAAGAGGCGATAATAGCACTTGCCGAGTATTTGGGCGAAGAGCTGGAGATAATCGAGTTTGAGAGAAAAAATCCGCTCACACTGTTAGAATCTCCGGTACATGAAAAAGAGGTAGAAGAGAGCACGGCAATAATCGCTTTTAGCCGAAAAGATGTATTAAAACTAAAGCAGAGCTTTTCAAAATATTTCAGCGTAAGCGTCGTTTACGGAAATCTCTCCCCCGAAGTCAGGCGAGAAGAGGCAAGAAGATTTAGGGCAGGCGAAACACAGATTTTAGTTGCGACAGATGCTATCGCCATGGGGATGAATCTGCCCATCAAGACGATACTTTTCTCCAAAGCCGAGAAGTTTGACGGAGTCAATGACAGAACTCTGCTTCCGAGTGAGATTCATCAGATTTCAGGTCGTGCAGGAAGATTTGGACTACATGAAAAAGGATATGTCGGAGCTTTGAGCGGCGATGTTTTAAGCATAATCAAAAAGAATTTTCATAAAGAAGCAAAAACGATAACCATCCCTTTTAAAGTTATGGCAAATCTAGACCATATAAAACTAGTCGGAAGCATTTTAGAAGAGAAATCGCTGCATGAGATACTGAAGTTTTTTGTAAAAAATATGGAGTTTGACGGTCCGTTTGTGGCAACAAACTTGGATGACATGCTAGAAGCTTCCGTTTTAGTAGATAGCTATGATTTGGATTTAACTACAAAGTACCATCTGGCATGTGCGCCGCTTACTTTAAAATCTCCATATATCACGGCAGCGTATGAGAGTTACCTCGGTGCGTTAGAGAAAAAAATGCCTGTAACATACACGACTCCGCCGCTTTTGGGAAGTTATGCACAAACAACAGACGAGCTTCTGCGTGCTGAGGATATGGTAAAGGAGATTTCACTCTATCTCTGGCTAAGCTACAGATTTAGCGACTACTTTGTAGATGATCAAAGGGCAAGAGCTTCAAGAGGGATTTTGAACAAATTTATAGAAAATTCGCTTCAGCAGAGCCAGCTTGCCACAAAATGTAGAATGTGTGCCGCACCGCTTCCGCCAAACTCACCGTATGGAATTTGCCAGTCCTGTTTTAAGAAAAACTATACAGGACATGGGGTAAACAGAGGATACAGAGGTAAATAAAACATCTAGCTTTTAAGTTGCAGCAACTTATCTAAAGGTTTTGTCTGCTTCTCTTGCATATTTAGCATGAGTTGCACCATTGCGTTTTCGTTTATGGGTGCAGTTTTTTTATCGTCGTTGTCAAGGCTGTTTTGAAGCTCCTCAAGCAGCTGTTTTTTGTAGTCTGAAACCATCTTTTCGATCTCTTTCATAGCTTCTGGAGAATCTCCCATTTGATCTATAAGTTTTTGTTTATACTCATCTACCATTTTCTCGATCTTCTCTTGGTTGAGATCCGCTAAAAATTTTGCCGCGCCTTTGGTTCTTAGATCATTTAAAAACTGCGTAACATCGATATCATCTTTGGTGGAAGTTTCACTGTTTTTCTCGTTGCCACTGTAAGCGTTTTCAAAAGCTTCCCAAAAAGTGCTGATACTCTCTTTTGCCTCAGGAGATGAATATCCGCCGTTGGTGGGATTTAAGAGGCTATCGACTCTGCCCTTAAGATAATCATAATCCATCAAAGTCGGCTTATATTCACTGTTGCCCAGTGTGGCATTGAGCTTTCCCAAATCCAGCGTAAGCGAGAGAGCCATAAGTTTATCGCCTCCGCCCAAAGAGTCAAGCGCGGCACTAAAAGCCTCTTTGACATCATCTGGCATATTTAGAGATGCCAGAGACTCTTCTATGGAAAATTGTTCTTGCGACGTGCCGGACAAGGTACTTTGAGCGTTTTGCGTCACTCTGTTTTGGTAAGTAGTATTTGTTTGCATTTTTACTCCTTTGTCATATATAATAATAAGCAATAAGAGTGCCATTTGCTGAAATTTTATTAACCGTTTTTACGTTTTAGGCTTACCATGTAAAAAATAAATAACAGGAGTGAAAAATGAATTTTGCCGAGTTAGATGCCTATTTGCTCTCAAAAAAGGGAGCTACATTTGATTACCCTTTTGATAAAACGGTGCGTGTATATCGCATTGCTGACAAAATGTTTGCACTTACGGCAGACGAAGAACCGCTATCCATAAACCTAAAATGCGACCCTCTTTACGCCCTAGAACTCCGCTCTTTGTATGAGTCGGTAAAAGGCGGTTACCACATGAATAAAAAACACTGGAACACCGTAACACTCGGCGGCGATGTGGATAGTACGCTTGTCAAAGAACTTATAGACCACTCGTATGAGCTTGTTTACGATAAACTTACCAAAAAACAAAAAGAGTTACTCGGTAGATAAAAATAAAGGATTTGTTATGGACAAAATCAAAAAAAACACACTTGTGTCAATGCTTATAAAGTTAGAAGATGAAGAGGGCAACATCATTGATGATAGTGAAGAACTTATGTATCTTCACGGCGGCTATAATCAAATCTTTAAAAAGATAGAAGATGAGCTTGAGGGAAAAAAAGCAGGCGATACTTTTCATGTAGTACTCACTCCTGCAGAAGCTTATGGAGAGTATGATGAGGCTCTACATGTAAAAGAATTGCTCGAAGATTTACCGGAGGATATCACTGTAGGTACGGAACTTGACGGCGAAGAGGAAGGCATCGTTTATGTGGTTGAGAGAATAGACGAAAAGCACGCAATCCTAAACGCAAATCATGAACTAGCAGGTGTTGCACTTGTAGCAAGCGGCAAGATTTTGGAGATAGAACAGCTCTCGGACGAGGCTGCGCAAGAGCTGCTAAAGGCGGAACATCAGCATTGAGGGTGGTTTCTCTCGAACTCATAGACCACTCTTATGAGTTGGTTTATGGTAAACTTACTAAAAAACAAAAAGAGTTGTTGAAAAAGGAAAGAGCGTGAAAACAATTTATACGATAGGTCATTCAATATATGAAATTGAAGACTTTGTCGAATTGTTAAAACAAAATCAGATTAATACCATCGTAGATGTACGAAGTACACCATATAGTAAATTTGCCCCGCAATATAATCGAGAAACACTAAAAAAATATCTAAAACAAAATAGCATCTGTTATATTTTTATGGGTGATCTTCTTGGCGCAAGATATGAAGATAAAACTCTTCTTTTTGATGATGGCAAAGTTGATTTTAAAAAAGTTCAAGAAACTAAAAATTTTCAAGATGGTGTAATGAGATTGCAAAAGGGTATTGAAAAGGGCTATAGTATTTCATTGATGTGTTCTGAGAAAGAGGCATTTGACTGCCATAGATTTGGATTGATTTCAGAGTTTTTGTCAAAAAAATCAATAGAAATAAATCATATTTATTCTGATAAAGTTGTGTTACAACAAGAACTTGAGCAGAAATTATTAAAAAAATATGAAAAACAGATTCCTAAAATAGATTTATTTAATCAAAATATTGACTTTCAAGAGCAATTAAAAGAGGCATATAAATTAAGAAATAAAGACATAGCTTACAATGCACTCACACAAGAAGGAGATGACGAATGAATTTGTTTACAATTGGATATACTCAAAAAAGTGCAGAAGAATTTTTTACTTTATTGACTAAGAATGGTGTCAAAAAACTCATTGACATAAGGCTAAATAATACATCTCAATTAGCAGGTTTTGCAAATGCAAAGCATCTACCTTATTTATTAAAGCTTCACAATATCGAATATGAATACAAAACAGAATTTGCGCCGACAAAAGAACTCTTAAAAGGTTATCAGGATGAAAATATAGATTGGGAAGAGTATGAAAAGCAATACAATCAAATTTTAATAGATAGAGATATATTCTTTAATACATCTCTATCTGAATTTGAAGATGCAGTTTTGCTGTGCAGTGAACCGACAGCAGAGCAATGTCATAGACGATTGGCGGCTGAGTATATAGAAAAACATTTTGAGAATGTTAATATCAAGCACTTGTAAAGGATGAAAAATGAAAATTATTATTACGGATTTAACTAGATTTAATACATCAGATAAAGTATGTATTGCTGGAATTAATATTGAAACAAATAAATGTGTTAGACCTATGCCTTATCTTACAGCAACAAAGTGCCAGGAATTGAATATTTTGCCAGGTTCAAAACTCAATGGAGATTTTCAGCAAAATACAAGTAGAGGATTGCCTCATAGTGAAGATAATTATTACAATAATCTCATATATAATGGTGCATGTACAGCTGATGAATTTCATGAAGTATTGAATAATACAATTGCTACCTCTGTTTCAGATGGATTTGGTTATTTATTTCCTGAATGAGGGAAAGTGATTCCCTACACAAACATACCACATCAATCAATTGTAACAGTAAGAGTTAAATCTTCTCAAATTAGAATAGTGAAAGATAGTTTTAGTCACGGAAAAATTAAATTAAATTTGAAAGACAATGACAATAAAAAATACACATATTTACCAATAACTGATATGGGCTTTTATAATTATGCAATGAAACATTTTGATGATATAGATTTTCCAGAAAAAATCAATACTTTTATTGATGAACAGGAAGAGCTATACTTAAGAGTAGGCTTAAGTGGAAGATATTCTGATAATAAAGGAAGAGATGGGTATTGGCTTCAAATAAATGGGATATATACATTTCCAAATTTTGATACAGAAATACGCAGTTATACATAAATATAGTTGCAAAAACAAAGTTAGTATCTTGGCATGTGAAAATCAAAAGAAAGTTTCATGACAAATTGCCATATATTTCAAAAATCTTTATTTTTCTTGCTAAGATATTTGTAATTATTTGATTTTTGGAGTGCATAATGATAGAAAAAAAGTTCCCAGACATAGTAATACTATCGCTCAAAGCAAAAGATTTTGCAACGGAAATTACTAAGTACAATGTAAAAGCTCAAAATATAAGCTATAAAAATCAAATCTCAAATGAACATGCAACTAACAATAAAGCGGTAAGAGACTTGCTCGTCTCTCGTGGAATAGTAAAGATAGTTTGAAATAAGGAAAAAGACTATGAATAATCAAATCAAGTCAGACATAATCATCTACAAAGATATAAACGGAGAGATAAAGCTTGATGTATCACTTGAAAACGATACTGTATGGCTGAGTCAAAAGCAGATGTCTTTGCTTTTTGATGTAAATGTTCCTGCGATAAATAAGCATATAAAAAATATTCTTGCAGATGGAGAACTAAATAGTTCAACTATTTCCAAAATGGAAATAGTTCAAAAAGAGGGAAAAAGAGAAGTTAAACGGGAAGTAGAATTTTATAACCTAGATATGATTATCTCTCTAGGTTACAGAGTAAACTCCAAAAGAGCCACAACCTTTAGAGTATGGGCAACAAAAGTCTTAAAAGAGTATCTCGTAAACGGTTATGCTATTAACCAAAAAAGGCTGGAGCAAAAAGGGCTTAAAGAGTTAAACAAGACTATATCACTGCTGCAAAATACTATCTCACAAAGCGAGCTTGAGCTTCATGAAGCCAAAGGGCTGTTGGACGTAATACTAAACTACTCTCGTACTTGGTCACTTTTGCAAGGATACGATGAAGACTCTTTACATGTAAACATAGAACCAAAAGAGGCAAAGTTTGTTTTGGATTTTGATGAGGCAAAAGAGGCTATCGCACAACTAAAAAGTGAGCTTATGAGAAAAGGCGAAGCTACTGAGCTTTTCGGACATGAAAAAGCGGGAGAGTTCGGCGGTATGGTACGAAACATCTACCAAACATTGGCGGTGTCGATTTGCTCCCTAGCGTAGAAGAGAAAGCGGCAAATTTGCTCTACTACATCATCAAAGGGCATCCGTTTAATGACGGCAACAAACGTATTGGTGCTTTTATCTTTATTCTCTTTTTGTCTAAAAACAATATGCTTTATAAAAATAGCGGTGAGCTAAAAATCAACGATAACGCCCTTGTGGCACTTTCACTTATGACTGCCAAAAGCGACCCGCAACAAAAAGAAACCGTGATAAATCTGATAGTAAATATCTTGGGGGAATAGATGGATAAACTCATAAGAAACTCTACGGCAGAATTTTTGATATTTACTTCTCAAAGTGGTGAAAACAGCATAGAAGTAAAAGTTTTTGACGAATCTGTTTGGCTAACTCAAAATATGATAGCCCAGCTTTTTGATGTACAAAGACCAGCTATCACAAAACACCTGAAGAATATTTTTGAAAGCTATGAGTTAGATGAAAATTCAGTTAGTTCCATTTTGGAACATACTGCTAATGATGGTAAAAATTATAATACAAAATACTATAACTTAGATGCCATCATCTCCGTAGGATATAGAGTAAACTCAAAAAAAGCGACACAGTTTAGACAGTGGGCAACTGGTGTGCTAAAAGAGTTTGCTATTAAAGGGTTTGTGCTTGATAAAAAGCGACTTGAAAACGGTTCATTTTTAGGACAAAACTATTTTGATAAGCTCTTAGAAGAGATAAGAGAAATTCGTTTAAGTGAGAGGATGTTTTATCAAAAGATTACTGATATTTATACCACAAGTGTGGATTACAACAAAGACGATGAGACCACCAAAAAGTTTTTTGCAAAGGTGCAGAACAAACTTCATTTTGCTATTCACGGTCATACAGCAGCCGAACTCATCTACTATAGAGCAGATAGTCAAAAAGAGCATATGGGACTAACTTCTTATGATAATGCACCTAGTGGAAAGATACTAAAAACAGATGTTACCATAGCAAAAAACTATCTCTCAAAAGAAGAACTTGACTCCCTTGGTCGAATCGTCAATGCTTTTTTAGACCTTGCAGAAGGTAGAGCTAAGAGAAATATCCCAATGAATATGGAAGATTGGGCTTCAAGGCTTGATATGTTTTTAGAGTTTGATGATAGAAAGATTTTACAAAATGCAGGAAAAATTACCAAAAAGATAGCAGATGAACATGCCCTGAGCGAATTTGAAAAATATCGTGTGGTTCAAGATAGACTTTTTATGAGTGATTTTGATAAACAACTTTTAGAATTACAACGCAAAAAATAACGAAGGAAAAAAAATGGTTTCAGTAAAATATCTTCATCAGGTTCAGGCACTTTTGCTCTCTGGTTTTATGAGTTTTATCATGTCGGGAGCGATTACATTTATCAACTTAGGGTTGGTGGATGATTTTGTTTCAGTTTGGATACATGCATGGTTAGTCGCGTATGCTATCGCATTTCCGACCATATTGCTTGTATTTCCTTTTGCCCGCAAGCTAGCTATGAAAATAGCATCCAAATAAAAAATGTCAAAACTACTAATTTTATTGATATTTATTTTACCTCTGTTTGCAAAAGAGCCAAATTTCGGCAAGTATGACGGAAGTGCGGTCATCTTGGATCTAAACAGTTCAGAAAAAAGAGTTTTTGGAATGCGTGCAGATGAAAAATTTAGTCCGTGTTCTACTTTTAAAATCCTAAACTCTATGATAGCTCTTGATAGTGGAGTTGTAAAAGATGAGAATGAGGTTATAAAGTGGGACGGCATAAAACGAGAATACCCTGCATGGAATCAAGACCATACTATGCGTTCCGCCATAGCTGTATCTGCCGTATGGTTTTATCAAGAACTGGCTAGTCGTATAGGCGAGCAGAGAATGAAAGAGTATGTAAGCAGAGTTAAGTACGGTAATGCGGATACTTCCAATACTCTTACGGACTTTTGGCTTGGAAATGGAAGTCTCAAAATCTCTTTAAACGAACAGGTTGATTTTCTCTCACGACTTATGCGCAATGATTTGGACTTTCCCCAACATGTAATGGACACGCTTAAAGATATTATCACTTTAGAAAAAAGTGATACTTACCTGCTTGGCGGAAAAACAGGAAGCTGCGGTGGGGCAGGCTGGTTTGTAGGTTTTGTGCAAAACCATGACAAAACCACTGTTTTTGCTTTTAACATTAAAGGCGAGGGCGCAAACGGAGTAGAAGCAAAAAAAATAGCTTTGGAATATTTGAAAAGATGAGCGGTTACAAAATTGATGTAAAATTAGAAAAAAGATTAAAAACACTCACAAATTATTAGGCATAAATAGTACCAAGCCGCTTTGTTGATAATGGATAGTCTTGCATCCAGTCGATTTGATGTGACAAATATCCACGATTTGGTGCATCGTTTGGTGCATAGGTTTGGGCATCGACACCGGAGCCGTATTTTGAAAAAGCTTTGTCGATAATTTGTGCAAGTTTTTCTGTTAAAGCTTCACCCTTTAGGTTTTGTAATTCATTAGAATTATATGCATTGTTTATAGCTTCGCTTGCTACTGATGAATTACTGCCAAAACCGGCACTCCCATCAGCCCAAAGTACCCCTATGATATTGTTTCCTGCACGATAAACGGTATGTGCTTTTGTTTGCGCCTGTTGTTCAAGTATCTGTTGCCTTTGTGATTCGCTAGGCTCTTTAATGGTATTTATAATGTCTTTTATGCTTGAATCAAAAAGTTTCTTTTGAGGTGTATCAAGTGCTACTAATGAGCTAACGGGAATTGACTGGATATTCATCTCTACTCCTTTGATTTGAAAGGTTTTTTAAACGATTTTACATTTATTTTTTATTGAAATATAATAAGCAATAGTAATTCCAATGTGGCAATAGTTATCTAAGTGTGAGTAGATTTTTATTGAAATAAGCAGTTCGTTTGTTGCCGATAGATAGGTGTTGATATTTGAAGTCTCAAATGTGAACTATGAGAGGCTAAAATAGTTTTAAATAATTGAGCTTTACGGTTATACGGAGCTAAAAAAAAATAAGGAGTTGTTTTTATGATAAATTGCAGAGTTGCGAAGATTGAAGATGTAAAAGAGTTATGCAGGCTGTTAAATCAGCTTTTTACACAAGAGGCGGAATTTCTGCCCGATGAGATGTCACAAGAAATAGCCTTAAAAAAAATTATCTCAGATGAGAGTATCGGAGAGATTTTTGTTGCACAAAAAGATGACAAAATAGTTGCAATGGTAAATATCTTATATACCGTCTCAACGGTTTTGGGAGCAAAAGTGGCTATTTTAGAAGATATGATTGTAGATAAGCGGCATAGAGGGCAAGATATTGGCTCGACACTAATAGACTTTGCCATAAAAAAAATAAAAACAAAAGGGTGTATGCGTGTAACTCTCTTAAGTGACGGAGATAACTTCAAAGCCCATAAATTTTATGAAAAACAGGGTTTTGTAAAATCCACTATGATACCTTTTAGAAAAGTTATAGATAGATGCTAGTCAAACACAAATTTTTAAACTCTTACCCACTTGTGGGCAAAAAGATACTTATCATCGGTACATTCAACCCCGATGTATCATGCAACAAAGCAGAATTTTTCTACGGCAGAGCAAAAAACTACTTTTGGGACCTGCTTCCCTCCATGTTCGGCAAAGAGAGCCTCAAGGGTGATGTAGAAAAACAAAAAGAGTTTTTAGAAACATACGATATCGAACTAAGCGATTTGATACTTTTAGTCGCTCTAAATGAAGCCGATATTTGCAACTACGGCGATGACAAACTAAAAGATGTCAAAGAGTACAATACCGACAATATTTTAGAGATTTTGAAAAAGGGCAAGACAGAAGAGGTCTATTTTACTAGAAAATCGTTTGATAAAAGTGTAGAAAATATAAAATCAGAGATCTATAAGATAAAAATTTTTTGTGATGAGAACAGCATAAGATTCAGATTTTTACCGACGCCTGCACGCTTCTTAACTGAAAAAAAGCGTCAAGAGTGGCAAGAGAGGTTCAGATAGATATGCAGATTTGGAAAAAGAGTGAAAGAAAAAAATAACACAAAGTACATAGTATGGATGATCATTGCCATGCTTTTTTGGGGTATCGCATGGACTGCCGGCAAGGTTGCAGCGGAACATTCAAATACGCAAGCAGCCGCTTTTTGGCGTTACGGGATCTCTTTTATAACCATCATTCCGCTTGTCTGGTATTTGAAAACTCCGCTTAAGACGGATCGGATCGGATTTTTATATATGTTCTTAGCAGGGGCGTTAACTTCACTCTTCAACTATCTATTTTTTACGGGGCTTGCACACGGAGATGCTGGATACGGCGGAACTATGGTCACTTCTCTGGCGCCTATTATTACCTATGCGCTCTCTATCTCTTTTTTAGGCACAAAAGTCTCTGCTAGGCAGATAACGGCGCTTGCAATAGGAGTATTTGGCGCGCTTGTTCTTCTTCGCATACCGTTTGACGGATTTGCTTTTTTAAACGCAGAGAGTTCCTACTTTTTAGGTTGTGCAGTAGTGTGGGCGCTTGTTACGGTAATCTCTCAAAAAGTATCTTCAAGAGCGGATCCTATGTTTTACTCTTTTGTGGTATTTGGGATTACCGCTTTCATAAATATGCTCTTCGCCCTTCCTCATCATCCGTTTGACTTTGAGGCATATGACGGCATATTTTGGGCAACCATACTCTTTATCGGGATCGTTCCTGGAACATTTAGCACTGCTCTATATTTCGTCTCGGCAGGCAAAGTCGGAGCGGACAAAACAGGCGTGTTTATGTTCATCGTCCCTATAGGCGCAATGGTATCAAGCGCTATCGTATACAAAGAAGAGATCGCTATGACGACCGTGATCGGATGTTTGCTTGCGTTTGCGGCAATAATCTTATTTAATATCAAAAGATCTAAAAAATTTTCAAATTAAAAGAAAAGAGAGTAATATAGCAAACAGCAGTTACATAATAAAAGGTCGTTAATGCTAAAAAAATATTATCACTACTTTTTTTTACTGACCTTGGCGGTTATAGTTTTTTACAGCAGTGATTTTAAGGTTATCATTGCCGGAATCGCTATTTTTTTAGTTGGTATGATTTTTATGGAGGATGGATTTAAACTCTTTAGCGGCGGAGTTTTAGAGAGAGCTTTGCATGTAAGTACAGATACCGTTCCAAAAGCCGTTGCCATAGGCATTATAGCCACATCTATCGTGCAAAGTTCATCTCTGATTTCTATAATAATTATCTCATTTTTAAGTGCGGAACTTATAACATTAAGCGGTGCTATCGGTGTAATATTTGGCTCAAACATAGGTTCAACTACAACCGCATGGATAATATCATCTTTGGGTCTGGAAATAGATATAGCGACCTATGCAATGCCTATGATAATTTTTGGAGCGGTATTTGTTTTTTCCGATACTAAAAGCTATCAGGGTGTCGGAAAGATTTTGCTTGGACTCGGTTTTGTTTTTTTGGGTATCGACTACATGAAAGACGGTTTTGAAGTTTTACAAGGCAGGTTTGACCTCTCAAAATATGCGCTGGAAGGCTATCTTGGAGTTCTTGTATACATCTCTTTTGGACTTATCGCCACTGTCATCATGCAGTCAAGCGCGGCAACTATGGCACTTATCATAACGGCACTTGCAACAAACCAAATCATTTTTGTAAATGCCCTTGAACTTGCTATCGGAGCAAATGTCGGTACGACGATTACTGCGATTTTGGGAGCCATTTCCTCAAATGCAAACGGAAAAAGAGTAGCACTTGCACACTTTATTTTCAACTTTACGGCGGCGGTTGTAGCAGTGGTTTTTTTATATCAGCTTATGGATTTTACGACATTTTTGGCTTCAAAAATAGGTATAGCAGACCATGATTACGGTATGAAGTTGGCACTTTTTCATACTGTTTTTAATACCATGGGAGTACTTATAATCTCACCTTTTACAAAAAAATTCGTAAAATATCTTGAGATGCTTTTTATTGAGGTAAATCTCTATGCGCTAAAGCCTCTCTACCTTGACAATGTGGTTATAAATGTACCCGACGCCGCCATCGAATCCATAAAAAAAGAGACTATACATCTTTACGACAGCGCTATTGAAGCGATTTCTCACTCCATGTTTTTGCATCGACACGCTTTTATAAAAAATCCGGATCTGGTGGGTGCTGTTAAAAATTCAGACATGAGCATAGATGCAGATATAAGCAAGTTTTATACAGACAAAGTTAAAACACTTTACGGTGAGATTATCCATTATGCAACGCTCTCTCAAGAAAACATGAACGAAGAGAATCAAAACAGAGTTTATGATTTAAAGCTCGCTTCTCGTGAGATTGTAGAAGCTATGAAAAATATGCGTGATTTGCAAAGAAACATATTTTACTACTCAAAATCAAAAAACTCATATATAAAAGAGGAGTATAACAACCTAAGAGTCTATATCGCTAAAACGATAGATACGATAGAGAAACTAAAAGAACATGTAGATGATCTAGACGTTATAACTTCAATCGAACTCTTAAAAGAGGGCATTAAAGGCTTGGACAGCATAAAAAACAGCCGTATTGATACGCTTATAAGAGAAAATAAGATTGACTCAAAAATGGCGACTTCTCTTATAAATGACAGTGCTTTTGCCTATGATGTATCGCAAAAGTTGATACAGGTTGCTACGATATTATGGATAAAAGATAAAGATATCAGAACTCTGGGGGTACAAAAATGAAAATTGGTAAAGTGCTTGAGGGCATTGAGAAGTTATTTTTTAGCGATATAAACGATGAAAAAAAGCAAGAAAAACTAAAAGAAAAGCTTCTAAAAAAAATAGAAGAGACAAAGATAGAGATAAAAAACTCCAGTACGGATGAAGAGCTGCGAGACCTAAAAGCAAAACTCTACATCCTAAAAAAACTGCTTGAGAGAGTTTAAATCACATAGAGTATAAAATATACTCGATTGCCTCTAAAAGTTTGGCGTTATCAACGCTGTTTGCATATGCGTATGCAAGTGCTGCGCCTGCTCCAACTCCCTCTTTTGCTTCGCCATCGTCATACTTTTTAAGCACGTCGATAGTTGCATCTTCAAATGAAAATGTCGTGTATATCGCATTTGGCGTATAGCTTAGAAGCGACAATATATGTGCTATGTCTGAGTTCTCGTCATTTGCCACCCAGAAAGTTGTTGCAAGAGTGATATTTTCATGTTTTACTCTCATCAAAACATCCTCTCTTAGTTTATCTGCAACAAGCAGGCACGCTGCCATCTGCGTTCCGCCGGCTAAGACAATGTGAAATCTTTTTGATGCGCTCATCAAAAAACCGGCACAAAAGAGAAGCATATTGTCGCTTACATGTGAGAGCTTCTCAAAGTTGCTCATCTCATCATTTACTAAAGAGAGAGCCTTATTTATGGTTTCATCTCTTATGCCGCTCGGTACATGTAAAAAACTTGACGAAAAATCGCCTCTGCAGTTATACCCGAGTGCCAAAGCCGTTGCTGTTGCAGTCGTCGTTCCGCTTGGCGTACTCTCTGCTAAAATAAGATAACTTCCCTTCAACTCATAACTCTCTCCATAAGCAAACCCTTTGTTAAAAACAGACCTTGCATCTATGTTCGCACCTGTTGCTATGGATTCTGAGGGCAAGATACCAAAACTTTTATATGTAGAGTTTTGCGGAAGTTTAACAAGACCCAGATCCAAAATCTCGATGTTGCTAAATGGAACAAGGTTGTGTACTGCCCTTGTAATTATTGCAGGAGTCGGCACGCCTGTAGGAGTCTCTGCAAGTTCGCCGAGTGAAAAAACTTTTCCATTTGTGATAAACTCCGCATCAAGCGTAGGTGTAAGAGATATCATCCCAGGTATTCCTGCTTGCGTGATTCCCTTGATTTCGCAGGTTTTTGTAACGGATGCCGCAAGCAAAAAGTCAGCTTTGCCCGTAGGAAGCGAATCAGGTTCATTTGTAAATATAGTATATGTTTTCATTTTTCTCCATTTTTTTATTTAGTTCTATCGTTATATATGAACCATTTTCAATCTTTATGCCAAATGCCTCTTGAAGAGTTATGTTATCCAAGATAGAGATTAAAACACGGATAACTCCCGCATGAGTTACGGCTAAAATATTCTCTTTTTTGCGCGATGGCAAAAACTCAAAGAAAAACTTCTCTACCCTTTTTATGTACTCTCTGTAAGGTTCACCATCAAGCGACTCTATCCACTGCAAAAAATCCACATACTCTATCTCACCCTCTGAAATAATCTCATCAAAACTAAGCCCTTCATGTTTGCCCCATGATTTTTCTCTGAGTTTATCGGTATAGATAGCCTCTTTTGCATGCAAAGAGTGTTTGAGTGTCTCTTTTGCACGGGGAAGGTCGGAGCAGAAAACCGCATCAAACTCTAAAATATCAAGTTTTTTTACAAGCTCTTTTGCTTGCATGTACCCTTTTTTAGAGAGTCCTATTTCGTTATGCCCGTTGTAGCAGTTTTGGTATCTCTCATCAACTTCGGCGTGGCGAACCAAGGTTACTCTCATACCAAGCCAAAGAGTAGAATATTTAAAATAATGAGTTCGCTAATTTCAATAGTAAAACCGTAGATGTCGCCAGTAAATCCGCCGTATCTTTTGATAAAAAAGCTTTTTATAACAAGCAAAACTAACAGAGCACTAACAAGCAGAAGCAGTTTGTTATAAAGTAAAAGAGCTAAAAATGAGTAAAAAAGCGTGATAAGCATTTGCGTTTTTGTAAACTCCTCTTTTGCCAAAGCACCCATTCCGTTTTGGCTTATATATGGGTAAAAAAAGATTGCCAAAACAGCGTTTAGTCTTGAGAGCATCAAGACAAGAGGCAAAAGGTAAAAAGCCTCAAGTGTTGCAAGAGAAGATGCTTTTAGGATAAGAAACGTAACGCTCATTATCATCCCCATTCCGCCGACATGGGGATCTTTCATAACTTCTAAGGCTCTCTCTTTTGAAACGTACAAACCATCCATTGTATCGCTAAAACCATCAAGATGAAGCGCGCCCGTAAGTAAAATCCAAAGAGCAAAAATGATAACGGCTAAATGTGTTGAGTCAACATAAGAATTTAAAAGCGAGTGCAAACCCCATAAAATAGAGCCTAAGATAAAACCTACAAGAGGGTAGAACATCACGGCATAACCGTTGATGCCTTTGTAAAAATCATGTATTTTAAACATAGGAACAGTTGTTAACATGGAAATTGCAAGGGCAAAACCTTTAAATATGTTTCTCATTTTATCCTCGTGGAGATGCCGGCAACGGTGTGGTAAACTTCATCACATCCGCTAGCTATAAGCTGAGATAGTTTTCCGCTGATATCTACAAACTCCCGTGCAAGAGCGTTATCGGGAATGATACCGCATCCAACATCGTTTAAAACAAAAACAACTGTTGTTTCAAGCGACAAAACAGCTTCTAACTCTTTTTTCATTTCAGTAAAACCAAACCCGTGATAGAGCATATTGTTTATCCACATGCTGACACACTCGACTAAAACGGCACTTTTACATGTAGAGATAATTTTATAGAGTTTTAGAGCCTCTTCGACCGTATCAAACTGTTCTCTTCTTTGCTCTTTATGCTCATCAACTCTTTGTTGCATCTCGTCATCTATAAATTCGGTAGTAGCCAGATAAAGTGGTTTGCCAAATGAGTTTTGTAGTATGTAGTTTTGTAGTATGTAGTTTTGTAGTATGTAGTTTTGGGCATTTAGCGATTTTCCGCTTTTGATGCCGCCGATAAAGAGTGTTTTTTTATTGCTCATAAAACGCCTTTTGAGTTCATTTTGTTATTTTAACAAAAATAATATTTTATACCACAGAGTATAATTGCTTTATATTAAGGTTGCTGAAATAAAATATACGTATGGGTAGCACTTTTAAGTGTGTTGCTGCACTTTTTAATAGTTTGAGATAGGTGTCTTAAAAGAGTAAGAAAGGCTCTTTTGAGGTAGTGTTTGTATTAAATTTAAAAAGGAAGTTTATCATGAGTAAAAAAGATGCTTATAAACAAAAAATCGAAGCAGAGTTAGAATTGGTTCAGGTTAAATTAGCAGAGTATAAAGCAAAGAGTAAGATTTATGCGGCAGATGTTCATATCAAGTATATTGAACATGTTGATGAACTTGAACACATGTATGAGGCTACTAAAGCAAAACTAAAAAACCTTGATGAAGCCGGCGAGGAAAAATGGGAACACTTTAAAGATGATGTAGAGAGTGCGTGGAATGCTCTAAGCGCTTCTGTAAAAGATGCTGCCGAAAAATTTAAAAAGTAAAATTTCATCCACTCTTCTCCTAAAGCAAAGCTTTAGGAGTCTCGCTTATTCTTAATCATTTTATAGTATATAATTGTTCTGTTCTATCAAAAAAATTCATACAAACATCTTTTTTGTTACCCTACGTTGTTAAGTTTAAAACGGTTGATATCGTTTGCCGCTGAGGTTTTGTCATTTTTAATATTAAGTAAATAAAGGGATTTGTGTCTTAAAAGAGGGAAGAAAAACTCCACCCATAAGGCGGATGGAGCGTAAAATTGGAGATTTTTAGTAAGATTAGTAAAGATCTTGACTTGGATGGTTAGGTTTGCTAGCTTCTGTGTTGCTATCGTTGTTTGTATCGTAAGTTACGATGTTGTCAGCTTGAATAGCACCTAATGTAAGAGCGATTAATAAAATGATGTTTTTCATCTTGTATCCTTTGGTAAGAGAGCTTTACCCTCTAGTATTTTTAAATCGGAGTAATTTTATCCGATTTAACTTTTTGGCTTCTTATCGTTTTTCAAGTAGCAATTTTTTTTAAGATTATATTATGCTGACTGTCCCATATTTTTCTGCGTGGGAGTGTGTATTTCAGGTTATTTTTCTATCCTATTTTGTGTCATTTTGGAACATTGACTCTTTATATATTTATTTAACTTTTTACTTAACTATGTTATAACCAAACTTATAATATAAATACATATGTGGAACTGTAAATGCTGTATTTAAATTGTTCTGATATGAATTTAATATGGAGTTGTTATTATGAAAAGAACTATCGCAAACACAAATAACTATTTTTCTTCTTCTGTTAAAAAACAAACAATGATTGTAAATTCTGTATATACTTCTGCTAAGGTTGAAGGTTCTAAAACAACCAAAAAAGAACTTAAAGAACATTATAAGCTTATTCATTCATAATTTCTTCAATTTTTGACTTTAACAACTCTTTCATAGGCTCGTAATCACAATTATAGCCTTGATGAATTTTTTCTATGTAGTTATCTCCATTTTTTAAATTTAATCCTATCATTGGAAAGCCATTTTTAGCCAAAATAATATCACATACCAATCTACTCAGCCTGCCATTACCTTCTCTAAATGGATGCATGAAAAGAAACTCACTAATAAATTGAGCCAAATCTAAGGTAATTATATCTATATCATCATAGTTAGTTTTACTAATCTTTACAATCAACTCATCAAGCTGAGGAATAGCTTCTAAAAATTCTAATCGCCAACACCAAGCTTCATCTCCACCACCTTTGCTCATCTCAACAGTTCTTAAATCACCGGCAAAAGGGTATATAGTTTCAAAAATCGCTTTATGCCATTTTTTAATTGTGTTAAAATTGAAAGATTTTGATATATCAAGGTTATCTACCAAATAATCATAAACCTCTAAGAGCTTTAAATCTTCTTCTTTTTGAATTAAATCTTGATTTGTTGATTTTAAATAGTTAATACAAACACCTTTTGATGTTGTAATAGTTTGTATGTTTTTGCTATCCCAATTATTCCAAGGGTTTTTAGTAATATCCTTATCATCTATAAAACTACACTCATCTGTTTTAGTATTTAAGATGCTTAACGGAGGTTTTTTTTCACTAAAATATTTTCTATCACTCTCATACCAATATTGGTATATTTTAGTTTTCTTCAGCTTGAAAGCATATAGTAAATATTTTGTTTTTGTCATATTAATCAGCTTTTTCTTTAATAATTTTATATTTTCTTTATAAGCAATGGTTGTTTCTCGCTCCAATGCTCCTGCGTGAGAGGGGGTATTTCAGGTTATTTGAGAAAAGTTATTTTTCGCTTTGAGCTATTATTTTATCTATCCGTTGGCTTATATCTTCTAAAAATAGCAAATAGTTTCTTTTCATATCGCTATGGCTTCTTCCATAATCTGCTCTTTTAGCTGCGCTTTTAATTTTCTTTTTGGAACCAAGTCTATTTTATGATGCAAATTTTTACTAAGAAACTCCTCTATCTCAATAAAAGTAAGCAAATCAGGGGTTTTACGAAAATCCACAAGAAGATCTATATCGCTCTCATCGGTTTGTTCACCTCTTGCAAAGGAGCCAAAAATATAAATATCAGAGACACTATATTTTTTATCTAAATACGGCTTCAAATCTCTCATATGCGACTTTACATAATCCAAAGACACCATCGACAACTCCTTTTGAGGTTTTACTATGAACTATTTTATCCAAGTTTGTTTAAAAAAACAGATACTATGATTTGTGACTTTTATAGCGCTACACCTTTTCCCCGCTTCCATACTCCCGTGTGGGAGCATGTATGTAAGGTTATTTTACAGTATGCATTTCCACGGAGACCGTGGGAACGGGAAAAAAAAGCTCTCCATAATTTTTGCTACAATATTTAAAATATAAAGGATTTAAAATGGCAAATGTAACTGTAAAAGTAAAGCCGTATCGTAGAGATGATGGAACAAAAGTCAAATGGCACAAACGAACTCCACCTGATGGTATCTGTAGCAATAATTTAAAACCAAAAAAATGTAAAAAATAAAACTTATCTATCTTTACATTTTTGTATAGATGCTTCTAAGCTCTTATACTTCATATACTTTCTTTTAATTTCACCAATACGATTATCGTCTATTGCCACATCTAACTCTTTCATCAAAAGAATGTAAATCATATCTTTTAGAATTTCATATAGATTGTTCATCTGTGTATCATTTAAATCATCTTTTATATTTATGTGAGCTAAATGATCTCGGTAGCATACAATCTGGTCAATCAAAGCGTCTCTTTTCTTTTTACTGCTATTACCAAAAATTATTTCGCCCATATTTTTAGTTTGAAATAATTGTTTCAAATTTTTTCTATACGTATTATCATTATTATTTTCTATAGTTTCATTTAGGTATTCTCTACTATACGCTTCAATCCACTGAGCTAAAGCAAAATATTTTAATTCTAAATACACAATAGAGCTTTCATTTAAAATACCTGATAGATAATCAAATATTTTCCCATATGTATATTTTGCTTCAAACCAACGGTTTAAAATACTTTCAATGCTGTTTGTGTCATATCTAAATAAAAATTCTTCTTTAGTCGGTTGTTCGGACTTATAACGCATCACTTCTTCGATTTGCGTATCGTCAACAGTATAAATAAATTTCTCGATAGTTTTAACATTATTGTTTAAAAAAAGAACTTCAAAAAATACCCGTAGATTAAAAAGGATTTTATCCAACTGTTTTAATGTGATAATGAGGGATGGTTCTATTGTAATAAAGCTGTTTGAAATTGTAATATAACAATCGTTTTGCTTAATAAAAATCTTTTTATTTTCATCATTCGATATCCATTGGTCGATGGATGAAAATTTCACATCAATTTTTTTAACCATCAGTTCTTCATTTACATTAGACGCATTTAAATATAATTTTCCAATATCTACTTTATATTTCATTTTTTTATTTTGTATATCTATTTTTGCATTATATATATTACTATCAAAAGCTGTAAACTCATTTTTATCGGAAAATACTCCATTAAAATGTATTATTTCTTGATTGTTAAATAATTTATAAAAATATTCAGCTTGGCGTATTGACAAAGAAAAAAACATCCCATATTTATCATCATTTTCATATATTAGTTGACCATCAATTTTAAAACCATCAATCTCAATAATATTTTTTTCCACTAAACTCCCTCTACAATTCTAATCTCATCATCAGTTAAATCGTAGAGTTTATAGACCATTTCGTCTATCTCTTTGTCGGTTTTGGCTATCTCATCTTTTAATCTACATGTTAAAATTTTGTCGTTCTCAAAAATGGCTTGCCACTCTTGTTTGAAGTTGCGTTCTGCGAGTTTGTCGGCAAATTTTAGTTTCTTTGCTTTTGCGTATTCGCTCACAAACTCCTCAAACTCAAGCTCCTCAAAATTTTGCAATTTCTTTGTCAGTTTTTCTAACCCCAGCTCATTTGTAAAGTTTTGTTTTGTCTCTTGGAGTTGTTTGTTTAGAGAGAGCATTTTGTCGGCTTTTTCTACAAATGGCTTTTGTTCGTCTAGGCTTTTGAGTTTTGGAAGTGGGAAAGGTTCAAGATATGCTGTTTTAAATCTAAAATAACCGCCTCTTAATTCTGTACTTGTATTTTGAATAAAAAGCCACATTAAAGATGAGTTTAAAAGTGCTAAATAGAATTTATAATCTTCTTGAATTTCACTTTTTTTTATAAAGCTATAAAGTGTTGTTCCGTGATAAAACATCCCATTATCAAAACTCATTTGAGATTTAAAAGCAATATCTGGGGTTACTACTTTTGGTTGTTCAACAAAATCTATACCCTGCTTTCTACTAAACAAAAACCACTCTTTTGGATTATCAAATCTTCCTTTTTCTCTTCCTCGTAAAAAATCTTCATTTATTTTTAAGTACTCATACCCATTTGGAAAATTTTCTTGGATATATGCTTCACTCATCGGTTTTGCCTTGCCATTTTCTAGCAAATAAGGAAAAATTACAAAATATCTATTTTGAAGATTTGTATATCTGCTTATATCTTCGCCTTTTAACATTGGTTTTAGAAGTCCATTCTCAACTTCTACAATTTTTTCAAGAGCTTTTGAATAAAGCCCTTTGGCAGTTTGTAAAAGCAGATAAATATCATCGGCACTTGTCTGAATACCTGTAAAAATTCTGTCAAAAACATCTTTCACTACTAAAGGCTGTTGTTTTATTTTTTCTAGTACTTTTGAAGTATCTTGATTTGAAAGATTCCATTTTTCACTACTTAATTTTTCATAGTTTATTGTGTCATATTCAAAAAGTTTAAAAATATCTTTTGGACTGATTGATTTAAAATTTAACTTTTGATTGTCATGTGAAAGAGTGATGATACATGTATAAGTTGAGGCATCCTCAAAAACCATTTCACTGCCGAAATGTAGCAAACTCTCAACGGCTCTGTTATCTTGCCAAAAATCCTCTTAAACCGCTTCCAAAATCAGATATGAGAAATTTGTGAGGCAAGATATAGCTAAGTTTTCCAGTAGGCTTTAACATGCCAAAGCTCATCTCTAAAAAGAGTGCGTACAAATCATAATTGCCCGTTGCTGATTTGTACTTTGCTTCATAAAGTTTTGCTTCATCTTCATAGTTGCTTTTTAGCCCTTGAACTCTCACATACGGCGGATTGCCGATAACCACATCAAAACTTCCCTCTTCAAAGGGCATTTCTAAAAGCGAATTTGCGCAGACTATTTTCTCCGCCAAACTAGTCAACTCTCTTCCCTTATGAGCTGTTCTAAGCCACAAAGAGAGTTTTGCTATCTCAACTGCATCTTCGTTGATGTCCACGCCGTAGAGGTTGTGTTCTAGTATCTCTTTTTCTATCTCGTAACCCAAAGTCAAGTCCTCAAAAGGCAGAAGCATATCTCGCACGAGAGTGTGTTCTTTTATGAGAAACTCTAACGCTTGGTTTAGAAATGCTCCGCTTCCGCATGCAGGGTCTAAAATCTTTAGGTTTGTGAGCCATTCGCGGTAGGTAAGGATATTTTGTTTATGTGCCTGTTTTGCTTTTGTGAGTTTTTTTGGGTTTGTGGGCGAGGTTAAAACCTCACTTCCAAAGAGTTCTTTTTTCTTCTCTTCGCAAAGTTTTCCTAAAGTGTTGTCAACTATGTAGCGTGTGATGTACTCGGGAGTGTAAAATACGCCGTCTTTTTTTCTTTTGCCCTGTTTTTTGTCAAAGTCCGCATTGTCGATGTTGGCTTGTATCTCTTCTAAGTCCGTTAAGCTCTGCTCAAAAATATGTCCTAAGATATTTACGCCTACTTCGCTATCAAAGTCATAATCACTTAGTTTTTGAGCCTCCATGTCAAGGTACATATCGTCTATGATAAGAGCATCAAGAAGTTCATCTTTTGCGAAAAGTCCGCCGTTGTATTTTGGAATGTTTAATCTTTCATTTCCCTCGTTTATAGCGTTAAAGTAAAATTTGTAGATGTCATAAAGTGCATAAGAAGTAAACTTTTGAGTTTTAAACTCCTCTCTTATCTCTTTTATGGTGTTGTTTCGTAATAACCCTCTGTCTTCTGCAAAGAGTATAAAGATAATGCGGTCGCAGAGCTTTTGGGTAAGACGGAGCAGGGTGGATTTTTCCATCGGAAGTGAGGCTTTAGCCTCGCCCGTATTTGGCGGGACTAAAGTCCCACTTCCGGAATAATTGTTTTTGACAATGTTTTCAAAGAGATGGTTTCTGAAGATACTAAAATCACGATAAAGCTCTTTTGAGATTTGCAGCTCAAAGTTTGCCGACTTCTCTTTTAGTTTCAGCGGCAAGCCATCTTTTATGCTCTCGTAACTTAGCAGAAGATGAAGTTTTTTGAACTCATCGTATGTGAGGTAAAAGAGGTTGAACCTCTCGTAAGCGGTTTTTTTGTCTATGTAAAACCTTAGCTCGTCAAAGTTTGAGATGATGATGTATTTTGAGTTTGAGTGAGAGTTGTGGTAGTTAAAGGCTTGAGTTTCTATGGTATCTAGGTTTTTACTTTTTTGGTCTTTTAGCTCTATGATACCGATAATTTCACCATTTACATATATAACGCCGTCTGCTTTTTTGGAGTCAGTTTCGTTCTTCTTTTCTCGCTCAAGATTGAAGTTTTGAGGGTTTGTGTTGTCAAGCGTGTAGCCTAAACACTCCTCAAAGATATCGTGCAGAAAACCGTCTTGGTATTTTTCCTCTTTTACTGTTTTTATAAACTCTATTTTTGCCAAATAGTTTTGATAAGCACTCCAGCGTTTTGCAACTAAAGATTCATCTTGTTTATATGTTTTGAGAATTGAAGCTTGAAATATAGACAATATCTAACCTTTAAAAATATTTTTATTAATTTTACCTAAAACATAACAAACTAAAGTTGAAAGGTTAGAACTTTTTATATAAATTTATGTGACTCATACTAGCAGTTTACAACTCATCTAAAAATTTTATAATTTTCTCACTTGGGCGCCCGATAATTGCTCTATCGCCTTTAATAATCACGGGTCGTTCAATAAGTTTTGGGTGTTTAACCATTGCTAAAATCAGCTTATCTTCATCAAGCTCATCTGCTAGATTCAGCTCTGTATATAACTCCTCTTTTGTTCTCATTAGCTCTCTTGCAGATACGCCAAGCATTTTTAAAACTTCTCTAATTTGCATCTCTGTAGGGGAATCCACCAGATACTTAACTACGCTAGTCTCATATCCGCCGCTCTTTAAGATCTCCATCGCCTCACTGGATTTTGAGCATTTTGGATTATGCCAAATTGTAATTTCACTCATTTTTTAGCTCCTCTTATCTGATGTCGGAGTATATAATATTCCTACTTAGTTACTTTACACTCTTTCATAATTTCGCTCCACCCTAAAGATAAATGTTTTTTCACATAAGCCTTATGATGAGGAACCGTGCATTTTGAGCAATCTTGGTGGATAAAACCGCCATGCGAGAGCTTAGAACCGTTGTTTATATCGCATTTGCTGAGAATCTTTTTAGCGTTATACTCATCAAGCCCCTTATCGTCAAATCTGAAATTTGGGCATCCGCAAAGGTAGCAGTTTAATTTCTCCATATCGTGACATTTCTTGTTATCTTTGTAAAGCGGACAAAAATCTATCTCCTCTTTTGCCATATTTTCATACTCAAAATAGTCGATTATCTCATCTTCGCTAAGCCCTTTTGCTACAAGCTTATCGACGATTTTTTTATGTTTTGCCGCGTGTGTTTCAAACCACTCTTCGTAACTCATAAAATCATACTCCTCTTTTTAAGCTCTAGCCTGTCGTACATAGCTAACACGTTACGGTAGTCGTTATGAAACGCCGTATCTATCAAAAACTCTTCGCCCGCAAGAATACCTCTTGCCTTCTCGACTCTCTCCTGAGTGAAAACATTAAACAGCGCCTCTTTGTACTCCCTGAAGTTTTCGCCGTATTCATCCATGCGGATAAGCTCTGCGACAACATGTCCAAGTCTATTTTCTCTATTTTGTAAAAGCTCCAATGCCTGTTCACTCTCGCCTAAGAGCAGATAAATCTGCGCTTTAAACTCTGCCATCGTAAAACTCTCTTTAAAGATAACACCGATATATTTACCCATGTCAAGCGACTCGTCCAGTCCCTCAATGAGTTCTAAAATCTCCTCTGCATCCTGCTCTGCAAAGTTTAAAACCATATCACGAATCTTTTTTCCGCTGTTTTTGTTGTTATAGATAAGGTCTTCCATCGGATAAACCTCTGAGATGCTCGGGATGAGTATCTGGCAAGAGTAAAATCCAAGATAGTCATACTCTCTCATGTAAATCTCTTTTTCCATCTCTTTGGCAATTTTGACTAAAAAGTCAAACTCGTTTTCTGTCCCATCTCCGTTATATCCCCATGATTTGTACTCAAAACTCTTTTTAGAGCTTAAAAAAGCAAATCCGAGCTTTCCGTTTGAGTCTACAAAATGGGACTCCAAGTTGAAACTATCCGATACTATGCTCATATCAAACGTCGGAATCTCAAACGCATCAAGTTCATCTAAATTACGCCCCTGCATAAGCTCAGTCATCGTTCTCTCTAAGCTCACTTCAACTATTGGGTGTGCTCCAAACGATACGAAAAGGGTGGAATTTTTTGGGTTTATCAGAGAGATAGCCGTTACCGGAAAGACTCCGCCAAGCGATGCGTCAAGCACCTCTACGATGTAGCCCTGAGCCTTAAGAGCTTCTACATCGCTATAAACTTTTTGAAATGATTTGACTCTCTCATCGGGAAATTTCGGCAGAGCGTAACCGTTTTTGATAATCTCAAGTTTTGCATATCTCTCATATATCTCGCTGAGTGCTTGAACCTGTGCCTCTTTTTGGGTGTTTCCGGTTGCGAGACCATTGCTTACATAGAGATTGTTTAAAATATTTAGAGGAAAATATATCCTCTCGCCGCTAGAGTGTTTTACAAACTCAAGTGCAACGATTTTATCTTCAAAATCGCTGTTAAAGTCCACCAAATCCTCACCGTCAAGTTCACCGTTTGGATCATACATGTAAAGAAGCGCTTCATTTAAAAACTCTCCGTCAAACTCAAAATGCGCTTCATCTGGATAATATTTTCTCTTTGGCAGATAAAAGTCGCTAAAGAAGTTATTTGTCTGCAGCCGCTCGATATACTCGCCCAAAGCACTTGCCATCGACGCTTCGGCAACAACACCTTTTCCGTTTGAGTAGATATGATTTGGCGCTTCATGTGAGCTTAGATTGACAGAGTAGCAGTTTTGAAGCGGATGCTTAGTTTGAGAAAATATAGTTTTACAGCCTACGTCTCCTAAAACCTTTTGCATTTTTGATATCGACTCCTCAAGCGGAGCGGTTTTTGATAAGAGATTCACTATTTTTTCCTGATGATAAGATATATAAAAAACGGTCCGCCAATGAGTGCCGTGACTATTCCGATAGGCAGTTCGCTTTGCGTTTGTATGCTTCGTGTAATTGTGTCACAAAAAACAAGAAAAAAACCGCCAAATAGTGCAGTTTTTATAATTCGCCCATTTACGGCTGATGGGTAGATTTTTGAGACGATATGAGGCGTGATAAGTCCTACAAAGCCGATAGGTCCGCTGATACTCACAAGCGTGCCGATAGCAAAAGAGGAGATGCCAAGAAGCAGATAGGTTATTTTTTTCGTATTTAGCCCTTTTAGTTTCGCACTCTCATCAGAGATGCCTAAAAGCTGAAGCTCAAATCTGTACATATAGACGACCATCACCAAGATAAGGGCGATAAATCCCACAACCATCGGACTTTGCCACCCGATAACGGAGAGAGAACCCATGGTAAAGCGGATAAGCATGTCATTTTGGATGGCACTACCTAGATAGAAAATTATCATAAGCGTTGAAGTGTAAAAAAGCGAGAGAGCGATTCCCAAAAGCAGAAGCGACTCATGCTGTGCATTTTTCAAAAATTTTGAAAGGTAAAGAAGAAGTGCTACGGTAAAAGCAGCTCCTAAAAATCCAAAGAGATTAACAGCCGTTATGCCGAAAACCAAACTTCCAAGCCCAAGTTTTATGGCGATTCCTGCTCCCAAAACCGCACCGCTTGATATGCCCAAAGTGTAAGGAGTCATAAGTGCGTTGCGAAATAGAGTTTGAAACAGAAGTCCGCTAAGAGCGAGGATTGTTCCTGCAGAAAAAGCAAAAAGAAGACGAGGCAAGCGAATGTCAAAAAAGATGGACGAACTAAGAGAGGAGAAATCAAAAACTTCATTTAGCTTAAGTTCTACCGCACCGATAAAAGGGGAAATAACAAAAACGGCAACTAAAAAAATCCATACTAAAAACCTACTCATACTTCACCGCCAATGAGTAAAACGGGACTCCGTAAAGCTCTCTTAAAACCTCATCGTCAAAAAAGCCGTTGTCGTAAATACGGACTTTTTTATCTTTTATAAAAGCTATAGGATTGCCGGCATAACATGCCAGATGCAAATCATGCGTTATAAGTATGACCTGATGTGTCTCTTTTAGCTTTTTTATATAATTTGCGATTACTTTTGAGTTACATGGATCTAAGTTTGCAGTCGGTTCGTCAAAAATGATGATTTTGCTCTGTTGCGAAAGTGCCGAGGCAATCATGGCAAGCTGCTGTTCTCCCGAACTCAGAGAGCTTAACGTGTGGTTTTTTAGATGTTCAAGCCCTAAGTGTTTTATATTCTCATGTGCTATTTCTTTATCCTCTTTTGAGTACTCAAAAAAGTTTTTCTTGTAAGCAAATCTCCCAAGCAGAACAAAGTCATAAAGGGTTATAAACGAGTCGTAAATTTCTAGTTTTGCAGGGATATAGGAGAGTGCTTTTGCTCTCTTTTGGGCAGATAGATTTTTGACATTTACCTCATCTATAACTATCTCTCCGCCGTACTCTATCAAAGAACAGATACAGCCCACAAGCGTACTTTTACCAGAACCGTTCGCACCGAGTATGCTCAGATGTGAAGATATGGTTATATCTATATCACTTAAGATTATCTGTTCGCCGTAGCTGCATGTGAGTGATTTTAACTCTATCATCGGTTCATCTCATAGCAAAGCCTCTCAATACTCAGAGCGACTCTGTGTGAGGGTATATTTATGTAACTCTCATCGACAACTGTTATTCGTCTGTTTTTACTTGCGTTAGTAGGAATTGAGTGCCACATGCTCAATGCTTTTTCCTCGTTTACATGCGGATTTGAGGCACGTGAATGGAGTATGATAATCTGGTCGGGATTTAGTGCTATAACATTTTCATAACCAAGAACGGGTTGGTTAGTTTGGTTAGAGGTGTATGCGTTAGTGTTGTTGGATAAAGAGATGATGTCGTTAAAAAATATGTCATTGCCGGCTATGTAGATGCCGCTTCTAATATCCTCATGCAGTCCGTAAACAATCATCACTTTATGAGGGGTTTTACTCTTTGGAGTGTTTTTGATTGCATCGTCTATTTCATCCGTGAGAGTTTTTGAGTCTGCATGTAGTTCGGTTGCGAGTTTTGAAATGGAACTTTTTATATCTTCGATAGTTTGCAGTTTTAGCATCAATGTTTTTATGCCGAATCTTTTTAGTTGTTCCAATATCTCTTGATTGAACTCCTGAGCGACAACCAAAGTAGGAGAAAGTGCTATGATTTTTTCTAGGTGCGGACTGGAGTAGCTTCCGATGATAGGCAGACTCTGTGCCTCTTTTGGGTAGAGCGAAAAGTCGCTTGTAGCCACAAGTGCATCTCCCTTTTTAAGAGCGTAAACTATCTCCGTGATGGATGGGCTAAGAGAGACAATCCTCTCTTTTGCCTCAAGAGTGAGTATAAAAAGCAGTGTCAAAAAAATAGTTTTCATACTCACCTTTTTTTAAAATTTCAGTTTTAATCCTGCTATCGCAGTTGTCGTAAAATCTAGCGGATAAATCGCATTGTCTTCTATCCATAAACCGTTTTTTTGGTTAAACAGATTGTTTATTTTAGCAAAAAGTTCCAAAGTATCTTTTGTGTAGGCAACCGATATATCGGTGGATGTGTAGGCATCTTGCTTTTGGGCAAAATTGTTCTCAAAATCATTTGCCGCATAAGCTTTAGAGCGGTAGCTTTGAGTAAGTGCAAAAGCAATGCTTGAAGTCGGCAGATAACTTAGAGTCGCTTTTGCGTTATGGTTTGAGACACCCGGCAAGTTTTTGCCTGCATAGTTTTTGCCGTTTTGCATCTCCTCATCTATCTTAGCCTTGACATAGTTGTAGTTTAGAGCAAGATTAAATATCTCGGAGATGATAAATTTGTCATAAACGTCAAAACCGTATTTATGTGATTTGTCTATGTTTGTATTTTTTGAACTTATGTAAGAGGGATCCGTGTAATAGTAGATTTCATCCTTTAGCTCAACATAAAAAATCGAGGTTTTAAACTTGTTTTTTGAGGTGATATTGTTATATCCAAGGGTAAAACTATCTGTTTTCATGGGGTCTATGAAGCCGTTAAAACTCACATTTCCAAGCCAATCTTTGTTAAAAAATCTGTCGATATCTGGAGCTTGATACGCATGTGCATAGTTTAGAAAAACCGAGCTTTTTTTGTCTAAAGTGTAGTTGTAGCCCAGTTCTGCCCCAAAGAGCGAATAGTCGTCTTTTAGATTATTAAGAGCATCATCATATCTGTACTCCACCGCCTCAACTCTTGCTCCGGCTTTTATGGAGTGGTTGTCAAAGTTAAAATTGCTCATGACAAATGATGCCAGATTCTCTTTTGAGGTATCGCTTGCAGTCGCATAACTGCTTGCGTGTGAATCTCTTTTTCCCTCAAACATATCGACTCCGAAGCTTATGCTGAAAAAATCATCTTTAAAATCTACACTCAATTTTGCAGAGTCATAGTCGTAATCGGCGATGGAAGAGTAGGTTATATAATTGGATCTTTTTTCTTCATGTCTTGCGTCTGCATGTAGAGATAATTTTTGATTTGCATAGTAGCTAACACCTGCATTTATGGCATCCGTATCAAATTTTTGCTCAGTTGCTCCCCAGTTTGAGTTCCCTGCTTGTTTTACGTCCTCATTGTACTCATCAAGCGTTAAATAATTTGCATATATTACATCTACTCGAGCCGTTGCCGCTCCTGCTCTTAGTTCAACCTTGTCAATCGGCAGATACGCTACGTTAAATGCTGCGGTGGAGAGCTTCTTTTCATCCCTCTCTTTGCCGCTGTTTATATGTCGAATTCCATCGCTTTTTTGTGCTTCGCCGCTGGCGGAAAGCGAGAGTTTGTCATCGCTGTGACCCAAATAAAATGCACCGTCAAAAGTTTTGTAACTTCCGCCATATACGCTTAACTCTTTATCGTTGTTCTTTTTGGTAGTGATGTTGATAACGCCGGCATTCGCCCCGTCACCGCCGATGACAATACCGCCGGATTTTATAATCTCGATTTTTTCTATAGAAGATGGGGAGATTGAGCCTAAAAGCGGAGCTATCATATCAATGTTGTTTATTTTTCTGCCATCAAGCGTTACTATGATATTTTGATAACCATCCTCTATGCCGTAACCCCTCATATCCAGTTTTTGAGAAAACGGATTTCCGTAAGAGGGCATTGCGATAACAGATGTTTGCTGATTTAAAAACTCATAAATATTTTGAACATGAGCCTTTTGTATATCTTCGCTCATGTATATTTCAACCGCATCGGTTGATTTTAGCTCATCGGTTTGTATCGCCGTTGAGGTTATCTGTAAGGGTTTTAGCTCAATATCTTGAGCGACTAATATGGTTGAAGCCAGAAGCGATAAAAGTATCTTTTTTTTCATTATTATTTTTCCGTAAGTTTTATTTTTGGCGTGATAAAAAAGTTAAAGAAGTGGCGGAGAAATAGCATTGTTTAGGGTTTTAAAATAGTTAAAATCAAGTTTTTGAGACGGGCAGAGTCGGAGTGTTTTTTTTGTGCGTCTTAAGTAGTAACAGTTGCAATGGCAAGGTTTTAGGGAAAGTTCTCCCGTGCAAAGCGTGGCGGCAAGATCTTCTTCCTCTAGCTCTGCATCCGGCTCGTCACCCTGAAAATTTAACATGTGAAAACTTTGCACTCTCGATGCGGTTGCATTTAGCGTTACTTGGTTAGAAGTTGCCGTAATCGCTCGTAAAGTAAAGTAGTTTTTGCCAAAGCCTTTTGGAAGTTTCACAAATCTCTCATCTGTTTATTTTTTGCAAGTATATCGAGTTTTTTACTATTAAGAAGTTCTGATACTCAATCATGAAGCATTTTGATAAACGTATCTATAATGTTTATATCGAGATGTTTGGGCATACGTGTCTTCATTATATAGATGGCATCATAAGAGTGAATAGCCGCCTTATATGAGCGTTTTGTCGTCAATGCGTCAAATACATCACAGATGCTGATTATGCGAGGGAAAAGCGTGATTTCTTTGTCTTTAAGCCCATCCGGATAGCCGTTGCCGTCAAGTTTTTCATGATGATGCCTGATACCGTCTAGTATGTCTTTACTTTTTATGCCGATATTTAGTGCAATCTCATATCCTAGTGAAGGGTGCGCTTTCATCTTCTCAAACTCATCTTGACTTAAAGGTCCCTGCTTGTTGAGAATTTTATGGTCAATACTGCTTTTGCCAAGGTCATGTAACAAAGCGGCACATCCTAAATCATTCAGCTTTTTTTCATCCAAGCCCATTTCCGAGCCCAGACAAAGTGCATAGATGCTTACATTAAGAGAGTGCGTGTGGGTGTAGTAGTCGTAACCGATTATTTTGATAAATGATTTTATGGTCTTTTCATTGTGAAAAATTGTCTCTATAATCGGTTCTATAATCTTCTTGGAACGCTGTACATTCTCAAGTGCGTCAGGATTTTTATAAAGAGAATCCGTCAACTGGGAAGTGGACGAGTAGATAATATCTACTTTTTCATTCAGTGAGAGTGACGCATCTTCAACCGTACGTTGAAGCTCTTCTTCCACAAAAGTTTCATACTCGCTCTTTTCGTCTTGATGCACATAGAGTCTTTCTATCTCTTTTAGTTTCCTTCTGTGCTCTTCATCTATCACCGTGTTACTTTGTAAAAAAAGTGACATGTGAGTCAATGCATCGTTGAAAAATAGGCTAAAATTTATATGATCCCCAACTTTTAAGAGTCGTTTGTCTATCAAAACATAAGAGATAGGCGCGCCCTCGCTAAGGTTGCAAAAGTTCGATTTTATACTTTGCTGCACTATTGTTTTTTGGTTCATATTTTTTCTTGTTGTATTTACGTACAATAAATTTTGTGTAATCAATTAATCTAGAACATCTGTTTGTATTGCCCTTAGGTTATTTTTTGGCTCAATATCCTAAGCGGCTAATAATAGTTGAAGAGATAAGTATAGCGAGATTTACTTTACTTCGTGAAGCATATTGTCAAGTATGTCAAAGAGTTCATTGCTGGCATTTTCAGCTTCTGAGAAATAGCCTATTACCTTATTTATATCTTGTAAACAGCTCCCTTTTTTAACACACTCTATCGCCGCAATAGCGTTTGAGTGTACGGTTGAGTGAGGAGCATCTATCATAGCATATGATTTTGTCTTTCCAAATACTGTTTTGCCCTCTCCCTCTTTCCATTTTCCAAATCTGCAGTTATGATGATTTGAGAGCTCTATTTTTTTATCGTTAAAAACACCGTCATAAGTATTTACTTTAAAAAGCACATGGTCTAGTTTTGCCAAATTTATAAAAAGCTGATACTGAGAGTGCAGATTTTCCTCTTTTATCGTTTTAGTATTTTCAAGCAGCTCATCTAACTCTACTTTAAATGTATCGAGGCTTTTTGAAGCCGTCATCGCTTCATCTTCTAGCTTTTCGCTCTCCGCATGCATGATGTGAGAATTTTGTTTTAGCGTATTTATATTTATCTCAACTTCTGAGGTCGCCTTTTGAGTTCTCTCCGCCAGTTTTCTTACTTCATCGGCAACAACGGCAAATCCTCTTCCATGTTCTCCGGCACGAGCTGCTTCAATAGCGGCATTGAGTGCAAGCAGATTTGTCTGGTCTGATATATCTTTTATTAGATTTATAACCTCAGATATCGCACTTACGCTTCCGTTTAAATTTTCGGCAGTATGCCTCAACTCGTTTGCCATTTGAATGATTGAATCGGTGTTAAAAATAGAGTTTGCATTGCTTCTGATATCAAGCATGAAATTTTCATTATCAACAGTCAATGCACCTATGTCTTGCAAAAATTTAATATTGCTTTGCAACCCTTCTTGAATTTTTGAGATATTTTTCATACATCCAGTAGAGAGATTTTCAGTAAGCGCCTTTTTTAGCTTATTGTCTTCGACAATGTTTTTAACATCTTTCATTTGCTCTTTTAAATCTTTATTTTCTCTACTGGCAGAATCATAAAGAGATCTTAAAGATTCCAACTCTTTTTGCAAATTTGCCATCTGTTCGTCAGAACGATTTTTTTTATTTCCAAACAAAAACATTACATCCCCCTGTAGTTTTGTAATTTATCACAACATTTATAACTATTTAAAACTCTATACATTGTGATAATTATATACATTTTTTGTCTCAAATGTGTCATAAAATGAAAATACGTTAAAACAAAACTTAAATATGTAACTTTTTTGTATCTAAAAATAAAATTTATCTCAGAATCATTATGTAAATATGTATAATAGTATCTCTAAAAAAGAGTCATGTGAAGGAATTTGTAAAATGTCGACTTTAAGTTCACAAAGCTTTAAGAATGCGTTTTTTATCTCTATCATCTATTTTATCGCAGGTGTATTTTGGATAGTTTTATCTGATTTTATCGTTGCCGTTCTATCGGATAATGCCCATGAAGTTACGACATTACAGATATATAAAGGATGGTTTTTTGTCTTTGTAACCACTGTAATTCTATTTTTATTAAGTTATAAAATTTTTCATGTTATACATAGCCGATATACCCAAAGTCTTAAACAAATTAAAAAATATCATAAAACAAAAGAGACGCTCAAGCAGACTGAAGAAATTGTAAAAGCTTCTGAAATAGAGCTTTTGAAATATGACAAAATTTTAAAAACAATCATTAACAACTCGCCTGATGCCATCTTTGCAAAAGACATAGACGGAAAATATATAATATTCAATGATGGTGCATCAAAAATGTTGCATTTGGAAGTAGAAAATGTTTTGGGAAATAGCGATGATGCTATTTTCGCACCTCAAGATGCCGCTAAAATAAAAGAGGAAGACAAGATAGTTTTAAGTAGTTTTCAAATAGATACGAAAGAGGAACTATTTGTATCAAAAGACGGCATTGAAAAAACTTTTTTGACTACGAAAGGTCCTATTTTAGACAAAGACAATAAAGCATTCGGGGTATTTGGAATAGCAAGAGATATTAGTGCTCAAAAAAAACATGAATCGTATCTTTTAAAATCAAAAGAGAAATTTTACAAACTTTCACATTTGGATGTGGTGACTTCTTTGCCAAACAGATTGCATATCAGTGAAGTTTTAACTGCCAAATGTTCTGAAAGTTCGCTATTTTGTTTGATTTTTATCGATCTTGATGAATTTGGAATGATAAATGATTCATACGGTCACCGTTTTGGAGACAAACTTCTTTTTGAAATATCTAAAGTTCTCAAAGAAGTTTTTGACTCTAGCGCTTTTATATCCCGCATGGGCGGTGACGAGTTTGGAATTATTCTAAACTCAGGCAATAAAGAAGAGATAACTTTTTTTATGCAAAAACTGCTTGATAAATTTAGCAACCCTTTTACGATAGATTTCATAGACATTTATATTACTGCAAGCTCTGGAATTTGCATTTTTCCCGATAATGCCAAAACTATGGAAGAACTCTATCAAGAAGCGGATGCGGCAATGTATAATGCTAAGAAAATGGGGAAAAACAGATTTAGTTTTTACCACTCACAATTTAAAAAAGATGCCATCTCTTATACGCAAATGGTGACAAATCTCAAACAGGCAATCAAAAATGAAGAACTTGAACTCTACTTTCAGCCTCAAAACGATTCGACGAGCGGAGAAATAGTAGGTTTAGAAGCTCTTTTACGCTGGAGGCACCAAGATAAAATGGTGCTTCCGGATATATTTATACCATTGGCAGAAAAAAGCGGATTAATCATAGATATAGGAAGTTTTGTGCTCAGAAGCGGATTTAAGACTGTTAAGAGTTGGCATGAGCTTGGGATATTAAAGGGCAGAGTTGCCATAAATATCTCTGCTCGTCAACTCGTTCATCTGGATTTTATAAAGACCCTTAAAGCTATGCTAAAAGAGACTGAGTGTGAAGCGGTGTGGATAGAGTTGGAAATAACGGAAAGTTCTATTTTGGAAAATCCAAAACTGACAATAAATCTGCTTCAGCAGATAAAAGCGTTGGGATTTTATATATCAATGGACGATTTTGGTACGGGATACTCTTCTCTTTCTTATTTGAAAAATCTTCCGATTGATAAATTGAAAATTGACAAATCTTTTATAACAAACATACAAAATGAGCCGAAAAATCAGACTATTGTTAAAACAGTCATCTTTTTAGCAAAAGAGCTGGGTATATATGTGCTCGCAGAGGGAGCAGAAACCCAAGAAGAGGTCGATTTTTTAGTAGAAAATAAAATTGACTCGATTCAAGGTTACTACTATGCAAAACCGATGCCTCTAAATGAGATAGAAAAGATGTTGCAGGCATAATATTTTATTTTTCATACACTTCATCATGCGTAAAATTTGAAGCTTTAAGTCCGTCTTCTATCATTTTTTGAGTTCTCACGTATACTTTTTTAAAAATCTCATGCTGAGAGTCATGGTTCTTTTTAATCTTTACATAGCCAACATACGTAAAAAACAAAATCAGTGCAAATGAGCCGTAAACGAGCAAGCTATGGGTAGCATACAGTTCACTAAATAGTGCTATTACATTGTGAGCCATAAAAATTATCATAACCCCGACACTGCCTATCCAGATGGAATAGGCACTGTTTTTGGAGTCTGTTTCAAAGTTTTCAAGGTTTTTTAAAATCTGAACATTTTGATTTATCTCTTTTTTTATTTTTATGATCTTGTACGTATCGATTTTATGAATCCTAAGCTCTTTTACCTGAATACTTGAGAGTTCGCTTTGTCTGTTTATCTCTTTGTACTCTTGTATAAGTGATGGCTCTGCCCGTAAAAGAGTCTCAATCATCATGGGCGTAACATCCTGCACAGACAGCTTCTCTTTTATCTCAAAGAGAAGCGTGTTGTATAACCCATCATTCAAAATCTGATTTGATACTTTTTCTATGTTTACCATGACAAATTCCTTGTATTACGTTTGTGGAACTAAATCTTTAGTTTGAAGTTTTGACTTTGTAAAAATGCCGATAAGTCCTTTTACACCGATACTAAGCACAACATTTAGCAAAAACACGACCCATGCAGAGAGCAGTAAAAGTCCGCAAACACCAGCGAGTATCATATATGTTTGGTATTCGCCCTCAAGATAGAGTGTTCGTCTTAACATCCCGTCCATCGCAGCCATTCCCATAAACGCACCCATACCGATACCGCCGACTAAATGCGCCCAAAAGTGATACGTTGCCATTTTTTGACTGTAAAGCTTAACGTTGTTTGTAAGTGTCGGCCATAGTATATAGATGGCACTATAAAGCGTCATCGTAAGTCCGACAAGGATTGCGACATGGAAGTGCGGTCCTGCAACCCATTGAGTGTTATGCAAAATTCTGTTTAGTCCCATATCTGCTTGAATAATTCCCGCAGGAACTGCGAGCATAAAACCTAAAATACCGCCGAGTAAAAACTTCAGCTCATTTGTCATTTTCAGAGGTCTTGCACTCCATAAAGTTACAAGCGTAATGAAAATCGCAATACCTTGCGTTACAAGCTCAAATGCCGTTACCATCTCGCCGCTTACAAGCTTCATCATGTTGTACTGACCTTGATCTGCCAGTAAGTGATGCGACCAAACAGCCCATGAAACGATAAGTTCCAGTAAAAGTGCCGCTCTTGCGATATTTTGCATAAATAGTTTTTTACCAGTGATAAGCATCGCCAAAAGATACCAAGAACCTGCTATATAAATAAGCACTAAACCGTCTGCAATGAGGTCAAGTCCCCACCAGAAAAAGTTTTTGTAAAGCAGTGCATTTACCGCTGTGTAGTCCATAGGTGCGCCTGAGAGGTCGCCGACAATGTAAACTAAAATCAAAATCCCGCATGTCAAAATCACGAGCGCGTCAAGGAAAGTGTCAATCGTTCCGCGAAAGATTGCCACAACAGGAAGCGAAACTGCAGGCTCTTTTGAGTATGGCTCACGACCCGTCATCTTGTACCAGATATTCAATACACCGTCAATCCCCAAAGCAGAGAGAAGAAGCGGCTTAAACGGTCTTTTTTCATGACCTTCTTCGGTATAAAAAACAGTCGCAAAGATGTTGTAGATAAAGCCCAAAGTCCCTATCATGATGAGTGCAATTCCAGATATAAACACAAAACCGCCAAGTGCATCAAACTGTTTAAAATCAACCGGAAGCGGCCAGTAGAGCGTATAAAGCGGAGCATAGTGAAACAAGAAACCGCCAAGCCAAGCGAGCAGAGCACCAAGAGCAATCAGCATCCATGTAGCGTTTGCAAGTTTAATGCTATAGAGCGGTTTTTTCATCAAGTAGGGAACAAGAAATGTAAACGCCCCAAAAACTATGAGATAAGTCGAGCCGAAAATCCCAACTATCGGGTGAACCGTCATAACGGAAAAGTAGTGCGTGTCATTTAGCATAGGGAGCGGAGTAATGGCATGAGCTCTCATCATCATTCCCTCTAAAGCTGACAAACCATAGTAAAGAACTCCTATGATTACGGCTCTTAAGGTAACTTTTTGAGTTGGAGTCAGACCATCGGTTTTAAGTCCGCCCTCATTACCGTGTATCAAAGTGTGTAAAAAACTCATAAACTTCCCCTTTTTTGTGAATATTTGTCATCCTCAGTACAGCCTGTTACTTCAAAAACATCTTTTATATACATGTGTGCACCTTTTGGACCCGAATACTCCGTTGACCTTAGATGATATACGCCATTTTTGCCAAACTTCCACATAAGGTCGTTTTTGCTTCCAGGTACGACTTGCATCTGCGTAACCATCGAGTTGTTTTGTCTAAAAATACCAAAACCGTATGTCAAATCTTTACTTGCGACATCAAACATAACATACTCATTGCACTTAAGTTCTATTTTTGGGCTAGGAAGCATAAACTTGTGATCTTCAATCGTTATATTTACAACTTGAGCAGCTTTGAGAGAGTCTCTCTTAAAGTCTATCTCCACCCATGGGATCTTGTTAAATGTAACGATATGAATCGCTACCCCAACCGTTATAAGCGCACCTACATAAACATAAAATGTAGAAGCTTTTACTATTCTAGGTTTGCCTTTTGGATTTACAACCCCAAGCCCAAACCAACATATAAGTGAAATAACCGCTAAAGTGTATAATGTATATACAATCTTTAACATGTTTAACACATCAACCGAATCCGTCATCTTTTCTCCTTAAAAATTTTTTGATAAAAAAAACTAACGACAAAACTTTAGCAAAAAATGCAATTTTATAAACCAATAATATGATTAATTTTTAGGCAATGCAAAAAAGTAAAAGATGGTTTAATTTGTATATAATTTTTTACTTTTTTACTAATGTTACGCACCAAATAAGCAGAGCCTATTTGGTGGCAGGGACAAATTGTCCCTTGCATCCCCCTAAAGCTACGAAAAACTTGTTTTTCGAGATTTGCAAGATGCTTAACGCTTTCTTTTGCAAAAAGTGCGTAAGATTGATTTTTTGAATAGGTTGAAAAATGATAAAGTCAGTATGTGGATATTGTGGAGTCGGTTGCGGTGTTGTTTATGATGATTCAAAACTGTTTGGGGATGCTTCATATCCGACAAATAACGGAAATCTTTGTCTAAAAGGCGCTTCGGGGCTGCTTAGCATTAACCCACAAACAAGAGTGCTAAAGCCGCAAATCAGAGAAAATATAGAAGACGATTTTAGAGTTGCAACTTATGAGAAGTGTATCTCTTTTATAGCCGGCAAAATAAAACAGACCAAAAAAGAGAAAGTTGCATTTTATCTCTCAGGGCAGCTTTTAACAGAAGATTATTACATCGCAAACAAGCTTGGCAAAGGCTTTATCGGCACTTCAAACGTTGATACGAACAGCCGTACATGTATGTCAAGTGCAGTTGTTGCCTATAAAAAATCTATCGGTGCGGATTTTGTTCCTCTTAGAATGGATGATATTTTTAAGGCAGATCTGTTAATACTGGCAGGTTCAAACACGGCAGAGTCACATGTAATCTTCCACGGAAAAATAAAAAAAGCAAAGAAACATGGACTAAAGGTCGTAGTAATAGACCCTCGTTTTACCGATACGGCAAAGAGCGCAGACTTATATTTGGGCATCAACGCAGGAAGCGATATAGACTTTTTTAACCTTATCTCCAAACGCCTGATCGATGAAGAGTTGTATGACAAAGAGTTTGTAAACAGCCATATAAACGGCTTTGATGTTTTAAAAAGCGGACTTGATTCGCTCGATTGTGATGATATGTTAAGCAGAACAGGGCTTACAAATGAACAGTTTAATGAGTTCTTTTTGCTCTATAAAAATAGTAAAAATATCATCACTGCATGGACTATGGGGCTAAACCAATCCTCTCAAGGAGTAGATAAAAATCTTGCACTTATAAATACACATCTGCTGGGCGGAAAAATATTTAAAAGCGGAAATGGGCCGTTTAGCCTTACGGGACAGCCAAACGCTATGGGCGGAAGAGAAGTCGGCGGACTTGCAACAATGCTGGCAGTTCATCTCGGTTTTGACGAAGAGAGCGTTAAAAAGGTCTCGAATTTTTGGGAGAGTGAAAATGTCAGCACAAAAGCAGGTTTAAGTGCCACGCAGATGATGGATGCAGGGCTTGAGGTGCTTCTCATCTCTCATACGGATCCTATCTACCATCTGCCAAACAGAAACAAAACAGAGGCGTTAATGAGCAAGATACCGCTGGTCGTAGAGATAAACGCGTATGAAAATTCCCAGAGTTCAAAATTTGCGCATATTAGGCTTCCCTCAGCTCCATGGGGCGAAAAAGAGGGAACGCAGACAAACCTTGATAGAACCATAACAAAGCAGGAAAAATTAATCAAAACAGCCCAAGGAGTAAAGGCTGATTGGGAGATATTTCAGCTTTTGGCATGGGAACTCGGATACAAAAAAGAGTTTAACTATAAAAATCCAAAAGAGATATTTGACGAGTATAAAGAGATGACAAAACTAAACTCTTACATGGATATAAGCCAAACTTCTTATGATGAACTCTCACAAAAGCCTTTTATCTGGGGAGAGCAGATTAAAACTTTTTTAACAAAAGATAAAAAAGGAAACCTGTTTTTTGTGCAAAACAAAGAGCTGGGCGAGAAAAGAGACGAAGAGTATCCGTTTATACTCCTCACGGGCAGAACAAGGGATCAGTGGCATAGCGGTACAAAAACGACCGTGCCGCCATCTCTTCTTAAATATAAAGAGCTGAATTTTTGCCAGATACATACAAAAGATGCACTCAAGCTAGGCATACAAAATGGGGATGAAATAAAAGTCGTATCAAGAAGAGGTGAACTTTTATCAAAAGCCATAGTGAGCGAAGAGATAAATGAAAAAACCATATTTATACCCATCACAAATCGTGAGATAAACTATCTGACAGATGATTTGTTAGATGCGGAGTCGTTTCAGCCTGATTATAACCATAGTACCGTAAGAATAGAAAAACTGTATAAAAAATAAACATAAAACTGTCTACTTCATCTGTTTATATTGCTAAAATTTTAACAATATAACAACTGGAGCTTATCATGCAAGAGTTACAAAAAGCTTATGAAGCTAGAGCTAAAAAATTAAACAAAGTAGAAGAGCTAAAGGCGCTTAGAACTCCAAAAGAAGCATTTGAACAACTGGAGTTTTATGCCTTAAACGGTTATAACTCTATCAAAGAAGAAGATAAAAATTATTTTTTAAAGTGTTTTGGAATCTACGATAAAGATTCACAAACTCCACAAAAGTTTATGATGCGTGTTCGCATATCAGGCGGCTATCTAAACTCTATTCAAGCTCTGGTTTTAGGGCAAATCGCAAGAGAGTTCGGAGAGGATTATATAGATATCACGACAAGAGCGCAGATAGAGTTTCGCTATCTTGATATAAAAGACATACCTTCAATAATCCAAAAAATGCTCAGTGTGGGAATTACTTCATATCAAACAGGGGTGGACAACTTTAGAAATATCGTAACAGACCCGCTTGATAGCGATGGATTTGATAACGTTTTGCCGTCTTTTGAGATTTTAAAAAAACTAGAGAGCAAATTTTTACACAACTACGAGTGGATCTCTGCACTTCCTAGAAAATTTAACACTTCCATAACAGGCTCAATCTCAAACAGATGCAATGTTTTTGGGCAAGACTGCTGTTTTGTTCTGGCACAAAAGAACGGTGTTTACGGATACAACGTCTATCTTGGCGGAAAAGTTGGCAAAATCGCAAAAAGTGCAGATATTTTTCTTCTCCCAAATGAAGTTGAAACAGCATACGACTCCATTACGGACATCTTTAAGAGATTTGGTTTTAGAGACAACAGAAACAAAAACAGACTCTCTTTTCTCATAGAAGCAGTTGGAATGCGTGAGATAAGCCAAGCCATAAGAGAAAACGCAGGAGTGGATTTTGCAACGGCAGGCGAGACTATGACAAAACTTGATTTTAATGACCCAGAACATGGAAAAGTGCAGCTAAAAAGCGGTGGTTTTGGTGTTCACATGATAATTCCAAGCGGAATACTCAGCGGAAGCGACTTGATGGAAGTTGCATATATAAGCCAAAAACATGGGGATTCACAGATACGATTTGACATAGAGCAGAACCTTTATATTATGGGAGTGAAAGATGTTGAGGGAATACTGCAAGAGGCTATTTTTCAAAAATACAAAAGCGTTGATTCGCTTTATAACAACCATCTCATAGCATGTGCAGGCTCTCAGCACTGCCCATTTGGAGTGATAGAGAACAAAAACGATGCTATAAAAATGGCTGGGTATCTGGAAAAAAATGTACCCATAGAGAGCGGTAAAGTGCGTATGTACTGGTCAGGATGCGTTAAAGGATGCGGTCTGCATGGAATCGGCGATATCGGTTTTGAGGGTTGCAAAGCAAAAGTAAACGGTGAAATGGAAGGAGCGGTAAATATCTCAATAGGCGGAAAACTCATAAGCGAGGGAGTTGAGGGTTATACGGTTTTAAAGTCTGCTCCGCTTAGATATGCTCATCTTTATGTCGAAACCCTTATGCTGGAGTATAAAAAACATAAGCGTTCAAATGAGAGTTTTGAAGATTTTAGCGAGAGAGTTTTAAAACTCTATACACCCTCTTGCATAGGCTTTGTGATGAAACTCGGGGCATATTTAAGAGAGAAAAAAATCGACATAGATATCGGTTTTAGCGAAAAAACAAATACAGGCAAAAATGAAGAGTTTGAAGTTTTTGAGATAGGACGCAAGATTTACTACAAACTCTCAAACAAAGAGCCATACTCCGCATACGATAGATTTACAAACACTCTAAAGAGCGAAAAACTTGAAGATATCCGTGAGTTGGTTCAAGGCGTAGATGAAAACTTAGCTCTCATGTGTGAGAAGATCTTACATACAAAAGAGCAAAGCAGGGCAGTTGTTTTCTCGGAACTAAATATCTGAGCCTCAAAGAGTTTATGCATTCATCCAAATAAGTAAAATAGCATTAACGATGGTCATAATGACAAAACCTGCTTTATAAAAAGCGAGTCCATGGCTTTTTATAAAAAATCTGTTTTTGAGGAAAAACGGAGTTACTTTTTGTGGATTTTGAAGTTCATAAGCCATCTCTGAGTAGTGGGCATATCGTTTCTCTTTGTCTATGGCGATAGAGCGTAAAATAACACTATCAAGCCAATGCGGTATATTTTCATTATAAAAGCTAGGAGCTTTTGGCTCTTTAAAAATGGGGTTTTGAAACGGCTCTATTTCGCCGTAAGGGTACTTTTTTGTCAATGAGAGATAGAGCGTAACTCCTAGGGAAAACATTTCGCTTGATTCGCTTATCGCCTCATTTAAAAACCTCTCGGGAGAGAGAAAACTAGGCGTTCCTGCCTTTGAACTTATGGAGAAGATTTCTGTGATTGAGCCAAAATCTATAATTTTAAACTCCATCTCCTGTGCTTTTTTTTCTATCATAATATTTTGGGGCTTTATATCACCGTGAACAAGATCGTATCGCAGTAAAAATTGTGACATTTGAAGCAAAATTTTACCAAGATTGATAGCATCATCGATGGTTAATATCTTTTGTTTTAAAAAAGCATGGAGATCCTGACCATCAATTTTTTGCATAACATAGTATCTATAACTTCTATTTTTTGGAATAACCGCCTTTGGAAAGGAAGGGGACTTTAACCTCTTTGCATTCCATGCCTCTTTGACAAAGAGATCAAGCAGATTTTCATCATCTATCGCCTCTTTTGGAGCGAACTTTAGTATGTACTCTTTTGTATTTTTACTTGCTAGCCAAGTATTGTCATTGAAAGATTTTTCCAGTTTATAGCCGTCTATATTTTGCCCAACATGTACGCTTTTTGCAATTGGAATATTTTGGTGCTTTAATGAAGATTTCTCATCATCTTGCAGTATCTCAAGCACAATGGCTGTAGTATCATCCACCAGATTGTCATACGTAGAATGACTCGCTTTTTTTACAAGCAGGTGCGCACCCAGATAGACATTTTTCTCTATAAGACCGTGACTAAGCGTATTGTAAAGACCGTCGCTGCATAGGAGTATGATGTCATTTTTTGAGAGAATATTTTCAAAATAAAATGGCTTTACGCTCTTCTCGCCTCCGAGAACATGAGTAAGTATATGGCTTCCCTCATGCTCCACATGGTCTAATGAGAGTTGCATTAAAGAGCCGTTTCTGTGCAGATAAACTCTGCTGTCACCGACATTTGCACCATAGAGTCTGTTGCCCTCTATAACCACCAAAGCTAGCGTTGTTAAAAGTTCGGATCTCTCAAAGTTTGCCATGCCCTCTTCATATAAAATAGAGTTGATGGATGATATGAACGTGCTGATTGATTTTTCAATACTCCAAGCACGAGGGCGAATCTTAAAGTTATTGAGCAGATAGTTTGTAACTCTTTTTGCAGCCTCAGCACCGGCTTCGGCACTTCCTACACCATCGCAAACTATTGCGATAGTGAGGTTTGAAGTGGAAGTGATAGCGTAAAAATCATCCGTTTTTATATCTCTGCCTTTGGCAAGTCCAAACGCAGAGCTTTTTATGTTAGAGTTTAACATCGGCTAGATCCTACCACCTGCACTTACTCCCCATGTAGTTCTCCATCTTGTTTTTACTAAACTTATTCCTGTAATCGCCAGTAACACGAGTCCGCCAAAGATCAGAAATCCGGCAGAGTATCCTCCAAATGCCTCTTTACTCCATCCAAGAGTATTGATAAGCAGTGTTCCGCCAAGTCCGCCGCCTGCGCCGATAAGCCCTGTCATAATACCTATGTCTTTACCGAATCTTTGCGGCACAAGCTGAAAAACTGCCCCGTTTGCCATGCCCAGATTTGCCATGATTAAGAACAGAACCCCAATCGCAAGGTAAAAAGGAAGCGTTACCGAAGCACTTAAAAGCACTAAAGCAAGAACTACTCCAAAGAATATATAAAGCGATTTTACTCCGCCAAATTTATCTGCTATAGCTCCTCCGACCGGACGCAATATAGCTCCTGCAAAAATACAAAGTGCACCGAAATAACCTGCTACGACTTTGACATTTGGCTCGTTTAAAATATCAATTCCAAAAGCACTCATGTCAGCTTGATAAGTGTTCATAAGATAAACTTTCATATATCCTGCAAACCCGACAAATCCTCCAAAACTTACCGCATAAAAAAGGTTAAACCACCAAGTATCTCTGTCTTGAAGCAGTTTGCCGTAATCACGCAGTTTTTTTGGTCGTGGAGTATAAACCTCAAGCGGCGCGTCTTTTGCCATAAATATGTAAGCTACAAATATAATGCTCGACAAAACCGCACCGACTAAAAATACACTCTCCCAACCCCAAAGTTCAGCGATTTTCGGAGCAAAAAGAAAGTCGATTACAACACCGATATTTCCTGCTCCGGCAATTCCAAGAACCGTACCTTGAAGTTTTGGCGGATACCACTGCCCTGCCTGAGGAAGTGCAACGGCAAATGAAGCGCCTGCAAAACCAAGTCCGACGGCTACAACCAAAAGCTCATCATAAGATATGCTTGCACCTCTAAAATAGGCATAAAACAGAACTATAATAACTAAAAGTTGAGAAGCAAGTGCGGTTTTTTTAGCACCAAATTTATCAACACCAAATCCTAAAACTATACGCAAAATCGCTCCGGCTAAAACGGGAATAGAGAGAAGTGTCGCTTTTTGCGATTCACTAATAACAAATCCGCCAATCGCCAAAGATTCGGCAATCTCACTAGAGAGTGGTCCAAGCATTGTCCAAACCATGAAACTAAAATCAAAGTACAAAAATGCAGCTAAAAGTGTCGGCCAATGTCCTTGACCTCTTAGTGCGCTAAATCCAGCCATAATAACCTCCTAAAATTGATATGAAAATTATAGTGACAAAATAGAGCCATTTTTACAGTTAACTGATTAAAAAATAGACAAAAACAAAAATCAATGTTGATTAAAAAGTAATCTTTTAAAATGGATATGTTCGTTTTAGTGCGTAACATCAGTAAGTATGATAAAATCTCTTTATGAAACTATCACATTTAAAACAAATAACTCTTTACCTGCAAAAATTTACAAAAATCTCTGCAATTTACAGAGTAAGTGACACAATTATAAAAATTGCGTTTGACAAGGATGACGAACTCTATTTTGAGATGCAGCGTTCAAACTCCAGAATATTCAAATGTGCTTCTTATGCTCGTTCAAAAGTTTATAATGCGCCATTTGACGTACTTTTGTCCAAACGATTCAGCCGTGCAAACATTCTGCATGTGGAACTTGTAGACGGAGATAAAATCATAAGATTTAAAACCTCTGTAGCATCCGCCTACAAAGAGGAGATGACATATCTGCAGTTTGAATTCACCGGAAAATATACAAATGTGATTATCCTCGATGAAAATGAGACAGTTCTTGAAGCACTCCGACATGTAGATCTCTTGTCATCATTTCGTGAAGTAAGAGTCGGGCAAAAACTCCTAAGCGTTCCGCAAGCTCCGTTTGAGGCAAAAGAGTACCCGATAGATGATGTGGAGCAGTTTTTATACGGCGAATACGAAAAAGAGATGCAGGAGAAACTCTCTTCTTTAAAGAAACAAAAAATTTCACTTCTTTATAAAAAGCTCCAAAAGCTCCAAAAGCTTTATGACTCTTTAGAAGATGAAAATGAGCTTGAAGCCGAAGCTGCAAAACAGAACCGTTACGGAAATCTGCTTTTAGCAAATATGCACAACATAAAGCCTTACCAAAGAGTGGTGGAGGTGGATGATTATGACGGAACAAAGGTTAAAATAGAGTTTCACAAAGAGTTCTCTTCAGTCGCTATGATGACAAATTCGCTCTTTAGCAGAAGCAAAAAAGCAAAACAGAGAGCCTCTCATATGCATATAGAGAGAAGCTCTCTGCTTGCAAAAATGGAGCATATAAGGCTTTTTATACATACTGTTGAAGAGGCGAAAGATATCGCAAAAATAGTTCTTCTCTTTCCAAAAAATATTCAAGCCAAAAAAGTTAAAACCAATGATTCTATCGAGACTTTTTGGATAGAGGGCTATAAAGTAAGCCTCGGGAAAAATGAAAAAGGCAATATCGAACTGCTCCAAAACGCCCGTGCAAAGGACATCTGGCTGCACATGAAGGAACGCCCATCCGCTCATGTAATCATCACAACCGATAAGCAAAACATCCCCTTAAATATCATAGAAGCGGCCGCAAGACTTTGCGTTGACTTTACAATGTTTGAAAAAGACAGGTATTTGGTCGATTATACTCCAAGAAGAGAAGTTACCATTCAAAGTGGTGCTAATGTGCTTTACAACAAATACAAAACCGTTGAGGTTGATACGAGGTAATTCTGCCTCGAAAGAGGCAAGCTTTAGTGCCATAGCGGCTAGCGAAGTAAAAGGGACGTGTTCCTTTTACGGACAAATAAATGAAGGGTTTCCTTCATTTTACAAAGTAAAATTAAGGGGAATAAGATGGCGGTAGGGTTAGTCGGCAACGCTATTTATGTAAATCAGCAGACACCGAGTGTTTCATTGGTCGCTACCGCTCATAATAATCGTGTAGATTTCCAAAACATGGTAGCTCAGGTTGCGGCTCAAGAAAAGGAAGATGAAGTTCTTGAAGTTCGCCCGACGGAAGAGAACCAAAAAATTGATCCAGACCGTGAACATACGAAAAATGAAGCGGATCAAGAGACTAAAAGAGCTAAAAAACCTGAAAAAACAGCAGAAAATGAAGAAAAAGAGAGCGAACACCCTCTTCATATATTAGATATTAAAGTGTGATTGGTTATAATATTTCTTATATTTTTAGAGGATTTTTTTATGAATGTTTTTACAAGCTCCAAAGAGAGAGTAGCTACCGGTTTAGCACTTGTCGCAGGAGTTCTTACGATTGGTTTAATAGACAACTTTTTTCTTATGTGGCTCTTTCTTGGGGTAGTTTATATTTTAGCCTTTTATGAGGCGATGAAACTTTTTGATATAAAAAATAGTAATCTAGTCTATTTTGCGGTAGGAATCTGGCTTATTGCAGGGATATATCCTTACGGTGACGACCTTTTTATTTTAGCCGGCCTAGCATATGCAGGTGCAGTGGCTTTTAACAGAGATTTGACTTGGAAAAATTTTCTCCCATTCATCTACCCGACGGCAGGTATGCTTTTTATCTTGGCAATGTATCAAGAATACGGTATCGTCTCTCTTTTATGGCTTTTAGTAGTCGTTGCACTGACAGATATCGGGGCATACGGAGTCGGCAAAAGTATGGGCAAAACTCCTTTTAGTCCAACATCTCCGAACAAAACTCTAGAGGGTGTGCTCGGCGGAGTAGCAGTTGCAACAATCGGCGGTATGTTTGTAGGTTTATCTATTGTTGATTTGGGCGTTTCCATTATCATCTCTTTTATGGTCTCTCTTAGCTCGATTTTCGGCGATTTGTATGAGAGTTCACTAAAAAGAACTGCAGGCGTAAAAGACAGCGGATATATTTTACCGGGTCACGGCGGCGTGCTGGATCGTATAGACGGCTACCTATTTGGCTCGATTGTGATGCTAATCCTTATTCGTGGACTCGTGTAGGTGATACTACTCGGCTCTACAGGTTCTATCGGTGTAAACACGCTTGAGGTCGCAAAAAAATTTTCAATTTCGGTTGAAGCACTTGTTGCCGGCAACAATATAGACCTCTTAAACTCCCAGATAAAAGAACACAATCCAAAAATAGTCGTTATTGCAAACAAAGAAGATGTTTACAGAGTAGAACATCCTCATGTTTTTTATGGGCAAGAGGCGATTTTAGATGTTATAAAAAACTCTTCAAGCGAGTTAGTGGTAAATGCGCTTGTCGGGTTTTTGGGACTTCGCCCGACACTCACCGCCCTTGAATGCAAAAAGAGAGTAGCTCTTGCCAACAAAGAGTCACTCGTTGCATGTGGAGCTTTTATAGATACAACCAAAATCCAACCCATAGACAGCGAACATTTCGGACTTTGGTACTTGATGCAAAACCGCCCCGTAGAGAAGATGATAATTACCGCAAGCGGCGGTGCATTTCGTGACTGGGAACTGGAGAGACTTCAACATGCGACGCTTGCAGATACGCAAAATCATCCAAACTGGTCAATGGGTCAAAAAATAACCATTGACAGCGCAACGATGGTAAATAAAATCTTTGAACTTTTAGAGGCAAGATGGCTATTTGGAGAGGGATGTTACGATGCCATAATAGAAACAAAGTCACTCATCCACGCACTTATCGACTTTAAAGACGGCTCAACCACCGCACACTTTGCACATGCCAGCATGCAGCTCCCCATCGCCTTTGCACTTGATGGCAAAATGCAAGAAAATATCCTCCCACATGTAGACCTGCTCAAAGTAGGCTCTTTGGAATTTCGTGAAATAACTACGGATAGATATCCGATTTGGCAGATAAAAGACGAACTTCTGAAAAACCCGTCTCGCGGTGTAGTCGTAAATGCCGCAAATGAAGCTGCCATCGAGAAGTTTATCTCAGGAAAAATCGGCTTTATGGAGATAGCAAAAACAATCATCCAATCATACGAAAAGTTTGATGCTTTGCCAAAAAGTGTTGATGACGTATTTGCTCTTGATGAAGAAGTAAGACGCTCTATAAGATAGATTTTGTGTTTATATAGTATAGATACCTTTACTTTTATACGATGGCATAGTATAAAATTTTAAGTTATTATACTATCGCAACTTTTTTATATTTAAGCCTAAGGAATTTATAAAAATGAAATTTAATGATTTAGATATGAAAAGTTGGAAAGACTCCGATATAAATACCGATTCTCTTTGGGTTATAAACGAAAGAGATAAAAGCGGAAAGCATAAAAATGTTTATCATGGAAACTTTATTCCGCAAATCCCAAATCAGCTCATTCAAAGATACACAAAAGAGAATGAGATAGTTTTAGAACCTTTCATGGGGAGCGGAACAACACTTTTTGAATGTGAAAAACTACATCGTAAGTATATAGGTTTTGATATAAATCCACAAATGTTAGAGTATGTCAACAACAGCATGCGTGATGAAAAATATGCTGATAATTTTTACATAAATGACTGCAACTCACTAGATAGTTTACAAGTGGATGAGAATGTAAAAAAAGCAAATGAAAAATTCAACTCCTCACATGTACAGTTCGTACTTATGCACCCACCTTACATGGATATAGTGAAATTTACAGAAAATGAAAATGATTTATCTCAGATAGATGATATTGATGAGTTTGTAAATAAATTGAACATTAATGGAGAAAAATATTGTGCATAAAGATTTGACATATTCGGAAGCTATTGAGCTAGTCATACTTGATAATGGTGGATATGCACCATTAAAATATATTTACGAAAATATTGAAAAGTACCGAAAAAAAACAGGACTTACACCGGATAATACAATTCAAGAAAGAGTTCAAAGAGACAATAGATTTACAAGAATCGCAAAAGGTATTTATGCTTTGACTGATTTTGTTAACAACTTAGAAAATAGTAATGATAAATATATTGAATTTACAGATAGAGAAGTGGTAATAAAAAATATTGAAAGAGCAGAAACTGAAAAAATTGTAAGTCAAAAAATCAGAATTGGTCAAAATGATTTTAGACAGGCTTTGTTGAAAAATTTAAAAAAATGCCCAATCACTAATTTAGATGAAAAAAGATTATTAATAGCAAGTCATATCAAGCCTTGGGTATATTGTGATAATAATGAAAGACTTGATATAAACAATGGATTTTTGCTTTCTCCTTTGTTTGATAAGCTTTTTGATAAAAGTGTTGGTCTTATTACATTTACAACAGAAAAAGAAATTTTAATATCAAATAAGTTGACAAAAGAGAATATTCAAAGATTAGGTGTTACACACAAACAAATTATTGAGGATTTACCAGTTAAAGGTAGAGAAGATTTTTTAGAATATCATAGAAGATATATTTTTCAAGGATAAGAATAAAATGAAAAAATTCAAATATCAACTAGAAGTAGAAGTTGTAATTGATGAGAAAAATATCAATGAAAAATACCCAAATTATAAATGGAATTACGATTCTTTAGAGCATTTTGCTAATTCTTTAGTTTCTGAAGAAAGTTATGAAGCGGATACGAATATGTCTAAAGATAGTTTAAAAAAATGGGGATATAGTATTACAAAAAAACGAATCAGGATGCAATAATGTGTTTTAACCCGTTTGTCAAAAAAGTCATAAGCAATGATTTGGAAGACTACAGTTTTGTTTTAAATAAAAATTACATCGTAAACTCTACATGTATGGAAGATAAAGAGAAGTTTATCGAGGAGTTGGATGCACTGCCTTTGTGTGAAGATGGGTTTGTGTATCGACATTACTGCATGGGCAGTGGAAGCGATAGACAGTATTTTAGTGATGAAAACGGTAAGAAAATCGACACTATTAGATTGAAGATAGAAGAGTGGTATAAAGTCAAAAAGATAGACGATAGCATGTACTATTTTCTATTGGCTTCACTTTTGGAGAGTGCCGACAAAGTCGCAAATACCGCTTCTGTTTATGGTGCGTATCTAAAACATCTAAAGAAGTCTGCACAAAAGAGGTTGGTTTTAGAGAGTGCACATTTTGGGTTAAGTCAAGGTTTGCATGAGGTGCATAAAGAGGATAGCAATGAGCTAATCAAAAAAATCAAAGGGGATATTTTGTATCTTGACCCGCCTTACAATCAAAGACAGTATGGGGCGAATTATCATCTTTTAAACACTATTGCGCTCTATGACGAGTTTGTTCCAAATGGGAAAACTGGCATGAGAGAGTATAATCGCTCAAACTATTGTAAAAAACAAGAAGTTCATAAAAGTTTTGAAGATCTGATAAAAAATGCGAACTTTCAATATATCTTTTTGAGTTACAACAATGAGGGTATTATGAGTGAAGATGAGGTAAAAAATATCATGTCAAAGTACGGTAAATATGATTTGAAAACGAAAGAGTATCAAAGGTTTAAAGCCGATAAGAGTGAAAATAGAAACCACAAGGCAGATTTGACCTATGAGTATCTGCATATTTTGCAAAAGGATTAGATTTGATATTAAGTATTGAAAGCTCATGTGATGACAGCGCAATCGCCATAACAGAGATCGCCACAAAAAAGCTTATCTTTCATAAAAAAATATCTCAGGAGCTGGAGCACAGTGTTTACGGCGGTGTTGTTCCCGAACTGGCGGCAAGACTTCATGCGGAGGCACTTCCAAAGATTTTAGAGGAGTGCAAGCCGTATTTTAGTGGCTTAAAAGCGGTTGCGGTTACAACAACTCCGGGGCTTAGCGTTACTCTTGTAGAGGGTGTGATTATGGCAAAAGCCGTCTCTATCGCACTGGGCATTCCGCTCATCGGGGTGAATCACCTTATCGGGCATATCTACTCTCTTTTTATAGAGAAGGAGGCTGTTTTTCCTTTGACTGTTCTGCTCGTCTCAGGCGGACATACGCAGGTTATGGAAGTGGCGAGCTTAGAAGATATAAAAACGGTCGCAAAAAGTATGGATGACAGCTTTGGAGAGAGCTTTGACAAAGTGGCTAAAATGATGAAACTTGGCTATCCGGGAGGTCCGATTATAGAAAAGTTGGCAAAGGAGGGAGATAGAAAAAAGTATAACTTTACCGTTCCGCTGCATCAATCTCCGCTTATTGCTTTTTCATATTCAGGGCTGAAAAATTCGGTACGTTTGGCTGTTGAGGCTTCATGTGAAGATGATTATAAAGATATAGCCGCATCATTTGAGCATGTGGCAACTCTTCATATCATTCAAAAACTCAAAAAGTATTTTAAAGAAGTTCCGCCAAAAACCTTTGCTATTGTCGGCGGAGCAAGTGCGAATCTCTATCTCCGTCTCGCTATAGAAGAGCTTTTAAAGCCTCATGACGCAGAGTTGCTTTTAAGTGAATTGAAATATTGTTCTGATAATGCTGCAATGATAGGCAGGGTAGGTGTAGAGATGTACGAAAAAGAGATGTTTAGCTTAAGTGATGAAATGGAAGTTTGTCCCAAAAGTGTCATTTAGCTTAAGTGATGCTTAGCATTAAACCCTCTTTTTCTAATTAAGAGTAAAATTATCCGATTTGAAATATACTTCTTTTATCAATAAAAAGTTAAAATATAAAAAAACAAGGGAGTCGAGAATGGCAACTACAAAATTTAAAGGTACAGACGTAGAGTTACTAGGAAATGAAGTAAAAGTAGGTGATAAAGCGCCTGAAGTTACTGTTGTAAATTCAGCAGGTTTGGCTGATGTGGTAGTTGGCGGTGCGCAAGGTGTTAAACAACTAATTATCGTTGTTCCATCACTTGACACTGGTGTATGTGCTACTGAAACTCGTAATTTTAATGCAAGAGCTGCAAAGCTAGAAGGTGTTAAAACTACTGTTGTTTCTATGGATTTACCGTTTGCATCGGGAAGATTTTGTGCAGCTGAGGGAATCGACAAGTTAACGGTCGCATCTGACTTTAGAAACAAAGATTTTGCTAAAGCTTACGGTGTACTTCTTGGCGGTTCGGTTCTTGCAGGTGTTACATGTAGAGCGATTTTTGTGGTTGATGCTAACGGAATTGTAATTTACAAAGAAATCGTTCCTGAAATCACGGAAGAACCTAACTACGACGCTGCTATCGCTGCGGCTAACTAAGAACCATTTTACAGACATAGCTCCAAAGATAATTTCAACAAACTATCTCCTCTCCTAGATAGTTTTACAAAAGAGGTATTTACCGGTACCTCTTTATTCTTCTTGCCATTTATAAATCAAGTTTAAATTTGCTACAATAATCCTATCTATTTTAAGGATTTTAAGCATGAAAAAAATTTTATATACGCTCACATGCACAGCAGTTTTAGCCTCAACCGTTATGGCGGATTTTAGTAGGGTTGAAATGGGTGTCGGTGCATGGACACAAACTCCAAAAGGAAATGCGACTTATACCGATGGCGGAGCAAACGGTCTTTACACTTCAAGTGAAAACAAAGAGACATCTCCATATGTTTGGATGCTCATAAAACATCCTGTTCCGGTACTTCCAAATATTAGGTTGGAGTATGTAAGTTTGGAAGATAAAGGTGTTGCGAGCGGAGAGTTTAAAGACTTTGATATTGGTGCTGCTTCAACTACGCTCTCTTACGATATGAAACAGTATGATATCATCCCGTACTACAATATTCTTGACAACACGGCTTGGATTACTCTAGATCTTGGACTTGATATTAAAATCATTGATGCATCTTACACCGCAGCACCTGCAACTGGATTCGCAGGTTACAGAGACAGCGTGATTTTCCCTGTTCCTCTGTTATACGCAAGAGCAAGAGTTCAGATCCCATCAACGGATCTCGGTCTTGAAGCCGATATAAAGTACATCACGACAGGTGATTCCACTGTTTATGATGCAAGAGCAAAAGTTGATTATACATTAAAGTTTGTTCCCGTTATCCAACCTGCGCTTGAGGTCGGTTACAGAGTTCAAAAGATAGATATCGATGAAGATAGTATTGATGCAAAACTAGACATAGACTTTTCAGGTGTTTATGCGGGTCTAATGGTTCGTTTCTAATCCATCCATTTTCGAGGGTCGTAGCCGTCAGTCGGTCGCACAACCCTCTCTTTTGGCAACTCTTTTACCATAGTTATAACTTCAGCTCCGTTAACGGGATTTTTGCTTATAGAGTTTTCAACTTCAACAAATCCAAATTTTTGAAAATATTTTACTGTCTTTTCGTTATTTAAAACGCTTACGCTAATACGCTCAAAAAGTGCGCCTGCTTCTAAGAAGAGCTGTTCTAACATTGCCGAACCGATGCCTGCTTTTCTAAATTCCGGTTTAACGGCGATTGTAACTATCGGTGTTTTCTCATCTACAAAACCCTCTGCCTTGTCGTCTTCTTTTAAAAGTCGTATCCAGACACCGCCTGCAATTTTATGCTCACTAAGAGCGTAAAGTCCGAGATCTTTTGATGATAACCCGTAAAATCTGCTATATATTTCAAGTTGTGGGAAATCTTGAAGCTTTTTGTCAATCTCATCAAGTCGGTAGGCATAGTGAAGCATATCTGTCGCGATTTTTTGCTCTGAAGACCTTAGAAAATAGAGTGTTGGTTTCATTGTGTTTTATATCAGACTAAGTCCGATTTTTCCTTTTTCTTCATCTATTGAGACAACCTCTATTTGAGGCAGATATTGGTTTATCGAGAGAACTTCAAGCGGATGAGAGATTTTTGTTGCACTCATTTTGGATACATGAATCATCCCGTCATTTTTCAGTCCAATGTCCACAAATGCGCCAAAATCGGCAATATTTCTGACAACGCCTGAGACAAAACTACCGACACTAAGCATTTTAATATCCGTTATGCCGTCCTTAAACGGGATAGGCGGCAACTCTTCTCTTGGATCAAAACCAGGCTTTTGAAGCTCTTTGATAATGTCTTTTAGTGTCTCTTCTCCAACACTTAGCTCCGCAGCTTTTTGCTTAACATCAACGGTTGCCAAATCAAGAGCGAGAAGTTTTTTTGCAACTTCGTAACTCTCTGGGTGAATTCCGCTGTTGTCAAAAATATTTTTGCTGTTTTTAATGCGGATAAATCCTACAGCCTGCTCGTATGCTTTTTTGCCTAAACCTTTTACATGTAAGAGCTGCTCTTTTGTTCTATATGCTCCGTTTTCTTCTCTAAAGGCGATGATATTTTGAGCTACTTTTGTCCCGATGCCTGCGATATAAGATAGAAGCGAAAGAGATGCCGAGTTTATGTCTACGCCTACACGGTTTACCAAATCCTGCGTTATATCGGTCAGTTTCTTCTCTAAAAGTTTTTGGTCAACATCATGCTGATACTGCCCGATACCCAAACTCTTCGGATCTATTTTAACCAAAGCCGCCATAGGATCTTGAAGTCTATGGGCGATTGAGATAGCACCTCTGATGGTCACATCAAGGTTTGGATATTCCTGTGCGGCTATCTTTGAAGCAGAGTATACGGATGCCCCTGCTTCTGATACGACCGTATAGTTTAGTTTTGCATTTTCATCTTTGTTGAGTCGTGCAAAAAACTCTTGAGTTTCTCGTGAGCCTGTTCCGTTTCCTATCGCAACGCCGGTGATGTTATATTTGTTTGTAAGGAGAAGTACCTTTTTTTTGGAGTTTTCGTAATCTTTCTGCGGCTCTGTAGGATAGATGACACATGACTCCATGTAGTTGCCGTTCTCATCAACGACAGCAAGTTTGCATCCCGTTCTAAAAGCCGGGTCTACTCCTAAAATCACCCTTTTTGTAACCGGTGGAGTCATCAAAAGCTGATTTAAGTTTTTGCCAAAAACAGATATTGCTGCGATATCGGCTCTCTCTTTTAACTCAGCATGCACCTCTCTCTCAATGGAGGGAAGCAGAAGCCGTTTCAGCCCGTCTCTGTAGGCTTCAAAAAGCAGCTCTTTGGACGTTGAAGCGTTACGAGGTATTTTGTACTCTTTTATAGTTTGCTCTAACCGCTCTATATCTATAGTTATCTTAACTGAAAGCTCTTTCTCATTTACTCCGCGCATGACGGCAAGATAGCGGTGAGACGGGATGTAAGCAACTTTTTCGCTTTTTCCTACAAAATTTTTAAAAGTTCCGTTTTCATCAAAATTCTTTGTTTTTTTAATCTCTAAAATACCATGGCGAAGCATGTTGCCTCTAATAGCTTCACGCTCACGAGGCAAATCTGCATATCTCTCCGCCAAAATATCCTGCGCACCGGAGATGGCTTCATCAACCGATGTAACATTGCCCTTTACAAACTCTTTGGCTTTTGATTTGAACTCTTCAAGACTCAGCTGTGCTCTTTCTAAAATATCGCAAAGCGGTGACAGTCCATTTTCTATGGCAGTTGCCGCACGAGAGTTTTTCTTCTCTTTGTATGGACGGTAAATATCCTCCAAAACCCTCAGACTATCAGCTTCATCAATACTTTTTTTGATAGCTTCGCTCAGAGTGGCCCTCTCGGCTATCAGCCTTGACACCTCTTTTTTGCGCTCTAAAAGCTTTTTGGCACTCATGTAGATGGTCTCAAAATCACGAAGCACTTCATCGCTTGCACCGCCCGTCATCTCTTTACGGTAACGGGCTATAAAAGGGATGGTACTACCATCGTCTAGAAGTTTTAAAATATTTTCTATATACTCTTTTTTTAAAGCTGTTTTTTTGGCTAGTAAATTTACTAAATTATTAATATTTTTTCCCCTCACACTCTATAAAATCTTTTTCGCTCAGATCCTCCACAAGTGTTTTAAAACTTTTAAGAGCAAACAGTTTTACATCTTCACCCTTTAGAGTTTTTAGCTCATTAGAGAAACCGCCTTTTGAGACAATCACGCAAATATCCGGTGTAAGCTCTGCCAAACCGCATAGTTCTTGAAGTTTTGTGAGGGAACTTTTTTTTGCTTTTGAGTTTGAGTATTTGCATACGCCCGCAATGATTTTACCGGATGCGGTTTTTGCCAAGATATCGATTTGGATATTTCTATCCCAATAACTTCCAATTTCTACAATCGGGTCTTCTTTAAAGCTTTTTTTTAGAAGCTCATGAGAGAGTTTGAGAAACAGAAGTTCAGAGAATTCCTGCTCACGGTTTGCAAAACGCTCTTTTGCCTCTTTATAGTCACCCTCTTTTATGGTTTTAAAAAATGGAGATATAAAAGCAAACCAAAAACGTATAAAAGGGGTGTTGAAATTTAGTTTCTCATCAATTTTTTCGTCAGGACTCGGTGGGGATTCAAGTGAATATTCAGCCTTTATAATGCCTTTATCGCAAAGCGTATCTATCGCTTCTTCTCCCTCGCCCCTTGAGATACGTGCTCTCTTTAGAGCAGAGTGAACCCGTCCATCTCCAATCGCAACCGCACTTAAAAGTGAGTGGCTTACTTTATCACTTTTTGTAAACTTTGTGATATCTCCATTGATGTAAGTGTAGTTTTTTAAAATCTTACTCTCGATAAGCTCGCTAAGCGGCTTTGTCGTATCTACACTCCAGCTAGTTCCGCCAAATACGGCAAAATATTTCAAAGCATCTTCAAGATTATTTGGGTTATTTTGAAAACAGAAAGAGCGAAACTGTTGCAAGAGAGTCGGTTTTTTTGACATAAGAAAGCCTTGAGATGATTTTTGAAATTATACAGGAATATTAGAGTTAAAAATTAAAGTTTTTGTAAAAACCGATGTAAATGGCGACAAAACAGTTATTCAAACCCTGCTTTGAATAAAAGAAAATTAGACTCGTTAGGAGCGGAGATTAATCTTTTCTATATTTAGAAATTCCGCATGCTTGATTTGGCTTGGGCGGATTGTTCTTTAAATAAGTCAAATCTTCCAGCGTTTGGTCTAAAACCCTTTTTTGCTGCAGTAACGGGAGCATACGATTATCTTTTTCATTCATCGGCAAGCTCATGTCTTGAAGAATTGCCTCAACCTCTTTGTCTAAATCTTGTAGTGCATTATTTATATGTTTAATAGAATTCATGGCATTAGTATAACAAAATTTCAAAATATTTGGGTATAATTGCGCTCCAATTTATAAAGGAGTTTCGATGCCAAAGATGAAATCTGTTAAGGGCGCTGTAAAGCGTTTTAAAGTTAAGAAAAATGGTACGGTTAAACGTGGTACAGCGTACAGAAGCCATATCTTAACAAAACAAGATCCAGCGACTCGTACAAAGCAACATAGACCAAAAATCATTGCTAAAGTTGATGAAAAAAATGTTAAGGCTATGATTAACTAATTTTTAGTTAATTCATTTAATCTCCAAACTACGTTTGGGCAAGTCCACCAAAGCAGTGGCACCTTGATCACAAAAAATGACTAGGTAAAGAAAAAAAGGAAAAAATATGCCAAGAGTAAAAACAGGTGTTGTTCGTAGAAGAAGACACAAAAAGATATTAAAATTAGCGAAAGGTTTTTACAGCGGACGCCGTAAACACTACCGTAAAGCTAAAGAGCAGTTAGAACGCTCAATGTACTACTCATTCCGCGATCGTAAGCAAAAGAAACGTGATTTTCGTAAACTATGGATTATCCGTATCAATGCAGCTTGCCGTTTAAACGGAATGAATTATTCATCATTTATAAACGGTCTTAACAAAGGCGGCATCGAACTTGACCGTAAAGTACTTGCTGATATGGCTATGAATGACGCAGCTGGATTTAGTGCAGTTGCAGCAGCTTCAAAAGCAGCATTGGCAAAATAAGCTAAGTTGAGAAGTGTAACTTTTTGTTACGCTTCACTCCTCTAGTTTATGTAAAAAAAGTACGGTATTTCCGGTCGAATTATAATATATCCCCAGTGAAGATTGTCTTGAAACATAAACTCCTCTACCGTTAAAATTTTTCTTATCTCTAAATATTTTACTTAATATTTGAGTATCAAAACCCTCTCCCTCATCTTTTATTGTAGTAGTTATATATTTGCTTGAGTTGTGTGTTATCGTATCTATAGATACAGTTATCTTCTTTTTACAATCTTTTTGTTTCTCTTCTAATGTTGTAAAATAGCTATCCTCACTTAAGAGTTTGTGTTTTGTTTCTGAATCTAGTCCAAGATTGCCATGCTCGTAAGCATTCATAAAAAGTTCTGTAAAAACAACGCCTGCATTGTATGAGAGCTTATAATTGCTTGTAAAAGTGCTCCAAATATTTGAATACCAATCATTTGCTTCTTCTAGCGCTTCTAGAGTGCTTGGAAATAACTCTTTTATATGAGAAATGCGGCTATTTATGGTTAGTTGATTTATGAAAATAAAAGTCATATCATCTTCTTGATCATCTATTTTCCAAAGCAATTTTTCTCTAAATTCATCTTTTGTAAAGGATGACGAAAAGTCCTCTTCAATAAAATCCATATATAATTTATTGTCATATCGAACACTGTTTTCTACTACTCCATCACTATAAAATAAAAATTTTATAATTTTTGAAATATCTATATTTGAAATAGTAAAGGTAGTTGTATATTTGCTTAGTGGTGGATTATTTGACTTTATTTTAGTAATTGTATTATCAATTGATTGGAGAAGTGATGGCGGCATAGCAAATTTTGCATACTCCATTGTTACGCTTTTATAATTAATAATTATGAAATCTATAGAGAGTGCCTCATCATCAAGCAAAATCGGCTTCATATATTCTAATGATAAATCAATTAAATCTTTGATATCAAAATGGGCATGCATTTTATCGACCATGTGGTTGATATATGCTGTCATAAGCATTGAACTAAGTGATGCCGAGAGTCCTTTGCCCATACCGTCTACAATAAAGTAAAATACAATATCTTCATTAATTTTTCTGGCACTATACGAGTCTCCGCTTAGTATGTCTAGCGGCTTGTAGAAAAAGTCTATAAGTGTATTGCACTCACCCTCTATCATCTGATAATAAAAATCATTTCTTAATATATTTAGTTCTTTGGAAAATGCTAAATCTTCTTGATATAAGTTGTATTTTTCCTTTTTTTCAAGCTCTTTTATCTTTTTCTCTCTCTGTACCTTTAAATAATTATCAGCAATTAAGAGTTTTGTAACATTCGCTATCGCCTGCATTACTTCAATTGCAACAATAGGTTTTTTTAAAAAATTATTAACGTTTAGTTGAAGTGCATGAACAATTACATCAACATCTTGTATGGCAGAAACGAGAATAATAGGAATCTCTTTATTGCTCTCTCTGATTTTTTTAATCATGTCGATGCCGTTAAGTACAGGCATGTCATAGTCACTTATAATTAAATCTATATTTTCATTGCTAAATTTTTGGTATCCTTCTTCGCCATTGTTCGCATAAACTATATTTTTCACTAAATCTTCAAAAATTGAATTGTATATAAGCTGGGTGGTTTTGTTATCTTCAACACAAAGAAGTGTTAAAGATTTTAGATACTCAAGTACTGAGTTGTCTATAGGATTGTGCATTAAATTTTAAATTTACTCAGTTCATTTTGTAGTCTGTTTGCATCTGAAGCCAGTTTTGTTGCAGCGCCATCTACTAGATTTCTATGCTCTGTATTTTTTTGAGAAATTTCTATAACCTCATCCATATCGCGAATTAGCTCTTTTGTTTTTGTCGCTATGTATGTACTTTGATGCATAACATCACTAGATTTTTCAGTTGTAATTGCAAGATTCTCTTTTGTTTCTTGAGATGATTCGATAAGAAGCTGTGCCGAATGTGCTATACTATTCATATTCTGAGATGTTTCTTGTGTCTCTTCTGAAATTTCAATAACATTTTGCGTAATAAGATTTACGTTTGCACTAATCTCACTAAGACTTTTTTGTGTTCTCTCTGCAAGTTTTCTTACCTCGTCTGCAACTACTGCAAATCCTCTTCCATGCTCTCCTGCACGAGCTGCTTCAATAGCTGCATTAAGCGCAAGCAGGTTTGTTTGGTCTGCTATGTCAGAGATGATTGCCAATACATCTTTGATGTTTTTTGCTTGCTCCGTAAGCGATGAAACTTTACGAACAAGATCTTCTTGATGTACATTTCCTTCTTCAATTGCTTTTACGACAGAATCAAGCTTATCGATAAAACCGTCTAAGACGCTAAATGTCTTTTTCAAATCTTCAGTAACAGTTATAGAAGCTTCTTCTATCGCATCAAGACGATTCCCAACTTCAGTTACTAAAACATTGATACTTGAAATTTTGATGTCCGCAAACTTACCGTTTTTCGTAAGCTCTTCAACTATATCATTGAGAATTTTACTCTCTTGAGATGTTGTAATAGATACATCTTTTGCTTGATAAACACTCTCTTTAAATGCAACAATCATTACATGGAGTGCTCTAGAGATCTGTGAAATTTCATCTTTCCCCTCGACAATAACTTCACATGTCAAATCAAGAGTGCTTGATACACATTCGATTTTTTCTAAAGAGCTGCGAACACTTTTGTTTACACCTTTGCTTACCGTAAAAATTATCGTAAATATTGCAATAGCAAAGAGAGAATAGCTAATTAATGTTATGAGTGCTGACATTTTTTGTTTTGATTCAACGCTCTCTAATAGCAAGTTGTTTTGTTTGGCCAACTCATCATCTACCTCTTTTAAAAGATTTATTTTTTGAGTTATTGTTTTAAACCATGCAACGCTATCTATATTAAAACCACCCTCTATAGCTTTTTGCCTAGCAATATCTCTCATCTTATTTACTTCTGCTACGACAGGTGAGTTCATTTTCTGCTCATAAAACGCTTTTGAACTATCAGTTGCCATTGATAAGTAAGAATCGATAAATGCGTCCTGTTCTGCTACAAGAGTAATCCACTTAGCAAAAATACCATCACCGAATTTATCTGCAGCAAAAGTCCCGCTTAGCACCGCTCTTTCAATTCCTGCACGTTCTTTTGATTTTAAGAAGTTGCTATATGAGCTAAGAGCCTTTACCAACTCAGGTGTATTTGCCAGTTTAGCACTTATAGATACTATATTTAAAATTTTTGTGTTCATGTTAGTATAGTAAGCTACTACATCTTTAAGGCTTATAGAAAGAGCATCAACTTGTGAGCGAATTTGTGATATTTTTTCCATATCTGAATTAAAAGCTGTTATTTCACTATTTAACTCTTTCGGGAAAGAGTCTAAGTTAAGTCTTGCTATATATTTTTTTAGGGTTTCATACTCTTTTGTAGTATCAACTTTCTGTTTTGGCAGTATGTCCCCAAACTGTTTTCCGCCAGATCCTATAAAACCGGCACTAGCACCTCTCTCTTTTTGTGTTTCATGAATTACGATACTTAGCTTTTGTGATAGTACATTTAACTCTTGAGCTTGATAAATAATAGTATTATCTTTGATTGTTTTGCTGAATGTAAGCACAATAATAATAAGTGCAAATGAGACGACTATAGCCGTAATGAGGTTGAGTTTATATTTGATAGTCATTTTAGCTTCTTTTTGCTTTGAAAGTTGATATCAGATTTAAGTCATCTAAAAGATGCAGAAGCTGCTCATTTTTGACATTCATGTAAATGTCAATATTGTCTTTTAAAACCAGTTTATTAAAATAACCTATAACCGAAGATGTTATAGAGAGAGAGTCTAATATATTGATGTTTATGAGTTTATTTTCAACAGTCATAGCATCAACTCTCTGCTTAATGTTTTGAAAATCATTAATGCTTTTGATATTACCTTTGATTACAAGGGTGTTTGACGATACCTCTAATTCCATTTTAAGACCTCATTTTTTGTGTGTATTGTAGCAGTTTATAATTTTTATAATTAAAGTTAACTAAAATCTAAGATATTACTTAACCATTCCTTAATTTTTTTCTCATAACCTATATCTTTTAGTTTAACTAAGTTAAGAGGTTTCGAGAGATATTTTTGTTTTACATATCCTCCAAAATCATGTGGGTAAAGATATCCGCTGTTTTCTAAAGAAACCCCGCTTTGTTGTCTTATATTTTTAGGAATATCTAAAATTACTCCGCTTCTTACTGCACTAAGCGCATCATTAATTGCTAAATAGGCCGAGTTCGATTTTGGCGAAGAGGCAAGATAGATAACGGCTTGAGCTAAAATAATTCTAGCCTCAGGATAGCCGATTTTAGAAACACTTGTCATGGCAGAAGTCGCAAGTGTTAAGGCTTGTGGATTTGCATTTCCTATATCTTCGCTGGCTAGTATAACGAGCCTTCTTGCTATAAAATCTGCACTCTCTCCGCCTTCAATTAGTCTTGCCAAATAGTAGATAGCCGCATCCATGTCCGAGCCTCGAACAGATTTGATCATGGCACTTGTAAGATCATAGTGTACACCGGCTTCGCTGCTTCCTGCACTTAGGGCATTTGGTCTGAGTGACTTTAAAAGATTTAGAGTTATATTTGTATTGATATTTGAAGCAAACTCCAAAAGTTTAAGCATAGCTCTCGCATCTCCGCCACTGCTTGCAACCAAATACTCTTTCGCATCATCTTCACATGTAACGTAGCCGTTTGAGAGAGCTTTTTCTAAGAGGTCTCGTAGTGATTCTTTAGAAATTGGATATAGCTCAAAGAGCATTGAGCGCGAACGTATAGCAGAAGTGAGTGAAAAGAACGGATTTTCAGTGGATGCTCCTATTATGAGAACAGAGTTGGTTTCCATTACGGGAAGCAGAACCTCTTGCTGATTTTTAGCTAAGCGGTGGACTTCGTCTATAAAGATAAGCGGTTTTTGCAGAGCATTTTTATACTGTTCAAAAATGCGTCTTAAATCCTCTATTTTGAGGCTTGTCGCATTGAACTCATAAAACGGCAGTTCCATTTTTTTTGCAATAATTCTTGCGATTGATGTTTTTCCGCATCCGGCAGGACCGAAAAAGAAGCTGTGACCCAGTGCATTTTTTTCACACAAAATTCTAAGCGGAGCATCATTTTTGCTTAAATGGCTCTGTCCTACTAAATCATCAAAATCAGCAGGTCTTAAAAGGTGTGTAAAATCTGCCAACTTAACTCTTCTTTTTAGTTACTTTTTTATCTTTAAAACTCTTTTTTTTATCATCTTTGATAAAAGCCGGTTTTTTGCCGTCTTTAGGGATGCTTTTTTTATTTTCTTTAAAACTCGGTTTCTCACTCTTTTTAGAGCTTGGTTTTTTTTCATCGTCAAGCTCTGCTTTTTTCTCATCTTTTAAAAATTTCGCTAGAGCCGAATACTCGCTGCGGCTTAAAAATCTACTCTTTCCCGTAGGAAGATTGTTTAGTTTGATTTCAGCAAAGCTGATTCTTTTAAGATCTACAACTTCGGCTCCAAAATGAGCGAAAAATCTTCTAAGCTCTCGATTTTGTCCCTCGTTGATAGCCACTTTTAAAACAGAGTAGTTAGGCTGGTTTTTTTGAACCATGAAGCCGATAAAAGGTTTAAATTCCATATGCGTTACTTTAGAGTGGCTATGTCCGCCTGCAGAGGCATCTTCAAGCGTCATACCGTTTAACATGGCATCTTCCATGTCAGGAGTGACTTCACCTTTGATCTTCATCTTATAAATTCTCTCCAAATCCGACTCCATGAGAGCTGAAGCAACTTTTGAAGCATCTGTTAGAAGAAGCAAGCCCTCAGAAGCGTAGTCAAGTCTGCCAACAGGAACATAGTGCTTGTACTCTTTGCCTAGAGTATCATAGATGGTTTTTCGTCCTTTAGGGTCAGTTTTTGTTACAAGCTCGCCTTTTGGCTTGTTGTAGACTATAACCGTATATTTATCTCTCGGTGTTACCTGTTTACCGCTTACGTAAACGATATCTACACCCTCATATATATCTGTAGCAGGATTGTCTTGGATCTCTCCATTAACCCTGACAAATCCGTCTTGTATGACTTTGTCAGCTTCTCTTCTTGAGTAGCTTGAGTGATGTGCTATGTATTTGTTTAATCTCATGAAATGCCTTTTTCTATCAAAGTATGGATATGAAGCATGCCATGAACTCTTTTTTGTTTATCCGTTACAACTAAAAGCTGTATCTTCATCTCTTCTATCATTACAAGTGCTTCGCTTGCAAGTATATTTTCATCCTCTATGGTTTTCGGGTTTAGTGTCGCATATTTTAAAACATTCTCTTCTAGCGAAAAATCATCGTTCATAAGCGCTCGGCGGATATCTCCGTCACTCACAAGTGCTAGAAGTCTATTTTGCTCATCTGTAATTAAAACTGTTCCGAGTCTGCCTTCGCTGATTTTTACAATCGCATCTTTTACTTTTGTTTGGCTGCCAATTATCGGCAAATCTTTTGTTCTCATCAAATCTTTAACTTTTACAAAAAGCTGTTTTCCAAGAGATCCGCCCGGATGAAATGAGGCAAAATCGCTCTTTTTAAAATTTTTTGCACGCATTAAACAGACTGCAAGTGCATCGCCTAGAGCAAGCGTAAGTGTAGTAGAACTTGTCGGTGCGATATTTAGCGGACATGCCTCTTTTTCAACGATAACATCAATTACAACATCACTGTATCTTCCAAGCGTAGAGTTTCTATCTCTTGTCATACCGATAAGCGGAGTGTCAAATCTTTTTATATGCGGAAGAATAGAGCTTAACTCTTCACTTTCTCCGCTGTAGCTGATAGCCAAAACAACATCATCTTTGCCAATCATTCCCAAATCGCCATGCAGTGCTTCTGTCGGATGAAGAAAAAAACTAGGAGTTCCGGTAGAGGCAAATGTTGCCGCCATTTTAGCTCCGATAAGTCCTGATTTTCCTACGCCCGTAACGATGAGTTTTCCTCTGCATGAGAGAATAATTTCGACTGCTTTGTCAAAAACATCACCGATATTTTGGGCACTATCTAAGAGTGTTTGGGCTTCGATTTTGAGGGTTTCTTGTGCTATTTGTCTGTAATTCATAACGCAATTATATCCTTTTTGAATGCAAAAGCGTAAGGTAGTTTAGTGCTTAATTAATTAGAGATAAGATATAATATTTCAAAAAAGATTATTAGAGGAAAAAAAATGAGAGATATATTAGGCAAGTATGTAAGCAGTATAAATACATTAAAAGTAGAAGAGAGAGTTTTGTATCTAAATACGCTGATTTTAGCGGAAGAGGGTGCCGGTAAAACCAATCTTGCATGTAAGATTAGAAACTATGTTATTGACAGTGACGTAGCAACGCTCTATTTGGATTTTGCCAACTCTGAAGTAGAAAATATTGAGTTAAGATACAAAGATGAGCATTTTAACTACATAAGATTTGATGAGAGCGATGAGTTTCAAGAAGAGTTTAATAAGCTTGTGGATGCAAAAAAACATATCTACATGGCGGTAGATCCGGCTTACTTTTCAAACAAAAGAGATATAAAAAGCAAGCTCACTGAAACACTGCAAATCAGAGGGCTTTTAGATAATTACTACTACTTTTTCCATGATATCGAGAATTTAAACGGTTTTTATACTAAATTTGAAGACTTTTTGCTCTACATGTTAAACTTTTTAAATCTCAAAAAATACGGACTCACATTTCTAACACAGCCGCACTCTACGTTTGAAAATCCGCAAATTAAACTTCTTTTTACTTTCTTGTATCTTGGAAAATGCTCGACTTTTGAATATTTTAACACGGCAAATTTGAAGAAATTACCGAAAAACAGATTTTTCTATCAGTACAGAACAAACTACAAAACGCTTCTATTTAACGATATTAAGAGCAATATAGTTCAGATAGATGAGTACTCTTTTGAAGTGTAGCGATGCAAAAACTTTTTGATGAGGTGGCATCTTTAGATAGAAGATGTTACGAGGAGTTTTTTTTAAGCGAAGATATTTTAATGGAGCATGCCGCTAGCGGTATGGCTTCTTATATCCGCCAAAACTTCTCAAAAAACTCAAAAATTATCGTAGTATGCGGAAGCGGCAACAATGGTGCTGATGGCGTTGCTCTTGCAAGACTTCTGCATAAAAGTTACGATATTTCCATTTTTTGGGCAAAAAGACCTACGTCTAAAATGGCTCTTTTGCAAGAAAAACGTGCTCAGAACATAGGTGTTCGAGAGTGTGAAGAACTTTGCGAATGTGATGTTTTAGTTGATGCAATTATAGGAACAGGTTTTAATGGCGAACTAAGCGATGAAATGTCTATTTTAATTGATGAGATGAACTCTCTAGAAGCGGTTAAAATCGCATGTGATATTCCATCGGCTTTTACTTTTAGAGCAGATGTTACACTCACAATGGGTGCTCTAAAAAAGAGCCTTTATCTAGATGAGGTTAAAGATGTTGTCGGTAAGATAGAAATTGTAAGTCTTGGTGTTGAGAGAGAGATTTATGAAAAAGATAGCAATTGGAATCTTCTAGATTTGGAAGATCTCAAACTCCCGACAAGATTAAAAAAAGATTCTCACAAAGGAAGCTACGGACATTTAGCGCTTGCAAGCGGAGAGAAGAGCGGTGCTAGCATTATAAGTGCTCTTTGTGCTCTTAGATTTGGAAGCGGTTTAGTAACGCTTGTGGGGTTTGAAAAGATAGAGATACCGCATACTCTCATGTACTCACATGAAGTGCCAAAAAATGCAACCGCTTTGGCTTTGGGAATGGGGCTTGGTGTAGAGTTTAGCGAACTGGAACTTGCTAAGTTTTTAGATAATACACTAGCACTTATAGCTGATGCGGATATTTTTTATATGCCTGCAGTTTTGGAGATATTAAAAAGAGAGAATGTTGTCATAACTCCGCATCCAAAAGAGTTTGCTTCACTTTTAAAAATTACAAAAATTGCTGATATTTCGGTTGATGAATTACAAAAAGAGCGTTTTAAATACGCAGAGATATTTTGTGCAAAGTTTCCAAATGTCGTGTTACTTTTAAAGGGTGCGAATGTCATCATCGGCAAAAACAGCAACTTTTTTATAAATCCGCATGGAAGTGCTGCTTTAGCAAAAGGCGGAAGCGGAGATGTCTTAAGCGGGCTTGTCGGCTCGCTTCTGGCTCAGGGATATAGTGCACTTGATGCCACAATACACGGTTCGTTAACACATGTTAAACTTGCATTAAATTATGAGGGTAATGATTTTTCACTTACTCCGGATGATTTGATAAATGAAATAAGCAAATTATAAATTTATAACTAGGAATAAAAATGAGAGATATTTTAAAAATCGGAAAATATGAGTTAAACAGCCGCCTAATTGTTGGAAGCGGAAAATATAAAGATTTTCAAACTACAAAAGAGGCGACTTTGATAAGCGGAAGCGAACTTATTACGGTTGCAGTTCGTCGTTTAAATATAACAGATCCCGATAAAGAAAATCTGCGAGATACATTTAAAGGTACAAATGTAAAATTTCTGCCAAACTCCGCAGGATGCACGACAGCGGAAGAGGCTATTACGACTTTTAGGCTCACAAGAGAGGCAACTGGAATTGACCTAATTAAACTAGAAGTTATCGGAGATACTCAAAAAACTCTCTATCCGGATGTTTTAGAGACGATTAAAGCATGTGAAATTTTGGCTCGTGAGGGGTTTACCATTATGGCTTACACTTCGGATGACCCGATTATGGCAAAGCGTCTTGAAGATGCCGGAGCTCATGCAATAATGCCTCTTGCCGCACCGATAGGAAGCGGACTTGGAATCCAAAATCCGTACAACATCGTATTTATCCGTGAAGCAGTAGGTGTTCCGGTAATAGTTGATGCCGGAATAGGGTGTGCAAGCGATGCCGCTTATGCTATGGAACTCGGAGCTGATGGGGTTTTAACAAACACCGCCATTGCAGGAGCGCAAAATCCTATTCTAATGGCTGAGGCTATGAAACATGCCGTTATTGCAGGAAGAATGAGTTATCTCTCCGGAAGAATTGCAAAACGCCCTTATGCAACTGCCTCTTCGCCTGTAAATGGGATGATACAGTTTTAATATATAGTTTTGTGCTAACTTTTAGCACAAAACTTATTTCTGCCGCTCTCTTTTGCTCGGTATAGTTCATCATCTGCTATTTTTAAAAAATCTTCTTTTGATATATCTTCATCGCTCTCTTTTATAGAAAGCCCTGCACTTATGGTTACAAACTCTGCTACAGTTGAATATTTGTGCTCTATTTTGAGATTTGCAACTGCATCTATTAGGGATTGAACAACTTTTTTTGCTCCATCTCTATCTATATCTTTAAGCAAAACAACAAACTCCTCTCCTCCATATCTTGAAACAGTGTCTGTCGGACGTTTTAAATTTTTTCTCAATGTCTGAGCAACTTTTCTGAGGCACTCGTCTCCCTGCCAATGTCCATAATTATCATTATAAAGCTTAAAAAAATCAACATCTATCATAATAAGAGCAAGACTTTTTTTATCTCTTAATATTTCTCTGTATTTTTTTTCAAAATTTTCATTAAAAAATCTTCTGTTTGGGATATTTGTCAGACTGTCAATCATTGATAATTCTTCGAGTTTGTCGCTTTTTAGTTTCAAATCCATATGATTTTTTACTCTAATCTTAATAATGGCAGGATGAAACGGCTTTTTAATATAATCTATAGCACCTAAGTTTAAGCCGTATTCCTCGTCCATTGTGTCATTTTTGGCAGTAACAAATATGATAGGGATGTTTCTTGTTTCCGAAGAGCTTTTTAATATATTACAAACGTCATACCCGTTCATTTGCGGCATCTCAATATCTAAGAGAATAAGATCGGGTTTTTCTTTGCTTTTTGCTATCTCAAGTGCTCTTTGTCCACTTTTTGCTATTTTAATTTTATAGCTGTTCTGAAGCAGATCTGATAAAATAGCAATATTCGCAGCCATATCATCTACTATTAAAACTGTAGGTATATACTCTTCTTCTCTCATGCTTTCCACTCTTTCATAATGTTATATGCCTTGTCATAATCAAACTCATCCATCGCTTCCATCCATAATCCAAGTTCATAGCTGTTTATTTTATCTTTAAGTCCGCTAAAGAGCATCTGCTGCTTTTGTGTTTGAATCATTGTTCCGATTTTAACATTTTTTAGCGTTTCTTGAAATAAATTTTGTAACTCGTCATCATTGAGAGCTGCTTCATGTGATACGACATTGGTATCCATGTGCATAGATTTAATCTCTGTTTTTAGTGCATCCATGGCACTCTGAAGAGCATCTATACTCTCTTTTGAAACAATAGAGCTTTTTTTATAGTTGTTGTATATCAGATTACATATTGATGAAAGTGCTTTTGCTCCAATATTTCCGCTTACACCTTTTAGTGCATGGATAAGCGGTGCGGCAGATGGATCATTTTGAGAGAGCAAAGTAGGTAAAGATGCAAACTCATTTTCTAACTCTATAAGGAATTTTGATAGGATTTTATGCAACAGCTCTTTGTTGGAATTTACTATATTCAGAGCATATTCGATATCAAGAATTGCACTATTTTGCTCTAGTATCTTTTTCTCTTCTTTATCTGCAATGTTTATAGACACATTGCACCATTTGGCTACCGTTTTAAGCATTTCATTGCTGTTGATAGGTTTTGGTAGATGGTCATTCATCCCAACGCTAAGCACCTTTTCTCTATCTTCAACCATTGCGGCGGCAGTCAGAGCGATTATAGGGATATTTTTATCATGCTCTCGGATAACGGTTGTTGCTTCATAACCGTTCATGATGGGCATCTGAAGATCCATGAGTATAATATTGAAGTAGTTAGGTTTTGACAAAAATATGTTAACTGCCTCTTTTCCGTTATTTGCAACTACAGCTTCAATTTTTACTTTTTTAAGTATTGCAAGAGCTACTTCTTGATTTATTTCGTTATCTTCTACCAGCAGAACATTTATGTTGCTCAAATCAGGAAAATCTTCAACACTGCTTACATTTATCATATTTAGCTCATCTACTGTTTCTAACTTATTTTCATCCCATGAATCAATGCCCAATTCTATCTCAAAACTAAATGTTGAGCCGATACCTCTTTGGCTATCTACGTTTAGTCTTCCGCCCATAGCCTCAACTAATCTTGTTGATATAGAGAGTCCAAGCCCTGTTCCGCCATATTTACGAGTTGTTGAATTATCAGCTTGAGAAAACGGTGCAAAAAGTTTTGATATATCTTCACCAGCTATGCCGATTCCCGTATCGCTTACGCTAAAATTTATTACGGCACTATGTTTATACTGCTGTTTTAGCTCAATAGATAGCGCTACATGCCCTTCATTTGTAAATTTTAGTGCATTACTAAGAAGGTTTACTAAGACTTGATTGATTCTAAGCTCATCTCCAACAACCATCCTAGGGGTTGTGCCTTTTAGTTCAAAAAAGAGCTTCAGCCCTTTGTTGATGGCATTTTGTGTAAAAATCATCTTTAGCTTCGAGAGAACATTTCCTAAATTAAACTCTCTATGCTCAATCTCCATTTTGTTCGCTTCAATTTTTGAGTAATCTAGTATATCGTTTATGATACCAAGAAGCATTTTTGAAGAGCCGTGGATTTTTTGGAGATAATCTTTCTCTTTGGCACTCAAATTTGCATCAAGCATAAGTTCGCTAAGACCTAAAATAGCATTCATTGGTGTTCGTATTTCATGGCTCATATTTGCTAAAAAATCACTTTTCGCAAGATTCGCTCTGTCGGCTTCTTCTTTTGCCTCTTTTAGTGCTTCCTCGTTTTTTTTCAGCTCAGTAAGATTTCGTCCTACTCCAAGCACACCCAAAATAGTGCCATTTTTATCTTTTACCGCTGTTTTTGTTGTCTGAAGATACTCTGTATGACCATCTATCGCAAATGGAATCTCTTCAAAATTTGTAAGCGGAACTTCTGAATGCATAGCATTTTTATCATGTTCTCTGAAGAAATCAGCTAGTTCTTTTGAAACAAAATCATAATCTGTTTTACCATAAATTTTCTCTTTTGGTGCTCCAAAAAACTCTTCAAAACGTTTGTTGCAGGTAATATAAACACCATCTGCATCTTTCATCCATACCAAATCCGGAATAGACTGCAAAAGAGACTCAAGCTGATTATTTAGGCTCGCCAGCTCCTCCTGCTCTAATTTTCTAGCCGTTATGTCTTGATGAGTTCCCGACATAAGCACCGGTTTGCCATCTTTACTCCATTGAGATACTTTTCCTCTGTCTAGCACCCAAATCCAATGACCGTCTTTGTGCTTCATGCGACTTTCACACTCATAGTAGTCAAGCTCACCGCTAAAGTGTCTCTCAAGCATTTTCTTTGACTCTAAAAGATCATCCGGATGAGTATATTTTATCCAAGTATCTATGCTAATCGGAAATAGCTCTTCTAGTGTATATCCAATAATCTCCGCCCATCTCTCATTAAAAACAACATTGCCAATTTCAATATCCCACTCCCATGTACCTACATTTGTACCCTCTATAATGGAGTCAAGCCTCTGTTTTTGGAACCTAAGATCTCTCTGATATCTTTTTATTTGAGTAATATCTCTGTGAACGCTTAAAAGGTATGTTTTGTTTTCAATATAAATAAGCCTTACCGATACTCCAATATCTAAAATAACTCCCTCTTTTGTGCGATGTTTTGTTTCAAAATTATCTTCTTTATTTTCATAAATAAATTTAATATGTTCTTGAATATCACTTTGTGTTTCAATCGCGTCATATTTGTTAATAGGTAATTTTTCAAATTCATCAGCACTGTAACCTAGTTGAACATTTGCTACTTTGTTAAATTTATAAGGCAACTGCGTCTCTATATCGGTAATGACTATAGCATCTGGAAACATCTCAAATAGCGTTCTAAAGAGATTTTCACTTTTTTCAAGCTCTTTCTGTTTTTCTAAGAGATCGCTGATATCTCTAAAAACAACTATTGCTCCATCGTTGTTTGTCGGCGTAACGGTTAAGTTTACAGGGAGATGAGATCCGTCTTTTTTTATAAAATATTCATCAGAATTTCTTGTTACTTTATCTTTTGAGGTAAGATAAATTGGGCACTCATGAATATCATACTCCTCTTTTGTCGGTTTGTGATGATGAAAAAGATGATGTTGATTTTTGTGTAAAACTTCTTTTTCGTCATATCCGAGCATATCAAGTGCTTTTTTATTTATCCATGTACAGTTTCCGTCTTTGTCAATTCCATATACTCCCTCTCCCATGTTTGAGAGAAGCGAACTAAACAGATCCTTATTCTTTTTTTCGCGAATATGGTAAAAAAGTCCTAATAATAAAGAGAACGCTATTGCCAAAAGCCCGATTTTATACTGATGCATAATATCGAGAATGGTTACTTTTGCGGCTTTATCAAACGGAGGAAGCCTAAGAGCACGAGAGAGTTCCTCAGTTTCAAGATAATCCGCAGGCAGAGTATAATCATAAATTCCGGTATTTTTCATTGACTCTGTAGGCTTAATAGAAAAAAGAGCAGATATAAATATTTTTACGTCGTCTTCATTCATGTACGGCATTGAAAAAACAGGCCACTCAGGATAGAGCTTTGTAGAGATCTTATATGGATGATAAGGATTGCTCTGTTCGTTTATAATCCTAATAGCGTCATTTTTGAGTTCACCTTTAGCCGTCATTTCTTCTAAAATGCCGTCACGTATAAATCCGACATCCGCTTCTTTGCTTAAAATTGCTCGCACTACGTCCTGATGAGAGCCTTTTAGTTCTATAATTTTTTTACTCTTTTCTTCAATATCGATACCTTTTAGATAAAGCTCATATGCTTGAGCTCTAAAACCGCCCATATGTTTTTTGCTGGGAGCAACTATAGTTTTGTTTTTTAAATCCTCAAGAGTTTGCAGCGGACTATCTTTTCTTACGATGATAACACCCGCTAATTTGCTTGTTACAATACCTTCTTTAAATCCTCTTAGAGTAGCGATTGCGCCGCTTAAATCATACTGTTGTCTTATGTGTAAAAAGTGAATAGGATTTGTAGTTACGATATCAAGTTGTCTGTTTTTAATCTTCTCATTCATCTCTTCCTGAGTTAAAACTTCCAAAATTACACGATTATCAAGTTTTTCATTAAGATAATTAACAAGATTTTGATATTGCTTTTTCGTATCTTCAACCCCTTTGTAGGCAAAAACACCGAATCTGATATTTTCTTTTGCATAAAGATGGGTAAAAAGAAGTAAAAAAAAGAAGATAAATAATAATTTTTTCATAATTTCAACTTATTTATAGATATGTTAATATCTCATATTACATTGAATATTATTAAAGTATATGTAAAATTTACGGTGTTTCTATATTTTTTGAGAGATGTGTCATAAGAAGTAACTGCCCCATCCCTTCAAAAAACTTCTCTATACCCTCATCATTGGATTGCATGGCTTTTTGAAGTGCTACTAAAAAAGCGAGTTGTGAAGCATGAGATGCCATCATAAAGGTTTCTATGATATACCCAAATGAGAGCGTGTGAACTTCTCCGTTAACATCAAAATCAATCTCTGAGTTTAAATTGATATCGTTTGAAGTTAAAAGTTCTTTACAGCTATGTTCTATTTCATTCATCGTAAAACCTCTCTAGCAAATTTACAGATTTTTAATTTTTAGTATCTATATATTTAAGATGTTTTATTACATCTTAAAACACTATGCAAGCATTGTAACAAACAAATTTAAAGAAATTAATAAATTTTTTTAAAATTGTGTCATTATGCTATTGACTTTTCAAAAGTAATTAACTATAATTTCGCCTCATTAATCAGCTGCAAGGTTGGTTTAATGTGTAGGTCGGGGTGTAGCTCAGTATGGTTAGAGTACTTGGTTTGGGACCAAGGGGCCGAAGGTTCGAGTCCTTTCACCCCGACCATTTTATATTTTTTAAAAACATGGTGGGATTAGCTCAGTTGGTTAGAGCACTGGTTTGTGGTGCCGGGGGTCACGGGTTCGAGCCCCGCATCCCACCCCATAATAAAAAAATATAAAAATACTTAAAAATAATAAATTTTGTGGCGTTCGTGGCTCAATTGGATAGAGTTTCGGACTTCGAATCCGACGGTTATAGGTTCGAATCCTATCGGGCGCACCATTTTTATGATGAATGCGCTCTTAGCTCAGCTGGATAGAGCAACGCCCTTCTAAGGCGTAGGCCAATGGTTCGAATCCATTAGGGCGCACCACTTTTTTAATTGTTAACTACCATGTGCGGATGTGGTGAAATGGCAGACACGCTAGACTTAGGATCTAGTGCCGTAAGGTGTGGAGGTTCAAGTCCTCTCATCCGCACCATTCTTCTTATAAAATCTCTCAAAACTACCTAAATAACGAGCTTTTGAAGCCATTTTAAGTTTCAGAAAAAATTGCTTTAGTCACCTATTAGTCACCTTGAGTTAAAAATACTCTTTTTTCATGTTTCATTTTATCTTTCACTTTAAGCTTTCTTAGTTCAAGTTTTACTTTTTTTATCTTCAACTCAAATCAAATATCATCATCTGTAATCAATTATGTATATTTTCCTATTCAGGCACTAAAGTTTCGTTTTATCTATAATTTCCCCGTCCAATTATTCAACGGGGTACCAAGTGTTTTTCACTCCCAAAGTGAAGGAAGTCAGCTTTGGCTTCCCGTTGAGTAATTCAACTGGAACACTTGGTACCTGTTCCTTACTCAAGCACATTTTATTGTTCAAAAAATTGAAAGGCGTATTATCAAGCGTCTGGTGAAGTAAATGCTCTGTTTGTAAGCCATCATAGTTAATGCACGCAAAACAGTACCCAAGTATTGAAAAAATAGTAGAAATTGATACAGTTGCGGCTGGTTCTCCCATGGAAACAAAAAGAGGAATCGACTACACGCAGAAAGTGGCGCTGTGGATGATACTATGCTCTCATCACCTTCTCATACTAGACCTAAACCAAAAACTCTCACATATTTGGCATGGAACAGACTGTACAGCACAACCGACAGTTGATAGTATGCTCTGCCGAGCGTGAAAAAGGCAAGAGACCATCCGACGACCAATCGAAACGATGGAATTATAACATAACTCATTATATCGAGAGTGGAGAGGTCTGCCCAATTTTTTGGGTATTTCTTAGCCCCTCCCTACTACTTCTTCCTCCCTGCTCACTCTGGAATTTACCTCGTTTTACAAAAATAATTTGATATAATAATTGACAAACATATATAAATAATATATACTTTACATATAAATTAGATACTTAAAGAGTATATATGATACTAACAATCTCTCATCAAAAAGGTGGTGTCGGAAAATCAACGATTGCTTGGAATATAGCAGTACATTTTTCGAAACTGCTTCCGACTACAATCATAGATTTGGATACACAACAATCCTTGACACAGACAAATCAGATTAGAGAGTCTGTTGGATTAGAACCTTTAAAGATAATGCAAATAAGCAACGCTGGTGAGTTGGCACAATATATCGAAAAAGATTCTCAAGAGAGACTAACCATAATAGATTCTGGTGGATTTGACAGTGCTTTTAACAGAGTAGCGATTGTCGGAAGCGATATGCTCATCACTCCTGTATCGGACAAACCATTTGACTTGATGGGGCTTCAAAAGTATGAGGAGATATTAAAGTCGCTCTCTGCAATCCAAAAAGAGACCATTAAAACAAACATCCTCTTCAACAATCTTAACCCTGCGATGAAAAACTTTGGAGACCTTATTGAGTTTATCTGTTCATCTGAACACTTTGAACTTATGACATCTGTGTTACGACAAAGAGTTGATATTTCAAACTCAATAGGTGTAGGCAAAAGTGTAAAAGAGTATCGCATCTTTAGTAAAGCAGATAGAGAGTTTGATGAACTGTTTGAAGAGATAAAGTTAAAATTAGATATAGTATAGATATAAAAAAAATATATTTTAAATATACATCGGAGCAGTAAATGGCAAAAGCATCATTTTTAAAAAATATCGAAAAAGTTAAATCATCAGCAGCTATGAGCGAGCAAGAGACTAAGAAGAAAGGTCTTGAGAAAAAGAAAAAGCTCATCAACATTCCAGTTGAATGGGAAGAGAAAATTAGATCTTTTCATGGTGGAACACTCAATGCCTACATCATTATGGCACTGCAAGAGAGAATGCAAAAAGATGGATTGATATAGCTATTCTGCAAAAAAGAGAAGCTTCATCCATATTTCGATAGAATGGATATTTAAAAATAATTTTTAATAAATAATTTCAATCAATGGATTTTTATACATGCAAAAACTCACCCTCAGCCAACTCGAACAGCATCTTTTCTCGGCGGCAGACATACTTCGTGGAAAGATGGAAGCAAGTGAGTTTAAAGAGTACATCTTCGGTATGCTGTTTCTCAAAAGACTCTCAGATCAGTTTGAAGCAGAGTATCAAAAAGTAAAAGAGGCTTACAAAAAAGATGGGCATGATGAAGCTACTATCAACATACTTTTGCAAAACCATCAGTTTTCGTTTAATATCCCAGAATCTGCAAGATGGCAATCCTTAAGACATCTCAAAAAAAATCTAGGTGAAAACCTCAATGTCGCTCTTGCAGGCATAGAAGAAGCCAACCTCTCATCTCTTGAAGATGTACTCAAGCACATCGACTTCAACAAAAAAGTTGGTAACTCAAAAATCTCAGATAGCAAACTCATCCAACTCATCCAACACTTTGACAAGATAAGACTTAGAGATGAGGATTTTGAGTTTCCAGACCTTTTAGGAGCGGCGTATGAGTACCTCATAAAGTTCTTCGCCGACAGTGCAGGGAAAAAAGCAGGAGAGTTTTATACACCAAGCGGAGTGGTAACACTTCTTACTAAAATCCTCGACCCAAAACCCGGCATGAGCATCTACGATCCGACTGTTGGAAGCGGCGGTATGCTCATACAAGCAAAAGAACACATCAAAGAGATATACAACTCTGACAACTTCTCGCTTTATGGACAAGATGCCATCGCTACTACTTGGGCGATGTGTAAGATGAACATGATCCTTCACGGCATCACAAACGCCGACATCAAAAACGAAGATACTTTAGAAGATCCGCTTCACACAAAAGATGGGCAGTTGATGCAGTTTGATAGGGTAATAGCAAATCCACCGTTTTCTCAAAACTACACAAAAGCAAATCTAAAATACAAAGAACGATTTAGCCACTTTATGCCAGAAAACGGCAAAAAGGGCGACTATATGTTTGTACAGCATATGATAGCTTCATTAAAAAGTAGCGGTAAGATGGGTGTCGTTATGCCTCATGGAGTGCTATTTCGTGGAAGTGAAGAGGGGAAATTTCGCCAAGAGCTTATAGCAAAAAGAAATATTCTTGAAGCAGTCATTGGCTTACCTAGCGGACTCTTTTACGGTACAGGCATCCCTGCCGCACTGCTCATCATCAACAAAGCAAAAAAAGATGACAAAATCCTTTTTATCAACGCCGATGCCGAGTATAAAGAGGGCAAAAACCAAAATCTATTAAGAGCAGAAGACATCGAAAAAATCAACTTTGTTTATCAAAATAGATTGGAGCTGGAGAAATATTCACGCCTTGTCAGTTTAGCTGAAATTGAGAAAGAGGATTTTAACCTAAACATAAGACGCTATATAGACAACACTCCTCCGCCAACGCCTCATGATGTAAAAGCACACCTAAGAGGCGGCATACCAAAGGGCGAATGGAATGACGAGCTGATGCAGAGTTATGGCATAACGAGCAGTATGATATTTGTACCAAAAGATGAGAACTATTTTGAGTTTAAAAGCCAACTAGCAGAGAAGCAAAATATTAGAGAGTTGCTAGAGCAAAGTGAACCTTTTAAAACTACAGATGAGATCATAAAAGCAAAAGTTTCCGCTTGGTATGATGCGTATCAAAAGCTTATAGATGAGCCATCTAGCGATATAGCATCACTTTACAATAGCGGCTATGAACTGATAGCAAAAGCATTTGCAGGAGACGCGGTACTAGATAGATTTAAGGTGCGGGGGATATTTGCATCTTGGTGGGTGGAAAATAAATTTACAGTAAAATCCATCAAAAACAGCGGCTACGACTACAACCTCCTAAGCGATAGTTTTATAACCTCAAATGAGGCGTTTATAGGCTCTTTGAGCGAGGAGCAGTTAGCATTACATGTAAAACTTTTAGAACTATTTAAAAAGCTAAAAACCGCAAAAGAGGAAAACGACAAAGTAGTCATAAGAGAGAAAATACAAGAACAAAAAGAGAAGCTATTTGAGGGCATGACAAACATAAAAGAGCTTGTTATAAACCAGCTAAAACTTGATGCCATGAGTATCGCTAACCGTTACCTAAGTGAGAAGAAACAGACCATCATAAAAACACTTGAAAACCTATGGGACAAATACAGAGTAAGCTTGAGTGAAATAGAGAGCGAGCGAGATGAAGCAACAAGCGAGATAAAAACTTACCTAAGTGAGCTTGGCTATCTATGAGTGAAATGATACAAGTGCCTGATGGGTGGGAAGTAGAAAAATTAGGAAAATTTGTTAAATTAGTGGGTGGATTTGCCTTTAAAAGCGAAGATAGAGTTTCTGATGGAATAAGATGGTTAAAAATTGCAAATGTAGGTATAAATGAAATAAAATGGGATGAATTAGATTATTTACCTATTGAATTTAAAGTTCAATATAAGAATTTTATATTGAACGAAAATGATATTGTTATTGCAATGACAAGACCATTGCTAGGAGATAAGTTAAAAATCTCAAAAATTAGCAAATTTGATTCTAATTCTCTGTTAAATCAACGAGTTGGAAAATTTATTTTTAGTGAAAATGTTAATAAAGATTTTATGTACTTCCTATTGCAACATTCAGATTTCATTATGAATTTAATGTTAAGGATTATAGGGACTGACCCACCAAATGTTGGCTCTGAGGATGTTGAGAGTATTATATTACCTATACCAAAAGAAAAAAAAGAACAAGAAAAAATTGCCAAAATCCTCTCAACACTTAATAAAGCGATAGAATCCACAAACCGCCTCATCGAAAAAGAGAAAAACATCAAAAAAGCCCTGATGCAAGAGCTGCTAACCAACGGCATAGACAAAGACGGACACATCCGCACAAGAGCAACCCACACATACAAAGAGAGTGAATTAGGACTTATCCCTGATGAGTGGGAAGTTGTGAGTTTAGAAAAATTGATTTCAAAAGTTATTGATTTTAGAGGTAAAACACCACTAAAAATAGGAATGGATTGGGGAAATGGATTAATTCCTTCTTTATCTGCCAATAATGTTCAAATGGGGAAAGTAGATTTTTCTAAAGAAACCCATTTTGGTTCAGAAGAACTTTATAATGTTTGGATGAATAAAGGTGCTACGCAAAAAGATGATATTTTATTTACGATGGAAGCTCCTTTAGGAAATGTTGCGCTTATTCCTGATAACAACAAATATATTTTAAGTCAAAGAGTTATTTTATTGAGAGTTGGCAAAAAAATAATTTCACATTATATGTATTACTATATGATGTGCGATGACTTCCAAACAAGAATGCTTAAATATTCTTCTGGCTCTACAGTTAAGGGAATCCAATATTCACAATTAAAAGAAATGCTGATTGCTTTTCCAAAGGGCATAGAAGAACAAAAACAAATCGCCAAAATCTTAACCACTCAAGATAAAAAAATAGAAACAGAAGAGACAAATCTAGCCAAACTCAAAGAGCTAAAAAAAGGTCTTATGAACGATTTACTAAGAGGAAAAGTGAGGGTGAAGGTGTGAAAAAATGGTTTAAAAAAAGCTGGATACTTTTTGTAGATATCTCACTCCCAATTGTTGCAATATTGTTCACATTACTTGTAGAAGGTAAGTTGTCAGAATATGTAACATATACAAAAGAACATCCCACAAATTCTATACTTATAATGGTAATTATTTCTGTTATATTGGCAGGACTTAAAATTTATTATGAATACAATAGAAAAAATTTAAAAGAAGAGCTAGAATCTATGCAAGAAGAAAATCAATTTTTAAAAGGATTGATTTCTGAGTTTAAGTATCAAATAAGTAAGCCTTTAGAAGATAAATTATATGAAATTTTCAGAGATTTGAAATTTGATGGGCAATATCGCATTACTGTTTACACACATACCGCAGGAAGATTTTTTTCAATAGGAAGATATTCAGAAAATCCAAATTACAAAAAGTTTGGGAGAATTGCTATTAGAGATAAAAACGAAATTATTTTTAAAGCTTGGGATAATGGTGAATTGACAGAAATTGTGCAACCCAACCAAAAATTGAATATGAAGTCAGTCAAAATTTCAATTAAATATTTATATGAAAAAAATGAGACTACTCCTAAAAAAGATAGGTTTGGAATTATTGTTTTTGAAACAACCAAAAATAAAGAAAGTAAAATTAAAAATGGTAATCTTGATAATGTTGTAGAAAAAATTCAAAAGTTTTTTGATGAACAATGGCATATTAAACAAAATCTCAATTTTGCAATGCAGGAGGGATTATGATGAAAATCGTTGATTTAGTTAGATATGTATTAAAAGTTTATCCACATGCCAAAGAGTTATCAAAAGCCAGACTGAACAAAATTATCTATTTGATTGATTGGAAATTTGCATTGGAACATGAGAAGCAATTAACAAGCATTGAGTGGAAGTTTAATCATTATGGACCATATGTAAATATTATAGAAGAAACCATACAAAATGATGGTAGATTTCAGATTGTGAGTACTACAAATTTTTATGGAAATGAAAAAAATCTTATTGAAATCATAGATGATAAAAACTTCAGTGATCCTACAGAGGAAGAGCAGGAAATTATTGATTTTATAATTGAAAAAACTAGAAAATTTTATTGGGATAAATTTATTAATCTTGTTTATTCGACATATCCTATTATATCTCAAGAAAAAGGTTCTCAATTAAATTTGGTTGAACTTGCGAAAGAGTATAAAAATATTAAACAAAATGATGAAGATGAATAAATGGCGAATTTAAACTTTAATCAAAAACAGCTTTTTGAAAATTTAAGGTACTAGTATGAGTGAAATACAATTAAAAAATTATGATTACGATATCGCTTTATCTTTTGCAGGAGAAAATAGAGATTATGTTGAAGAAATAGCAACTATGTTAAAAGTTTATGGTGTAAGAGTTTTTTATGATAAATTTGAAGAACATACACTATGGGGTAAAAATTTAATAGATTATTTGCAAGAAATTTATAAAGAAAAAGCAAAATATACTGTTATGTTTATCTCAGAACATTATGCAAAAAAAGCTTGGACGACTCACGAAAGAAAATCTATGCAAGAAAGAGCATATAGAGAGTCTGAAGAATATATTTTGCCAGCGAGATTTGATGATACAGAAATACCAGGGCTTTATTCTACAATCTCATACATTGACTTAAATGCTAAAACGCCTTATGAATTTACAAAAGTGATCTTACAAAAGATTAATTGGCAAACAAAAAATAGATGGTTTGGAAAATGGGAAATAGAAAGTATAGCTTTGTGCTATGGAGGGACACTTATAATTACAAATGTTTATAATAATTCTTTTGACTTTAACTTGACTGTGATTCATGGTGCTCATATGGGTGAGTTAGATGGTAAAGCAACTATACTCTCTAGTAACGAAGCTCAATATATTTCAGATGAAGCTTATAATGAAGATGGTAAATGTGTAATAACATTTACTAAATTTAATGATGTGATTCAAGTTTATGAAAATTTGGGATGTAGAAGTTTTCATGGCATGAGAGTTATGTTTGATGGAGATTATAAATTAAAAAAAGATGTGTTTTACGATAGAGTTGAATTAAATGATGTCTTACTTTCTAAGATATATGATGAACTTAAAGAAATTTTTTTTGAAGAGTTTTTAAAATGTATTTGTAATATTCATACTGAAGATAATTTAGACTCTTTTGAAGCAAAGGTGATAACAACTGGTGTAGCTGGCATGTACACAATTTATGAATCAATTTTAATGTACACAGTAACCAATGATATTTATGGTGCTTTTTTACATGATGATGAAAATATATATTATTTTACATCTGATATTAGATATAAAAATGAAAAGCCAAAAACTATTGATAAATGGTTGGAAAAGTTTGATACAAAAGAAGTTATTTTGGTTAAAGCAGAGACCATAAATCTTGGAAGTAATATATGAAGATGCCAAAACGACCAAAACAGCATCAAGTTGAAGATTTATCTGTTGTAGCTTTTAGAAAAATATTGCCAAGAGAATGGGTGTATAGAGATAAAGACAAAGATTATGGTATAGATGGTGAAGTTGAAATTTTTGATGAAAATGATACGGCTACAGGAATTATTTTTTATGTTCAACTAAAAGCTACAGACTCAGAGAGTGAAACATCTCAAAAAAGAGTTAAATTAAGAAATGAAGCAATTAACTACTATAAAGCTCTTGAGCTTCCTGTATTAATCGTGAGATATATTTCTGAAAGCGAAGAAATTTATTTCAGGTGGGCACATACTATTGATAGGTACAAGCAAAAAGAAAATGCTAAAACATATTCATTTGCTATGTCTGAGGAAAATTTATGGGATGAAGACACTGCAAAAAGTCTTTATGAATTTTTATTAAAACTTAGAGTATTTAAAAATAAAAGTAATATTTTTCCTATCAGATTGTTTTTAAATTTTACTTTTAATGAATTTTGCGGATATAAAACACATAGTTTGAAATCAAAATTTAGAACTGAATTGTCTAGTAAAAGTCAATATTTTAGTATTGTCAACAGTCCTAAAGATTGTGATTTTCAAGTTAATGTTTCAGATAGTGAAATTTCTATATTTGTCTTAGAAGGCGTAACTGGTGCTTATTTACACTCGATAAATAAAATAGAATACTCTAACATTGATGAACTAATTGGTGATATTTTTATAACAACATCTTTGGCATTGTGGAGTTTTAACAAAGAATTAAATGCTTATGAGGTTTTAAATATTTTTGGACAACATTCACAAAGTCTTAAAAATCATGCCGTAGCAATTCATTTTATTCAACTTTGTTTTTCGCTTGGAAAAATTAATAAAGCTTATGAGCTATGGAACAATATGCCATCTGATGAAAAAGATGAAGTTTTAAATGCAAAATTTCAGATGTTGTCTTTAATGGCATTGAAAGCTTTAAATACAGAAGATTTAAAGCTACATGAAGAATATTTGAAGCAGCAAATCAGCTTAAATCAAGATCATGAAACAGCCTATTATAACTATGCCAATTTCCTACACAATCAAAGGAGACTGCGAGAAGCATTTTCTAATTATATAAAAGCTTTCCAATTTGAAGCAAAATATCATAATGCATCACATATACATCAAGAAGTAGCTGGGACATTGTTTGATTTAAAACGGTACAAATTAGCAGTAATGTATTATGAAAAAGCTATGAAAATAAGTGATGATCCAAAAGTAGAAGTGCTATATGCTGATAGTTTGATGATGTATGGAGAATTTGCCTTAGCAAGAAAGAGTTTTAGAAATTATTTTGATAACTCAACAGATATTGATGGGGAATGGATACTTAAAGATACTGTTTTAGAGTATTTAATTAGTGAATACAGTTTTAAATCACAAAAAAGACAACCAAAATTAGCAGAGCAACAAGAAGTATTTAAAAAACTTGGTAAAGAAATCATCACAATAGAAGATTTGAGAAAAGTAATTAAAATTGATGCTTTAAATTCTTTGGCATGGTTTAATCTTGGGTGGTTATACAAGGAGTCTCAAGACTGGGAGAATGCGATGGCTTCTTATCTGTTTTGTGCATTGATAAATAGAGGTGATGTTGAAGCTTGGATGAATGCCTTTGTGTGTGCTTGGAACTTGGGAAATACAGAGTTGTCTTTATTGATCATCAAAGTTGGTTATCAAACAAACGGAGAAGAATTTATTCAATCAATATATAGCATATTTGAAAAAATAGCTACTAATGTTCCAAATGAATTGGTTAGTAAACTTTTAGATGGACTAGAGCATATTGTTAGTGAAACTAAGAAACATAATCTCTTTGCACCAACACTAAGAATCTATGATGGGCATGAGTTTAAAAATATATATGATCTAAATGAAGAAATAAAGGAGCCAAAGAATGAATGATATAAATAAAAAACTCCAACAATTTTTAAGTACAAATGATGAAAGTGAGATTTTAGAGTACAAAGAGGCTAAAAACCAATACGACTTCGACAAGCTAGGCAAGTATTTTAGTGCTTTGTCTAATGAAGCAAATCTTATAGGTAAAAGTGATGCTTGGCTTGTGTTTGGTATCAAAGATGATAAAAGTGTAGTGGGTACTAATTTTAAAACCGATGCGAAATCACTTCACAATCTAAAAGCTGATATTGCAAACCATACCACAAACAGAATCACTTTTAAAGAGATATATGAGACTGAACTTAATGGAAAAAGAGTAGTTTTATTTCAGATACCATCGGCTCCTCTAGGACTTCCTATCGCTTGGAAGGGTCATTACTATGGAAGAGATAGCTCAGAACTTCAACCGCTTAATCTTGAAGAGTTAGAGAGAATCAGAAGCCAAAACAATGATTTTGACTGGAGTATCCAGATATGTGAAGATGCGACTATCGATGATTTATCAAGTGAAGCTATACAAAAAGCAAGGGAGCTTTATACGATAAAAAATCCAAAATTAGCAGATGAGATAAAAGTTTGGGATGATGCTACTTTTTTAAATAAAGCAAAGATAACTATCAAAGGGAAAATCACAAATACCGCAATACTACTTCTTGGTAAAAGTGAATCGGAATATTTGCTGTCTCCTGCGGTTGCACAGATTAGCTGGATACTCAAAGATAAAGACAATATCGCAAAAGATTATGAGCATTTTACTTGTCCGTTTATCTTGAGTCTTGATGGGGTTTATAACAAAATCAGAAATCTAAAATATAGATATATGGATGGAAACTCTTTGTTTCCACAAGAGGTAGAAAGCTATCATCCATTTATCATAAGAGAAGCACTTAACAACTGCATAGCTCACCAAGACTATACAATGGGTGGGAAAATCAATGTAGTTGAGTTTGAAGATAGAAAATTGGTATTTGCAAACAAGGGAGTATTTATACCTCAAACTATTGAAAATGTTTTGAAAACTGATGCTCCTGAAATAAAATATAGAAACAAATTTTTAGCTCAAGCGATGATAAATCTAAATCTCATAGATACCATAGGAAGTGGGATTGTAAAGATGTTCACAATCCAAAGTAAAAAATATTTTCCGCTCCCTGAGTATGAACTCTCAAATGACTCTGTAAAAGTAACCATAGAGGGAAAAGTTCTTGATATGAACTATGCTTTAAAATTAGCCTCAATACCCGACCTTACACTTGAAGAAATAATTTTGCTTGATAAAGTGCAAAAAGGGCATAATCTAAGTGCCGATGAAGTCAAAGTTTTAAAAGCGAAAAAACTTATCGAGGGAAAACGACCAAATTTGCATATATCTTCAAATGTTGCTAAATATACAAATCAAGAGGATGAGTATGTTAAATTAAAAGGTATCAATGATGATTATGCTAAAAAGATAATGATTGAATATTTAAAAATTTCTAAAAAAGCCAAAAAATCAGATTTTATAAAAGCTTTATTAGAAAAATTGCCTGATGTGTTAACGAGAGAACAAAAACAAAACAAAATCAAAAACTACTTACAAGAGCTTAGGAAAGATGGGCTAATTTTGAATAGTGGTAAATATTGGGAAATGGCTAAAAGCTAAAATGAAATCTTTTTTAGCCATTTTTTTTAGCCATTTTTATACTTCATATGTTGCTTAATAAAAAGTGAGAATATCGTGTTTATGGACTTTGTAAACAATAAGAGGAGAAATAAAAAATGTCTAAACGATAAAAAGTTTAGCCATTTTTTAGACAAAAAAGGATTGATATGAGCAGTTGGATAAGAGAAGCAGCCTATGTGGAAGAGAAGTTTTTAGAACAGCTTAAAAGTTTGGGTTGGGATACTTTAACCATAGCAGACAATGACAACAAGCACAAAACTGCCAAAGCTCTACAGGGGCGAGGTAGCTTTAAAGATGTGATTTTAGAAGATATCCTTAGTGAAGCTATAGTCAAAATAAACGGCGATTGGCTTAGAGAGGAGCAGATCAAAGAGGTCATGGCTACTCTAAAAAATATCAACCACTCATCACTTTTTGAAAACAACCTTGCTTCTGCCGCTCTTCTTATCGAAAATACATCCGTTGATGTAAATCATGTGACAGGTGCGAAATCTCCAACGGTAAGATATATAGACTTTGAAAATATCTCAAACAATCATTTCTTGGCAGTGTCTCAACTTATGGTTGATGGTGCGCAGACTATTATCCCAGACATCATACTTTTTGTAAACGGTATCCCTTTGGTAGTTATAGAGTGTAAAGCTCCAGATATCACAGATCCAATTCACGAGGGAGTAAATCAGCTTAAAAGATATATGAATACAAGAGGCACCCAACTGAGTGAAGGTGCTTCAAAACTTTTTCATACCAATGCTTTTGTGGTGGTAAGCGCAAGGACTCAGGCAAAAAGCGGAACTATCAGCTCAAACTTAGAGCATTATCTAAGCTGGAAGGACCCATATCCAAGAGACTTGAGCGAATTTGGCAAAGATGAGCAAGATATTTTAGTTGCCGGTATGTTAGCGCCTACAAATATGCTTGAGATTATGAGAGACTTTACCGTAGTGATGGGAAGCGGCAGAAAAAGAGTCAAAATAGTTTGTCGTTATCAGCAATACAGAGCAGTAAAAAAGACAGTCAAAAGAATTATGCAAGCCAATACGCCCCAGGAGAGAAGCGGTGTCATTTGGCATACGCAAGGAAGCGGTAAGTCTCTTACAATGGTCTTTTTAGTTAGGCACTTGCGAAGCATAAAAGAGTTGCAAGAGTATAAAATCCTTTTTATCGTCGATAGAAGCGACCTGCAAGAGCAGCTAGAAGAGACAGCTACACTTATAGGTGAAGAGATACTTATCGCAAGCAATGGCAATGACTTAAAGAAAAAACTATCAAATGATGTAAGCAATATCAATATGACAATGATGCAAAAGTTTAGTGATGGAGAATTTGAAAAAGCTAGTGAAGGCATAGATACCTCAAAAGTAATCGTACTTATCGATGAAGCGCACCGTACGCAATACTCAAAATTTGGCTCCGCTTTACGAAAAGCACTCCCAGATGCGGTTAAAATCGCATTTACAGGAACGCCTGTAGAAAAAACAGTAGGCTCATTTGGTAGCTATATAGATACTTATAAAATCCGTGAAGCGGTAGAAGATGGTGCAACAGTGCCAATCATCTACGAAGGAATGACTTCAAACGATACGCTTGAAAACAGAGGCGAATTTGATGCTAAGTTTGAGGATCTATTTGCAGATTTAACCCCCGAACAGATGGAAGCCATTAAGAAAAAGTATGGCACAAAAGGCGACATACTAGAAGCTCCAAAACGCATAGAAGCTATAGCTAAACATATGGTAGAGCATTACATACAAAACATCTTGCCAAACGGTTATAAAGCTCAAGTTGTAAGCTCATCAAGAAAAGCGGCAATTCTTTACAGTAAAGCGATAAATAAAGCCTTAGAAGCGTATAAAAATGAGATAGGAGAGCTTAGGTCTAGTGTGGTTATATCTGCTAAACACAATGACAACAGCGATGACTTTCCAAAAGAGTTTACTACCAAATCTCACAAAGACAGTGCCGTAGCAGAGTTTAAAAAGCCGTTAGATAGATCAAACTTAGCCTTTCTGGTGGTAAGCGATATGCTTCTTACGGGTTTTGATGCGCCCATTGAGCAAGTGATGTATCTGGATAAAAAACTCACAGCGCACAATCTACTTCAGGCAATAGCAAGGGTAAATAGAACTTATGAGGGCAAAACTAGAGGGCTTATCGTTGATTATTACGGAGTAGGAGTGCATCTTAAAGAGGCGTTGGCAAATTATGAAGATTCGGATGTAGCTGATGTGATGCAAGACTTTAGCGGTGAATTTGATAAGCTTGAACTCTCACACAGAAAAGCGATGCAGTTTTTTAGTCAAAATGGTGTTGAAGAGATAAACAACGAAACACTAGAAGATGCAGTGGTAAGCTTAGCCGATGAGAAATTGCGAGCTGAGTTTAAGATGCACTTTAAGGAGTTCACGAAACTTATAGATTTTATCTTGCCTCATCCAGTAAAAAGGTACTTTTTAGATGATGCAAAAGTTCTTGGGATGATAAAAAATGAAGCAGAGCGAAGATATAGGGATGAAGAACTTTTAATCGAGGGAATCGGAGAGAAGATAAAAAAACTTATCAACGAGCATCTAGTAAGCGAGGGAATCGAAACAAAGGTGCGACCTGTATCGATTTTTGATGATGAGTTTGAGAGTACTTTGAAAAATAGACCTGATAAAGCAGTAGCATCTGAGATGGAACATGCGCTTAGATACACCATAAGGATAAATATAGATAAAGACCCGATTTATTATAAATCTTTAGCCGAAAAACTGGAAAAAATTATCGCAGAACATAGAGGGGAATGGGATAAGCTTGTAGAAAAACTATCAAAATTCAAACAAAATATGCAAGGTGGCAGAGAGATACTTGAGGTGTTTTCAAAAATAAACTGTAATGTCTGCATGGCGTATTATGATATGTTTTTGAGTTTTTACGATGTGGAAATAACTCAAACGCAAAAAGATGCCATCATAGAGCTTGTGATAAATTCTCTTGGTATAACTGTTCGAGAAATGGCAAGAGTTGATTTTTGGGGAAGCACTGGAGAAAGTAATAGAAACAGACTTCAAAACTATTTGGTAGGACTTATTGCAGCTACAAAAGATGCGGTGCTTATTAAAAATATTCCTCTCATAAAAGAGAAATTTATGAGTCTTACAAAAGAGAATCAAAAAGAGCTGCAAGGTTTAAATCTTGATAATTAACTATGAGTTAGTTCGAGCAGAGCGTAAAAGTATCGGTATTACTGTTGAGCGAGATAGTCAAGTTGTTGTGAATGCTCCAACTGATTTAAATGTTGAAGAGATAGAAAAACATATTTATAAAAAGAGATTTTGGATATGGGAAAAGTTAGCTATCAAAAAAGATAGTTTAGAAAATATAGTTCAAAAACAATTTGTTTCAGGGGAGAGTTTTAGCTATCTAGGACGAAACTATAGACTTCAGATAGTTGATGGAAACAGTGAACTAAAACTCAAAAACGGCTGGTTTGTACTGGGGCAAAAGAAGCAGTCAAAAGCAAAAGAGATTTTTAAAGCTTGGTATAGTGAACATCTAAAAACTAAAATAGATGAACGCTTAGAAATTATCTGTAAAAATACAAATATCAAAAAACCTGATTTTAGAATAATGGAACTTGGCTTTCGCTGGGGCTCTTGTACAAAAGATGGCGTATTAAATTTTAACTGGAAGATCGCAATGGCACCGCTTGGCGTGATTGACTATATCATTGCCCATGAACTTGTGCATTTAAAAATCCATACGCATAATGAAAAGTTTTGGAAAGAAGTTGCAAAAATGATACCAAGCTATGTAGAAAAAAAAGAGTGGCTAAAGACACAAGGGAAAGATTTGTCTTTAATTTAACCCAATTTAAATATTCACTTATATGTATAAAATCACATTTATCTAGCAGATAATTTTCCTCAACTTATACCTCACAATTAACCAATTTTTTCTATATCAAAATTTAAAATTAATAATTTTTTTTTGAATTTGTACTCTCATTATCTATGCGATAATTTCTTCATGTGGCCGCAAATAAAACCAAAAAGAGGACAGATGACCGAAATTCAAAAACAAAAATATCAAGAAGAAAAGGATAGATTGATCAAAAAGTATGATTCTTCATTTCTAAGCAGAGAGCAAACCGCAAAAGAGCTTAAAATGTCTGATAGTACTTTAGACCGCTTAAAAAAGAAGGGCTACGGACCATCATACAGCAAAGATAAAGGTGCTAAAAATAGTAGTGTGCGCTATCCAATTTACGCCGTAGCGGAATATATTGTTTTGAAATATATAAAGACAATATAATGAATATAAATATGACACATAGCATAGTAACTCGTCTTGTAAAAAAAACAGATGAAGAACAAAAAGCTATCTTGAGGAGCTTTGTAAAAATGCCTCTTGAGTCAAGAGTTAAGATAATGGAAGAGAGTAGAGCTATTTTTTATCCATTGAAAGAAGAGAACAAAGATGTGTCGTTGCAAATATTATCCTACGCATCACTTATTTTAGCCATTGTTAAGTATCAAGATGTAGCCGATGATGTACAAAAGCACATTGTTACCATGCGGTCAAAATCTTTTCGTAAACAACCAAAAAGAGATAAGTTACTTGGCAGATGGGCACTCATCAAATCGCTCAAAAATGATGAAAACTTAAGTTTCCGCCAAATAGCAGCCTATCTGCAAAAGTATCACAAGCTAAGCGTTGTTCACTCCACTATTCATGATATGTGGTGTGAACTTGAAGTTACTAAAAAAGGAGAAAAATAAAATGATAAATATAATCCCAGAAAATGTAAAATTAATCCCAATGGCGATGATTAGAGACAAAGAGATTTTTTTTGTTGTTGGCAAAGAAGAAGATCTAAAAAATCAAAAAAGCTACATAAGAACTTATCTTATTATGGTTGGAAATGAAGTTGTTACATCAAACTATGCAGACACAATATTGTTAATCAGCGAGTTGAAATTATTTGAAAAGGGCAATAAGCAAAACAAGTTTACTGTCGTTGAGAAATTTGAAGGTGATATCAATTTACGCCTAAAGTTATCGAAAGGACATATTTACATAACACGAGCAGAAGCACTAGCGATATTGACTATATATAATGACTCAAGAATCGGGGTAGGAACACAAAAAATTTTAGAGCATGAACTAAAATTTACGCGAGAATTACTAGTAAAATTGTTGAGTGATTCTGGACTGTTGAAAAAACGCATTGGAAAATAACATGGAGTATTTATCTTACATAGCGGTAATCTTTTTTTTCATGTTAGTGGCAAAGAAATTTTTCTTTGCTGCTAATCATAAAGAAGAAGATGATTTACAAGAAGAACCTGAGATTCAAAAAATTGAGGCAGAGGCTGAGGAGATACAAGAAGAAAAAATAGAAGAAATTTTTTATGAAATGAATACGCATGACATTAAAATCAGCCTCTATCCATCTTCTACTTTTTCAAACTATAAAATACAAAATCTTTATGAAAAAATTATCGTTAATAACTATTGGTTAGACGAACCATTTCACTCTAGTTTTGTAAAAATTCTCTATTGCATTAGTGAAAATGATTTTTGGATTAAAAGTTTAAAATCACAAGAGGTTATCATAAATTTTAGAGATCTGGATGATAAAGAGATGCGAGATACTGCTTTGCATGTCTTAGATTTAAGAGAGGTATTGTGTGATGTGGTTGTCGAGGTTGATCGATATGTGCATAAAATTTTAAGCATGCAAAACGTTCATATTTTACTTCTGAGCTCAATGATTTACACCATTTCAAAATGTGGAAATCTTGATATCCTTATAGAGAAAAAAGAAGATGATATTGAGATATGGGCTTCGCTGATTCAGATTTTTTGCATTGAGTTTTTAGAGGAGAGCAAGAGTAAAATTATTCCGACAAACAACATAAATTTACGCCTTATTGAACAAGTCTATAACGCTGCAATAGAGAGAGCAAAAGAGTACCCAAACTATCTTGGTGACAATGATGCTCAAAAAAAAGAGATAAAAATGCTTCAAAATTTTCAACAAAAAAGATTATTGACGGCACGAGATTATTGATTTACTGTATTGTCAACTGTTTTTTACTGTATTTTTTACTGTTGTTAAACTAAAAATACAATATTAAGAAATTCTCAGTATCACAGGGATTTCTTAAGCTTTTTGCAAAAAATGGAAACTGGAAAAAACATTCACTCTCTCGTCAAAAAAGCACAACCATAATCGAACAAATTCCCATGCTACCATTACATAATTCAATTTTCAAAAACATAAAATTAATTAGGTGGAGCTCAGGTAGAACTTCGGATCTATCGCACCATCTTAACCAAAAGAGCCAAGCAGATGCTACTTGATAAACGAGCAGATTGACTAAACAAACTTTGCCTCAGATAGCGGCTAAATCTATCAAAACTTAAAACAAAAAAAGGATAAAAAATTAGAGGAAGCGTCTATTATCAAAGTGCACAACTTGCCAAACAGATTTTTGAAGTAGGGGCTAAGAAAGAGAATAGAATCAATCCAAGCCATCCCCATTTTCAAAAGGTCGCCTCTTATAAAACCATGGAGAGCTATAGAGCCATTTGGAATAACTTCTTTAACTATTTGCAAGAGCATTGGAGTATAAAAGATTTTGAAAAAATATCTGCTGAACATATAATGGCATACATGGATTATAAGATAGAGTACTACCCATCTAAACAGTACTTAGAAAAAATCAGTGCCGCACTGGGCAAACTTGAAATAGCTTTGAAACTTTTTGCAAAAAATATCCATGGAGTCCAAAAAGAGTATGACTTTTCAATCAGACAAACCATTTTAGACGAAGCAAGAGATTTAAAATATGTTGCCAACAACTATCACAACCGTGCGTATAAAAATCCAACACTTTTAATCTCAAATCTCAAAAACTCCCTCCATCAACTTGCAGCTAAAATCCAATATGATGGCGGAACGAGAATAGAAGGTGTTGCACTTATAAAACCTGAGCAGCTTTTAGGAACAAGGCTTGATAACATCACAAACACTCAAAAAGGCATCATCTTTACAAAAGAAAAAGGCGGTAAAGAGGGAGAGGTTTTAGTGACACTTAACACATACAACGAACTTCAAAACTATCTCTCTCAAAATCCAAAGTTTAAAATTAATCGTCAAGCCTACTATGAAGATATCAAACAGGCAGTACTTCTTTCAAACGAAACCCCTGAAGCTTCTCACGGTCTTAGATGGAACTTTGCAAAAAGAAGGATGTTTGAATATGCGCAAGCTGATTATAGTTATGAAGAGTCACTGCAACAGGTGAGTTATGAGATGAAGCATAATAGGGCGAGTATTACTTTGCATTATTTATAATTTTTAAATTATATGACAAAATGCAATATTTTTTAGAAGACTTGTATAAAAATCGTAAAATATGAAAAACTTAAGGAAGTTCAAATGGATTATCAAAAAGATTATGTTCAAAAATTAAATTTTAAAGAGTATGAAAAAACCAATACGCTTGCGTATGAGTTAATCATGAGAAATAAAGAGTGTCAAAAATATTTTAAAAAGCTTCATCGTATTATAACAAAAGTAAATGAAATCGAGCAAAGAGGCAAGCCCTTGATTGATATATATGATAAAAATGAAGAGCTGAGAAATTATGTTCATAAAAGATGGGAAATGGATCAAATGCTTCTGAACTACTCAAGATTAAAAAAAACCTTCTTGGAACAAATACTTAATTATTTTTTGATTCTCAAAGGTGCATACGAAGAAGAGGAATATGCAGAATTTTTCAGAAATTATATAGAAAAAAAACAAAAAGAATTACAAAATGACAAATATATTAATTACGGTCAATTTATGCATAGCATCCACAGCATGATACAACTTTTTATAGAAGAAGTGTACAAAAAAGACCCTAATTTTGACAGAGCAGAGATAAATTTTGAAATTAAAAATATTTTGGAAACTTTAATTCAAAGTATTGGTTATAAAATTTTATCACACAAGTACGATTACATTGTTGGCTTTATTACATCCAATGAAAAACAAGCTATAGCTAAAATATTTCAAAACTATATAGATACAACATTGACAGCAATTGGTGTCGCAAGTGATACTGGGGTAAATAAATTTTCGGATGATATAAAAAATATCATTGATGAAGATATGGAATATTACTATATAAAATATAGAAAACATGTAAGAAGCATAATGCGACTAGAACGATTAAGACATGCTATAGAAGATTATATGAGTTATGAATTTTATCTTGACTTTCAACAAGAGTTATATTTGAATTATAGTTTTTATTCATCTAAATTACAAAAAGATTTACAAGATTTTTATAAAAAATTACAGCAAAAAAGTTATAGTGAATTAGAAATACCACATCATGCAAACATGAGAAAAAAAGAAATAATTAGCCATGATGATTTTGGTTTAAAGCTAGAAACATTTTTTTCAATAGATACGAAATTAATGAATCAATTGAATTCTATTCATCTTGCTGAAAATATGCTTAAATTAATAAAGCAAAATCCAAATGAGTTTATATTTAGAAGTACTTTCGTGAAACCTAATTATGCAAGACCATCTCTGTTTAGTGAGAGATTTAGAGAAATAACACTTACTTTCAATCCTAATCTATCAAAGAAAGAGTTAAAACTGCAGTTTGAAACTATTATTGATTTATATCAATCCGACAAGTTGAAAAACAGAAGTATCTATGAAATACTTGGTGAAGAATTTGGAAAGTGGTCAAAAAAAATAGAAAGACCAAAGAGAGGTTATGGTACAAAACAAGCTAAAGATGAAAAAAGTAATGCAGCGAAAGATATATTAACCATTTTAAATCATATTCCAGATTTATTGTATATTTATGATTCACATAATCAAGGAATTAGTCATACACAAAAAACATACCCAACTAATATGTCGGAAGGCTCTATTAGTTCATATTTAAATATGGCACAATTTTTAATTGATGAGCAAGGGTACAAAATTTTATTGACATCTCATAAATGAATACTACCAATGAGGCGAAGGGCGGATGTTTATGTTCGCCCCCCCCCTCACTCCAACTTCTCAACCACCCCAAAAATATCAAACCCCTCCCTAAAAACAAGCCTCCCAACTCTATCTTTAGTGATATCAAACCCACTCAGCCTTTTATAAACATCCGTCTGAATCGTTCTTTGTGAGACATTGAACTCCTCCGCCAAAGAGGGGATAGTTGGTCTCTCATCTTTGGTGAGCATAGATAGAATAGAGATAAGTCTAAAAAGAGCTTTATCATATGATTTTTGTGCCATGGTGAAATCCTTTTTATTTATGCTGCACTAGTAAAAAGCGGCAGTGCTTGAGATATGCTCACAAGTAGTTCAATTGTGAGTACAAATAGGGTGTATCTATACTCTTTGGTGAGGTGTGTTGCTTTTTTCATTTCCCTTCTCCTTTTATCTTATATTAGTATTTAATTAGATTATTATATACTAATACGCATATGGTGTCAAGATTAAATATTGTAAATCAGTATAATTTATGATAGAATTATCTAAATATAGTATAAAAAGGTGTTTTATGACAAAAGAGCAGTTTATTGCAAGGCTAAAAGAGCTTGAAATCTCAAAACAAGATTTCTCAGAAATATGCAGAGTTCCCTATTCAACAATCAATAATTGGGGAGTAATGAGAGAGGGTAAACCTTTAGTAATCCCAAACTGGGTAGAACCCTTCCTAAACTACTACGAAAAAGCAAAAAAGCTAGAGTATGTCATGACTGAGATTTGCCAAAAGATAGAGAGTGTAAAAAAGTAGTTGTACTCTCTGTAAAAACAGCAACACTTCTAAAACATCCCACCATTACAAACAACGCACCCACGCTTTCGCTCCTCTTTTTTATACTTTTACAAAGATAAAAAAAGGACAAAGTGGTCATAATGCACTATAAAAACAAAGAGTTCGTCTCAACAAAAGATTTGCAAAACAACTTAGATAAGCACTTAGACTACATCTCACAAGACCCATTCAACCGTTTAGTGATAGTAAGAGAGGGTAAAAAAGAAGCAGTTATGATTCCTATCTCAGAGTATGAACATATTAAAAATGTTGCAGACTATATGGAGGAGCAAGAGATAGGGCGGATTTTAAAAGAGCGTCTAAATACTAAAAAAAAAGTCTCTCATGAAGAGATAATAAAAAAAATAGCCAAAGAGGAACAAGCAGAGCTAGAACGATGGGAGAGAGGAGCTGAATTAGCCTCTAAAGACAAAGAGTACCAAAAACTCTCCAAGGATTAAACTGTAAAAAATCTATAGCAGCCATTCTAAAATATTTATCATGTTTATAGTGTCATCCATTTTTGCACTTTTGTCCTCACTAATGACAGTGCATTTCACATCAAAAAGCTTTAGTTCCTCAATAGTTTTAGAAAAAACATCCATTTCTCTTTTTTTAGTTTTTTCATTTTCAAGCGTTTTGCTTACCTGAATCAGTTCTACGATTTTATTTTCAAGCTCTAAAACAAAATCAATCTCTTGATTTGAAGAAGTTTTATAGTAGTACACTTTATAACCTCTTCGCAAAAGCTCCAAGTAAACAATGGTCTCAAGGTCATCGCCACGGAATTGAAGATTGCCTACACGATAGAGGTTTGCAAGTCCCAAATCGGCACTGTAGTATTTTCTGTCATTAAGGTTTTGTTTTTTGAGTGAATAATCAAATTTTTTCACTTCGTAAACCATGTAGGCATTTCTAAGATACTCCACATAATTGCTCGCCATGTCAAAAGAGATTTTAAAATTATTTTTGATTTTTGATGTACTTTGTATGATTCCTGTATTTGCCAATAAATAAGCAGCTATCTCTTCTAAAGTAGTGAAATTGTTGAGCTTGTAGCGTGCAACTATATCTTTTAAGAGAATAGAATCTTTATAGGTTAAAAGAAGCTCATTTTTTTCATGCTCACAGTACTCCAGCACTTTTGGAAATCCGCCATACTTGATAAACTCCTCAAATGCTCTATTTATCTCAATCTTTTTGTTCACAAAATCAAGCTTATTTGTAAGCATGATGTGTCTAAATTCCAAAAACTCTTTGAAGCTAAGGGGCAATACTTCAACGCTCAAATATCTTCCACTCAGCGTTGATGCTATTTCCCCGCTCAACATAGATGAGTTTGAGCCTGTAACCGCTAAATGAGAGAGTTTAAGTTCATACTCTTTATTGACCCACTTTTCCCAAAATGGGATATTTTGTACTTCATCCAAAAAGATATAAGGCTTACCCTCTGGTGCTAAATACTCCAAATAGATATCTTTAATCTGCCCCAACAATGCAACACTCAGATGATTTACAAATCGTGGATCTTCAAGATTTACAAAAAGTATATTTTTTTTCTCTATGCCTGATGCCACTAAAATTTTAATCTGATTTAAAAGAAGTGTTGATTTACCACATCTTCGTATGCCTTTGAGAACCGTCACTTCGTCTTTTTGTAAAAATGAAGTTATCTTTGCATCATAAGATTTTCTAGGAACTATGATGGGTAACTCTCTGTTCCAATAGTTCCAATCATTGAGTATCTCTAAAATCTCAAGCTTTTTCATACTATTCCTTTATAAATCATTTGTTGTATCTTATAATTTATATACTTAGTTTGTTGTTAGAGATAGGCAAAAAACAATCTCTTGTTTCAATAATGCCTACTGTTTTTGAAACTTAAATCTAAAGTGGCACTTCTAAAACATCCTACCATTGCAAAAAAAACGCACCTACGCTTTCACTCCTCTTTTTTATACTCTTACAAAGATAAAAAAAGGAGAAAGCGTGACTCTTAAAAAAAAGAAGCACCAATATTTCATCTTTATAAAAGAGAGTTTTTAAGTTGTTTGATTTTTTTCACTTTGAAAACTATTTTAAAATCATAGATAAAGAGGTCATCAAAGAGACAACTTGGGGAAGCGGCAACTACAAAGAGAGAACCGTCCTACTTTGGGATTTGGAAAATATATCTTACCGCTACTTTGAAAAAGTAAAAAAACTACTCCGATTTGCACCTGAACGCTCTTTTATAGTAACCACACAAGCCATTGAAGCATCTAAACTCATCTCTATGCAAAAGGATGGGTTTGAAATCCTAAGAGCGCATAAAACAGACAGTGACACAAAGATAAAAAATGTCTTTAACATCTTAAAAGATTATGATGCGTTTGTCTTTATCTCCTCTGATAGCGACTTTGTAGATATCGGTAAAAAAGTACTCTCTCAAGGTAAAAAACTCACTTGGGTCATACAAGACACAAATAAAAAACGCATCATGATGAAGATGGATATCTCACATAAAAATCTCAAACTTATCACGCTTAGCAGGTTTGAGCTGTAGGATTTTTACCAACGAAACAACGCCCACACCCCTGCATCTTACAATAACACTATCCAAAACAGACAAGGAATCAATATGCCAAAGATACTCTACAGCCATGTCAATCTCGCTATTTGTGAAAAAGAGAAACAGATACTCATTAACCCATTAAGTGAGCGTTTTTACAACTTTACTTGTGAAGAGATGGGCAGTGTATTTTTCGATGCAACGCTCTCTTTGGATGAGGATGGCTCTTATGTCATAGAGGGAAAACAGATACTCTACAATGAACATAGCGATACAGGAAGTGACTATGAAAAGTTGCTTTGTAAACATCCAAAAGAGCTGATAAAAGAGGGTGCGTTATTTTGGCTATTTGGATTGTATAAAGTATCGGGAGTACATAAAAGAGAAGTACACTCCAAATACAGATGCAGATACAAAGAGTACTGCATCATCCAAAGAGAGCAGATACTCTCATTAGAGTTTGCAGATAGCGAAAAAGAGCTAAAAAATGATGCCTGAACATATGCAGACAGCACTTCTCGCATTTACAGCTCTGATGTTTATAACAACACTCCCTTATAAAATATTCTAAAAAAAAGAGAAAACAGACTATGGATTTACATCTTACTTTAACAGAGATATTGGCACTCACCGCACTCTTTCTTGTTGTTGCAGTGTTTGCAATGATTCCCTACTCATTTGATGATAAGAAGAATGATATTACGCTTAACTTTGCATTCTTTGTTGTTCTTATCATCACGATTGGTTCTTTGCACTATAAAAAAACAAGAGAGAATCTGATAAATGGTTTCCATAATAATCAAGAACTTTTATGCAAAGAGGAGAATGAGAAAAAACTCATCATCTCTCAAGCTAAAGGCTACACGCTTCAGAGTGACTACTTTATCCATGAGCAACATATACTCTACATCGGCGGTTGTATGCTCTTAGAAGATGCAAATCTCACAAAGGCACAAAAAGAAGAGAAGGAAGATAAAGAGTGAAAAGGTTGGCAGAGGGAGTTGTAGCTTCAGTTGTAGTGTTAGGGTTTTTTATGGGGGCATTTTGGATATTGCTGGAGATATTTGGTTTTATCTTCTGTCTTGGTAATGATGAAAAGAGGGAAGCTTTTTTATACCACAACCAAGAATTCTTATGCAGAGGCGGTTATGAGAGATTTTTGGTAAGTAAAAAGAGGGGATGGAGTGTTAAAGGAGATGAGTTTCTCAAAGAAGATAAGGTTGTTCCCATAGAAAAGTGTAAGGAGAGGGAGTAGAAATGCAAATAGACCAAGATATGCTCATACTCATAAGAGAGTTTCTGCCAAGCGCAAAAGAGCCGCCGCTTCTTACCTACTTCTTGCTGGGTCTAGTTTTAGGAATAATCATTGTAATCATAAAACATGAGAGATACCAAAAAATCAGAGAGCTTTTTATGGAGCTGTTTTAAAAAAAGGAGATACAAGAGATGAAGAGTATTTTAGAGAGCATAATAATTGTCACCGTTGTTGCAACACTTTTTATGGGCATGATGTATCTTATGAAATTAGGCATAAACCATATCAACACATTTGACCTTGAAGAAAAAAAAGAAGCGTTTGAAAATCAAAAAATACTTCTCTGCGCAACAGGCATCACCAATAACCAAAAACTGCTTGTTAGTAAAAGTAATAAGTGGGAGATTTATAAAGAGACTTATTTTAAAAGAGAGGATATGCTCTTGGAGATAAGACTTTGTAGAGTGGAGGAGTAAAAATAGTGGGAACGCTTGATTATGTTGTTATTATGATAGGACTCTTTTTTATTGCGGAGAGTTTGGGTGATGCTTTTAAAAGTTTTTGGATGAGGGATTGTGGGGATAAGAAAAAGATGCGGGAGATTGAGGAGAGGGTGAAAAAATTAGAGGAGGGGTTTTATGAGCAAAAAATATGAAATGCAATACAATATTTGTTTTAGAGAGCTTGAAAAAAGAATGGGTTGGTTTGAGACTAGATTGGACTATTAAACAATCAGGCTAGTCTAAAGATTTTTTAAAAATTATTCCGGTATTAAATCATGTAAAGATATATCCAATACATGAGATATTTTGAAAAGTTGCTCTAAGCTAAAATGCTTGTCATATTTATACAGCTCGGCTTTTGCAATATGACCTACAGAGTTATGACCTATAGCTAATGCTAAATCCATCTGAGAAATGCCTTTTTCTTTTCTTATTTTTTTAACATTTTCTCCGACTTTTTTGTAAAAGCTCTCTAGCTCAGTTTTTGTAAAATCACTCAATATTGCATAATGTCCTATAGGTAAATATTTATATAAGTTTATAGTGGTTAGAATTCTTATGAAATGTTCTATAGAACATAAAAGGTAATAAATGAAATTTAAAAAGATTTTTAATGCGGTAGCTATCGCAATATTATTTAGCGGATGTGGCACTTTGTTTTTAGAAACAAATGTAAAAATGACAAAAAGCGTCTGGTTAAAGCCTGCGGAAAAAGAGAAAAAGAGTATCTATGTCTCTCTTAAAAACATTAGCCAAGAAAATCTTGAGATTTTGCCTATTTTAAAAAGCAAACTAGAGGCTAAAAATTATGTATTTGTAGAAAGCTCGACTAATGCAGATTATGTGCTGATGATAAACATCTTGTTTGCGAATAATCTCAAAGAAGCCTACGCTATTAAAAATGCAGCAGGTGTTGGTATAACTACTGGGATTATTGCGGCAGTAGGAAGTTCTAGCACAAGAGATTCTCTTCTGGTAGGAGCAACGGCGGCACTTGCTACAGGTCTTGTTACAAAGGCTCTTGAGGATGAAACATATAGAGCTGTCGTAGATGTGACCGTTGAAGAAAAAAGAGAAGAAGCTGGGCTTTCAAGTGAGATAATGGGTCAAGGTTATAAAACCCATCAAACAAGAGTATTGGCAGAAGCTGTAAAAACTCATCTAAAACTTGATGAAGCACTGCCTGTTCTCTCTGACAAAATCGCTACACAAATTTCAAATATATTCTAAAACAAAGGAAATCAAATGTTAAAAACAATCACAACAATTACAGCGATAGCCGGAGCTTTATTCCTTAGTGGGTGTGGTGCAAAACCAGAGGCACTTATTAAAAACCACGATGCAAATTCACTTCGTGCATACATAAATATCAAAAATGGTGCTGGTGTCCCATCATGGTCTGCAAATGAGTCTAAAGCGTTTAGAAATGCGCTAGAAGTAGCTGCTACTACAACACTTGGAAAAAAATATAAATATTTTGCATTCATAGAGCCAAAAGAGATATCAAACTTTGATGGATCTTTGCTAAACACAGCGGAAGAGATACTTAAAAAATGTTCACCAAGTTCTCTGCTTGCTCTTTCTATTCCAGGAACTGGAGGTTTGCATAAATGTGGCACATACAATACCAACGCTAGCTTGAGTATAGTGATGTTCAATGAAGAGCAAAAAGATTTTACCGTCTTTAATGCACAAGAAGTTCTTGCCTATATGAAAGAAAAAGATTTGTATGATGGGTTGGGAGTGGAAGTTAAGCAGCTATAAGACAAGCAGAATAAAACAAAAGGGGATTTAAAAATGACTTGTACTAAATGTAATGTTGAAAATGATGATGCTAATAAGTTTTGTGTTGACTGTGGAGAAAAATTAACGGCTGAGTCTTTTTGGAGACATCTATTCAATTGGAAATATTATATTTTTCCTGTTTTTTTTGCATCAAGTGCCGCACTTTCATTTTCGCAATCTGGGTTTACTGCTGAGATTGGAGGTCTTATCCCTATTATGGCAATAATAATGACAATCCAGTACAAAGCATCATATGCAAGGAAGCTTGGGATGTTTGTTATGTCAATTTTTAGTATTTATATTGTTATACTGACTGTATTTCTTACAATTACTAATTTCGGCGATAAAGGAAATGAAGCGATTATTAATGATTTATTATCAAGTAACAAAAAATTACCAATCATGCTTACTAGCGAAATAAAGTATGAAGTTATTACAAGTAATGATAAAAAATCTGTTACACAACACTTAAAGTTTATAAATTATACAAGAGAATATATATTGTCGCAATACCAACAAAATGTAGATGCCTTTGAAAAAGATGTTCTTATGAATGAGCTAACGAACTCTTGTTCTACTGAGAATATAAAGAAAATTTTGTCAAACGGTCTAATATTTAACCAGATTTATTATGACAAGAATAATCAAATAATCGGTCAAATATACATGAATGAAAAAAGATGTGAACCTTATTATAAAACTATTCAAAAGTGATTTTAATATGACAAATTTAATAATAATATTTGCTTTATTTTGGATCTACTCATTTTTTTCAACAATAACAAGTGAGTTTAAAAACAGTTCTAATAAGATAGTATGGATTTTACTATTGATATTTCTTCCAATCTCTGCAATATTTTATCCTTTTATAGGCAAAGCACAAGTAGTAAATAATGACAATAATAATACCTTAGAAAATATTGTTATGTGGATTGTTTTTATAGCATCGAGTATTTTAGCAACCTATGGTTTTTTTACTATAAAAAAATATTACAATATTGAGAGCAGTGATCATTATGGGACAATAGGACAATACATTATTCTCATATTCGCAACATTTGTGATTGCCATGTTTTTAGCTATGATATTGGGATTTTTATCTAGATTTTTTAATATCAAAAAACTTAAAAAAGTCATACCTTATGCACTAGTCGGTATTAGTTTATTTATCATCGGCGGCACATGGGCAAATGTTTATAAAAAAAATGATCAAAATGATCAGGGTTTATTAGTTGTTGCAGAACAATCTTTTAATAATAAATCATATAAAAAAGCCTATGATTTATTTTTGCCTCTAGCAGAAAAAGGCAATAGCACTGCGCAGTATTATCTTGGTGAAATATATACCTTAGCTTTAGGTGTTGAACAAAATTATCTTGAAGCGTTTAGGCTATATGAAAAATCTGCTCTACAAAACGATCGCAGAGCGCAAAATGCTTTAGCTAATATGTATTACGCTGGTTATGGAGTGAAAAAAGATTATCAAAAAGCAATCCAATGGTATACAAAATCTGCTGATCAAGGATATCATTGGGCACAAGCAAATTTAGCTAGTATGTATCTACATGGAACTGGAACACAGATTGACTATCAAAAAGCATTTAAACTATATGACACTTCTTCATTACAAAATAACAATGTTGCATACTACAGTCTTGGATATATGCATTATTTTGGATATGGAGTAGAAAAGAATCTTGAAAAAGCAAAGAGTTATTATAAAAAAGCTTGTGAACTCGGTGATGAAAAGGGTTGTGAAGTCTATAATAAAATTTGGGGCAACCAAGCTATTTCAAAACCATTATAAACTCATTGATAGTTTACCTCTAGGAATTATTAAAAAATAAAAATCTTTTTCGTGATGTCATGCCTAATGTTAGGTATTAAATGGGCATAGCTCATTGCTAAAACAATCTTTTTTCATCTATCGATACATACCCCATCTTTTTATATCCTCTTTGCCTTTTGTTAAAACTCGACCTGAGCATCTGAGAATTTTCATCAAAAAAATCAATGGCAATACACTCTTGTCCATCTCTGCCAATTCGTCCGAGATATTGGACTATTCTTCCCCAATAAGATACTGGCATAGCAAAAACAATAGCATCAAGATGAGAAAAATCTATCCCCTCGCCGATAAATGAACTTGTAGATAAGATGATAGAAGAGGTGTTTGCTTCTTTTAAGAACTCTTTTTTTATTTTTGATTTGAGTCCGCCATATACAAGGGTAGATTTTAAACCTTTGGCATCAAGCAGATGATATAAAATATTGAGATGCTCTATTCTCTCACTAAGCACCAAGATATTTCTATCTTTTAGTTTCTCTATCTCTGAAATGATGAGATTATTCCTATCAAAATCTTCTACTATTTCATTAAGCATAAGTGCAAAATCATCGCTTAAAGTCTCAAATGCTGAAGTAACAGTTTTTAAAGTGTGTATTTTTCTAATCTCTTTTTTTGATTCATAAGCTATCTCGCCACACTGCATAAACATTATCGGATGCATTCCATCTTGTCTTGCAGGTGTTGCACTAAGCCCTAAAACATATTTGCCTTTGAATTTTCTAAGAGGTATTTCAAATGAAACTGCTGGGATATGATGCACTTCATCAATGATGATTTGTGAATACTCTTCTATAAGCTCCGCTCTATTTTTTAGTGATTGAAGTGTTGCAATATCTAAGTTTGAAGTTAATTTTTTCTTTCCATTGCCCAATTTTCCTATGGTCTTGGCATCAAGTTTAAAATACTGACAAAGTCTCTCAACCCACTGATCAAGAAGATTACTTTTATTGACTAAAATAAGTGTGTTTACGCTTCTTTTTTCAAAAACTGCAGCGGCAACTGCTGTTTTTCCAAATCCTGGAGGTGCTATTAAAACTGAATAATCTTGATTTAAGATTTTATCTAGTGCAACTTTTTGCTCATCCTTTAAAATAAGAGTGAAATTGAGTTTTTCTATAGATTTTACAAATCGTTTATCTTCAATAAAAAGCTTTGCCTTATGTGCATTGAAAAGATTGACAATCTTAGTTGTAAGCCCTCTTGGAACGATAATATACCTTTCATTGATATCAAATGATGTGATAATTCTTGGTGTATTAAAAGTTGATTTTCGTAAATTTTGCAGTACAAAAAACTCTGGATTTGAAAAGCTTGAGAGTCTTTGAAGCTTGTTTAATACACCTTTAGAGAGATTTTGTTTTTCGATATAGAGAGCATCATATATTACTGCTTTTGTTGTTTTGGAAAATACTAAAGGCTTATCTTGTTTGATTTCCCATGGCATAAGGTTTTCATCACTGTTTGAATTTAGTAGATGCTCTCGCAAAATTGCTGCTACTTGATAGATGGATATTTTAGATATGTTTTGCAAAACTTCCCATTGATTTTCAAATGGCTGCATGGTATCCATATCTATAAAAACCGTTTTATTTTCATTTCTTGAGCCATAATGCAGTGGTAGTGTCACTAGATTTCCAAGTGCATCAGGAGCTACAAAATCTTGATTTGGAAACATTCTATCATAGCTTGACATATCGATGCCACTACTTGCATCCATCGCTTTTGTGATGATGATATCGCCTAGTTTTCTTGCATCTTTTGCTTTTATAGGCAGTTCAAAGAAATACCAAATATGGATACCATTGCCAGACTTTGAAAGCTCAAAAAGTGGCTTTAGTCCAAGAGTTGTGGAGATATTTTTGATTGCCCTCGCATCCTCTACAAAACTTGCCTTATCTAAATCTATCACTAAAAATTTAGCCATGCTCTGATTGACTACAACATAAGTGCCAAGTCTGATTTTTCCTTCAAGGTGTTGTTGGATAATCTCATTTGATATGGGAATATAGTCACTTCCTTTAAAAGTGTAAGTTGCAGGGGAATATCCTTTTTTTAATCCATCTTTACTCACCCAATATTTTGCAAAAACATCACTTCTACCTATAAAAAGAGATTTAAAAAGCTCTATTTTTTGCTCTTTTGTAAATGGTGAAAGTTGTTCTATTTGTTTTTTTATTTGAAGAATCTCATTTTCAAGTTGTGATTTTTGAGATTCTAAGTAGTGGAGTTTTTCTCGAAGAGGTGCAAGCACAAGATGAAGTTGTTGAAGCGTCATAATATTTTCTTTGTTTAATATAAGAATCCAAAAAGCCACAACGGGATTTTATTGCCAAATCCTACTTCTATACTATCACCTGCAACGAAAGAGTTTGGCATATCTTTTATCTGCTCAAAGCTTTTATTTTTACCGCCAACCTCAAAAGTATATTTCTCTTGGCAATAAAAATCACCCACATTGCTTGCAAAGATTCCATCATCATTTAACGATTGCTTATTTTTATAGTAGTTGTCAAGCTGATTTACAAAAAATGTTTCTCGCAAATTACCAATATTTGGTTCTTTTGTGTACATGAGGTTAGTGTTAGCCAGGTAAATCTTTTCTGGCTTATCAAAGTTTTTCATGGCAAGTGAATTTTGCATTAGAAGTTTCACAAGCCCAGCATCATCAAGTTTGGCAAGATACTCTTTGAGTGTTCTATCATCACTAATTTCGGCAGCTTTTTTCAACTCACTCATATTTGGTTCAAATGGCACACTTTTGATGATAACCGATAGAAGCATTTTTATTTTTTTGATGCTACTTCCATTAAGTTTTGGATAAACATTTAATAAATCACTCTCTATTGATACATTGATGTTTTGTTGCAGTGTTTGAAAAAACAGAATCTCATTTGGCATTGAAAGATAATAAGGATAGTAACCATGTTTGAGATAATCTTTAAAAAGAGGAATGATTTTTTTATCTTGTAGCTCAATTGAGTTTTTGATATTTGTAGCTATATTTACATGATTTGTTATGATGTCTTCCAAACTATAATTATCAAAAATAAATCCATGGTGAAGTTCTAAAAACTCCCTAAAACTCATACCAACCATATTATAAACAACAGCTCTTCTACTTAGATCATGGCTTCCTTTATTGATTTGAAGAGCTGAACTTCCAGTAGCTATGATTTTTAATTTATCAAACCTATCATAAATGTTTTTAAGTTCTCCAGACCAACTTTCATATTTATGTATCTCATCAAAACACAAAAGCTTTCCGCCATGAAGAACAAATTCCTCAGCAATCTGTGTCATTGTGAATTTTGAAGAAATTTGTATGTCATCAAGATTTACATACAAGGCTTCATTTTCTTTATAATTGTTCGTGATATATTGCGCAACAGTTGTTGTTTTACCGATTCCTCTTGGACCAATTATGATAGAGAGCCTATGTTCTAAGTTCTTTGTTTTTATAAAATATCTTTGATAATCTTGATTATTTATGGTGATAAAATCTCGACTTTTTACAAATAGTTCTTCTAACATAACCTAGTTCCTTTTGTGGAGATTTACAATTATATCTCAATATAACATGTAATACAATACATAAAATAACAACTATTAAACCTTATTTAAAAAACAATCTGAACCGCTTTTTTAGTTACGGAATCTTGTAGTTTGGCATTCGTATTTGCCACCTGCTGTTTTTAGTGCTATGAGTAAAAATCTTTTATATAAACTTAATCATTTTGATTAAGCCTGAGAAAAAGTCCTTACCCCATATGTCTAGTTCTTTTTTATCATAGATAAAACGGTGTACATCTTGTTTTGCTAATTCAATATCCAATATATCAACTCTTTTTTGAAGAAGGCTGACTATAAGCTCTGAAGTATATAGTTTGATCTCTGTTGGTAATTCTACTTCTGTATCTGCTAAAGCTTTACAACTTTGTATCAGCCGAGTTGCAAGATGCGTTAAATCGACTGCATACCCATTTTGTACATACCAAACCATATCGTACCAATCACGCCCTTTTGGTCTATTTTGCCATCCACGACATAACACCGCATGGAGCTTACCTGCAAACAATGAAGATGGCTTCATGCTTCTTACCATGAATGGCGCAGGAGTTAGATGTAGTTTTTGTTCCTCTTCAAAGTTAATGGGAGGTTGGGTATCTACTTCAAATTTTATTTTTAGTAGCTTACCTGTATTAAAACTCTTTACAATATCCTCAGGAGCGTTGATAGCGAGAAGGTGCTTAATGGTGTTACCTTTGATAAATGCGGATTGTACAGCACTTTTATCTTTGATTTTTGTTTCAACTTGCGCTTCAAATCCATAAGTTTTTAGTATTTCCAATACAGCTTTTTCGTATTTACTCAAATCAAATGATGGATCAGGTTTTAGTAGTGAGAAATCGAGATCTTCAGAAAACCTAGGTAAACCGTACAATATCCTAAGTGCTGTACCACCGTAAAATACAGCATGGTTAAAAAAACCTGCATCGCTAAGTGCATATAAAACTATCTCTTGCAAAATCTCTCTAAGTGCTTCATAAGGATCATCTTCAGAGAGATTGTACTTTTTCAGCATTGCCGTAATATGTGGATGTGTTTCAGCCATTTTTTTGCCTTTTTTTAATATTTGCTGTCATGTTTCGTAGTTTAGAAGATGAGTATGCCATAGAGATTTTCCATAGAAGAGTTGTATCTAGTTTTTCCAACTCTTCCCATTCTATGCGGAGATCATCTTCAAGGTACTCCAAAATCTCATCTTTATTGATATCATTTATTCTTTTATCAGCATATACTTGATCACATAACGCTTTTTCAGCAGTTGCAATCATATAACCGCCATCATGTTTATCAAACTTCCAGTCAACTCCCAAAGGATATGCTTTTGAAGGTATTTTTTTATAACTAAATGTACCAATCTCCGTAGTATATGTTTCTGGGCGGTAGGTTGTAGCGGAAGTGACTGTATAGACTCTCTCGGGTATTAAACCATGGTAAGACAAAGCATATTCATAAGAAACATAAGAGGGTTTATGCAGCATATTTGCCGCCGTAAAGATGTTTAGAGGATGGTCTCTATACTCTGCACCAAGAGCATATACACCTCTTTTTAAGCGTATCAACTCTCCATTTTTTACCATAGAATTGATTTTAATGATAGGCTGCTCATACTCTTTTTGCAAGATAGGCTTGAGCATTTCTGTTGTGAAGACATTGAGAGCGATTTGTTTTTTTATTTTAAAAATATTCATAAAGAAATTATACAATCTTAATTAAATTTAAGCAATATGATAAATAAAAATATGCAAAATATATATTATCTATTTAATTAATACTTAAATATATTTTATTGATGCATTGTGCTAATTAAAAAACAATCTGAACCGCTTTTTTAGTTGCAGAATCTTGTAATTTCGCATATTTCATCGTTTGAGATATATCTGCGTGATGCATAAGGTCTTGAATTTGTCGTAGGGATGTGTTTGCTATAGCCAACTGAGAAGCAAAAGTGTGTCGTAAGGAGTGTATAACAATTCTGTTTTTGCTATCTTTTGTATCCAAGCCATAATTAAATAATCGATCCAAAATTGGCTTAAGTCTTGTTTGTAACTGCCTCCCTGTGATTTTTTTTCCATCAAAGTTAAAAGAGATAAGATAGTCATTAAACTTGAGTTTTTTGCAAGTTTCATGCAGTATTTCCCTAGAAGTATCTGTAATGTATCCACTATAAACTTTGCCACCAGTTTTAAAATCTATTATCCTGATAATTTCTGTCTGTAAATCTACATCACATCGTTTGATATGCAGTAAACCTTCCATACGAGCGCCTGTGCTAAGAGCCAATCGAACAAAAAGTTCAAGCGCATTCCCGCAAGATTTTTCTTTATCTGCCTGTTTAGATGCAGCGAGTAAGTCATAAATTTCCTGCTTATTTAAAAATCGTTCTCTTGAGCCTTTAGTTTTTGGCTTTTTTATTTTACTAGTTTGGTTAACTGCTTCATACAGCTCTTCTCTGAAACCAAAATTAAAAATTGTACCAAAGAGTTCAATGATGGTGTTGGATGTTTTAGGCTGAAGTCCTTTATTGTAAATACAATCATTCTGCAAGGATACTAAATCATCTTTTGTAATTGCAGTTATACTTTTTTTGCCTAAAGCAGGTAAAAGATGCTTGTTGTATTTACTCAATCTTTCAAAAGTACTATCGGAATTATCCATAGTTTCAAAATACTTTTTTGCTATATCATCAAGCGTTAGTATTTTTTTTCGATGCTGCTTGACAATCTTAGGAGGTTGTTCCCCTTTATTTTTTGCATTTAAAATTTCAATTCGCTTATTATGACAATATATTTCTGTTGTTCCGTCTATCTCATCTCCTATTTTTACTCTTTTAGGTGCGTTGTTTTCATCTTTGTATCTTACATAATACGATTTTGTTCCATCGGCTTTGATATAGTACTGAACACCTTTGTATTTTTTAGAATTTATGAACTTAGCCAAATTTGTATTCCCTTAAAAAAGATAATCTATTTTAATATATGTCATCTCATCAACCTTTTGTTTTTAACTTGTTGAAAAAGTTCAAATATTTTTGTTCGGAGTTTTCTTTAATTGACCACTCTTTGATCGATTCGAGATTTACACTGTTTTGTTGTGCCACCCAAACAGCCTGTTGCAAACTTTGTTCATCGTCCCAGTGATAATATGCTGCTAGTCTGTCTTTAACACAGTCTGTAGGCGTTAGTAAGCGTAGCACACCAGCTTCAGTATCAATTTCAGCTATTTCTTCAACAGGAGCATCACCAACGCCTAAAGGACCAGATGGAAACTCAATGAAGTATTTTGTATCTTTATGTATAAAGTATCTCTCACGCTCTTTAAATCCAAGTTCATCCATGACGGCATGTATTTTTTTAAACTGTTCATTATATTGATTGATAAGATCCAAATCCCAAGAGGTGTATTCACCTCGGCTGTAAATTTCAACACAAGAACCGCCTGAAAGGACTACATGAATATCTTTTGTTTTAAGAGAATCACAGATTAAACCACCCAACTCTTTCATATCCATATCTTTAATTTTCTTCATAGAGGCTTCTCCGGTCGTCTTGGACGCTTTCTTTGCATTTCAAGTTTTTCTTTGAGTTCAGGTTTATAATACAGCCTTGCTTTTTCAAGTAGCGCCGTAAGTTCTGGAAGAAACGCATACCTTGGATTTAAAAAATATACTTTTGTTCTCCCCGACATTTTACTCAGAGCTAAGCCATTATCTTCAAAATGTTTCAATTGGTTTTGTATTGATGGTAGGGCAGCATCAAAATATTTAGCTATCTCTCTTGCGTAACCTTCTTTGAAAACCACAAGGTATTGTAAAGTTAATTCTTTATTCTTTGTACCAAAAAGTGCTTCTAACATTTTAATGCTCCTTCGATATAACATATAACCCATATGATATAGTTATTATGTCATATGAAATAAAAATTATATCATAAAATACATGGACAACTTTTATAGAATTAAAATAATTAGACAATTTTTAATGATTTTTATAAAATTTATCGAAATAAAGTATAGCATAATTTAGGTGACTAAAAGGGTGACTAATTAGTCACCATTATTGAAAAAACTTGATTTTATCTGATGATAGTTGATATAATAGCAACATCTAAAAGACCGTTATATAGGCGTTATTTGAGGATAATTGAGTACACTTTAAGAAACTTGAAAAAACACTATATTTCAAGTCCTCTCATCCGCACCACTTATACAGCTTTCAGGCTACAATCTACAAATATTTTAATCTCTTAGATATAATAATCTCATAATTTTAAATAGTATAATTTGAACAATTTTCATAGTTAGACTTATTAATGGGTAGTTTGATGGGGATATCTCTAATTAGTAATATGAGGCTTAAGCCTCATATTTTAAGCGATTAGCAAATAATCCGTTGTTGCAGTTACGTTGATACCAACTACGTCAGCGTCTGTAGTAGTATCAGATAAAACGGTAGAATCTTCTGTTGTATCATCGCTCTCATCTATTAAGTCAGTATCTTCTTCTGCATCATAATTATCATCTGAAGAATCTAGTTTAAACCAACCTGAAGGAAGATGCTCATCAAGTCCATGCGGCGATTTACCTTCCAATCCTGCCGGAATATTAACGCTAACATTAATATCATCCAATCCAGCTTCTGCAAAAAGCTCTTCAATCAAATCAGCGGCTGATACTGCCCGTTCTGTAATAGAAAGTTCATCTTCTGTCGGTTGACGGCCTAATACCCCATGGTACAAAAGAGTCGTTTCCACGTCACTCGAAGTTTGTAGAATATTCTCTTCTGATTCACTGAATTGATAAACAAGTTCGGCTCTACTCATTCCACTTTGTAATTGACTCGTCCAGTAATCAACCTCATCGGATTCCACTATTTCTCGCCCCAAAAGATTTGAGTATAACGAAGTTACGAATGATGTATCATCTAAAGAGGTGCTATAAACAGCTTGTGTCTCCTCAGCTTGTAAAAAAGAATCTGCTATTTCTTCGACTTCTTTCCCATGGCGGTGTTCAGAGATCCAGTACTCAAGTCCAGCTTGATCAGGAATCCTATTAAGTAATGAATAGTAGAGTCTTGCTATTGGCTCAACACTTCCTGAAAACTCTTCACTTTCTACAAAAGATTGAGTGGCTTCGGCCAACGTCATAGTGCCTGCATCAATTTGCTCAGTCCAGTAATTAAGACCCTCTTCATCTGCTTCTCTATATAAATAATTACTATATAAATCAGCAACGGCAATTTCGGTTGTAGTAGCAACAGCATTAGAATCTGTTGTTAAGGTATTTTCGGATGTTAAATCAACTATAGTTTCAGAACTGATTGGTAAAATTGTAGTAGTGTTGCTCATTGGACTCTCCTTATGTAATTAAATCACGAGAGTGCCACATAGACAGTTAAATGACTATCTGGCGGCTCCGCTGTCATAGGTTATGGTTAAACCGCTTAGACCGGTGGCTTTGCGTCCTCAACTTTCGTGTGAGTTTGCCTTTATTCAGAAATAGCCAGAATGATATGCTATTAAATCGAAATTAAATATTAACCAGATATATTAAACAAAATTTTTAATATATAAAGTTTAAATAGGTAAAGTACTATTGTTTTTATCATATAGTTAAAATATTGATACTCTATAATTATATAACTTAGTTTTGCATCTTTGAGATCTCTTTATAAAATCTATCTAGACCCATTTTTGCTTTTCTGTCAAAGTCGTATGAGATATGTTTTAGGTAACTAAGTATATCGGCTTGTGATATTTTAGTTCTTCTGGATGCTTCATTTAAAATATATCTTGGAATTTTTACTCTGCTTTTTAGGAAGTTTTTTTCAATTTTTTTGTAGAGATCTCTATCTTTGTGATAGCATAAAAGTGCGAAGACGAAAGGGAGGTTGTATCTTTCATTCCACATTTTTGCCAGATCTACATGTGGTTTGTTTTGCAGATAATACCTGAGTGCTTTATCGCCTATAAGAACTTCTCCTTGAACTTTTAATATTTTTGCTAAAACATTAGAAGTTTCGGACTCTTTGTCGCTTACATCATTTACATGCGGAACTACCAAGACGCTTAACACCTCTTTTTTTGCGATAATTCCCAAGTTTACGTTTTTATGATTTTTTGCGCGAATGCTGGAAATAAATGCGGCATCAACCCTGCGTGAGAGAAATTTTTTATTTGTTTTTGCAGGGACGCCTTTGTAGTAGTTCATGCTCATGCTCTGCTGCGAGCTTTTTGTAAATCGTTTCATAAAAACATGAAAAGGCAAAAGATTTAGATACTCAATTTTTCCAAAAACCACACACTTCTCCACTCTGTAATTGGGCAAATTATACAGCTCTTAACCTATAAAAAAGATGAGTTTGATATAATCTTGAAAGTAAAAATAGTTATGGAGCGATATTTTGGTAAGAGTAGAATTTTTAGGTCCGATACAAAAAGAGCCTCTCATGTTGGAGATAACAAACTTAAGCGAGCTGGCAAATATATTGCAAGGCGATAAAGAGATGCATGTGTGGCTTGAAAATTCTGCTGTTGCCGTTAATGATATGCTTGTTAGCAGCAGAGACATTGAACTCAAAGACGGAGATAGAGTTGCTCTACTACCGCCTGTTTGCGGAGGTTGAGGTATGCTTTATCTATATGATGGAGCACTAAATGTTCCTGAGATTCTAAAAGATTGGTACGAGCAAGAGGCAAAAAGCAACTATGGGGCATATATTCCATTTGTTGGAACTGTTAGAAGTGAAGACGGCATTGAGGGACTCAGTTTTGATATTTATGAACCGATACTAAAAAGCTGGTTTGAAGCATGGCAAGAGAGAGCAAAAGTAAAGGGTGCAGTTATAAAAATGGCTCACTCTCGCGGAGATGTAATGCTTCATGAGTCCTCTTACATAGCGGCTGTTTTTTCACCTAAACGACGTGTCGCATTAGAGTTTATTGATGAGTTTGTAGAAGATTTTAAGGCATCTGCTCCTATTTGGAAATATGATTTAAAGGGCGGTAAAAGAGTTTATGCACTTGAACGTTCAACTGCTATAAAAGGGAGCGGAATCCTAAAATGAGCCTATTATCTTACGAAACAAGCCAAAATATGCTTGATCTGCTTCAGGTGAATTCTTCAAGAAAAGAGAACGTACCTCTAAGTTCGTCTCTTGGAAGGGTATTGGCTGAAGATGTTATAGCCCAGTATAACGATCCGCAGTTTCCTACAGCTTCTATGGATGGATATGCCGTAATCCACGATGATTTAGAGAGTAAAAGCATAGTGATTTTAGGGGATAATCCTGCAGGAAGTGATGAAAAGAGAACCATAAAAAATGGTGAATGTATAAAAACTTTTACGGGTTCAAAAATGCCTCATGGTGCCGATACTCTTATTCAGATAGAAAATGTAACTGTAGAAGATGGGCGTATAATTATAAACGAGAGCGTTACATGTGGCTCATCTGTTCGCCCAATAGGTGAGGGATATCGAGCCGGAGACGTACTTATAAAAAAAGGCACAAAGATAGGTTTTGTTGAGATAGGCGTAATGGCGGCATTAAACCGTGTTATGGTAAAAGTCGCACTCAAACCTCGTGTTGCGGTTGTCTCAACCGGAAGCGAGATCTTAGATCTAGGTGCAAGCAGTGAAAATGAAGCACAAATCAGAAGTTCAAATAACTACACTCTTGCAGCACTTTTTGAACAAGCCGGAGCAGAGGTCGTGCAGCTGGGAACGGTAGATGATGATAAAAATTCAATTATGCAGACATTTAAAAATGCGCTAAGCTGTGCTGATATTTTGGTTAGTACAGGCGGTGTAAGTGTCGGAGATTACGATTTTGTTAAAGATATCGTGCCTCGTCTTGGCGCTGAAGTTGTCTATAAAGGCGTGGCGATAAAACCGGGCAAACATATTTTAGTGGCACAAAAAGAGGAGAAGTTTATTCTAGCTCTTCCCGGATTTGCCTACTCATCGACTGTAACGGCGATACTCTATGTTCTTCCGTTGATAGCTAAAATGTTGGGTCGTGAGAGTGCATATAAAACCGTTGCAGCAAAACTAAGCGAAGATTTTACAAAAAGAAGTAAACTCACGGAGTTTACCGCATGTAATATAGAAATTATAGATGGTGAATACTTTGTAAACTTCAGAGATAAAAAAGTCGGAAGTTCGGCAATTTTAATAAATATGTTAAATTCAAGCGCACTAATGCTAACAGGTGAAGATGACGGTAACCTAAGTGAAGGCACTTATGTTAATGTTATTTTACTGGAAAATTTTTAAATTATATAAAAGGGGGTTTAAAATGAAATTATTAAAAACAGGTGTTGCAATCTTAAGCGTAGGTGTGTTCTTTGTAGCGCTAAATGCAGATGAGGCAAAGCCAAAAAGAACATTACAGGGAAATATGAATGAGGTTTACAACACGCTTCCATCTTCTGCAAATGATGTAGGCGAAGCATTTACAAATGGTATGTTTTACGGTCGATTAAGAACAAATCTCTTTAGATATGATTTTGAGACAGCAGACAATGGCTCCAATTATGATAACAAAGCTTTTGGTCTTGGAGGTAGTTTAATCTATAAAACAGCACCGCTTGCAGGATTAAGTGCAACAGCTGGTTTTTACTATGCAAACAGCCCATTTGACTCTCTTCGTGAAGATAATACTGATGTCTCAATTGTAAAATCGGGAAAAGATACATTTAGCCGTTACGATGTTTCTACAGATGGCGATTGGCACATGGCGGTTTTGGCTCAAGCTTATATTCAGTATGACATCTCAAAAACATCATTCAAGTTCGGTCGTCAATTTTTTGAATCGGCACTTACTGCTTCAAATGATACAAAGATGATTCCAAATGCGTTTGAGGGTTTAAGTTTTGAATCAAAAGAGATACCAAAAACAACTCTTAAAGGGGCATACTTAACAGCTCAAAAACTAAGAGATCATACGACTTTTCATGATGTTTTAACATATAAAGACTCTTCAGGAAATGCATGGAATAACAGCGATGACTCAGGCACTCATAAAGGATTAAGTTATGCAAATTTTAAAGCAGCAGGTAAAGATACGGAAAATGAACTAATAATTGCGGCTATAAGTAATAACTCTTTAGAAAATTTAAAATTAGATCTAACATACACGGCAGTTCCGGATGTCGTCTCATCTGTTATAGGCGAGATAAATTACAAAATAAATCTTCCTGAGGGCTTTTCACTGACTCCCGGATTTCGCTATATGGAACAGATTGATGATGGTGGTGGCGATATCGGAGGAGCAAGTCTTAGCGGAAATTTAGCAAGAGATAAAAACCCGACAACGCTTCTTGGTTACAAAGAGAGATATTCACTTGATGGTTCTGCATGGATGGCTCGTTTGGTTTTAGCAAAAGGCGCACTTCAACTTTTGGCAGGCTATTCTGATGTGGCAGATGAGGCGGATTTAGTCGCTCCATGGAGAGGTTTTCCTACCGGCGGATATACTCGTGCGATGGCTCAGTTAAACTGGATAGCAAATACAAAGAGTGCAATGGTTGAAGCAAACTATGACTTTGGTAAAGCAGGAATACTAAATGGATTTAAAGCATTAGGTCGTTATGTAATTCAAGATTTTGATGAGAGTAAACAAGCTGCCGGAGTACAAGCCGATAGTAAAATGGTACATGTAGATTTAGTGCAACAACTCACGCCGCAGCTTGATGCAAGAGTTCGTTTCGCTTCCGTTAATGCTGATAATCGTACAACCGGTGTAGATAAAGACTCATATAACGAATACCGTTTTGAGATAAATTATCTATTTTAAAAAAGTGTAGGTTTTGTAAGCTCTTTAGGCTCAAGTGCCTTGAGCTTATAGCTTCTTCTATGTATTTCGCAGTAACCATGTTGCTTAATCAACTCAACATGTCGTGGAGTTCCGTACCCTTTATGTTTTTCAAACTCATACATCGGGTAAATTTTGGCATCTCTGATAATATTTCTGTCATGCGTCACTTTTGCTAAAATGGAAGCGGCACTAACTTCTGGAATCTTTCCATCCGCTTTTATCATGGTTTGAAGTCCATTTACACCAAAGGTAGAGTTTCCGTCAAATAGATAGCTTTTACATGGAAGATTTTGCATAATCTCCTCTAAGCCTATTTTTAAACATCTGGATATACCGTTATCGTCAATATCTTTTGGCGAGAACTTAACTATATGATAAGCGGAGTTTTGAATAATTATCTCATAAAGAGACTCTCTTATTTTTTCGCTCAACTTTTTTGAATCATTGAGCCCATCAATCGCTTTATGTAAAATGCACCCTGCAATGACGAGATCTCCTGCAAGTGGACCTCTTCCTGCCTCATCAATCCCGCATAAACTACTCATTGATTTGTAATTTTAACTTCTTTGGGATGTAGATTTGAAAAAGTGCTCCCTCTCCATGGTTGGATGCAACAATTTTTCCGCCGTGATCTTCCATTATTCTCTTTGCCACATTAAGACCGATGCCTATGCCGCCTTCGAGTTTACTGCTTTGAAATGCGTCAAACATTTTTGGAAGTATATCTTCATTGATGCCGCCGCCGTTATCTTGAAAACTTACTACTATATACTCATTTTCATCTTTTAGCGTTATGTCAAAAGTTCTTTCATCAAAATTTTTATTAAGTTTTAGTGCATCAAGAGCATTGTTGATAATAATAATAAAAACCTGCTCTATTCTCTGTTTTTGAATGGGTGCGATAAAGCTGTATGCTTCTTTATTCATACTAATCATAAAAGGTTCGTTTTGTACCGTAATAAGAGATGCTTTGTTGTAGGATAGTATCAAGGCAGTAATCAAAGATGAATAGACATTGGCATCCTTAGGCTTTCCTTTTGCTTGTGACGCCATCTCTCTCATAGACTCTACTATGGAAGCAATTCTGTTTACACCCTCAAGCACAATCTTGCTGTCCTCTTGGAGATAATTTTTTTGTTTTATATCATCACTCAGTTCTTTAATGTCATTTATCATAAGCTCCAGATTGCCTTTGATATATGTGAGTGGGGTATTTATCTCATGTGTAATTCCTGCTGCCATTTTCCCTATGATAGAAAATTTTTCCTCCAAGAGCCTCTCTTTCTCTCTCTCTTTATGAAATATTATATTTTTTTCAACTTCTTGTTGTATGCGTTTTTTAAGAATCTCTTTTTTAGTATAGATTTCAGTAATATCTTGCTTAAGTGATATATACTCTTGAATGACATCATCTTTGCCTAAAATAGGCGCGATTACCGTACTTTCATAATAATCTTCTCCATTTTTTTTGCGATTTTTGATGGAACTTCGCCATATTTTTTTATTTTTTATAGTATCCCACATATATGTATAAGTTTTTTGTGGAGTAGAGGGGTGCTTTATAATGTTATGATTTTTTCCAATGAGTTCTTCTTTTGTGTAGCCTGACATGTCACAAAACAGATCATTAACATAAGTTATTGTTCCATTTATATCGGTCTTAGTAACAGATGCGCTAATGTCCATAATATTTTTGTACTGTTCTAAAAGCTTATGTTTGTTTTTAATCTCTCTTTGAAGCAAGACACGTTTTATATATTTGTTGAGAATTTTCTCAACCCTCTCAAGAGTAAGAGGTTTAAAGAGATAGGCGTCTATTCCCACATCAACGGCTGCTTCAGTTATCTCTTTTTCAAAATGAGAAGTAATGAGAAGTATAGGTGTGTCTTCGTTTATAAGCTTTATCTCTTTTGACATTTCAAGTCCGCTCATAACAGGCATAGTGAGATCTGTCAGTATTATATCCGGCTTGTATTCTCTATATTTTAAGAGTCCTTCTTCGCCATTTTTAGCAACGTACACATTTTTAAATATCTTGGAGTGTAAGAACTCCGATATCTTAGATCTTATTATTTCATCATCTTCAACAAAAAGAATAGATATCTCATTTGAACTCATAACTACTTTTTCAATACTTCTTTGATTTTTTTGCCAAGGGCATCTAAAGAAGAAAATGGCTTCATAATATAGTCTGTTGCGCCATGTCTATGTGCATTTAACACTTTGTCAAGAGTCGAATATGCAGTCATCATAAGAACTTTTGCTTTTGGATTTACCTCCAGTAATTTTGGAAGTGCATCCAACCCGTTCATCTGAGGCATCATAATATCAAGAAGTATCAAATCTGTATCTTTTGGAAGTGAAGATATGGCTGTTACAGGATTGCTAAATGTTCTTACCTTGTAGCCGCCATCACGAGAGAGGTATCTCTCCAGCATTACTAAAATATCATTTTCATCATCTATAATTACTATATTTTTTATCTCACTGCTCATCTTCTTTCCCCTTGTTTAAATAGAGTTTTTGCCGCTGTATGCATCATCTCTTTAGCTTTTTCATCCACTAGAGCATCTAAAAATTTAAATACATCGTTGCTTGCTTCTTCTATTGCATGGATACGCTGCTCTATAATCTCTTTTGAGCAGAGTACTTTGTCAGATCCGCACTCCGTAGCTAGCAGATTTGCCTGCTCATGTACGATTGCATGCGGTCTGTCGAGTTTTGGGTATGACGGCATTTTTGAGAAATTCTCTTTGCCTATGCCGCTGCTATACCATTTCCCCAAACGGCACTCTGTATGTGTAGTGTTTTTAAAACTATTCTCTTCACCGAAGATAAGAGCATAAACATTGTGTTTATAGATAACATGGTCGATTTTTGCCAAAGATGAGAATATCTTATCACTAATATGTTCTACTTCATACTGACTTCGTGAAGCATTTTCTTCAAATGATTTTATTTTTAGACTTAAATCTTCTATCTTTACTTTAGTGTCTATAACTATATTATTGACTTCATTGGTATTTACTTCAGCTTCATTTGTCTCTTGTTGCATAGCCTTTACGACTAGCGAGATATCTTTCGTTGCAGTTTGTGTTTTTTCAGCCAACTTTCTTACTTCATCAGCGACAACGGCAAAACCACGTCCATGTTCACCTGCCCGGGCAGCTTCGATGGCGGCATTTAGGGCTAGCAAATTTGTTTGATCCGCTATATCTTGGATAAGAGTGATAACGGTTGAAATCTCATTGCTTCTTTGGTTAAGTGAGTTCATACCGGTTATGTTAAGCTGTGTATTTTGGCTAAGCATATCCATGGCATGTGCAGATTGCTGAATCAATACTAGACCTTCTTTCGATCCGCTTGCGGTTTCAACCGACTCACTCTTCATAACTTTTAGCTCTTCAAGCATTTGTGAAAAAGTTTTTTGTGTATCTGTAAGTGCAACTGTAATTGCTTTTTGGTGAAGGCTTAAAATATCGCTTTCACGGGTGTCTCTCATATCTGTTTTAGTTATTCTGTAAAGAGTAACATCACCTTTGTTTGCTTTTTTTAATGCTACTTTGCCAGTACAATCGTTGAGCATTATAGAGGTATTGTTTTTTTGCAGCTCTCTTGAGAGCTCATCAATGGCTTTAATTTCAGTAGAAGCTTTATCATTTTGAAAAACAACAGAACCACTTCTATCAAGGGCGACCAGCATCTCTTCTTGAGAAAATGTAGCCATTTCCTTGTAGAAATCCAATACGTCTTTTATAGCAGCTATTTCATCTTCTAGCTCTTTAATCCGATTCTTATCATTATTTTTTGAAAAAAACATCAAATTCCAGCCCTTTTTATTAAAATCGCTTATTCTAGCATAAATTTGTTACAACTTTATCACAAGTTACATAAAGAAGTTAAAAAATTTGTTAAAAAAATATTAAGTTTTAATCTCCCAATGCCCAAATATCGAAGGGAATCATCTCTATAGTGGAGATAGGATGGCTCATCTTTCCCTCTTTACTCATAGTAATCGCAGTTACTTTTTTGATCTGATATGTAAATAAAAATGCTTCTATCGCTTCTATTTTTTTAAACAGCACTCTCTCATCGGCAAAAGGCATCCCTATAATTACCTCTTCGCTAAGTGGGAGATAAAAATCTATACCTTCATCATAGAAACACTCTCTACCGGATTTTAGAAGTTCCAAATATATCATATTTTCAAAGAGCCTTCCAAAGTGTTTATCTATACTAAGCGCAGATTTTAAAGATATATCACAAAGATAGATTTTTCTAATGGCTTTGGGGTGATTTGCTTTTTGAAGCTGATGTATATAGTTTTTCTCACTCAGATTTTCAAAAGATTTATAAAGCTTGTCTTTGGATATTTTTCTTATGTGCTTTAGTCTTTCATATATAGAGTAAGGAGATATTTTTTGAGCCATCATTTTTGTACAAAAAATAAGAATATCAAGCTCTACTTCGCTCAGAGTGCTTCTCAACACATTTTGTAGGTAGATGGCTCTTGAGTCACTGCTTATTTTGTGCATGGACGGAAAACCGCCGAGCTGAAAAAAATGGTTAAGCGAACTAGAGTCATATTTATGTTCATACGCAAGAAACTCCTCATAATCAAGCGGATAGAGCGTAAGAGTATTTAAAAAATCTATCTTATAGTTTATCTCGCTGCAAATTATCAGTTGCTGCACATTTACAATATTGATAGCTTCAATATAGTTATCAAGAACAAGCGTCTCAATCTTATTGTTATAGCAAAAGTTTTGCAGTGTGTTATTGAGCAGATCGAGATCTATCCGCAGATCAGAGCAGTCCATGTAGAGATAACTGCTTTTTTTAAGCCCAAGCAGATAGTTCTTAACTAATTTTGTTTTTCCGCTTTGAGATATTCCGTTTATTTGATAACTGTCTTTGTCTAAAAATAGTTTTCTAAAATGAAACTTCTCTATATGTATGTCGGTTTTGTATAGTTCTTCTAGTAAAATTTCCATACTGCAATTTTATCATTTCCTTATTAAAAGGAAATAAATTTGTTTAAATTCTAAATTTTGACCCATATTTTCTTGAATAATGCAGATTCTTTAGATACAATTCCGCTCCCTTAAATAGTTAGGCAAGACCTGACGAGTTCTTTAGAAGGAAAAACATGGAAAAAATTCGTTTAAAATTGAAAGCTTATGATCATCGTGTACTTGATAGATCTGTAGCATCAATCGTAGAGGCTGTTAAGCGTACAGGCGCGGTAATTCGTGGTCCGATACCTTTACCAACAAAGATTCGTAAATATACGGTAATCAAATCTCCACACATTAACAAAAGTTCTCGTGAGCAGTTTGAGATTCGTATGCACGCTAGAGTTATCGATATTGTTTCTGCTACGCCGGAAACTGTTGATTCTTTAATGAAACTAGATCTTGCACCGGAAGTGGACGTAGAAGTTCGCTCTATGGATAAGTAAGGAGGTCATTGTGGAATATATTGTTGAAAAAATCGGTATGAGCCGTACTATCACTGTTCCTAGTAAATCTGTTACTCTTTTAAGAGTACTAGATGCTAAGGTATGTGAAGTTAACGAAGGAACTGCAATTGTAGCTTACAAGCGTGGTAAAAAAATGAATAAGGCGATTGAAGGACAACAAAAAAAATATAGTCTTTCATCAGAATTTAACCGTTTTGTTACATTAGATGTAGCAAACATTGAAGCTGGGAATCTAGATCTTGCTCCTTTGGCAGAAGCTAAAGTGGTAAAAGCTATATTCAATACTAAAGGTCGCGGATTTACCGGTGCTATGAAGCGCTGGAATTTTAGCGGTGGTCCTGCTGCACATGGTCATAGATTTGGCCGTTTAACAGGTTCAATCGGTAGTAATGAGTATCCTGGTCGTGTTATGAAGGGTAAGAAAATGCCTGGACAATATGGAAATACACAAAATTGTGTAAAAAATGAAATAATCTCTTTCGATGCAGAGAACAACATCTTAGTAGTATCTGGTTCAGTTTCAGGTCCTAATGGTGCTTTAGGTCGTGTAAAGGTAGCTAAATAATGAGCGCAATCGTTCTAAATGAAAAAATGGAAAAAGCTTCTGAGTTAGCAATACCGGAGAGTTTTGCCGGTATTAATCCTCATAACTTATACCTGTATGTAAAGTCTGCACAAGCGGCTATGAGAGCTAACAGTGCTACAGCTTTAACACGTGCAGAAGTTAGAGGCGGTGGTAAAAAACCATGGGCTCAAAAAGGCGGCGGACGCGGTCGTGCTGGTTCACTTCGTGCTCCGACATTTGTTGGCGGTGGTAAAGCATTCGGTCCAAGTAACAATCGTAACTATGACCTTAAAGTTAATAAAAAGCAAAAAAAGCTTGCTCTTAACTTTGCTCTAAACGAGCATGCGAAAAACGGTAGTTTATTTATCGTTGATAGCATTGAAATTGCATCTGGTAAAACAAAAGATGCTGCGGCAATGTTTAAAACTTTAAACCAAAGAGATACACTTTTTGTGAAAAGTTTCTTGGATGAAAAAACTTATTTAGCATTTCAAAATCTTTCAAATACATTCGTAATTGAATCAAATGAATTAAATGCTTATTTAGCTGCGAATTATCGTTCACTTGTGATCGAGAAAGCGGTATGGGAAAATCTTGTAGGTGAGGCTAAATAATGGCAGATATTACAGATATTAAATCTATACTCTATACAGAGAAAACTCTTGGCATGCAAGAAGATGGAATCGTTGTTGTTCAAACATCTCCGCGTATGACTAAGTCGGGTCTAAAAGAGGTTTTTCGTGAGTACTTTGGAATTATTCCATCAAGAATAAACTCACTAAATCAAAGCGGAAAAATTAAAAAGTTCCGTGGCATGACTGGTAAACAAAATGACTTTAAAAAGTTCTATGTTAAGTTGCCAGAAGGTGCACAAATAGAAAGTTTGGCGGTTTAAAATGGCAATAAAATCATATAGACCAACAAGTCCATCTCGTCGTTTTTATACAAATGTAGATAGTACTGATATCACTTCAAAGCCGAGTGTTCGTTCATTACTTGTTAGAATTCCGGCAGCTGCTGGAAGAAACAATAATGGTCGTATCACATCTCGTCATAAAGAAGCGGGTGCTAAAAAACTTTACCGTATCATCGATTTCAAAAGAAATAAGTTTGGTGTTCCGGGTACTGTTAGTACAGTTGAGTATGATCCATACCGTAACTGTCGTATTGCACTAGTAACTTATGCTGATGGCGATAAAAGATATATCCTTTTACCAAAAGGCTTAAATGTTGGAGATGCAGTTATCTCTGATGAGTCTGGCGTTGATATCAAGCCGGGTAATGCAATGAAACTTATGAATATCCCTGTGGGTACATCAGTTCATAATATAGAGTTAAAAGTAGGCAAAGGCGGACAAATGGTTCGTTCAGCTGGTACTTCAGCTCAAATTATGGGACGTGATGGCAAGTATGTTTCACTTCGTATGCCTTCGTCTGAAATGCGTTTAGTATTAGGTGAGTGTATGGCGACTGTCGGAACTGTTGGAAATGAAGAGTATATCAATATCGTACTTGGTAAAGCAGGTCGTACTCGTCATATGGGTATTCGTCCTCAAACTCGTGGTTCTGCAATGAATCCAATCGATCACCCGCATGGTGGTGGTGAAGGTAAAACGAATTCAGGTCGTCATCCGGTTACTCCATGGGGTAAACCAACGAAGGGTTCTAAAACTCGTCGTAAAAAAGCAAGTGATAAACTTATTATTACTCGCCGTAAATCTAATCCGAAGAGGTAGTTAAATGGCAAGAAGTGTAAAAAAAGGTCCATTTGTTGATGATCATTTAATGAAAAAAGTAGTTGATGCTAAAGCTGAAGGTAGTAAAAAACCTATCAAAACTTGGTCTCGTAGAAGTATGATTCTACCTGACATGGTTGGCTTAACTATGAATGTTCATAATGGACGTCAATTTGTTCCTGTATATGTAACAGAGAACCATATTGGTTATAAATTAGGCGAATTCGCACCAACTCGTACTTTCAAGGGCCATAAGGGCTCAGTACAGAAGAAAGGTTAATCATGGCTAGAGCATTATTAAAATTTTCTCGTGTTTCACCGACAAAATCTCGCCTTATTGCAAGAGAGATTCAAGGTATGAACGCTGAAGAAGCATTAGCAGCTTTAGAATTTACACCTAACAAAGCGGCAAAAATTATCTACAAAGTAGTTGCATCAGCAGTTGCTAACAGTGGTAATGAAGCAGCAGATTGTGTAGTAACATCATGTCGTGTTGACAATGGTCCTGTACTTAAGAGATTTCGTCCGAGAGCTCGTGGTATGGCATCAGGAATTAGAAAACCGACAGCGCATATATTAGTAGAAGTAGAGGGTAAATAGTATGGGACAAAAAGTTAATCCTATTGGTTTACGTCTTGGTATCAACCGTAATTGGGAAAGCAGATGGTTTCCTAATTTTAAGACTGCAGCTGCATGCTTAGGTGAAGATCACAAGATTCGTACATATCTAAAAAAAGAACTTTACTATGCAGGTGTTTCTAACATTATCATAGAAAGAACTGTAAAAAGACTTCGTGTAACTATCGTTGCTGCTCGTCCTGGTATCATTATCGGTAAAAAAGGCGGTGATATTGAGAAGTTGAAAGATACTCTTCAAGCACTTGTCGGTAAGCAAATATCGGTAAATATCAAAGAAGAGAAAAAAGCTCAAATTTCTGCTCAACTTGTTGCAGAAAATGTAGCTACTCAACTAGAACGCCGCGTTGCATTTAGAAGAGCTATGAAAAAAGTTATGCAAAATGCACAAAGAGGCGGAGCTAAAGGTATTAAAGTATCTGTAAGCGGTCGTCTTGGCGGAGCAGAAATGGCTCGTACTGAGTGGTATTTAGAGGGACGTGTTCCACTTCATACTCTTCGTGCAAAAATAGATTACGGTTTTGCTGAAGCTCATACTACTTATGGTTGTATCGGTGTAAAAGTTTGGATATTCAAAGGTGAGGTTCTCACTAAAGGTATTCCTGCAGAGGTAAAAGAAGAGCAACAAAAAGAGACTACTCGTCGCCCAAAACGTGCTCCAAGACGCGAAAATAGCGGAAAGGCTGAATAATCATGTTAATGCCTAAGAGAACTAAATATCGTAAAATGATGAAAGGTCGTAACCGTGGTTACGCTCGTTCGGGTTATACATTAGCATTTGGTGACATTGCGTTAAAAGCAATGGAAGCAGGTCGTATTAACTCTCGTCATATTGAGTCGGCTCGTATTTCAGCTACTCGTCATATTAAGAGAAATGGTAAGATTTGGATTCGTGTATTCCCAGCTAAACCGTTAACTGCAAAACCTCTAGAAACTCGTATGGGTAAAGGTAAAGGTTCAGTTGATCAATGGGTTATGAATATTAAGCCGGGTCGTATAATTTTTGAGATGGCTGGTGTTCCGGAAGAGCTTGCTCGTGAAGCATTAACTCTTGCTATGCACAAGCTTCCTTTCAAAACAAAAATAATTACTGCGGAGATGAGCAATGAAATATTCTGATTTAGCAGATAAAAATGCAGCAGAGCTTCAAGCAATGCTAAAAGAGAAAAAGACTCAACTCTTTACTCTAAAAATAAAAAAACAGATGATGCAACTACAAAACACAAGCGAACTTCGTATCGCTAAAAAAGATGTTGCTAGAATCAAAACTGCACTTAGTGCAGTGAAATAGGGGCTGGCGATGACACATAAGCGTGAAATTCAAGGTAATGTAGTTAAAATTTCAGGCGATAAAACAGCAAGTATTGTTGTTGAGCGCCGTGTAATGCACCCTCGTTACCATAAAGTTGTAAAGCGTTTCAAAAAGTACTTAGTACATGATGAGCGCAATGAGTTAAAAGTTGGTGATCAGATTATTGCAATCGAGTGTCGCCCGCTTTCTAAGACTAAATCTTTTAGACTTAAAACAGTAATACTAGGAGCTAAATAATGATCCAAGGGTTTACTCGTTTAAATGTAGCTGATAATACAGGTGCAAAAGAGATTATGTGTATTAAGGTACTTGGTGGTTCTAAGCGTCGTTATGCTCAAGTTGGTGATGTTATCATCGCTTCTGTAAAAAAAGCGACTCCTACTTCTAAAGTTAAAAAAGGTAAAGTTGTAAAAGCTGTTATCGTTAGAACTGCTAAAGAGATTCACCGTGAAAACGGCTCTTTAATCCGTTTTGATGACAATGCAGCTGTTATACTTGATGACAAGAGAGAGCCAATCGGTACTCGTATTTTCGGACCAATAGCTCGTGAAGTGCGTTATTCTGGTTTTATGAAAATCGTATCTCTTGCGCCGGAGGTTGTGTGATGGCAAAATTTAATTTCAAAAAAGGCGATACTGTAGAAATTATCGCTGGAGATGACCGTGGAACTAAGGCAACTGTATTAGCAGTTATGCCAAAGAAAAACAAGGTAATCGTAGAGGGTTGTAAAATAGCTAAAAAAGCTATAAAACCAACTGAAGAGAATACTAAAGGCGGACATATCAATAAAGAGATGCCGATAGATGTTTCAAATGTTCGTAAAGTGGAGGCATAATAGATGGCTCGTTTAAAAGAAAAATATTTAAGTTTAAAATCTGAGTTACAAGCAGATTTAGGGATAAAAAACCCAATGCAGACTCCTGCATTAGAAAAAGTTGTTATCTCTGTTGGTGCCGGTTTTGCAATGAAAGATAATAAACTTATCCAAAACATTGAAAATACTATTACTACTATTGCTGGTCAAAAAGCAAGTACAATAATAGCTAAAAAATCAGTAGCCGGTTTTAAAGTTCGTGAAGGCATGCCTGTAGGTGTTCGTGTAACACTTCGCGGTGAGAAAATGTATCACTTCTTTGATCGTCTTGTTTCTATTGCTCTTCCTCGTGTAAAGGATTTCCGTGGAGTTCCTAGAAATGGATTTGACGGTCGTGGAAACTACAACTTTGGATTGCAAGAGCAACTAATCTTCCCAGAGATTAGTTATGACTCTATCATGCAAATCCACGGTATGAATATCACAGTTGTAACAACTGCTGATTCAGATAAGGCAGGATTTGCTCTTTTAGAGAAATTAGGTATGCCTTTTAGTAAAGGGAGTAACTAATGGCTAAAAAATCTATGATTGTTAAAGCAGCAAGAGAGCCTAAGTTTAAAGTTCGCGGTTATACAAGATGTCAGATTTGTGGTCGTCCACACTCTGTTATTCGTGACTTTGGAATCTGTCGTGTATGTTTTAGAAAAATGGCAAATGAGGGATTAATCCCAGGTGTTAGAAAGTCTTCTTGGTAATCCAAGAGGAAACTTCTAATCATTAGTAATTGTTTATAGTAGATTTATTGTAAACAATCACAACTAAGGAAAAAATAGATGATTAATGATTTAGTATCGGATTCGTTAACTCGTATTCGTAATGCTGGTATGAGAAGATTAGATGTTACTACTCTTGTTCACTCTAAGAGTGTAGAAGCAATGGCAAACATTTTAGTTGAAAAAGGTTATATTGAGAGTTGTAACGTTGTAGAAGATGGCGTTAAGAAAACAATCAATGTTGTATTGAAATATAATGATAGCGGTAAATGTGTTATTAATGAAATGAAAAGAGTATCTAAACCTGGTCGTCGTGTATACAAAGGTAAAGAAGATATAAAACGTTTCAAAAACGGCTACGGAACTATTATTGTTAGTACATCACATGGCGTTCTACCAAACGACAAGGCTTATGCTCTTGGTGTTGGTGGTGAAGTTATGTGTACGATTTGGTAGGGAGATAACATGTCAAGAATTGGTAAATTACCTGTACAATTTGCATCTGATATAGCTGTTAGTGCAAACGGAAATGTTATAACTTTTGCTAAAGGCAAAAATAGTGTAGATTTAGATACTAAAGGGAATGTTGCTTTCAATTTAGACGGCAATATTTTAACTTTTGCTACTCTTTCTGATAGTCGTGAGCATAGAGCTTTCTGGGGTACATACCGTGCGTTGGCTCAAAACGTAGTTACTGGTTTAACAACCGGCTATACAAAAGTTTTAGAAATTAACGGTGTTGGTTATCGTGCTGCAGTAAACGGCAGAGTGCTAAACCTACAATTAGGTTTCTCTCATGATATCAACTTTGAATTACCGGATGGTATCGAAGCTAGCGTTGAGAAAAATGCTGTTACTTTAAAAGGGCATGATAAACAATCTCTTGGTCAAGTTGCTGCTGAGATTAGATCATTCCGTCCGCCGGAGCCTTACAAAGGTAAAGGTGTTAAATATGCTGAAGAGATTATCGCGCGTAAAGCCGGTAAAACTTCTAAAAAGTAAGGGAGGAGCATAGATGAAAGCAAAAACGTTAAAAAGTAAAATAGCTAATCGCCTAAAGCGTAAGCGTCGTATTCGTGCAAAAATATCTGGTTGTGCTTCACTTCCTCGTGTTTCTGTATTTCGTTCAAACCGTTATTTGAGCGTTCAAGCTATTGATGATGTTACGGCTACAACATTAGCTGCACTTAACTCAAAAGCGACAGGTCACAAAGCAAACAAAGAGGGTGCAGCTGCACTCGGTGAGGCATTTGCTGCCGTACTGAAAAAAGCTAACATTACTGCTATTGTTTTTGATCGTAATGGTTACCAATACCACGGTGTTATAGCTGCATTTGGTGACGCACTTCGTGCAAACGAAATTAAGTTCTAGGGGTTAAAATGGAAATCAATAGAGAAGATTTTGAAGAATCAATTGTAAACATAGGTCGTGTTACAAAAGTTGTAAAAGGTGGACGTCGTTTTCGTTTTACAGCACTTGTAGTTGTTGGTAATAGAAAAGGTACTATCGGTTTTGGTGCCGGAAAAGCAAAAGAAGTTCCGGATGCTATCAAAAAAGCGGTAGATAATGCATTTAAAAACCTAAGCAAAGTTAGTATCAAAGGTACTACAATTGCACATGATGTTGAGCATAAATATAATGCGAGTCGTGTTCTTTTAAAACCGGCATCAGAAGGTACAGGGGTAATCGCGGGTGGTGCAACTCGTCCTGTTCTTGAACTTGCAGGTATTAAAGACGTACTTACAAAATCAATTGGTTCAAACAATCCAGCTACACTAGTGCGCGCTACAGTCGAAGCACTAGGTCGCTTAAAAGGATAGAAAATGGGTATTGAAAATTTAACTCCGGCTGAGGGTTCAACAAAGAATCGTAAACGTATTGGACGTGGACACTCTTCTGGTACTGGTAAGACTTCTGGACGTGGTGGAAAAGGTCAAACTGCCCGTTCTGGTAGTAAGAGAAAAAGAAACTTCGAAGGTGGTCAAACTCCACTTGCTCGTCGTTTACCGAAAATCGGCTTTACTTCTCGTGTAATTAAGCCATATGTGATTAACGTAGAAAAAATAAAAGCAGTTGCTGAATTAAGTGAAATTACTATGGAAAGCATTCGTGCGGTGCATAGAATAGCTGCTTGTGTTACTAAAGTTAAGTTAGTTGGTGCTAGTGCAAAAGATTTAGCATCAAAAATTAAAGACGACAACGTTACTACAACAGGTAAATAGTCGTGAATAAAAATCTAGTAAATAAGATACTTATTACTATCGGGTTTTTATTTATTTATCGCCTACTGGCATATGTGCCAGTTCCGGGCGTAGATGCTTCTGTTATCGCTTCATTCTTCGATTCACATCAATCTGACGCACTTGGGCTTTTTAACATGTTCAGCGGTAATGCCGTTGAGAGAATGTCTATTATAGCTCTTGGGATTATGCCTTATATTACCGCTTCAATTATAATGGAACTTTTAGCGGCTACATTTCCAACTTTGGGTCAGATGAAAAAAGAGCGTGATGGAATGGTTAAGTATATGCAAATTATTCGCTATGCGACAATTGCTATTACAATCATTCAGGCAATAGGTATCAGTGTCGGACTTCAAAGTCTAACAGGACCTAGTGGTAGCAGTGCAATATTAGTTGATCACAACACATTTATTTTAGTTTCTGCTATTTCTATGTTAGCAGGAACTATGCTCTTAATGTGGATTGGTGAGCAGATAACGCAAAACGGTATTGGAAACGGTATCTCTTTGATTATTTTTGCTGGTATTGTCTCGGCAATTCCAAAAGCAATCGGACAAATGATAACAATGGTAAATACCGGTGCTATGAGTTTCCTAACGGTAATTGCAATTCTCGCTCTTGTATTTACAACCATAGCCGTTATTATCTATGTTGAACTTGGTGAACGTCGTATACCTGTAACATACGCAAAAAAAGTAATAATGCAAAACCAAAATAAAAGAGTTATGAACTATATTCCTATTAAAGTAAACCTAGCGGGCGTAATTCCAGTTATTTTTGCCAGTGCGATATTGATGTTTCCTATGACTGTTTTATCTAGCAGCAGTAACCCTACTATTATTGCAATTGCAGATTATCTAAACCCAAATAGTTATTTCTTTAACTTTTTGACATTTATTTTTGTTGTTTTCTTTGCATTCTTTTATGCATCAATTACTTTTAATTCAAAAGATATTTCAGAAAATTTAAAAAAACAGGGTGGTTTTATACCGGGTATTCGTACCGGAAATGCTACTGCTGAATTTTTAAATATGACGGCTAGTAATTTGACATTTACAGGTGCTCTTTATCTCGGTCTTGTTGCTACTCTTCCGTTTATGATTATCAAAGGTATGGGTGTTCCATTTTTCTTCGGAGGAACAGCGGTTTTAATTGTTGTCCAAGTGGCACTTGATACTATGAGAAAAATTGAAGCTCAGGTTTACATGAGTAAATATGAGACGCTAAGTGCCGTTGGTCTGTAAATAATGGCCATCGCGCTTAGAAAGCTTCAAGAAATTGAGAAACTTCGCGTTGCCAACAAAATTGTTGGCGGTGCACTAGAACTGCTAAAACAAAATACAAAAGTAGGTATTTCTTTAAGAGAGCTTGATGCTATGGCAGAGGATTATATTCTCTCTCATGGAGCAAAGCCGTCTTTTAAGGGTCTCTACGGCTTTCCAAATGCACTCTGCACCTCATTAAATCAAGTTATAATTCACGGTATCCCGACCGACTATAAGCTTCAAGATGGAGATATTATCGGTTACGATATCGGTACAGAGCTTGATGGATGGTTCGGTGACGGAGCAATTACGGCAGCCGTAGGCAAAGTAAGCGATAAAGATGAATGTCTTATTGCATGCGCTAAGGACTCCCTCTATGAAGCTATAGCGTCTATTAAAGAGGGTATGAGATTTAAAGAGCTTTCTGCTATATTGGAAAAATCAATTCGTTCAAGAGGTTTTGTACCGCTTCATAGCTTTTGCGGGCATGGAATCGGCAGAAAGCCGCATGAAGAGCCTGAGATACCAAATTATCTTGAGGGCAAAGATGCAAAAGCAGGTCCAAAGATAAAAAACGGAATGGTTTTTTGTTTAGAGCCGATGATTTGTCAAAAGGATTCAAAACCGCTTATTTTAGAGAACAAGTGGGATGTTGTTAGTGCCGATGGTTTACGCGGCTCACACTACGAGCATACTGTTGCAATTGTCAATGGTAAAGCTGAAATTTTATCTCTGGCTTGAGAAAAAAAGGATTAAAATGGCTAAATCAGATGTTATCGAAGTTGATGGCAAGATTATAGAGGCTTTGCCAAATGCAACATTTCGTGTAGAATTAGAAAATGGACATATTATTTTATGTCATATCGCAGGTAAAATGCGTATGCACTATATTAAAATATTACCTGGTGATAAAGTTAAACTTGAACTAACACCATACTCTCTTGATAAAGGGCGTATCACTTATAGATACAAATAAAAAGAGGTTTATACCTCTTTTTACACACTGCTCTAAAATGTTTGAGTGTTTCTAAACTCAGATATTTCCGTCTCAACCATCTCATTTATCATGATTTTAAAAAGGTCAGAAATCATATTTGGGGATACATCCGCTTTTATGGCAGCATGGCGAACTTTTTGCAGAATAAAATCTACACGGTCTTGGGCTTTAACCTCTTCAATACTATTTTTAAATTGTGCAGCTTGACGCACAAGATGACTTCTTTTTGATATAAGATTTACTATTGAATCATCAATTATATCTATCTCGCTTCTTACTTCTTCTAGCGAATTACACTTTTTAATTTCTGACATTTTGCTGCTCCATTTTTAGTGAGATATGTTATCCAAATATAGATAATCCATTCTCTAAATTTTTATTAATTGGGTTTTATGATTTTCTTGATCTCTTTTGGAAGATGTGCAAAAGGAATTGTTTTTATACCCTCTTTTACTCCATCTTCAAAAATCATAACATCTACCGTCATTTTAGTAGGAAAAAATCTTATAACATTATATAAAGTTCTCTCTAAAGTAAAAGATATTTTGCTATTCATAAGCTCTATACTTTTTTTATTTTTTGCCATCTTTAGCTCTTTAGGTATATTCCAGTATCTTTTATCTCAATTGCTCCACTCTCTTGTAAGGCGGTAAGAGAACGTTTATAAGCTTTTTTGCTGAGTCCAAAAACATTTTGTACAAGCTCCGGATCACTCTTATAGTTGTACGCCATTATGCCGCCGTTTTGTTTTAAAAGTGACAAAACCTTCTCACATGAGACATCCTTTTGTTTTGTTCCGCCGGCTTGAAGAGTCAGATCTATGCATCCGTCTTTTCTGATGTTTTTTACAAATGCTTTTTTATTACTTCCAATCTCTATCTTTTCAAATATTTCATTGTGGTAGATTAAGCCCTCATATCTATCTTCGACAATACATTTAAATCCAAGCGGAGTTTTTGCGATAATAAGAATATTTACCTCTTTATGCGGAGCAAGACCTTTAGGCTTCTTATCAAAAAAATTGCCCAACTTTTCAGTTCCTACAAGACGGTGAGTCCTCTCATCGTATACGACTCTTAAAAATCTTTTATCTCCGACTTTGAAAGGCTCTTTTTGAAACATGTTTGGAACAAATAAATCTTTCGCAAGTCCCCACTCTACAAATGCCCCAAATGGCGCTACATCGACAACTTCAAAAAGAGCAAACCCGTCAAGCATCGCTTTTGGTTTAAGCGTTGTTGCAATAAGTCTATCTTCCGAGTCTGTATATAAAAAAACCTCCAAAAGAATATCTTCTAGCATCTCATCTCTCACATAAGCCTGCGGTAAAAGAACATCTTTTCCATCAAGGGATTCTAAAAATATTCCGTGAGGAGTGTGTCTGTCAACCCTAAGAGTGTTAATTACTCCGAGTTCTAAATATTCGTTTTGCTGCATAAATTTCCTTGGTATTTCCGTAATGTCGAATTATATCTATTTTCTATATCTAATCGGGTAAAAATGAAAACCGACTTTCACTCCTTTGTTTGCTACCATTCTCACAGCATGTCTGTTTTTATCATGCGAATTATATGATAGTAGGCGTACCGAGTGACCATGGACAATAGAATGAGAACCAAAACTGGTTATTAAATAATAAAAACATGGCAAATTGCAATAATTTTTAAACAAGTAAATTAAAAATAGTAATATTCTTAAAATTTTGATGTTGATTTGATATAAGGAGATTATTATGATTTTAGGAAAATGCCCATATTGTGATGACGGCTCTATTGAAGTACGTGATAAAGAGGTAAGTGGTAAAAAAGTCAAGCTTTATGCATGTACGAATGCACACTGGAAAACAGAAGATGGAGAGGTGTTTGAGCTAAGAGATGATGCTACATGTGAGTTTAGGATTTGGCAGAATGCTCTTGCCAAATATGGAAAATGGCTTACATATAAAGAGGTGCGCTCTCTTTTGGAAAAAGAAACTCTTGACGTTGAGCTTTTGAGTAAAAAACATGGCAAAAAAATCTACTACAACAAGCATATAATTTTGAATCCGGAGTATGGAGTGAGTGTTTTATGGGAATAATGTGTAAAGAACATGCTTAAAAGTTAATAAAATCATAAAAAATTAATAAACTTAATAAATCTTTTACCTTAATTTATGTATAATCCTCGTCCGCTTTGCTGTTTTGACATTAAGCTAGAGTATTTTTACCTGTGTAGAGATATAGATAAAAGTATTGGCAAGCTAAAAGCTGTTTGCCTAAAAACAGCAAAGAGTAAAGTTTTGTTCTCATGTAAGTGAGGCTTTGGTGACTGAATAAAGCTCGGGATATTCGGGTTTTATGAGATATTATAAACAGGGAGCTTTCTATGAAAGTACGTGCTTCAGTTAAGAAGATGTGTGATGACTGTAAAGTTATCAAAAGAAAAGGCATTGTAAGAGTAATCTGCAAAGTTAAAAAACATAAACAGAGACAAGGATAACCATGGCTCGTATATCAGGTGTTGATTTACCAAAGAAAAAAAGAATAGAATATGGTCTAACATATGTCTATGGAATCGGTCTTCATGCTTCTCGCAAAATATTAGATGCGACAGGTATAGACTATAACAAAAGAGTTTACGAACTAAGCGAAGATGATGTTGCTGCGATCACTAAAGAGATTCGCGCAAGCCATGTAGTAGAGGGTGATCTTCGTAAAAAGGTTGCAATGGACATTAAAGCACTTATGGATTTAGGTTCATACAGAGGTCTTCGTCACCGTCGTGGTCTACCATGTCGTGGTCAAAAAACTAAGACAAATGCGCGTACTCGTAAGGGTAAACGCAAAACTGTCGGCGCAGCGTAAGGATTAGCACATGGCAAAAAGAAAAGCTGTTAGAAAAAAAATAGTAAAGAAAAACATTGCACGCGGTATAGTTCATATCTCTGCATCATTTAACAATACTATCGTAACTATTACAGATGAGATGGGCAATATGATTGCTTGGAGCTCTGCTGGTAGTCTTGGTTTTAAAGGTAGCAAAAAATCTACTCCGTTTGCAGCTCAAGCAGCTGTTGAAGCAGCGGTAGAAAAAGCTCAAGTGCATGGTATTAAAGAACTTGGTATTAAAGTTCAAGGTCCAGGTTCAGGTCGTGAAACTGCAACAAAAGCAGTAGGTTCTATTGAAGGTATCCGTGTAACATTTATGAAAGATGTTACTCCACTGCCACACAATGGTTGCCGCGCGCCTAAGCGTCGTAGAGTTTAAGGAGATTACTAATGGCAAGATATAGAGGTCCAGTAGAAAAAATCGAAAGAAGATTTGGAGTTAGCCTTAACCTAAAAGGGGAGCGTCGTTTAGCAGGTAAATCTGCATTAGAAAAACGTCCATATGCTCCGGGTCAACATGGTCAGCGTCGTAAAAAAGTATCTGAATACGGATTACAATTAAACGAAAAGCAAAAAGCAAAATTTATGTATGGTGTTTCTGAGAAGCAATTCCGTGCACTATTCGTTGAAGCTAAAAGAAGAGAAGGAAATACAGGTACAAACCTTATTACTTTAATTGAGCAAAGATTAGACAATGTTGTTTATCGTATGGGATTTGCAACAACTCGTCGTTTTGCACGTCAACTTGTAACTCATGGTCACCTTTTAGTAGATGGCGAAAAACTTGATATCCCTTCTTACCGTGTAAGACCGGGGCAAAAAGTAGAGATACGTGAGAGCAGCAAAAACAATTCTCAAATTGTTCGTGCTCTTGAACTTACTAATCAAACTGGTTTAGCTCCATGGGTTGATATTGATGCTGATAAAAAATTCGGTATCTTTACTCGTTTACCTGAACGTGAAGAAGTTGTTATCCCTGTAGAAGAGCGTTTAATCGTTGAGCTTTACTCGAAATAATAGTTAAATTAAAGGCGTTAAATGAAAAAAATTAAAACTACTCCACTTGCTCCTCAAGAGTTTGAGGTAGAGCAGATTAGTGAAAATGAAGCTAACATTATGGCATACCCGTTTGAAACGGGCTATGCTATCTCTTTAGCTCATCCACTTCGCCGTTTTTTGTTAAGTAGCTCAGTCGGTTATGCACCGATAGCTATTAAAATTGAAGGTGCTAAGCATGAGTTTGACTCTGTGCGTGGTATGCTTGAAGACATTTCAGATTTTATATTAAATCTAAAAGAGATTCGTTTTAAATTACTTGGCAAAGCTACAGAAACAGAAATAAACTATAGCTTTACCGGTCCATGTACTATCAAGGGAAGTGATCTTACAAATAATGAAGTAGAAATAGTAACTCCGGAAGCTCATCTTGCAACATTAAATGAAGACTCTATATTAAGCTTTAGTATTAAAATCGCACAGGGTATAGGCTATGTAGCGAGTGAAGATACTCATGACGAGTTAGAAGACGGATATATAGCACTTGATGCATATTTTACTCCTGTTCGCAGTGCAACTTATAAAATTGAGAATGTACTTGTAGAGGATAATCCTAACTTTGAAAGAGTAATTATAAATATTAGAACTGATGGACAAATTTCTCCATTAGATGCATTTAGAAATTCACTAGAAGTTATGTATGCTCAATTAGCGGTATTTAATAGTGAGATTAGTGTAAAAGCTCCGACTACAATTGAGAGAGTTGAAGAGAATCCAGATTTAAAAAAGCTGACTGCTCATATTGACAGCTTAGGTTTAAGTGCGAGAAGTTTTAATTGTCTTGATCGTTCAAATATAAAATTAATAGGTGAAATAGCATTGATGAGTATCAATGATCTTAAAAATGTTAAAAACCTAGGTAAAAAATCATATGATGAGATTATCGAGAAACTTCAAGAGTTTGGCTATGAAGTTGGCGGTCATCTTGCAGATGATGTTGTAAGTGCATTAAAAAAGAAAATAGAAGCTTTATAAGCTTGTAAAAAGAGGAATTAGATATGAGACATCGTCATGGATATCGTAAGCTAGGTCGTACAAGCTCGCATCGTGCAGCTTTACTAAAAAACCTTAGCATTTCGTTAATTGAACATGGTAAAATTGAAACTACTGTAGAAAAAGCAAAAGAGTTACGCTCTTATGTTGAAAAACTTATCACAATTGCTGGTAAGAATGATTCAAACGCTCATAAAGCAGTATTCGCGGCGCTTCAAAGTAAAGAAGCAACAAAGACTCTAGTGAATGAGATAGCACCTAAGTACGTTGATCGTCCTGGTGGATATACTAGAATTATTAGAACACGTATTCGCCGTGGTGACGCTACTACTATGGCATTTATTGAATTAGTATAAATTCAATAATAATAGCAAGAGATTCTCTTGCTATAACCTCCAAACTTTCCACATTCCAAAATACTTAAAGTGAGACATTATGAGTAATTTCGCATTTGGAACTTACAGAATCAGCGACTTAAATCCACAGCATATTGAAGCATTGAGAGAAGCAATAGCCTCAGGCATAACCATGATTGACACATCTTCCAACTACATGGACGGCGGTGCCGAGAGAGCAATAGCAACTGCATTTAGAGGGCTGGATTCATATAAAAAAGATGAAATTGAGATAGTAAGCAAGTACGGTTATCTGCAAGGTACAAATTTATTAAACTATAAAAATAAGCTCTTAAAAATAAAAAATGAACAAGATGTTGTGAAATATAGCCCAGAGTGCTATCACGCTATATCAAAAGAGTTTATGCATGAGCAATTAAGCGATTCTTTGAAAAGATTAGAGACTCAAAAGATAGATTGCTATTTAATTCACAATCCTGAATATTATATTTTAGATGCCATAAACAAAGGAGTCTCAAAAGATGAGAGACTTGATGAGATGTACCGGAGATTGGAAGATGCATTTGTAGGCCTTGAAGAAGAGGTGAAAAAAGGCAGAATCGGCTCTTACGGAGTCAGTTCAAACAGTTTTTCGCTTCCTGAATCAAGCGAAGAGTTTTTGCCATATGAAGATCTCCTCACGCTTGCGCAAAATGCGGCAAATATAGTCAAAAATGCAAAGCATAGTTTTACGACTATTGAACTTCCTATAAATATTTTAGAGAGAGAAGGATTTAAATGTGCTTCATGGGCGAAGAAAAACGCTCTGAGGGTTTTGGCAAACAGACCGTTAAACGCAAAATACGACTCTAAAATGTTTCGCCTGTGTGATTATGATGAGAGCAGAGAGTACTATTACTATCTCAATGAACTTATGGAGACATGTAACAATGAAACATTAAGACCCATGTATAATCTCTTAGAGCAGTTGGATATTAGAAAACATAAGTTTGCATGGATTGGGGATTATGATCTCTTTTTGTTGTCTCAAATTTTGCCTCACATGAAGAAAACATTAAAAAATCTTGGGGAAGAAGATGTGCAAGCTCTACTAAGCTATATAGATATTTATCTTCAAGAGTATAGAAAAATGGTAGCTAGCGAGTGTTCAAAAAAGACAAGAGAAGAGCTAAAAGAATTTTTTAAAGAGTGCAATTCTACTATGCAGGAGTGCGCAATAAGATTTTTAATGCAAAGAGAAAGCATAGATTATATACTTGTAGGTATGAGAAAGAGTGCATATATCGGTCAAATTCTTTCTTTAGAAGAATAAGCAATAATTTTTATCACTTGTTAAGCCAATTTTTCATATCTTGTCGACGCAATAAAAAGATATAAATTTTAAAGGATGGATATGATTCCATTTACAGATGAAGAGTTAATGGCTCCTGTTAGAAGCGTTATAAATAAAGTTCGTCCATCTTTGGCATTAGATGGCGGTGATATAGATTTTTTGACTGTTAGAAATTCAAAAGTATACATACAGCTAAAAGGTGCATGTATCGGATGTGCAAGCAGTGGAACAACTCTAAAATACGGCGTAGAGAGACAACTTAAAATAGATATTCATCCTGAAATTACGGTTATTAATGTACCTGTGGGTATGGAAAACGATATAGATAAATTATAAATAAGTGCAGAACAGAAAATAGTATGGCAATAAGTAAATATAAAACATTATCACAGGCTAAGGATAGCTTTTCCAAGTCAGATTATAAAAATGCATTGGAAAAATTTGCAGCGGTATTACAGAATTTTCCTAACTCAAAAGAGGCCTATAACGGCGTTATTTTGGCGGAGATGGCAATGAGCGGAGAGGGTGGAGCTGAAGCCCTTTTTGACTATTACGAAATATTAAAAGAAGAAGATAAAGAGCAAGCTGACATCATAATGAGCAATATTTTGCAAAATATGGACGGTTCGCTAGAAAAACTAAGAGAAGTGTTTGCAGAACCTTTTCGCGACAGATTAGAGTATGAAGACGGAATTTTATATAAAGATTTTAAAGCAATCATCGACAGTGGCGAGAGTTTTAAGGAAACTTTTGAAAATATTATGTTTTCTACAAAAGTTATTATTACTCAAAGAGAAGATTTTATCGATTTTTTAGACAACCTGATAGAACACGATTTTGCAGAGATGGCGCTTTCTTACTTGGAAAATGCACTGAGCATCTATCCAAGCGATAAGCTTCTTAGAAAACTACTCAAAAAATTAGCAAAAGGCACTAAAATTGAAAATTGAGCTAAGTGATGAAAAGTTTAAATATATAACAGAAAATTCACAAGAGTGTGATTCTGAAACCGCATTTGTGCTTACTCCTCAAAACGAAAAGTTTCTTCAAAATGCAAAAGATAACGGTGCTCATTCGATTATCGATATAAAAGACGTTGCAAAACTTTTCGGAATAGATAAGATAAAAATCGTTGGAATTACCGGAACAAACGGAAAGACTACTATCGCAAGTGCAATCTACTCATTTTTGCTGGATTTGGGCTACAAGGCTGCTATGCAGGGAACGCGCGGCTTTTTTATGAATGATGAGATTATAGAGGGTAAAACACTTACGACCCCGTCCGTTTTAAATACATATAGACACATTTATCAAGCAGTATGTGCAGGATGCGAGTTTTTTATTATGGAAGTAAGTTCACATGCAATCGCTCAAAAAAGAGTGGAGGGTTTAAACTTTGAGCTGAAAATACTTACAAATATCACTCAAGATCATTTGGATTATCATAAAACTATAGGCGAGTACATAGCCGTAAAGAATAGTTTTTTTCAAGATGATGGAAAAAAACTGATTAACAAAGATGAGCCAAAAGCCTCTTTTACAATTAAAAATACTTTCACATACGGTATAGAAAATTCGGCAACATATAGACTAATCGCCTACTCTCTAAACAACGCAACAAGCGGAATTATCCAGTACTTCGGCGAAATGGTTCCTTTTACAGCTTCTTTGCATGGATTTTTCAACCTTTACAATCTTATGGCGGCAATTGCAGCGACACACATCTTAAGCGGAAAAAAACTGGAAGAAGTTTGTGATGTAGTTGAAAATTTTGCAGGTGTGAGCGGACGGATGGAGCAGGTTAGCGAGACTCCAAATGTAATTGTCGATTTTGCCCATACGCCTGATGGGATACAGCAAGTTTTAAATGCACTTAAAGAGAAAGAACTTTTAGTCGTTTTTGGAGCAGGCGGAGACAGAGATAAAACGAAGAGACCTCTTATGGGAAGAGTAGCTGCAAGTTTGGCGAAAAAACTCTACATAACAAGTGACAATCCGAGAAACGAAGACCCCCAAGATATTGTAAATGAGATCTTGGTCGGAATTGAAGATAAAAGTATGGTAAATGTTGAGTTAAACAGAAGAAAAGCTATTGAAATGGCACTCAGTGATCAGCAAGAGGATGAGGTTGTCGTTATTCTGGGAAAAGGGGATGAAGCTTACCAAATCATTTATGATAAAGAGTTCCCTTTTGATGATAGAGAAGTTGTAAGAGAGCTTATAAAAAATAGAAGTGAAAAAACTTCTTGATATGCATTATTTTTTATGATGTTATTTTTTGATATAATTGCGAAAAATTTTAAAAAGGGTACTATAATTATGGGAATTCCTCAACCGGCATTTTATATATTTAAATGTGAACAATCGGCTCCTCCGGGTATGCCAAAACCATCATGTGTTACACCGCAAACGCAAGATTTATTTCAGCATTTGGCACAAAAACTGATGAAAGAGGGCGTAATGGGCACGATTCAACCGATTCGTACGTCATGTTTAAATCGTTGTACTGCAGGACCTGTTATGCTTGTTGAGCCGGGACATTTTATGTATGCCGCTCTTACAAAAGAGAAGATTGACAGAATTATAGAAGAGCATTTAATCGGCGGAAAAGTTGTAGAAGAGTATCTAATAAGTGCTGACATGTGGGATGATCCAATCTCTCCATGTGAGATGAAAAAACAGATGGGAATGTAAAAAAATGATGATAGAAATGTTGTACAGCAAAATTCATCGTGCTACGGTAACGGATGCCAACTTAAATTATGTAGGCTCTATAACAATAGATGAAGAGCTTATTGAAGCTTCAAAGATGAGAGTTGGACAAAAAGTTGAGATACTAAACATCAATAACGGCGAGAGATTTTCAACTTATGTTATTTTAGGCGAGCGAGGCAAGAGAGATATTTGCCTAAACGGTGCAGCTGCAAGAAAAGTTCACAAAGGCGATAAAATCATTATAGTTGCATACGCTACATATGATGAATCTGAGTTGTCAAACTATAAGCCGAAAGTTGTTTTAGTAGATGAAAACAACGATATCGAAGAAATTTTAGAAGAGATTTAACAATGTTTGGAAATTTAGGCGACATGGGCAAGATGCTTGAGGGAATGCAGGAGAATGCTAAAAAACTTCAAGCAGAACTAGAGTCTAAAATTTTTAAAGTAAAAAGCGGCGGCGGTATGGTCGAAGTTGAAATGAACGGCAAGGGGGAAGTCATAGATATAAACATTGACGACTCGCTTTTGAATGATAAAGAGTCACTTCAGATTTTGCTTATCGGTGCAATCAACGATGCAAATAAGATGGTAGAGCATAATAGGCAAAATAGTGCATTTGGGATGCTAGGCGGTATAAATCCGTTTGGGAGCAAGTAAGGTGCTTAGGCTATTTTTAGCACTAAACTTTCTTTTTTTAAACCTTTTTGCGTGTGATGGCGGTTTTGAGTCTTGCAGATCAAAAGTCGTTGACTCTGAGTCAATCATAAATCAAACACTTCAAATTCCAGTACAAAATAATCAAAGAATCATTTTTTCTAAAACTGCTCCAAATATGAAAATTATTAAACATGATCCATACCTTTCTCTCTATCTAGTAGAAGATACGAAAAAATTTAAATATCCTTTTAGAATCAATATGAATTATGCGATGGGAACGTTAGGCGTCGATAATCATAGAGTTGTTGAGGGAAAGATTTTAAAAAAACAGATAGGCTTAGAGAGTTTTGCAACATTTAGCGAGAAGCTCTCAACTCCAAGTTTACTCTTAAACAGCTGCTGTGCTCTTGAGGGAATCGTAACAGAGCGAGGAATTATCGAAAAAGAGTATATAGATAGATTTTTAAAAGCAAAAATCATCTCTTATGCAGATTTTGGTATAAGAGTTAAAGCCGTTGGCTCTCTCTCTGTTGTTGGCAGCATTAACCCTTTTATGGAAAATAATCCGTTTATGAAAGATGATATTATTTTAGAACTTGACGGAAAAAAAGTAAAAAATGCTTCAAAACTTGCACGTGATATCCTCTTTAGCCAAATAGGCTCTATGCATAATGTAAAGATAAAAAGGGGTGAGAAGACACTCGTTGTGGCTGTAAAAAGTCAAAAAAGAGTGGGCGGCGGTTTTATGGGCGATAGCTTCTTGGAGTATTTCGGCATCTCGTTTGATAAAAATTTGGTAATAATAAAAATTGAAAAAAGTGCCGAGCCTTATGGTCTTAAAGTGGGCGATAAACTTATTCAAATCGGTACAAAGAGTGTTAAAAACGATGAAGATATATCTAATGCTGTAGAGGGCGGAAAAAAATCAATAAATCTTCTTTTTGAAAGAGATCACTTTCAGTTTTTTGTGAAACTTAATTAGATAGAATTCCGAATGCAAAATTTTGAGAATTTTTTATTAAACCACTTACCGAAATCACAAAGCTTTCATCCAATTTATGAAACTGCACTTCAAAAGATGCTCATTGCAGGCGGAAAAAGATTTCGTCCGGCACTTTTACTCGGTGTGGTAAATGCATATAATCCTCTGATGAGAGACGGAGCATATCATGCGGCATACGCTATTGAGTTGCTTCATACCTATTCGCTTATTCATGATGATTTGCCTGCCATGGACAATTCGCCTCTCCGCCGAGGAGAGCCGACGCTGCATGTGGTATTTGATGAGGTAACTGCGATTTTAGTCGGAGACGCACTTAATACATACTCTTTTGAAGTTTTGAGCAATGCGCCTTTTAGCGACTACACAAGAGTTGCTTTAATCAGGGAGTTGGCAATCAATGGCGGGTTAAATGGAATGGTTTTGGGACAGGCGATAGACTGCTACTTTGAAAACAAACCGCTTTCCATTGAAGATGTACGAGTTTTACATATAAATAAAACTGCAAAACTTATTGCGGCATCGCTTAAAATGGGGGCTATCATTGTAGGTCGTGAAGATTTGGTTGATAGGCTTTATGATTTTGGTATAAAACTTGGGCTTCTGTTTCAAATCCAAGATGATATTTTAGATGTTACACAAAGTAGCGAGGCGGCAGGAAAACTTACAAATAATGATGAAGCAAAAAATAGTTTTGTAACGCTTCTTGGGTTAGATAAGGCATTAAAAGAGGCGGATGCTTTGGCAGAGACACTTACAAAAGAGTTGGAAAGTTTTGATAAAAATTTAAGAGACGGCTTGTCTTTACTGCTCATTGAGTATATAAACAGACATAAGGGTTCGGTCTGACGCTTTATAGCGTCAAGCTTTAGTGCCATAGCGGCTAGCGAAGATGGCGGAATTACTTCCGACATCGTTTAATAAGATGAAGGGTTTCCTTCATTTTATGAAATAAAATAAAGGAACTAACATGAGTAATCAAATACGCCAAAAAATGGCAGACACTATAAGATTTTTAGCAGCCGATATGGTTCAAGCTGCAAATTCAGGTCATCCGGGCGCACCGATGGGACTCTCTGATATTGCTGTAATTTTAAGTGAACAGCTCAGCCACAATCCAAAAAATCCATCATGGTTAAATCGTGACAGATTGGTTTTTTCAGGCGGACATGCTACGGGACTTATCTACTCTCTTTACTATCTTTGGGGGTACGGTTTGACTATTGATGACTTGAAAAACTTTCGTCAACTAGACTCAAAAACTCCTGGACACCCTGAATTTGGGCATACTGCAGGTATTGAGATAACTACTGGACCTTTGGGTCAGGGTGTCGCAAATGCAGTCGGTTTTGCGATGGCTTCAAAATTTGTGGGCGCACAGGTAAATTCCCAAACGGCAGAGCTTATCAACCATAATGTTTACTGCTTATGTGGTGACGGGGATTTAGAAGAGGGGGTCAGTTATGAGGCTTGTTCAATAGCAGGACACAATAAACTTGACAATTTAATCCTTATTTATGATTCTAATCGCATTACTATTGAGGGCTCAACAAGTTTGAGTATAAGTGAAAATATTCGCCTTCGTTTTGAGTCGCAAGGCTGGGATGTTTTAGAGTGTGACGGTCATGATTTCAATGAGATTGAGGATTCTATTAGAACTGCAAAAGGCAACTCAAAACCGACTATTATCATAGCAAATACAACTATTGCAAAGGGTGCAGGCAAACTTGAAGGTTCTCACCACTCACATGGCGCTCCTCTTGGAGACGAAATAATTGCTGAGGCAAAGAGTGCTTGCGGATTTGATGCGACAAAATGTTTTCATGTAGATGAGGATGTGCTTGCTCATTTCAGATGTGCCGTTGAAAGGGGAGATTTGGCAGAGCGTGAGTGGATTCATAGTCTTAAAACTCTTCCTTTGATGGAGCAAAATGAAGCTTTAGCAGCTCTGCAAAATCCTGATTTTTCAAGAATTCAGTGGCCCACTTTTGACAAAGCTGATGCAACAAGAAGCACAAACGGAAAAATCTTAAACGCAATTGCAAGAGCAATTCCGAGCTTTTTAGGCGGTAGTGCAGACCTTAGCCCATCTAACAAAACAGAACTTGTGGATATGGGTGTTTATCCAAAAGGCAGAAATATCTACTTTGGAATTCGTGAACATGCTATGGCTTCAATTGTAAATGCTATGGCACTTTACGGACCGCTTATGCCTTTTTCGGCTACGTTCTTTGTCTTTTCGGACTACCTAAAGCCAGCTGCTAGAATTGCCGCACTTACGGGAATCCAGCAGTTCTTTATCTGGACGCATGACAGTATCGGAGTAGGCGAAGATGGACCAACACATCAGCCCATAGAGCACTTAAGCCAGTTTCGTGCACTTCCAAACTTCTACGTATGGCGTCCGGCTGATGGAGCGGAAAATATTGAAGCATGGAAAGTGGCACTTAGCATGAAAAAGTCTCCATCAGCATTCGTCTGTTCAAGACAAAACCTCTCTATCCTTCCGACTCCAATCAAAGGAAGTGCGGCACAAGGCGGATATTTGCTATCAAGTGATGAGAATGCAACATTGACTTTGATGGCATCGGGTTCTGAAGTTGAACTCTGCCTTAAAGTAAAAGAGGCACTAAACGCAAAAGGCGTACATGTAAATGTAGTTTCAGTTCCATGTTATGACCTTTTCATAGAGCAAGATAAATCTTATATAGACTCAATCATTAAGCAAGATAGTAAAAAAGTTGCTATAGAAGCAGCAAGAGGTTTGGAGTGGTATAAACTTGCCGATGAAGTTATCGGCATGGATACATTCGGCGCTTCAGCTCCTGCGGATAAACTGTTTGCTAAATTTGGTTTTTCGGTTGAGGGTGTTCTAGAAAAAATTAAATAGTTTTACTCATAGGCATAAAGTGCCTATGTCGTGAACTGACTACTCTTTTTTTAAACTCACTTCTTCAAGCAGACTTAAAAATCCATCCACTTCACGGCTTCCTCTGTCTTCGTAGATAATCGTACCGTCACTCTTTAAAAAGTAGTGTCTGGGTACACCTTGAGTCGTAAATTTGTTAGGTATTTTGTGTCTGTCTCTTGACATGTAGAGTAAAACATACTCTTGATTTAGTCTCTTAATCACATGTTTTTTTGATAGTGTCATATCTTTAAATCTCTCGCACCATCTGCATACGTCCGCACCGATGAAAAGATAGACCATTTTTTTCTCTTTTTGGGCTTGTTTGAGTGCCGCATCATAATCATTAAGCCAATTCAGCTCCGCACTAAAAAGAGCAGAGCTAAAGAGCAAAGATGCAACAATAAAAAGTTTTATTTTATGCATATGTATCCAAACTGACCTCTATCACAGGTTCGGGAGTAGTCTGCGATGGCGTGTCGGTTTGCGTTTGTGCCGCTTTTGGTGTAGGGATATCACCTAACTGCTTTCCTGAGGGCTGCTGTATGATTTGTGGCTCCTCACCTTTTGTTTCTTGCGACGAACTTGCATCGGGTTTGCCGATTTGAACTTGATTTGAATAAGGTGATTGAAAAATATAGCGAGTTACTTCCATAACTTCCTCCTTCTTCTTTTTACACTATAATAACATAAATATAAAAAGCAAAAAATAAAAAATTTTAGTTGGAGAATTTTATGGTGGCGAAGATTTATTTTGGCTCACAAGAAGCGGCAAAAACAGAGTATCAAGAGAGAATAAGTCCATATAGCGGCGAAGTAGTTTCAAGATCTCATGTTTGTGATGCGGAGGATGCAAAAAAGGCTTTAAATATAGCAAAAGAGGCAGCAAAAGAGGCAAAAAAAACAACACTTTCACAGAGATGCAACTGGCTTTTGGATGTTGCTCAAAAGCTAAGAGAGTCTAAAGAGGAGATGGCAAAAACCATAACAGACGAAGTGGGTAAGCCTATAACATTTTCACGTATTGAAGTTGAGAGATGTATTGAGACTCTTACACTCTCGGCTGAGACGATGAGAACGATGCACGGTGAGACTATAAATACCGATGCGATGAACAGCGGAAAAAAGACTATCTCTTATTTTGTAAGAGAGCCTGCAGGTGTTGTCGTAGCGATAACACCGTTTAATTTTCCGCTAAATCTTGTGGCACATAAGTTAGCTCCTGCTTTGGTTGCCGGAAATGCAGTTGTGCTTAAGCCGACTCCTGAAGCCCCATTAACTGCTTATAAGTTTGCAAAACTATTTATCCAGAGCAAATATGCCATTAAAGATGCGCTAAGCGTAGTTTACGGAGATGCAGAAGTCGGAAATACGTTAGTAACAAGCGATATTCCACGGGTTATAAGTTTTACGGGGAGTGTAACTGTAGGAAATATAATCGCAAGAAGTGCAGGAATAAAAAAGATATCTCTAGAGCTTGGCGGAAATGCAGCAACTTACATAGACGAGAGTGCAGATCTAGATTTGGCATCCCAAAGATGTGCGTTGGGTGCTTTTGTAAACTCCGGTCAGGTTTGCATCTCTCTTCAGCGTATCTATGTCAATGCGAAAGTTTATGATGAGTTTGCAGCAAAGATGGCGCAAGAGAGTAAAAAACTCATTGTCGGCTCTCCATATAACGATGATACTTTTATGGGTCCGCTTATCAATGATGAAGCGTGCATTAGGGCTATGAACTGGGTAGAGAGTGCCATAAAAGAGGGTGCAGTGCCTATGCTTGCTCCGCAAAAGGATGGGAAAATCTTCTATCCATGTGTAATGGCGGATGTTCGTGATGATATGGCGATTGTCTGCGAAGAGGTTTTTGCCCCGATAGTTTCGCTTATAAAAGTAGATAGTTTTGACGAAGCAGCATCAAAGATAAATAATTCACCTTACGGTCTGCAGTTCTCAATTTTTACAAATGATTTGGCTCTCACAAAAAGAGCGATTTATGAGCTTGATGCAGGCGGAGTCGTTATTAACGATATGCCGACTTTGCGTTTTGATATTCAGCCGTACGGCGGAGTAAAGCTTAGCGGTGTAGGACGAGAAGGTCCACGATTTGCTATTGAAGAGATGAGCGAGATTAAGAGTGTCGTAATCTGTTAAAGGCACTTCATTGTAACTCAAAAGAGATGCTTGTGTCTTTTAAACACTTATATCAAGATTTTTAGATATAATCGCGCAATTTTTATAATAAGAGATACGCTTATGGATATTAGAGAAGAGTTTTTAAGATTTTTTGAATCAAAAAACCATGATAGAGTAGCAAGCGCCCCGCTTGTTCCTGATGATGCAACACTGCTTTTTAACAATGCGGGCATGGTGCCTTTTAAGTCGATTTTTACAGGCGAAGTACCGGCTCCTAACAATCCGCGTGCAACTTCATGTCAGACATGTATTCGTGCAGGCGGAAAGCATAATGACCTTGAAAATGTAGGTTACACTGCAAGACACCACACTTTTTTTGAGATGCTTGGCAATTTTAGTTTCGGCAACTACTTCAAAGAAGATGCAATCGACTATGCTTGGGAGTTTATAACCGAGGTTATGAAATTTCCAAAAGAGAAACTTTGGGTAACCGTTCATGAGAGTGATGATGAGGCTGAACTACTTTGGCAAAAACATGTAAGTCTTGATAGAATCATGCGTCTAGGCGATAAAGATAACTTCTGGCAGATGGGTGATACCGGACCATGCGGACCATGCAGCGAAATCTTTTTTGACCAAGGTGCAGAGAGTTTTAGCGGACCTGAAGATTATATGGGCGGAGACGGCGACAGATTTTTGGAAATTTGGAATCTTGTGTTTATGCAGTACGAGAGAAGTGCGGACGGCAAACTGACTCCTCTTCCAAAACCATCTATCGACACAGGCATGGGGCTAGAACGTGTTGTCGCAATCAGCGAGGGCGTTACAAGCAACTACTCTTCATCTCTTTTTATGCCGATTATCAAAAAAGTTGAAGCACTTATAGGCAAAGAGTATGTCTATGCTAGCGGCGCATCGTACCGTGTTATAGCCGACCATATAAGAACGGTACTCTTTTTACTTGCTCAAGGTGTAAACTTCTCAAACGAGGGACGTGGTTATGTTCTTCGCCGTATCTTAAGAAGAGCCGTTAGACATGGATATCTTTTAGGGTTTAGCGAACCGTTTATGTACAAACTTGTGGATAATGTTGTAGCAATTATGGGCAAAGAGTATGACTATTTGGCTGCAAAATCAAATGCCGTAAAAGAGCAGATAGAGCTTGAAGAGGCAAGATTTTTCAAAACTATCGCATCTGGAATCGAGCTTTTCAATGCTGAACTTGAAAATACAAAAGAGGTTTTCAGCGGAGAGGTTGCGTTTAAACTTTATGACACTTTTGGTTTTCCGCTTGACTTGACTGAAGATATGCTGAGAGAGAAAGATCTCAAACTGGACTCTGCTAAATTTGAAGAGTTGATGAGCGAGCAGCGCACTCGTGCAAAAGCTGCTTGGAAAGGCAGCGGAGACGATGCAGTTCACGGAGATTTTAAAGAGCTTTTAGAGAAATTCGGCGAAAACAGTTTCGTGGGATATGAGAGCACAAAACAAAAAAGTAAAGTTTTGGCACTTTTAGATGAGAGCTACCATCATGCAGAGAAACTCTCATCAGGCACAAACGGCTGGGTATTTTTAGATATTACTCCTTTTTATGCTCAAAGTGGTGGGCAGTGCGGAGATAGCGGAGAGTTGGCAGGCTTTGCAAAAGTAAGCGATACTAAGAAATTTTTTGGACTGAACTTGTCACAAATCTCGGTAGAAAAAGAGCTAAAAGTCGGCGATGAAGTTGAGGCTATTGTAGATATTTCAAGAGGCGAGATAACTAAACACCACTCGGCGACTCACTTGCTTCATGCAGTTCTTTTCGATGTTTTGGGAGACCATATTTCTCAAGCAGGTTCTTTAGTGGAAGCGACAAGACTAAGATTTGACTTCTCTCATCCAAAAGCACTCTCGCATGCAGAGCTGGTAGAGATAGAGACGAGAGTAAATCATGAGATTATGCGTGGAATCTCAGCAAATACAGAGATTATGAGCATAGACGAAGCGAAAAAATCCGGTGCAAAAGCTCAGTTTGGCGAGAAGTACGGCGATGAGGTTCGCGTTGTAAGTTTTGGAGATACGAGCATAGAGTTCTGCGGCGGTGTACATGTAGACAATACTGCAGTTATCGGCTCGTTTATCATCACAAAAGAGAGCGGTGTAAGTGCAGGCGTGAGACGTATAGAAGCTGTTTGCGGACATGCGGCGTATGAGCATTTTACACAGCAGAGAGTTCTCATAAAAGAGATAGAAGCAGAGGTAAAAAATCTTGATGTTATGGCAGGTATAAGCAGACTTAAATCCAACATAACAGAGCTTAAAAAAGAGCTTCATGATGCTCAAAACAGTATAAAAACAGATATAAAAATAGAGCAAATCAATGGTGTAAGCGTTGTTGTAGATGAGCTTGCAAACGGCGATATCAAAGAGAAGATTGATGAGCTTAAAAACCAAAATGAGAAGCTTTGCGCAATACTTTTTCAGGTAAAAGACGACAAAGTGATGATGGCTGCTGGTGTAAAAAATTCAGATGCAAAAGCGGGTGATTGGATAAAACACATTGCTCCATTACTTGGCGGCGGCGGCGGCGGTAGAGCAGATTTTGCTCAAGCAGGCGGAAAAGATATTACAAAACTTCAAGAGGCTAAAGCCGAGGCTCTTAAATATATAACAGGGATTTTATCTTAGTGCAAGAATTTTTTTTAGAATACAAAGTCATAATTGTCTTCTTGCATGTTATAAGTGCAGTCGTGTGGGTTGGCGGTATGATAGCAATGCGATTTGCCGCACATCAATCATTTCTAAAAATAGAATCACCGCATAAACGCTTAGAGCATATCGCTTATGCGTTAGGGCGACTCTTTAACATAGTACTTCCTTTTGTAATTATTCTAATAGTAACCGCAATTTTTATGATAAAAGGGTATGGACTCTCACAAAGCAATTTTGCCCCATTTTCGCATCTAAAAGAGGGTATTTGGACTCTTATGTTTGTAAATTTAGCGATTATGATTTATAGAAGAAACAGAGGTGAAATGCTCCTAAACAAAGGCGATATGGTAGGCGCTAAAGCTCAGATAGAACTTATCGGAAAATTCATGGTGCCTCTAAATATAATACTCGGAATAACCGCTATATTTATAGGAACGTACCTCTCAAGCAGTCTATAATGATAAGACTTGCTTCCTCTTCAACAACCCGTGCACAGCTTTTAAGTGATGCCGGAATTACGTTTATGCAAGAGAGTGCTGATTTTGACGAGGATAGCATAATCGCAACTTCTGCTAAAAATTTTGTCTACCTTGCGACTATCGGAAAATATGAGGCAAATCTAAAAAAGTTTGGATATGAAGATTATCCGCTTTTGGTTGCCGATACTGTCGTAACTTCACGAAACAGGATTTTAAGAAAAGCAAAATGCATTGATGATGCACGCAATATTTTACTTACACAAAGCGGAAATATAACAAGCATAATTACATGTATGATATATCAATCAAAAAATATGAAAATTATAGATATCTCTACGACTGATTATATTTTTGATACTTTTGATTTGGATGATGTAGAAATTTATCTTCTAAATGGGGATTGGCAAGGCAAAGCCGGAGCATGTATGGTTGAGGGCTTTTGCAAACGCTACATCAAAAGCGTAAAAGGGCATGAGAGTACCGCTATGGGCTTAAATGTAGAAATATTAAAAAGATTTATTCTAAATAAATAGTGATATAATAAAAATCATATGATTTAAGGGACTAGTTATTTTAAAGCTTCAAAAATATTCAATGGTCGGGATTATTGTTATTTTCATTTTCATTGGTTGGTTTTATCTTGATTTTATCATAAAAGAAAAAAACAAACTAAGAGACGAAAATTACAGATCAGAAGCACTTCTTATGCAAAAAAAAGCAGATTCTTTGATTTTGGCAAAACAAAAATCTACTGTTGCGATTGCACTAAGTATGGCAAATGATAAAAATCTTTCAAATGACATCTTAGAAAATAACATATCTCAACACGGTTATGAAGATTTAATCTCAAAGTTGAATGAGTACACATTCTATAAAAATATTTGGGTGCAGATATTTGATAAAGATTTAAACTCCATGTATAAAAGTTGGGATAAGACTAAAGGTGAAAATAAAAAAGAGTTTAGAGGGGATATACTTAAAGCAGTATTGCTGAAAAAACCGCTTTTCTCCATAAACTCAGGAATGCATGACCTCTCGATTCGTGCCATTGTGCCGCTATTTAGAGAAGACGAAAATATTGGGGCTATTGAAGTTATATCTCACTTTAATTCAATATCAAAAGAGATGCAAAATTTTGGTATTGAATCGGTTGTTGTTTTAGAAAAAGAGCAAAATAAGTATTTGAAAAATCCTTTTACAAAAATGTTTATCGACAAATATTATGTTGCAAACTTTGATGCGTCTGATGTCATCAGAGAATATTTAAGAAAAGAGGGTATTGAAAACTATTTTAACTCTTCATATAAAATAAAAGACAATTATATAATAGCTACAAATGAATTAAAAGATATGGATAATAGAGTTATCGGTTACTACATTATGTTTAAAGATTTAGAGAGTGTTTCCAATAAAAATTTAGATTTTTTTATGATTAAATGGATTGCCCTTTCAGTGCTTGGGCTTTTGATATTTGTGGCGGTGATAGTAAATGTAATTTATATTAGAAATAAAAAACAAAAAATGTACTATAAAAATATTATAGATTCATCTTCAAACATAGTGATTGTGCTTGATAAAAACAGCATTATAGACGTTAACAAGAAATTTTTTGAATATTTTTATAACTATACAACGTTAGAAGGGTTTAAAAAAGAGCATAAATCCATAAGCGATTTCTTTGTAAAAGAGGATGGATATGTCTGTGAAGATGCAGATGGATCAGACTGGATTGAATGCCTAATAAAAAACCCTCATAAAAATCAGATTAAAATACGCTACGATTCAAAAGAGTACTATTTTAGCGCCGGAGTTTCTCTTATATCTGAGCAAGATGAGCACTATAGCGCTATATTCGCAGATATAACAAAAGAGAAAATCTACCAACAAGAGTTAGAATATATAAATGTAACCGACACATTGACAAAAATCGGGAATCGCTATTACTATAATCAACAGATAAAAAAAGAGGTCGCAAATTCAAACCGTTACTCCTATCCGCTGTCTTTGGTTATATTTGATATAGATTATTTTAAAAAAATAAATGATGAACATGGGCATGATATCGGAGATAAGATTCTTATTGAATATGCAGAATTTATAAGTTCACATTTACGAGAAGGTGATGTTTTTTGTAGAATAGGAGGAGAAGAATTTACAATTATTCTTCCACATACAAACAAAGAAAATGCTTATTACATCATTGATAAGATGAGAGGAAAAATAGAAGCATATAAAGAGATAGTTCCCGTTACAATGAGTTTCGGAGTTGCTGAATATGTAAAAGATGAGAGTTTGGAGCTTTTTTTCAAAAGAGCTGATGAAGCTCTGTATGAGGCAAAAAATAGCGGTAGAAACAGGGTTATGGTTAAATGATGTATTATGAGAATGAGCTGATGGCTCTAAAAAAATCTAAAAGATATAGAACTAGAGAAGTTGTAGATAACAATATTTTGGATTTTGCATCCAATGATTATTTGGGACTCTCCCACAACAAAGAGCTACATGTTGCTACATGTAGAGTGCTTTCAAATATGCCTCTACACAGCTCAAAAGCTTCACTATTGGTTAATGGCTATCATCAAATTCACAAAGATTTTGAAGATGCTTTATGTGAGGCAAACGGCTTTGAAGACGGAGTTATTTTAGGAAGCGGATTTAATGCGAATTTGGCTCTTATTGAATCACTTGTGCGAAGAGGCGATACTCTTTTTATGGATGAGAAGTATCATGCTTCAGGAGTTTTAGCAACAAGACTTAACGGGATGGATGTTAAATTTTTTGCACATAACGACATGGTAGAGTTGGAGGAGTTGCTGGGGGCATCTAATTCAAAGAGAAAAATAGTTGCAGTTGAGGGGATCTACTCCATGGACGGCGATCTTGTCTCAAAAGAGGTATTTGAAATCTGCGATATGCATGATGCTATTTTGATAGTTGATGAAGCACATAGCAGCGGTGTTGTGGGCAAAAAGCTTATGGGAGTTTTTGACTACTATGACATATCGATAAAACCAAACCATATAAAAATGGGAACACTGGGTAAGGCGTATGGGAGTTTCGGAGCGTTTATACTTGCATCTTCACACATCGTAGAGTATCTTATAAATCGTGCAAAACCAATTATTTACGCAACTTCGCTCTCTCTTTACGACACGCTTTTGGCACACAATGCATTAAGATACATGTTAGAAAACACTGAGCTGCTAAAGAGTGAGATAAAGGAGAGACAAGAGATTGTTTATGAGGAGTTGGGAATTCACATAGATGGTCTAATAGCTCCGATAGTTATCAATGATAATGAAAAAGTGATGCAAATCCGTGATACTCTAAAATCTCTGGGCTATGCGGTCGGCGGTATAAGACAGCCGACGGTTGAGCGTGCCATTATAAGAGTTATAGCAAGGGTGGGAATTAGTTGCGATAAGTTAAGAGAGCTGTGCATAAATTTAGCTAAAATAAAACAATGAATATCTCAAAACTGCAAATAACAATTGACAAAAAAAAATTGGTGGATATCAGTTTTGATATCTCTTCTTCACTTGCTCTTGTCGGGCAAAGCGGAAGTGGTAAAAGTTTGACTATAAAAGCACTTCTTGGAATGCTGCCTCGAGGCATGGAGTTGGAGTTAAAACATGACAGCGGCTTTGAGCTAATCACCGGAGAGACTCTGGCGTTTGTGCCTCAAAACCCTTTTACGGCACTCTCTCCTCTTACAAAGATAAAAAAGCAGTTTTTTATTCCGCTGCCAAAAGTTGAGAAACTTTTTATGCAGGTGGGGCTTGATAGCACACTTTTGGAGAGATTTCCGCCGGAGCTTTCAGGCGGACAGCTTCAAAGGGTGGTTATTGCCATGGCTCTAAGTCATGAACCGAAGCTTATTTTGCTTGATGAACCGACAACGGCGTTAGATCCTGATACTAGGGTGATGATTTTGACTTTATTAAAAACTCTTCAAAGTGAGTTTGGTTTTAAGATACTTTTTGTGACACACGATATGAATTCTGCTAAAATTTTGTGTCAAGATATTTGTGTTATAAAAGAGGGCAGAGTTGTAGAGAGCGGAAAGATGGATAGTGTATTGCAAAATCCGTTTGTCGAATATACAAAAATTTTAATCGATGCAAATTTTGCAAATAGGAAATTTAGAATATGAAATTTATAAAAAAATTATTTTTTACTACACTTTTTATTGGTCTTGTAGCTCCATTTTTGATACTTGGCTATTTTTTGAGTGAATTTAATTATGACATATCTTCACTTATTGAGTACAATCCTCCCGTTACGACAAGATTTTACGATAAAAACGGTGAGAAAATAGCAAATATTTTTGATAAAGAGCATAGATACTATGCGACATTTGATGAGATTCCGCCGAGAGCGGTAGAGGCTCTTTTGGCAATAGAAGATACAACTTTTTTTGAACATCCCGGTATAAACGTAGATGCTATTTTTAGAGCAATTATAAAAGATATTCAAGCCGGAAAGTTGGTTGAGGGTGCAAGTACTATTACACAACAGTTGGTAAAAAACAGACTACTGAGCAGAGAGAAAAAGATATCAAGAAAAGTCAAAGAGGTTATCTACTCTCTTAGAGTAGAGGTGGCACTCACAAAAGAGGAGATACTTGAGAGATACTTAAATGAGATATATTTCGGACACGGATATTATGGTATAAAAACCGCAGCGGACGGTTATTTTCATAAAAAATTATCTGAACTAACTCTCAAAGAAATGGCAATTCTTGTAGGTCTGCCTAAAGCCCCAAGCACATATACGCCTACTAAAAATTATGAGATATCTATGGGCAGGGCAAACCGTGTAGTTTCAAGGATGTACGCTCTTGGCTGGATAGATGAAGATACACACAACCGTGCACTTTTGGAAAAACCGATTGTTTTTGATGACACGCTTACGCAAAATAGTGCTCCTTTTGTAGTTGATGAAGTTTTAAGAAGAGCACAAGAGTTGGGCATAGATGATATAAAAACCGGTGGTTATGAGATATACACAACGATTGATATGAGGCTTCAAGAGGCAGCCGGAGATTCACTTAAAAAAGCTTATGACATGTCTATCGAGAGAATGAAGAGCTATAAGATTGATGCTCAAACTTTAGAGGAAAAGATAAAACTTTTAAATGGCGCATTTGTTTCACTTGATTCCAAAACAGGAGACATTTTAGCACTTGTGGGTAGTGTGGATTATCAAAAAAATTCATATAACAGAGCAACACAGGGGCGTCGTCAGCCGGGTTCTGCATTTAAACCTTTTATATATCAAGTCGCAATAGATTTGGGTTACTCCGGTGTAACGGAACTTGTTGACATTGCCAAAACATACACCTACGAGAGAGACGGTGAAGTGATTACATGGCAGCCTAAAAATTATGAAGAAGATTATCAGGGTGTTCTAACACTCAGAGAAGCACTGGTTCACTCAAGAAATCTTGCGACAATTAATCTTGTAAGTGATATCGGACTAGGGCAGGTTGTTAAAGAACTTAAGAAATTCGGCATGTCAAATATTCCGGAAAATCTCTCTCTTTCACTTGGGACTATCTCTCTCTCGCCGTTGGAACTTGCAAAATTTTATACCTCCTTTTCAAATGAAGGCGTACAGGTTGAGCCTAATCTAATAAGATATATAGATAAAAAAGAGAAAAGAGTTTACGAGAAACAAGAGAGTAGTAAGTTTATTACCCAAAAAACACAAGCTTATATTATGACATCGATTTTAAAAGATGTTGTAGAGAGAGGAACAGGAAAACAGGCCAGAGTCGATGGCATAGAGATCGCAGGAAAAACAGGAACGACAAATAGCAATGTTGATGCTTGGTTTGCAGGGTATTCGCCTACCGTGCAGAGCGTTGTTTGGTTTGGAAATGACGATAACACACCTATGTATAGAATGGAGACGGGAGGCAGAATCGCCGGACCTGCTTTTGCAATGTACTATAAACGATTAATTGAACTGTATCCTCAGATTCAGAGAAAATTTGATGTTCCTGATGGAATTATAGCAGTAGATATAAACGGCAAAAAAGAGTATTTTAGCGAGATATCAAAGCCGCCTCGTGCAGAATCTAAGGCTAATGCAGAAGAGAAACTCCTTTTTTAGGATGGTTTCTCAAACTATATTTTTTATTTTTAGATATTACCTAAGTTTATAGCGAGATAGCTGTTATAAGCTATGTAGCAGAGAATGAAAGCAGTTCCCATGGCTCTGCTAATTACGCCATCTTTTTTTGGTTTAAATCCGTATGCCATTGCTAAGAGCATAACACTAAGAAGAAGCATGATAATCCAATCTCTTTGCAGTACTTCAGACGGAATATTTTGCATAGGATTTATAACTGTAGCGATGCCGATTACTGCAAGCAGATTAAACATATTTGAACCTACAACATTTCCTATAGCGATATCATGTTCTCCTTTTTTTGCGGCAATGACCGATGCGGCTAACTCAGGCAGTGATGTACCAAGTGCTACTATTGTCAGTCCGATGATAAGGTCGCTTACTCCAAATTCATGTGCAATACCCACGGCACCCCAGACCAGAATTCTTGAGCTAATGATTAATAAAATAAGACCGATGCCAACCCAGACAATCCCATCTTTTAAGCTCATGATATGCTCTTTGAGTTCGCTTTCCAACTCATCCTCTAAGCTATCGCCTTTGTTTTTAATAGCAGCATAAACAGACCATCCGACAAGGGTAAAGAAAGCACCTAGCAGCACAATACCCTCGATTAGGGTTAGCGTATCATCTATAAGCAGGTATCCGGTTACCAAAACAATTAAAATAAGAAGAGGAAGCTCTTTTTTTACTATTTTCGAATGCACTACAATTGGGGAAACAAGGGCTGTAACACCTAATACAAGAGCTATATTTACTATGTTAGAGCCTATTGCATTTCCAAGAGCAAGAGTTGGATTGTCTTCCATTGCAGCTACTGCCGATACTACCATCTCTGGTGCACTGGTTCCAAATCCGACTATCAAGACGCCTATAAGAAGAGTTGGCATGCCTAGATGTTTTGCCGTCGATGCCGCGCCCTCTACAAATCTATCTGCACTCCAAACCAAGAGTATAAAACCGATAACAATTGCCAACGTAAAAAGAATCATATAGTACCTTGTATTTTAAAAATCAAAAAAAGTAAGAGAATAATTTTATGATGCACGAAATGTGTAAAGCTTTTCTAAAGAAACACTATTTTGTAGCTACAGTGATGCAAGAGAAGCTAAAGGAATTGCTTCCTTTAGCAATTTTTTAGTTAAATGCTCTATTTAGCGCACAAAATAGTGCTTTTATGGAAGCCATTGCTATATCATTGTCAGCTCCTACGCCAAAACATGAAAGCGTAGTATCAGACTGAATCTCGATGTAAGCTATGGCTTTTGCAGAACTTAAATGCCCACATGAGTGCTCATAGTATGAGTTGATGATAAAATCATTTTTATAGTTCTTCATAAGAGCATTTTTACATGCATCAACAGGACCGTTTCCCTCACCTTCAGATACAATCTCTTGACCGTTATAAATGTACGTTAAAGTACATTTTGAGATTCCTTTGAGTGAAGCAAGAGTAAAATCAACTAAAGATACATGTTCTTTTGTATTAAAATAGTTTTCATTAAAGATGTCCAATATCTCTTCTGCACTAAGCTCCTGACCTTTCTTGTCGCTCACATCTTGAACAAGCTTTCCAACCTCCGGGTGCATTGCTTTTGGAAGCTGGTATCCAAAGTTTTTCTCTAAAATGTATGCAACTCCGCCTTTTCCTGATTGTGAGTTTATACGGATAATGCTCTCATAGCTTCTTCCGACGTCTTCAGGATCTATAGGAAGATAAGGAACTTCCCAAAAAGCGTCTCTGTTTGATTTTCTATGAGCCAAACCTTTGTTGATGGCATCTTGATGAGAGCCTGAAAATGCCGTATAAACCAACTCTCCTACATATGGATGACGAGCATGGGTTTTCATCTCCGTACATCTCTCAACCACATCTAAAACCTCATTTACATTGCTAAAATCAAGATGAGAGTCAACGCCTTGAGTAGTCATGTTAAGCGCAAGCGTTATAATGTCTACATTGCCCGTTCTCTCACCGTTACTCAAAAGTGTTCCCTCAACTCTGTCCGCTCCCGCCAAAAGCGCAAGCTCGGTTGCTGCAACACTTGTTCCTCTGTCGTTATGTGTATGGGTTGAGATAATTACATTTTCACGATTGTCCAAATGGTTGCTCATCCACTCTATCTGATCTGCATAAATGTTAGGTGTTGCCATCTCTACCGTTGCAGGCAAGTTGATGATAACTTTTCTTTTATCGCTTATCCCCCATCTGGCAGTTACTGCATTTGCAATTTCTGCTGCATATTCAAGCTCAGTTCCGGTAAAACTCTCAGGTGAATACTCTAAGAAAAGCTCTCCTTTAAAATCTTTTTCATACTTTTTAACCAAATCTACACCCTCTAAAGCAAGTGCGATAATCTCTTCTCTTGATTTTTTAAATACCATCTTTCTCTGGGCACTCGAAGTTGAGTTGTAAAGATGAACGGTTGCCTTTTTTACGCCCTCAAGTGCTTCAAAAGTCTTAGCGATTAAGTGCTCTCTTGCTTGAACCAAAACTTGAATTGTCACATCATCGGGAATCAGATTGTCTTTAACCAAACGGCGTAAAAAGTCAAACTCAACTTTCGATGCAGAGGGAAATCCAACCTCTATCTCTTTAAATCCGATTTTGAGTAAGAGTGCGAAAAGTTCAAGTTTTTTGTTCATGTCCATTGGGTTGATAAGTGCTTGATTACCGTCACGTAAATCTACACTGCACCACTTAGGAGCTTTTGTTATGCTGTTGCTTGGCCATTTTCTATTTGGCAAATCTATTTTTGGGTAGGGACGATATTTCCCCTCTGGAATATTTTTCATGATATACCTTTAAACTTGAATTTCAATAATGCACTCTTACATACAATTATTGTGGCGCGAATTATAGCAAATTTGTGGTTAGTTGATTATTTTTAAAAGCGAAGTAATCCCGCAAAAAAAGCGGGACTTAAATTTTTTATAGCACTATGCCTTTTTGTCTAGGGGCAAGCCTGACAAAAAAGAGTAAAGCCGTTGCTAGCAACTGTATGTTGTTTTGAACTCGTAAGCTGTCGGGCGTCTCTCATCCGGCCAGATTTGTCTCTCAAACATATAGTGTTGATAGTCTTCTATAAATGTATCCGTAAATACAGGTTTTAAGAACTCATTATCAGCAATAAGCGCTTCAGTTGCTTCGCGTAGAGTATGAGGCATTTGAGGGATACCTTTTTCACGAATCTCATCTAGGCTAAGTTCAAATAAATCTTCATCCATTGGACCAACCGGAACAGTTTTGTTTTTAATTCCGTCAAGTCCAGCCATCATCATTACAGCAAACGCAAGATATGGGCAAGAAGTCGAGTCTGGAAATCTCATCTCAATACGAGTAGCTTTTTCACCTGCACCGTAAGGTATACGGCAAGACGCTGAGCGATTTTGCATAGAGTAAGTCAAAATCGAAGGAGCTTCAAATCCCGGAATAAGTCTTTTGTATGAGTTTGTTGACGGGTTAGTAAGTGCTGCAACAGCTTTTGCATGTTGGAAAATACCGCCGATATAGTGAAGAGCCATATCCGAGATATTAGCATAATTGCCCTCTTTGTAGAAAAGGTTTTTGCCATTTTTCCATAGTGATTGGTGAACATGCATACCGTTTCCGTTGTCACCGAAAAGTGGTTTTGGCATAAATGTTGCAGTTTTACCGTTTAGGTGAGCAACCATTTTAATTACATATTTTAGTTTTTGAACATTGTCAGCTGCGCCTATGATGTCAGAGAAAACGATACCGATTTCGCCTTGACCTTGAGCAACTTCGTGGTGACCTAAAATAACCTCAAGTCCAACTTGCTCTAAAACTTGCATCATTTCAGCTCTTAAATCTACCTGTGTGTCAAGCGGAGCTACCGGAAAGTAACCGCCTTTTACACCACCGCGATGACCTGTGTTGTAACCGTCTTTATAGCGAGTATTTGAGTTCCACTCACCCTCTTCAGTGTCGATTTTGTATCCTGATTCGTTCATGTTATCGATAAATCTTACATCATCAAAAACAAAAAATTCATTTTCCGGTCCAAAATAAGCAGCATCTGCAATACCTAAAGACTCAGCATGTTTAAGTGTTGCTTTTGCGATTGAACGAGGACATTTTTCATACATTTGACCTTTGTAAATGTCATAAACATCACAAAAAATAATTATGGTAGGATCTGCAGTAAAAGGGTCTAAAAACGCAGTTGGAACATCCGCTTTTAAAAGCATGTCAGATTTGTTAATCGGTTGCCATTTATCGATTGAAGAGCCGTCAAATGGGAATCCGTTTGTTAAGTTTCCTTCATTTATAGCACTTGCTCTGTATGTAACATGGTGCCATGTACCTTTTAAATCCGTAAATCTTAAATCTACGAATTGAACATCATTTTCTTCGCAAAAGGCAAAAAATTCTTCTATGTTGTTTACAAATTTTCCCATCTTAATTAATCTCCTAAATTTTATTGACAATAGTATACCCAAATAGGCTTCTTAAAAAAAAGGGGATAACTGCTTAATTTTTAAGCAGTTAGAAAGAAGCTTAGTTAAAGAGTTTAATTTCTCCACCTTGTTCAGCGTACATCATGAGATTTGCAATATTGACACTTCTATCGCAAGATCTCTCAAGTTTTCTTAGACTTCCCAAAATTTTCACATAATCGATAGACAGCTCTTTCTCATCTATGATTTTATTAAGAATCTCTTTTTCAAGAACTGCAAAAAGGTCATCATTCATGCTCTCTTCAACAAGCACTTTTCTGTAAATATCCTCATAGTTGCATTCGTCCTGCTTACTAAAACACTCTAAAATATATTTTAAAGCATTCACACTGCTTTTATGTAGAAGCAGAATACTAGGCTTAAATGATTCAAGATTGCATCCGCTGCTTGTGTGTTCACTCATTCTTCGTGCATATTTTTTTACGCCCTCTCCAATGCGAACAATCTCATTTGTCATTTTTAAATAAGATACTAAAAATCGAAGCTCTTTTGCCTCCGGTCCAAAAAGAGCAAATGTTTTGATAATCTCATTATCGATATCATCACCCTTTAAACCGATTTTATCAAGCATATTTTCAACTTCTTTAAATTTAGCCGCATCAGAAGATTTAAAGGCTTCTAAAGATAGTTCATCGGCAACTGTTATGTTTTCTAAAAGAAGAGAAATTTTCCCTCTTATTGTGCTTATTTTTTCATGATATTTTGTAGACATTTTTGCTCCCTATTCTTTATAATATTTTTTTTATCAACCGAATTTACCGGTTATGTACTCTTCCGTCAGTCTCTCTCTTGGCGTAACAAAAATCTCCTCTGTACGACCAAGTTCTACAAGCTCTCCCAGATACATAAACCCTGTATAATCACTTACTCTTGCAGCCTGCTGCATATTGTGAGTTACTATTATGATTGAAACCCTCTCTCTAAGCTCGACAATCAGCTCTTCGATTCCGCCTGTCGAAATTGGGTCAAGTGCGGAAGTGGGTTCGTCAAAAAGTAAAACTTCAGGTTCAACCGCAATTGCTCTTGCTATGCAGAGTCTTTGCTGTTGTCCGCCCGATAAGCCGTTTGCGTCATGCTTTAGCCTGTCCTTAACCTCTCCCCAAATCGCTGCATCTTGAAGTGCTTTTTCAACTCTTCCTTGAAGTTCGGTTTTGTTTTTTATCCCTTGAAGCCTCATTCCGTAAGCAACATTATCAAAAATACTCATCGGAAAAGCCGTAGGTTTTTGAAAAATCATTCCTATTTGAATCCTAAGTTTGATGAGATCCTCTTTTTGGGTCAAGATATTCCTATCTTTAAAAATTATCTCACCCTCATATTTGTTTCCCGGATAGAGATCATGTATGCGGTTGAAACTTCTAAGAAGTGTTGTTTTGCCGCATCCAGAAGGTCCAATAAGAGCCGTTATATTGTGTCTTGCAATGGGCATTGAGAGTTTTTTTATGCTCGGTGCATCTGCTTTTGCATAAGTAAATTCAAAATCTTTAACTTCTAGCGCTTTTGGTTCAGTTATCTCAACAATTGTTGCCATTATCTACCTTTTCGTTTTAATAAAAATAGTCGTCCGATTATATTTAGAGTCAAAATAAACATACTCAAAATAAATGCCGCTGCCCATCCAAGTTGCTGCCAATCTTCATAAGGGCTTGTCGCATAGTTATATATAGTTACGGTTAGAGATGCCATCGGCTCATTCATATTTGTATTTAAAAAGTTATCATTAAATGAGGTAAAGAGAAGCGGTGCCGTTTCTCCTGCAACTCTAGCTACTCCGAGTAAAACACCGGTTAGGATGCCGGCTTTTGCTCCACGGTAAACTACTTGAATAATCACTTTATATTTTGGTGCGCCAAGAGCAAAAGCAGCTTCACGCAGAGTTGATGGAACAAGTTGCAACATGTCATCGGTTGTTCTTAAGATAATCGGTATCATGATAATCGCAAGGGCAATAGAACCTGCCCATCCGCTAAAATGTCCCATTGGAGCAACAACGATTGCATAAACAAAAGCGCCGATAACGATGGATGGAGCCGACATCATAATATCTGAGATATCGCGTATGGTTTCTGCCATTTTAGATTTTAAACCATATTCGCTTAGATATGTTCCTGCCAAAATCCCAAGCGGAACACCAAACAGTGCCGCATATGAGACAAGTATAAGCTGACCGATAAGAGCATGTTTTAAACCGCCCTCGCTATTTCCAGGAGGCGCTCCCTCAGCTGTAAAAATAGTCGTGCTAAGAGCTTCTAAACCGTTTGTAACTAAAACCCCTAGTATCCAAAGTAAAAAACCTATCCCAATAATCGCTGAGAGAGTAGAAAGTGCCATTACTATGTCATTGATTAAAATTCTTTTTTGAGTGTGTGTCATGCGCCAACCCTTTTTCTACGAAGAAAGTAAAATTTTGCGATAGAGATAATCGTAAAACTGATAATTAAGAGCAGTAGGGACAACTCAAATAGAGATGAGTAGTAAAGTTCGCTATCAGCTTCTGCAAACTCATTTGCAAGTGTCACGGGGATTGAAGTTGCAGGGTCTCTTAAATCTGTAGAGATTTTATGAACATTCCCCATAACAAAAGTAACCGCCATCGTCTCACCGATTGCACGTCCGAGAGCTAAAATAAATGAACCGATAATCCCGGCTTTGGCATACGGAATGATAATATCTTTAATGACATCCCATTTTGTTCCTCCAAGTGCATAAGCAGACTCTTTAAGTATATCTGGAGTCGTGTTCATGGCATCACGAGTTACTGCCGCCATAAAAGGAAGTATCATAATAGAGAGAACAATACCTGCGGTTAACATGCTGATTCCTACACCGCCAAAAGTATCACGAATAATAGGAACAAAGTAAAAAAGTCCCCACATGCCGTAGATGACGGATGGAATGGCTGCTAAAAGCTCGATGGATATGCCGACTGGAGTTTTAAGCTTTGCATGTGCTATTTCGCTTAAAAATATTGCAATTCCTATAGCCACCGGAACAGCTAAAATCATTGCCAAAAAAGTTGAGACGACAGAGCCGTAAATTGCCGGAAGTGCACCGAATTTTTCCAAGTTTGGCGCCCATTTATCATCTGCTATAAATGAAAATCCAAAAGCTTTTATAGACTCTAAAGAGTGCTCAAAAAGAACCGCAAATATCCAAGCAACCAGCAATAGTACGCCAAAAGCTATAAATTTTGTTGAATTGGCAAAAATTTTATCTACTATATTATTCAATTTTACACCCCTTTTTTTAAAAGTTCGCAATTTTAGATAGCTTTGGTTACATAAAGGTTACGATAAGTAAAATATTTATGTATACTTATTTTTTTGGAGGAATTGAGATGAAAGAAAAAAGAAAAAAAGATAAAAATGGTAAAGTCCAAATATGGGTGAAAGAGGAGACTCTCGCTTATGAAAAAGAGCTGAAAAATCTTCAAGTTGAGCTTCTGAAATTTCAAAATCATGTAAAAGAGAATGGTCTTAAAATTTTAATGATTTTTGAGGGACGTGATGCCGCAGGCAAAGGCGGCACTATCAAAAGAATTACGGAACATCTAAATCCAAGAGGTGCGAGAGTTGTCGCACTTGTAAAGCCTAGTGATCAAGAGATAACGCAGTGGTATTTCCAAAGATATGTACAACATTTGCCTGCAGCAGGCGAGATAGTGCTTTTTGATAGAAGCTGGTATAACAGAGCGATGGTAGAGCCGGTTATGGGATTTTGTACCCAAAGACAGCACCATAAGTTTTTAAAAGATGCTCCTGCGTTTGAAAAAATGATAGTAGACGAGGATATTAAGATTTTTAAATTCTATTTTTCCGTCTCTAAAAAAGAGCAGGCAAGAAGATTTTTACAGAGAGAAACGGATCCACTAAAACAGTACAAATTATCTCCCGTGGATAAAGAATCTCAAAAACTGTGGGATGAGTATACGCTGGCAAAATTTATGATGTTAAGCTCGACTCACACGGAAGTTGCACCTTGGACTATCGTTAAGAGTGATGATAAGAAAAAAGCAAGAATCAATGCAATAAGGCATATTTTAAATCATGTGGATTATCCAAATAAAATTGATAGCAGAAAGATTATGGTAGATAGGGATATTATCGTTTTTGGAAGAGACGAAGCGATAGAGATGGAGAAAAAGTTTAAATTCTCACTCAAGTAATTTAATTTTATGTAATCTTTTCGTAACATAGAGTTCTTATACTTTCGCATCTTAAATATAAAAAAGGTACGAAAATGTTGAAAAAAATAGCTTTAGTTACGCTTGCGGCTTCCATCTCAATTACATCCCTCTTAGCTGAAGATAAGATAAACGGTGCAGGTGCAACTTTCCCTGCTCCTCTTTATTATGATTGGGCGTTTAACTATAAAACAGATAGCAAAAATCTTGTTAATTATCAGTCAATCGGCTCAGGCGGTGGGATTAAACAGATAGCAAAAAGAACAGTGGATTTCGGTGCATCTGATGAAGCCCTTAATACTCTAGACCTTGCAAAAGACAATCTTCTTCAGTTTCCTGCGGTTATCGGTTCGATAGTTGTTGCATTCAATGTTAAGGGTATTGCGGATGCAACACTTAAGCTAAGTAATGAAGTTGTTGCAGATATTTTTGCAGGAAAGATTACTTCTTGGAATGATCCTGCTATAGTATCTGAGAATAAAGGATTAGACCTTCCAAACCAAAAAATCGTAGTAGTACACCGTTCAGACGGTTCAGGAACTACTTTCAACTTTACATACTACCTTACTCAAAGTTCAAAAAATTGGAAAGATAAATTTGGAACAGGTAAAGCCGTTGATTGGGCTACTGGAATCGGTGGCAAAGGAAACGAGGGTGTAACAAACTTAATTATGCAAACTCCATATTCAATCGGATATATAGAAAATGCATACAAAGAGAAGAACAACTTAAGTGCTGCAGTTCTAAAAACGGCAAGCGGTAAATGGGTAGTGGCAAATGAAGAGAACTTTAAAGCTGCAGCAAAATATGCAAGTTGGACAAAAGATAAACATTTCCACTCTGTTTTGGCACTTCAACAAGGTGACACTTCATACCCTATCGTAGCGGCTACATTTATACTTCTTCCTAGAGAAAAGAGTGACGTAAATAAAAAAGTAATCGCTTTTTATGATTATGCCTTTAAAAAAGGTGATGAAAATGCTAAGAAACTCGGTTACATTCCTCTTCCTGAAGATACTAAAAAGATGATTAGAGAGTATTGGGCTGAAAATATAAAATAGCCGTCAACTCTTATTTACCTCCTGTTAAAAAAATTTCTCCTAAAAGCCCTTGCAGGTAGTGACTGCAAGGGCTTTTTTTATTTATGCCGTCAACACTTTTAAAGTAAACGGACAGATAACATTGTAATCTTTATGTAACATAACAATTCTATACTTCTGCAACAAAAAAACAAGGAATCAAAACATGAAAAAAATCGTTTTATCGGCTGTAGCTGCTTTAGCAGTAGGTTCAATGAGCTTAAGTGCTTCACAATTTTACGTAGATGACAAAGGTCAAGTTTTTACAACATCGGCTGCAGATCGTGTTGCCCTAAAGAGCGATGAGTCAACACCTGTTTTTTCTAAAGCACAAAAGTTGGAATTTAGCGGTACACACTACTTTGGTTATACAAACGCTCGTCCTAATACTCTAAAAGATGTATCAGGTGGAGATCAATCAAAATATGATGGAAACTCAGGTGGACTAGAGTTACGCCGTAACTACGTTCAGGTAAAGGGTTTCTTTAATGATAAAGATTACTGGCGTGTAACATTTGATGCAACAAAAGAGCTTGCAAACAACTCATCGGATGACACAAAAGAGGGATATTCAGAACCATTCGTAAAGTATGCTTACCTCTATTTGGATAAAGTGCTTCCATATACAGGTATGGAATTTGGTATTGCTCATCGCCCATGGATTGATTATGAAGAACATAACGCATGGCATTATCGTTCATTTAACAAAGTTGCTATTGAAGAGAAAGGAACTGCTACCGAATCAGGTGTGGATCTTGTAAACTCTGCAGACCTTGGAGTAAACTTTAAAACTAAAACAGATATGTTTAGTTCAGAAATCGGTATATTTAACGGTGAGGGTTACCATGCAGATAAGGGTGGTGCAAACCAAGAAAATGATGAAAAACTATCTGTTGAGTGGCGTTTAACAGGGCACTTAATCGGAAGTGGAAATAAACTTGGCAAAAATGATCGTCTAAAAGACACTTATGCAAATATATCTACATTTGGTTTGCTCTCTGCTAACCATAAAGACGATAAGGGTATATTTGACCAAGCAAGCGACAGCCCGTTAAAAGTTGAGTACGATCGTGAATTTTACGGTATCCATGCAGTCTATAACCAACCGCTTTTCTTAATCGCTGCTCAATATATTATGGCAGAAGACAGTGCTCGCGGTGATGATCAAGTTACAACTGCAGGCTGGGATAAGCGTGAGTATGATTTAATGTCAATAAATGCTGAAATCAGACCTATAAAAGATTGGACTATTATCGGAAGATATGATGATTATAAATGGGACGATACTGCGGTTAGCGGTGCGGCAATGAGCTCAAGCACCGAAGGTACAAAAATGATAGCGGCTCTTGCTTATAAATACAATAAAAATGTAAGCTTTATCGCTTCAGGAAAATTTATAGATGAAGAGAGCAAAGCAGGTTTTGACACAGGCGAATCAAAAGATGTCTACATGTTTACTACCGAAGTGAAATGGTAATCTTTTAAAATTTTTCAACCCCGTATTTTCTTTTTTCTCTCCCCTAAATATAGAGCCAAGCCGGCTCTATATCATTCAATAAAACTCATAAAATAGACACTTAAGAAGTGTTAATGCAATATAAATACCATTTTGGATAGAATACAAAAATTTTTAATACTATGAAAGATGGAGATTATAAATGGACGCGGCTAAATATATTTGGATGAATGGAAAATTTGTAGCTTGGGATGATGCGAAAGTACATGTTTTGTCACATACTTTGCATTACGGTAACGGCGTAATTGAGGGAACAAAAGCATATAAAACTCAAAAAGGTTATGCAATTTTTCGATTAAACGACCATACAAAAAGACTAAAAGAGTCTGCAAAAATCACTTTGATGGATATTCCATACTCTGTTGAAGAACTTAATAAAGCTCAAGTAGAGTTAATCGCAAAAAATGAGTTTACAGGCGATAATGTTTATATTCGTCCGTTTGCATTTTTGGGTTACGGCGTTATGGGTGTTTATCATAAACATGCTCCTGTTGAAACGGCAGTAGCTGCATGGGAGTGGGGCGCTTATTTAGGTGAAGAGGGGATGAAAAAAGGTATAAAACTTAAAATAGTCTCTATGACTAGACCTGCAAACACTTCAAACATGGGTAAAGCAAAAGCGGTTGCTAACTATCTTAACTCTCAAATGGCAAAATATGAAGCGATTGATTGCGGATATGAAGAGGCACTTTTACTGGATGACCAAGGTTATGTGGCAGAGGCAAGCGGAGCAAGCTTTTTTATGTTAAAAAACGGCGTGTTAATAACTCCTCCAAATGATAACTCTTTAGAGTCTATTACTCAAAAAACAGTAATCGAAATCGCTACCGACATGGGTATAAAAGTTGAACGCCGCCGCATTTCAAGAGAGGATGTTTACACTGCCGATGAGGCATTCTTAACGGGAACTGCTGCTGAGATAACTCCTGTTCGTCATGTAGACGGCAGAGATATCGGATGCGGCTCTCGCGGCGAGATAACCCAAAAACTGCAAAGTGCATATTTTGATATCGTTTTTGGACGCAATGAAAAATATGAGCACTACTTAACATACATTAGTTGATATAGCTACTTTCGACAAGCGTAATAAAATAGAGTAAAAGGAAAAAAAATGAAGGAAAATATATTAATGGCATCAGATATGAATGACTACTTTAATAAAAAAAAGAGTGAGGGCGGAGGTTTTGATAAGAAACCAAGTGGTGGAAGCGGTGGCGGAAATATTCCACAAATGCCAAAGATAGATTTTAATTTTGGCGGTTCAAAAGCCGGTATTGCCTACTTCCTAGTTGCTATCGTGTTGATTCTAGTTTTGGCAAAACCTTTTACGATTATTCAAGAGGGCGAGAGAGGGATTTTAAGTACAAACGGTAAATATTCTGATCAAGCACTTCTACCGGGACTTCACTTTATTATTCCGGTAATTCAAAAAGTTTATGTGGTTGATACTAAAGTTCGTATCATTAACTATGCATCAAGCATTGAAGCCGGAACTGGCAGTACAACATCCGGAATAGGCGTAAAACCTGCTATTACGGTTCTTGATAAGCGTGGTCTGCCGGTTTCAATCGAGCTTACGGTTCAATATAGACTTAATGCACAGTTTGCCGCACAGACTATTTCAAACTGGGGCTTTAGCTGGGAAGATAAAATTATAAATCCGGTTGTTAGAGATGTTGTTCGTAATATCGTCGGTAAGTATGATGCCGAGCTTCTTCCTCAGATGAGAAATACTATAGCTACAGAGATAGATACCGGAATAAGAGATAGTGTTACCGGCTTAGAAAACGCACCTGCAGACCTTCAGTCCGTTCAGCTTCGTGAAATAGTTCTTCCTCCAAAAGTGAAAGAGCAGATTGAGAATGTTCAAATAGCAAAACAGCAAGTACAACGTGCAGAGCAAGAGGTGCAACGTGCAGAGCAAGAAGCTCTAAGACGTGCTGCAGAATCAAGAGGTATTGCTGAGAAAGCTAGAATTGAAGCACAAGGTTTGGCAGATGCGGTTACTATTGAAGCTGACGCAAAAGCAAAAGCAAATCATCTAATCTCAAAATCATTAACACCCGATCTTTTAAAACTTGAGCAGATTCAAGTTCAAGGCAAGTTTAACGAAGCACTTAGAGATAACAAAGATGCTAAAATTTTCTTAACACCGGGAGGCTCTACTCCAAATATTTGGGTTGATATGAAAGATGCTAAGCAGAGAACTTCAACGGCTGCAGCAGAGTAAATAAGTAGATGCAAGAGATTATTAATAAAATAGACTGGCAAAAGATAGAACTTTTGCCGGTTATTGTTCAAGATATAACAAGCAATGAAGTTTTAATGATGGCATATATGGATAAATCGGCATTAGAACTATCTTTATCTACCAGAGTTGCACACTACTTCTCAAGAAGCAAGCAGAGAATCTGGAAAAAAGGCGAGAGTAGCGGACATATTCAAGAGATACACTCTTTTAATATAGATTGCGATAATGATACGCTTCTTATCAAAGTGACACAGCATGGTGTTGCGTGTCATACCGGACGTCCTTCATGCTTTTTTACGGAACTTGAAAGTGGAGAAATTCATACTGAAGTAGAGATGAGCAGTGAGGCACTCTACGGTGTTATAGATACTCTTTATCATACGATTCAAGAGAGAAAAAATGCAGACCCTTCGGTATCATGGACGGCAAAACTGTTAAGCAAAGGTGAAAATGCAATTTTGAAAAAAATTGTAGAGGAAGCAGGCGAGCTTAGTTTTGCATATAAAGATGATGAGACACATGAGATTATATACGAAGCTGCAGATTTAACTTATCATGTGCTTGTTGCTCTTGCGGCTAAAAATATCTCTCCTGATAGGGTAAAGCAGGAACTCGCTCGTAGATTTAATATAAGCGGAATCGCTGAGAAAAACTCAAGAGATACCTAAATATGAAGGGTATAATCACTAATTTTATAAATAATTTGATAATTTATGATTATATTCTTTTCGGTATTCTGTTTTTTGTCTTTCTTCTATTCATTATAATAGGAATTATTCTTAGACATAGAGTTGGGGTTGCACTTTTTTTAATACTTTTTGCATTTATACAGCTTATCGTAGGCTCTACCTATGGATACTTGAAAATGCATGAATATCTATTTAAAAACGAAACTTCTATCACCAGCCAAAAAAAATTGACTTTTACGCAAGCTATTGTCCTTTATGGAACCATAAAAAATGTATCGAAAAAAGATTTCTCCAGTTGTAAAATAACAGCCAAAGTATATAAAGTAAGTGAAAATAAGCTAAAAGATTATTTGTTGAAATTTAAGCCTATTAATAAAATGTCGATTATTGAAGATAATATTGCAGTAGGTCAAGAACGTGAGATAAAAGTTATAATTGAGCCTTTTACCTATGCATATGATTATAATATTTCGCTAGGAGCTGATTGCAAATGATTACACTTTTTAATATTTGGCACTATCTGGTTATTTTTATGCTCTTACCTGTTTTAGTGGGCGGAGTTTTTCTTGCATTAAAGGACGAAAATTCAAAGTATAGGGTTGAAATTATAGTATCGTTTTTTTTAGTATTTTTGTTTTTAAGCGGTATTGGAATATATGCTGTGGATAAAAATACCAAAGTGGCAAAACTATATAGACTTGAGAATAAGAGAAATTTAAATACTGAAAAAATTATGTTTAGCGGAGTAGTAAGAAATGAGGGAAATTATGAAATCGGTGAGGTTATTTTGGAAATTAAAATAGAAAATACCACTAGCAACGCAACCAACATAGATAGGGGTTCTTATTTTGTTCCAAGCGGATTTCTATACTCATTTTTGGGTTTTGGTAGTAAAGATGATAAACCATCACGGATAGAAGAGAAGTTTACTGTGGCAGAAAATCTAAAACCGGGAGAGACAAGGGATTTTATAGTTTATATTGACTATCCACCGCATTTTCAAGGTTTTGCCTCTTCTTCGGCTATTTATGCTCACTAGTATTTGAGTTTTAATGGTTTAAGAGCAGCATTTATCTTTTTTATTTGACTCTTTTTATCTCTACACCACTGAGGTGCGAGTAGAGAGTCATCATCTATCCCTGCCGTTACTCTTTGAACAGATATATTTTTAGGCTTCATCTGCAGAGATTTTATCAAAATATCAATGTAATCCTCTTCAGAGATAGGAGTGAATTTTCCTTTTAAAAAGTCATTTGCTAGAGCTGTTTTTTTCACGATGTAGAGCGGATGATACTTAACTGAGTCAATCCCCCACATGTAAGCCTGTTTTGACGTGTAGAGCATCATCTCTTTACTCTCATCCGGTAAACCGAATATAAGATGACCGCATACATGCAAGCCTTTGGATTTTGCTTTTAATATCCACTCTTTTACATTTTCGCTCGTATGCCCTCGGTTAATTTTTTCTAACGTTTCATCAAATACGGATTGAATGCCAAACTCAATCCATATCTCTTTTTCCTTATTAAGCGATGCAAGATAATCTAATGTTTCATCGGTTATGCTATCCGAGCGTGTGCCGATGCTAAGACCTATAACATCAGGAAATGAGAGAGCTTTTTCGTAGAGAGCTTTGAGTGTTTCAATCGGTGCATAGGTATTTGTAAATGATTGAAAGTAGACTAGAAACTTTTGTGCACCGTACTCTTCACGCTGCCTTTTACTAATTGCATTAAACTGAAATTCCAGCTGTTTTAGCTGTTTTTCTAGATTTGGATTTGATTTGGAGTGAAGATTAAGATGAAAACCTTTGAGATCTTTTGTCTCTCCGGTACTCGCACTAAATGAGTCGTTTTCACAAAATGTACAACCGCCTTTTGCTACTGTACCGTCGATATTTGGACATGTAAAGCCGGATATGTTAACGCCGACTTTATAGACTTTGCAACCGAATTTATTTTTTAAATAGTTGCCAAAGGTGTAAATCTGTTCCATTAAACTATATATTTTCCTGTGAAGCAGGCAGTGCAGTAGTTGTCTTCTTTCGTATTTACGCTTCTTAAAAGTGATGCCTCATCCAAATATGCAAGTGAATCCGCTTCGATAAATTTACAAATATCATCGAGACTCATATTTGCGGCGATTAGTTTATCTTTATTCGGTGTATCAACTCCGTAAAAACATGGATCTGTTGTCGGAGGGGATGAAACTCTCATGTGAACTTCACTCGCTCCTGCTTCTTTTAACATTCTTACTATTCTTTTTGATGTTGTTCCGCGAACTATCGAGTCATCTACGACAATAACTCTTTTACCTTTTATAATGTCCGTCATCGGAGAGAGCTTCATTTTAACTTTTAAATCTCTCATCTCTTGGGTAGGTTCGATAAAAGTTCTACCGATGTAGTGGTTTCTCATTATCCCCATCTCATAAGGTATACCGCTTTCTTGAGCGTATCCTATAGCTGCTGGAACACCGCCATCAGGTACCGGAATTACCATGTCTGCTTCGACAGGTTTTATGTGTGCCAACTCTCTGCCCATATTTTTTCTTGTTTGGTAAACAGATTGACCAAAAACCCTTGAGTCAGGTCTTGAAAAGTAAACATACTCGAAAATACAGTGTTTTGGAGTAGGTTCAAAAACTTTTATACTCTCAGGTTCTTTGTCTTCATCAAAAATCAAAAGCTCGCCCGGCTCAACATCCCGCATAAACGTTGCACCTACCAAATCAAATGCACATGTTTCACTTGCTATGATATATCCTCCACTCGGAAGTTTTCCGAGGCTCAAAGGGCGAAAACCATGTCGGTCACGCATAGCAAACATTTTTGTTCTGCTTAAAAAAACAAGTGAAAAAGCACCCTCTATTCTCTGAACGGCATCTATGATTCTATCAAGAAGCTTTCTTTTTTCACTCTTTGCTATAAGGTGAATAAGATTTTCAGTATCCATAAAAGTTTGAAAAATTGCGCCTTTATCTATTAAACGATTACGAATCTCTTCTGCATTGGTCAAGTTTCCGTTATGAACGATTGCCATCTCGCCTAAATCATATCTAGCAAAAACAGGCTGAGCATCAAGTATAGAGTCATCGCCTGCGGTTGAGTAGCGAGTATGTCCGATAGCGCTTGAACCTCTTAGTGTTTCAAGTTTTTTCTCGTCAAATACACGCATAACCAAACCGCGTTTTTTAATCGTTTGGAGTTTTGTTCCGTTTGAAGAGCTGATTCCGGCAGCTTCTTGACCACGATGCTGAAGTGCATGTAGTGAAAAATAAGCTAGTTTCGAAGCCTCTTTATTGCCATAGATTCCTACAACTGCACACTTTTCATTCATATCTTCTAGCACATTTTTCTCCTGATAGAGTAGTTAAATAATTTTGGAATTATACTCAAACCAAATTAAAATAAAATTGATTTAGATCTCCAAACAATCACTTATGGAGTAAAGTCCGGCTTCTTTGCTTACAAGCCACGATGCAGCTCTTATAGCACCTTTACTAAATGTATTTCTTGAAGTTGCCGTATGATTTAACTCTATAAATTCACCTTCATTATAAAAGCCTACTGTATGACGACCGACTATATCACCGCCGCGAAGTGCCATTACTGCTATTTCATCTTTGCTTCTTTGACCGATATTGCCGTCTCTACCGCTTATACGGACTTTATCCAAATCCAGACCGCGACCTTTAGCTGCCGATTCGCCTAAAGTAAGTGCCGTTCCGCTTGGAGCATCTTTTTTATGCTTATGATGCATCTCAACTATCTCAATATCAAAACCTTCTAGTGCGGCAGAAGCTTGATAAACGAGCTTATTTAAAAGTGCCACACCTAAAGACATATTGGTAGCATAGAGAATGGGCATATTTTCGCTTGCCTGTTTTAATAGATTTAACTGATGCGCATTTAGTCCGGTTGTCCCGATAACAAGAGGTTTTGGGGTTTTTAAACACGCCTCAAGCAGAGACTCGCAAGCCTCAGGAAGTGAAAAATCTATAACAACATCGCATGCATTTAGAAAAGATTTTATGTCTGTACTTACCAAAACAGAAGGATCTATTGAAAAATCAAGTGAGTTTCTCACAAAAACTGAACTTAAATTTATATCTTTCGTTGTTTTTAAATCATCAATAATAAGTTTCCCGACTCTGCCGTTTGCACCTAAAACACCAACTTTTACTATCATCTATTACCCTTAAGAATTTAATTTTTCATCAACATAAGAGATTGCTTGAAGTGCCGCTACTGCACCGTCTCCTGCTGCGCTTACAACTTGTTTTGGAGCAGACAGACGCATATCGCCTGCCGCAAAAAGCCCATGAACTGATGTTCTCATGCTAATATCAACTATGACTTCACCATGCTTGTTAACATCACACAAAAAGCTGTCGTCTTCTTGAATAAGAATTTGATTGTTTACGTCATTTCCGACAAATGTAAATACTCCCGGAACTTTTATATCACGAATCTCTCCTGAGTCGCCCTTTACCAATAGACCTGTGACACCCATGTTGTCGCCATAGACTTCTTGCGGAATAGAGTTTAAAATAAGTTCGATATTCTGAGCATTTTTCACTCTCTCAACAGTATTTGGAGATGCACGAAAGCTGTCTCTTCTATGAATCAGATAAACTTTAGAGCATATTTTTGCCAGATAAAGTGCTTCTTCAAGAGCGGTATCACCACCACCGACTACCGCAACTTCTTTTCCTTTATAGAAAAATCCGTCACATGTAGCACATGTGCTAACACCTCTTCCGAATAGTTCATCTTCTCCTGCAAAACCGGCACGTCTAGGAGATGATCCTGTACACACGATAACACTGTGTGCTTGGCTGATTGTTCCGTCTTCTTTGTGGATTTTAAAGATCTCACCCTCTTTGCTTACACGATTTACTGCAACCATTTCATGTTTTAGACCAAATTTTTGGCACTGTGCAGGCCATGGCATCATAAACTCCATACCACTTACTTCACCTGTAACTCCGGGATAATTTTCTATCTCTGAGCTTTGAGTGATTTGTCCTCCCGGCATCCCTTTTTCAAACATAACGACATTTTCTAAACCACCGCGAGTCGCATACATTCCAGCCGTTAGTCCTGCAGGACCGCCGCCGATAATCGCACAATCTAAAATCATCCAAAACACCTTAATTTATAAATTTTTATCTGATAACCTACGTTAAGTTATTTAGTTTTCACATCATACTATCTTGTTTATAAAGAAAATCTTTGTTTTTTTAAATAAAAGAGTAAAAGAAGTTTTGCAGGGAGAAGTTAAAATTTTTGGATTATATAAGGGAGGCAATTGCCTCTCTTACTATTTAAAATTATGCTAAAAGAGCGTCTATTTTTTGTGAAAGAGCAGCTTTAGATTGTGCTCCGACAACTTGATCTACCATCTTGCCGTCTTTGAAAAACATGATTGTAGGGATAGAGCGGATACCGAATTTAACAGCAATATCTTGCTCTTCATCAGTGTTTACTTTACAAATTTTAGCTTTGCCTTCATAGTCGTTTGCAAGCTCTTCGATTACAGGAGCAATCATACGACAAGGCCCACACCATGGTGCCCAGAAATCTACCAATGATACACCTTCGCTCAGCGTTGATTCAAAATCTGAACTAGTTAATTCTATATATTTACCCATTGTTATTTCCTTATTTAATTTTAAGTGAAGCCATTATACAAGGCTAACTCTTTAAAATTGCTTTATCATTTTTTTTAAACGCCAAACCCAGCGAAGCCGTGCTTGCTTAAGCTTGTCACTTAATCTACTAAAGCTTCTTTGAAGCGAGATTGAAATTAAAATTTTACAAATTCTATCTCTCTCTTTCGATAGAATACACACTCCTCATACCCTGCAAATTTAGCCATATTCAAGGCTTCATTACTATAAAGCCCGACTTGTTCAGGTTTGTGCGCATCGGAAGCAAAAGTGATGGGAATATCAAGTTTTTTAGCTTCTTGTAAAAGAGATAACGATGGGTACGCTTCACCAATGGGTTTTCTAAATCCTGCAACATTTATCTCTATCGACATATTAGCTTCTTTAATCGCTAAAAGGGCATTTTTTGCGATATCAGCAATGTCTCTTTTTGGCATAAATTTAAAAATTTTTATAAGATCTATATGGGCAACAATATCAAAAAGCCTGCTATTTGCCATCTCCTCTATAGCATCAAAATATTTTTGCCAAATTTCATCAATATCATGATTTTTATAGCTGCCTATAAACTCAGGATTGTCAAATCCCCACTCCTCTATGAAATGCACCGAACCAATGAGATAGTCGACATCTGCATTTAAAACTCTCTCATCCAAGTAGCCTTTGAGATAATCAACCTCATAGCCTAAAAGTATCTCTATTTTCTCTTCGTATCTCTTTTTTGCACTTAAAACAGCATTTTCGTACTCTTTCATCTGCTCAAAATTTATGCGATATTTTTCATCAAAATTCATCGGGGCATGCTCGGAAAAGCCGAAATATTTTATATTGCATTCAATCGCTTTTTCTATGTACTCAAAGATTTCACCCTCTGCATGGTTGCAAAGTTTCGTATGGTTATGCAGGTCAACTATCATTTAATCCATTCTCGTATTTATATAATTTATGATATTATAATGGTAAAAATTAAATGTAGCGAAATTTTATAAAAAAAATGGAGAATTTGTTTATGACTCAAGAAGAACTTGATGCTCTAATGAGTGGCGATATAGATGATTTAAGATCTTTAGAAGATGATGATATAAGTGAAGATTCGGATTTTGATCTCAGTTTTGAAGATGATGTTTCTGCAGAGGATCTTTTAGATGAGCAGGAGTTGAGTGTAGCTGATGATGAGGCCCCTGTAAAAAGTTCTAAAAAAGAGGGTGTCCTTTTCCCTATGCCTGCGACAAAAGAGAATAAAATGGTGCATCAGCTTGATGATGTTACAAAAGAGAGTGAAGAGAAGGCAAGTGAAATCTTTGATATTATTGAGGGCGTTTCTAATAATCTCATGGATAAAGAGGAGATGCTCGGCAATATTATTGAAGTGTTAAACGGCAATATTGAACTCTTCACAAAATTAAATAACAAATTTCCTGATGTTGAAGCTTTTGCAAAACAGTTGGAGCAAAACAACTCTGCGCTTGATAACGCAAACCAAGCATTAGAAGTTCTTCAGTCAAGCGGAGAAGCGATAATGGATGTTATGGATATTATGCAGTACCAAGATATTCATCGTCAAAAAATTGAACGTGTAATCAATGTTATGCGTGCTCTTTCTAACTACATGAACACTCTCTTTGAGGGTAGAATTGATGATGAGAAAAGGGTCTCCTCTGCAACACATATTGCCGGAGATACTCATAATGAACTAGCTTCAAACGAAGATATCGAAGCTCTGCTAGCCAGCTTTACAAAATAATGCGTCGAGTTGAGCTACTGTCTCCTGCGGGAACGCTGGAAAAATTAAAAATTGCTATTGATTTCGGTGCGGATGCCGTTTATGGAGGTGTAAGTCACTTCTCTTTACGTATTCGTGCGGGAAAAGAGTTTAGTTTTGAGGAGTTTGAAGAAGGGATTGCATATGCACACTCTCGCGCTAAAAAAGTTTATGCGACAATTAACGGTTTTCCATTTAACTCTCAGCTGAACCTTTTGAAAAAACATATTTTGAAAATGGCAGAGTTAAAGCCGGATGCTTTTATAGTCGCAACTCCTGGGGTACTTAAACTTTGTCACGAATTAGTACCGGATATGCCGCTTCATCTCTCAACACAAGCAAATGTTATGAATGTTTTGGATGCTAAAGTTTATTATGACATGGGTGCTACACGCATCATTACGGCTAGAGAAATATCTCTTCGAGATTTGGTGGAGATAAAAAAAGAGCTTCCTGATTTGGAGTTGGAAGTTTTTGTTCACGGCTCAATGTGCTTTGCATACAGTGGGAGATGTCTTATTTCAACGCTTCAAAGCGGACGTGTGCCAAATCGCGGAAGTTGTGCGAATGACTGCAGATTTCCTTATGAGATGTATGCTGCGAATCCTGAGACAGGAACACTTTTTAGACTTGAAGAGGATGAAGGTGTAGGAACATATATCATGAACTCAAAAGATTTAAACCTTGCGTCACATATAAAAGAGATTTTAGATACTGGTGCGGTGGATTCAATCAAGGTTGAAGGGCGTACCAAAACTTCTTACTATGCCGCAGTTACCGCAAAAGCTTATAGAATGGCGATTGATGACTACTATAAGGGCATAAACGATGTAGAGAAGTATCAGTATGAACTCAATTCTCTTCAAAATCGTGGTTATACGGATGCGTATCTTATCTCAAGACCGTTTGAAAAGCATGATACGCAGAGTCTAGATTTTACCATGCAGCTTGGAACTCATCAGGTAAGCGGACAAGTTAGTGAAGAGGGCACGCATTTTTTATGCAAATATAAAACTCTTCCTAATGATGAACTTGAGATTGTTGCTCCTCTTGGCTCACATGTAGAGATAGTAGATAACGAGATAGGTATGACTTATGAGCGTGATGGAAGAGTCTACATGAAGTTAAAACAGCTTTTGGCAGAGAATAGAAAAGTTTGGGATGAAGTGCATAGCGGAAATGTAAATCCGATAACACTTCCACTCAGACTTCCGCCGCATACATTTTTAAGAATCCCGTCTCATGAAGATATGGGAACATATCCAAAAATATAAAATATAAAATATAAAAAAAGGAAAAAAGTAAAATGAAATTTGTTTCAATTGTAATAGGTTCAAAAAGTGATTATGAGATAATGAAATCTTGTTCAGACACATTAGAGGCTTTTGGCGTTAAGTATGAGATGATTATATCTTCTGCACACCGTTCGCCTGAGAGAACAAAAGAGTATATCATTAAAGCTGAGAAAAAAGGTGCTCAAGTATTTATCGCCGCTGCCGGAATGGCTGCACATTTAGCCGGCGTTTTATCTTCTAAAACGGTTAAACCTATCATCGGTGTTCCTATGAGTGCTTCAGCTCTAAGCGGAATCGATGCACTTTTATCAACCGTTCAGATGCCTGCTGGAATGCCTGTTGCTACAGTAGCTATAGGAAAAGCCGGAGCTATAAATTCTGCTTATTTGGCAATGCAGATTTTAGCACTTGAGAATGAAGAGTTGGCTATCAAACTAAAAGAGGATCGCATAGCAAAAGCTAAAAAAGTTGAGATGGATTCTCTGGAGATAGAGACTATTCTTTCTTAAAAAATTTGTAACAGGGGCACAAATGAAGTGGATGAGCGATGAAGAGTATATGGAACTCACAGGGTTGGATTTATCGGCGATTGATGATTTGGCAGAGAGAGGAAAGCTTACTATAAAAGTAGAAAGCGGGGTTAGATATATTGACCCATCAAAAGGCAGCGGTGAAGTAGTTCCCGTTCAGCTTAGAGAACTCTCTTCTCGCAACACAAAAGAGATGTTGGTTCAGCCCCAGTTTGTTGAAAAAACCATAGGCACTATTATCAACCTCCACGAGAAAGTTCTTGACGCAAAAGAGGAGACGCTTGCTGCGGTAAGAGTAGAAAATGAGTTTTTAAGAGAGGCTCTTGCTTCTCTTCAAGAGCTTTATGAAGAAGATAGAACAACTATCCACACTCTGCAAGAACAGTTAAAACTCTCTCAGCAAGAAGTTGAATTTATGAGAAGAAAATATAAACTCATGTGGAACAAAGCTATAGAAGAACATACAGAAAAGTAAAAATATTTTATAGTATGAAAATTGATGAAGCATGTATAGGGTGCATAATAAACCAAAGTGTTAGAGTTGCAGATGCCCTGCATGCCTCTGAACCTCTCGCAAATGAACTGACATCTACCGTAACAGATATGAGCAAATCATTCTCTTACAATGACACCCCTCCTGAAATAGCCTCTTATGTTTATGAGAAAATGGCACAGATTGCCAATAAAAAAGATCTTTACGATGAGGTTAAAGAGATCTCTACGAAAAAAGCGCTCTCTTTTGTTCCGCATTTAGAAGAAAAACTCAAAAACTCAACCGATAAACTTTTAACCGCTACAAAAATTGCCGTAGCAGGAAATGTTATAGATCTTGCAGCCGCAGTAGAGTTTGACCTTGAAGAAGAGTTAGATAAGATTTTTGATACTCCATTTGTTCATGATGATTTTGATATGTTGCAAAAAAAACTCTATAGCGCAAAAACAGTTTTACTTATCGGTGATAATGTGGGTGAGCATATATTTGACTACATGTATATTAAAACACTAAAAGAGCTCTACCCAAATAACGCATATTTTTACATGGTCAGAGGCAATCCCATCATCAACGATGTAACTATGAAAGAAGCTCTTGAATCTGGATTTGACGAAATCTGTGAAGTGGTTGACAGCGGAGTAAATACACCCGGTTTTGTTTATGGCAGAGCAAATGGTTACTCAAAAGAACTTTTTAACAGAGCAGATTTGATAATAAGCAAAGGGATGGGAAATTATGAGTGCATGAATGATTCACACAGAATGGATATCTGCTTTTTGCTAAAGATAAAGTGCGGAGTCGTCGCAGCCTCCCTAAAAAAAGAGATTGGCGACATAATCTGCAAGATGATATAAAGTTTTACTGCCCCAACCCAAAAACATTCGATAAAGTATTGATATAGTTAAAATACCCAGTAATTGCAACAGCTTCAACTATCTCTACATCACTGTAACCCAAATCTTTTAAAGCATCTATCTCCTCTTTGAGTATCTTGTAGCTATCTTTTTTAGACGCTCTTATGCAGAAATTAAGGAGTGCTTTTTCTTTATCGCTTGCATTTAGTGCATCAACGCCCTGCAAAATTTCCTCGATTCTTTCTTCTGATAAACCCAGCATTTTTGCGATGCCTTTATGTACATCGACACACATTTTACAGCCGTTTTCTTTTGAAATAAGAAGTGCTATCGCTTCTTTTATATCGTAGGATAAAGCGGTTTCATCAAGAAGATATTTTTGAATCATCATGTCCGTTGCAAAATAGACCTTTTCATCCACTGCCATAAGTTTGAAAATTTCGCCTAATTTTCCTGTTTTTTCTAAGATTGGGAGCGCTCTTCCTTGGATAGCAGGAGTCATTTCTTCAAAGTCCGGAAGTCTAATATGTGCCATTTTTTTCCTTAGTTTTTTTTGTATTATAGGGTGTAATTCTTATTTTTACTTGAGAGGATAAAGTTTTGCTTTGATATAATTACGAAATTTTTTAAAGAGGCAATTTTATGATAACTTTTAGCCAAATGTTACTAAAACTACAAGAATTTTGGATGCAGCAAGGGTGCAATATTGTACAGCCTTACGATATTGCCGCTGGTGCAGGAACATTTCATCCGGCTACATTTTTACGCTCACTAGATTCTACTCCATGGTCGGTTGCTTATGTCGCACCGAGCCGTCGTCCGACAGACGGAAGATACGGTGAAAATCCAAATCGTCTAGGAAGCTACTATCAGTTTCAGGCACTTATAAAACCTTCTACGGACAACATTCAAGAGCTTTATCTAAAATCGTTAGAGTATCTAGGACTTGATGTAAAAAACCATGATATCCGCTTTGTGGAAGACAACTGGGAATCTCCGACACTCGGCGCATGGGGACTTGGCTGGGAAGTTTGGTTAAACGGCATGGAAGTTACGCAGTTTACCTACTTCCAACAAGTAGGCGGCATAGAGTGCAATCCCGTAGCGGTTGAGATAACATACGGAACGGAGCGACTTGCGATGTACTTGCAAGGCGTTGATACCGTTTTTGACATCGTTTGGGGCGAAAACGAGCATGGAAAAACGCTTTACCGTGATGTTCACAAAGAAGCAGAGATAGAGTTTAGCAAGTACAACTTTGAAGTGGCAGACACGGCAATGCTATTTGCGGAGTTTAACGCAAAAAGCGAAGAGTGCCTAAAAACCATAGAAGCAGGACTTCCTCTTCCTGCATACGACCTATGCATGATGGCAGCAGGAACTTTCAATGTGCTTGATGCAAGAAAAGCCATCAGCCAAACAGAGCGACAAAACTACATCCTAAAAATCCGTGAACTCTCAAAAGGTTGTGCGGAGCTTTATAAATCACAAGAAGTTGAGAGAAATAAGAGAGTTAAGGGGTAAAAATATGACAAATTGTCATATTTTGTAGATATTTAAAAATAATTTATTAGACTTTTTGCTGAGATAAATTTATAGGATAAAAGATGACCGCACCGATAAACCAATCCAACTTTACAAAGTATCAGCCTTTTGTAAAGTGGGTTGGCGGCAAAAGAGGTCTGCTCTCTCAGATTATTCTATTTATATACAATACCTTCAAAGCTGTGTAATGAGCTTAAACCTCTATTCTTCAATCTCCGATTCATATAATAGTAATTCGCAAAAAATAAGAGTATTGACAGAAAATTGGGTTAATGAATATATTTATTGTCCCAGTTGTGGTCAAAATGTTAGTGAATATAAAAATAACAAGCCTGTTGCTGATTTTTATTGCGCTACATGTAATGAAGATTATGAGTTGAAAAGCAAAAAAGACAAGATGGGTAAGAAAATTGTAGATGGTGCATATTCTACAATGATAGAACGATTGCAAAGTGATTCAAATCCAAATTTTTTCTTTTTAAATTATGATAAAAAGAACTTTGATGTAACAAATTTCCTAGTTATACCAAAACATTTTTTCATACCTCAAATGATAGAAAAAAGAAAACCTCTATCTTCGACAGCAAGAAGAGCTGGGTGGGTTGGCTGTAGCATACTACTGGACACGATTCCAACAAGTGGAAAAATATTTTATATTAAAGATGGCGAAAAACAAAGTAAAGATAAAATATTAGAAGATTGGAATAAAACAAGCTTTCTAAAAGAATCTCATGATTTCAAATCTAAAAGCTGGTTGTTGGATGTACTTGGTTGTATAGAAAAATTAAATAGACAAAATTTTAGCCTAAATGAGTTATATCAGTTTGAAAATCATTTAAGATTAAAGCACCCAGATAACAATAATATCCAAGCAAAAATAAGACAGCAACTACAAATTTTAAGAGATAAAAATTATTTGAAATTTGAAAGTCGTGGTAAATATAAACTTTATCTGTAGTTGAATTTATAAATGATTTATTTTATGATAGGATCTAATAAAAGGATTTTTTATGCCTATCTCAAAAGAATTAGCAGTAAGAATTTTAAAATACTTGCTTGATAATCCATCTTTTTATTTTCCATTTAAAATAGTTTGTATAAATTTTGATGAAGATGATGAGTTATATGATGTTGAGGTTTCTCAAGAAATGCTTGATGAAGTTCTTAACAATGATGACTTTAAAGATTTTGAGCTAGTAGAAAATTTACAGCATTTAGATTTACAAACATTGCAATTGATGTCAAAAGGCTTTATTGAAAAAATAATCAATGAAAATGCAATAGATTCAATTGAACAATCTGCCAAAGGCTATCGAGAATTGTGGAAAATGAATTTATGTGAATCTGTTAATATTGAAGAATACGGCTTAAATGAATTTTTTGGCGGCAAAGCAGAAGGTTTTGAAGAATTATTGGAAATTTTAAAAGAGCATATATCTAAAAACTACGAATAACATCTGTTCGTATTCAAAAAAAGCTAAAAATTCCTAAAAAGAATGTATTATTAGGAATACATTCTTTATTTAGGAAATAAATATGGATTCAATTCTTTTAGAAGATAATCGGCATTGGGTGAATCAGAGTATATACGGTGACTTTGTTGCAAGAGAAATTTTAGATAAAGCTATAAAATTTCTTGGCACAAAAGAAATTTTGGCTCTTGTTGGTGCTAGAAGAGTAGGAAAAAGTACTTTGGCAAAACTGCTTATTCATGAGCTTTTGAAAAGCGTTGAAGCAAAAAATATATTTTTTATAAATTTGGAAAAACCGGAATTTATTCCGTACAAAGATGATGCTTCGTATCTTGGAGTGATTTTTGATGCGTACTTAAAACTTGCAAATCCAAACAGAGAGAAGAAGATATATTTTTTTATAGACGAGGTGCAAATTTTTCAAAATTGGGAAATATTTGTAAAATCAAAATATGAAAACTCCAATATCAAATTTATCATAACCGGCTCAAACGCATCGCTTTTAACTTCAAACTATGCAACAGTTTTAACGGGCAGAGTGTTAAGGCTTGAGATATATAGTTTTAATTTTAGAGAATTTTTACAGTTTAAAAAGTTAGATTTTTCCACGAAGATTCAAAGAGCGGCAAATAAAATCGAGATAAGCAGGGCTATGGATGAGTACCTCAAATGGGGCGGATACTACTCCGTGATATCAAACAGCGATGAGATGCTAAAAAAAGAGTATCTCATGAATGTGGCTGAAGATATCATACTTAAAGATATAGTTCCTAGATACAATATAAAAAGCTCTCAAATCATAAGAGACCTCTTTTACTATCTTGTCTCAAATGCCGCAACCACGCTCAACTATAGTTCATTGGCTAAAAAACTCAGCGTTGACCCAAAAATGATAAAAGAGTACATCGGCTATTTTGAAGATAATTTTTTAATCCATACTATTTCTGCTTATCACGATAAACTGACTTCACAAATAAAATCTGCTAAAAAGTTATATTTGAGCGATAACGGTTTTTTAAATTTAGGAGTAAACAGAACTAAAAATCTAGGGACAGCTTTAGAGAATTTGGTGTTTAACGAACTATATAAAAAAGATGAAAAGGTTACATACAGGAAAGATAATCAAGAGGTCGATTTTTATACGCAAAATAGATTGTATCAAGTGGCGTATGATATAAGCGATGAAAAAACAAAAAAAAGAGAGTTAAACGCTTTTGGAGAGTTTAAAAAAGAGGGTGATAGATGCACCTTGATAACTTATGATGCAAATGAAACAATCCTCGATGTGGAAGTTTTAAGCATAGATAGATTTTTGCTTGAGGCTGATGAAGGTCTAAATATTGAATGAAACCCTAATAGGTCAAATTGACAAAATCCTTTTTGAAGAAGAAGCTTTTTTTATAGCCGTTTTAAAGAGCGGCGAGAAGGTTAGCGGCTCTTACTATGAGAGTGCGGTCTCACATCTGAAAGATTCTGCCGTAACGCTTAAGGGGCATTGGGAAGAGCATAAAAAGTACGGAAAAACTTTTAAGTTTGAGCATATAAAAGTAAATCAAAATGAGCTTTTTTTCTTTCTGAACAAAATCGTAAAAGGGTTTACAAAAAAGCTCTCTGCAGATCTGATAGAGCATTTTGGGAGTGAGGGGCTTGTTGAAGTTTTAGACAACGACATTGAGCGGCTTTTAGAGTTTAAGGGTATAAAAGAGAAAAAACTTAAAAAGATTCAAGCAAGCTGGAAAAAGTTTCGCTCCATGAGAGAGATCGGGGAGTTCTTAAGCCCTTATGATGTTTCTCCGGCATTTTTAACAACTATCGCAACTGCCATGAGAGATGTTGAAGAGCCTTGTGTGAAGATAAAGAACAATCCTTACATTTTAACCTCCATAAACTCCATAGGTTTTAAAAGAGCCGATGAGCTGGCACTTAAGATGGGCGTAAAAAAGGATGATGAAAACCGTATAAGTTCGGCTATGGACTATGTGCTTCTTAATTATTGCGAACAGCAGGGCAACTCATGTGTGGCAAAAGAGATACTTTTTAGCAAGCTAGACGAACTGCTCACTTTTAGTGATAAAAGCTATCTCTATGAGGCTTCTTTGGTTGAGAGAGTAAGTGAGGGAAGTATCGTTTTGATGAAAAATGAGCGTGTCTCTCCCTCAAGACTTTACGATGCGGAGAAGTTTTTACATGATGATTTTAAGAGAAGGGCAAAACTTGATAGCGGCGGATTTGTCAAAGATCTGGATGCATTTTTAAAAGATAACGAACTTCAGCTTGGCGAACAGCAAAAAGAGGCGGTGCAAAAGATAAATGAGGGAGCATCTTTGCTCTTTTTGGTCGGATATGCAGGAACAGGAAAGAGTACGACTTCTAAAACCATACTGGATTTGCTAAGCACAAAATATGACAAAAAAACAATCATCACATGTGCGCTTAGCGGTATAGCTTCGCAACGCATCGCCGATACGACGGGGTATGAGAGTGCGACCATCCAGAGTTTGTTAGTGAAGTTTGAAGATAGCGACAACTTCCCCTATTCGGTTGTTTTGATAGATGAAGCCTCCATGATAAACTCTTCTCTTTTCGCAAGACTCGTATCAAAAATAGACAGAAATGCCGTAGTCGTCATCGTCGGGGATGATGCACAGCTTCCGCCGATAGGAGCAGGAAATGTTCTTAGCGATGTTTTGGCTCTGGATCTTGCCCCGATAGTGAAACTTACAAAGATTTACAGACAGAGCGAAGATAAAGCCATAACGGTTATTGCAAATGATATTAGAGAGGGAACTGTTCCGGAGTATAAAAAAGAGTATGAGGATTTTGAGTTTATTGACGTAAATATTAGTAACTATTATGCACTCAAAAATCAGCTCTCACAAAACGAACTTCAAAACCTAAGAGAGGAAAATGCGGCTCAGATAGTCGCAGAGATCGCCCATAAAGTCGTAGAGTCTATCGAAAAAGCAAGGTACAGACTAAGCAATAAACGCATAAAAGAGTATCTCAACTATTTTCAGGTTATAACGCCCATGAAAGGCGGAACTCTCGGATCTAACAATTTAAATGTAGTTTTGCAAGAGTATTTTAACCCGAACCCTAAAAAGTCCGTAAAAAAGGGCGGTGTGGAGTTTAGACTTATGGATAAAGTGGTTCACACCAAAAATGAAAACATGACTTCATGGAGCGGTGAGGGTTTTAAAAGTGGTGAAGATTCTGCGCAAAGACGTATATTTAACGGCATGAGCGGACTCCTTTTTAAGATAGAAGAGGAAGATGAACAAGCGTATGTTTTCTATCCGAATGAAGATGTAGTGGTTATTTATGAGTATGAGGAGTTAAAATCGCATCTAATGCTCTCTTATGCGCTTACCATCCATAAAGTTCAAGGCATGGAGTATGACATAGTTGTTATACCGATGAGCTTTTCGCACTACATAATGCACAACACAAAACTGATCTACACAGCCATTACAAGAGCAAAACATAAATGTATCCTAATAGGCGAGAGTATGGCTTTTGAGAGTGCATGTAAAAAGCTTGAAATCACAAGAAGAGATACCGTACTCCTAGAACTCTAAGCACTCTTTTATATAGATAGACTTATAATGAGGCATATTTGACTTTTGGAGCTTAACATGGCGGTAGGAAATAGATTAAAAATAGCCATTTGCGGTAAAAGCGGTTTGGTCGGCTCAAAGCTGGAGAGTTTTTTTAACTCCATGAACAACGAGGTTGTAGGCGTTAAGATTCGTGATGATATATCTGTAGAAGATGTGGTAAAACAGATAGAAAAATGTGATGTTTTGATAAATTTGGGCGGAGTAACTATTCTTGGACGTTGGGATGATGAGTACAAAAAAAAGCTCTACAACAGTCGTATAGATACTACAAAAAAGTTGGTTGACGCTATCGGTTTATGCCAAGAGAAGCCAAAGCTTTTTTTAAACGCTTCTGCTGTTGGAATTTATGACTCTTTTCATTCACATAAAGACGGCTCTCAAAAATATGCGGATGATTTTTTATCTCATCTCTGCAGAGATTGGGAAGCGCAGGCAAGAAGAGCCGGAGATTTCGGTGTGCGTAATGTGCAGATGAGATTCGGGGTTATCTATGCCAAAGAGGGTGGTGCAATGCAAAAAATGCTTCCTCCTTTTAAGATGGGAGTCGGCGGCAAAATGGGAAGCGGAAAGCAGATAGTTTCTTGGATTCATTTGGACGACCTTGTAAAGGCTGTGTATTTTATTATGAAAACACCTGATATAAACGGTGCGATTAATTTTACGGCACCATATCCTCTCTCAAATAAAGAACAGACAAAAATTTTGGGAAAACTTCTTCATCGCCCGACGATTTTTCCGCTTCCGGCTTTTGTATTGAAGTTGATTTTTGGAGAGGGATCTACTGTTATGCTCGACTCAAAAGAGGTCTATCCGACAAAGTTGCTTGAGAGCGGATTTGCTTTTGAATATGGGGATTTTGAGGATGCTCTCAAAGAGATAATTAGATAAAAGGCAAAAAAGATGTTAGATCCGATTTTACTTAGAGTCGCAAAAAGTGCGATAATGTGTCAGTTCGACAATTCGTATAAATTTGACGAAAAGAGTTTGCTTGAAGCTCATCCGATGTTGGTGGCAGAGGGTGCTGCATTTGTAACGCTAAAGCACAAACAGAGTTTACGAGGCTGCATAGGATCCATAATTGCACACCGCTCCCTTTATAATGATATCGTACACAATGCCGTTGCAGCAGCATTTGAAGATCCTAGATTTTATCCGCTTAATGAGAGTGAACTCTCAGATGTAGAGGTGGAAGTCTCGGTTCTTAGCAAACCGGAAATTTTGGAGTATGAGGATTTTAATGATCTGCTTCAAAAGGTTAGACCGGATGTTGACGGGCTTATTATAAATTATAATGGAAGGCAAGGTACTTTTTTGCCTCAAGTTTGGGAGCAGCTAAAAACACCTAGAGAGTTTTTAGAGCATTTAAGCATGAAAGCAGGTTTGAACCCGTCCGTATATGAAAAACATCCGATGATATACAGATACGGAGTAGATGCGATAGAAGAAAAATTTGATGAGATAGCTTCATTATAAAACTTTAGGAGCAGAATATGAGACGAGAGATGAGTGTAAACGGTGCTTTTTATCCGGGGCGAGCCATTGAGATAGAGCGATATTTTGAGCATTTTAGCACTACATACGATGAAGAGACGGTTTTGCCTGATGTGCAAAGCAGAGCTGTAATCGTTCCGCATGCAGGCTATATCTACTCTGGATATAGTGCAAATGTTGCCTACAGAATTCTGCAAAATAGCGGAGTTAAAAAGTTTGTAGTTATCGGACCATCTCACAAAGTAGGATTTGATGGCGTCTCTTTGTGTAATTTTACTGCTTATGAAACTCCGCTTGGAGATATAGAGGGTTCAGATTTTTTATTTCAAAAATTAAAAGAGCGTTTTCATCTCTCTTGTTTTGCCGAGGCACATGCCGAACACAGCACGGAGGTTCAGTTTCCGTTTATAAAACACTATATCGAAGATGCCGAGATAGTTGAGCTGGTATACTCCTATGCTTCTGCTAAAATGCTCTGCGAAATTATAGATTTTGTTTTAAATGAAAAAGAGTGTGGAGTTATCATAAGTACGGATTTAAGCCATTTTTACACACTTAGCAATGCCGCAAGACTGGACAATATCTGTTTAGAAGCAATCGAGAGGTTAGATACAAAGAGGCTACATGATGGATGTGAAGCTTGCGGAATGATTGGGATTGAAGCAGCTCTTTTAAGTGCTAAAAAACAGGGATTGAAATCGCTTCTTCTTGATTATAGAACGAGTGCGGATGCTAGCGGTGATACACAGAGAGTTGTCGGATATGTAAGTGCATGCTTTTATGAGTAAAAATATTTTTCAAAATATTCCAAAGCCATCCATAAATGAGTTTTTTGAAGAATTAGCTTCAAAAGATGGAGTAAAAATTGAGAGAATCGTCTCTTATGGGCATACAACGACAGAGTTTGATTGGTATAATCAAGAGAGCGATGAATGGGTGATTTTGCTCAAAGGTGAAGCAGTTGTCTCATTTGAAGACGAGAGCGACGTTAGACTAAAAGCCGGAGATTTTATAAATATTGCGGCACATAAAAAGCACAGAGTCTCTTGGACAAGACCAAACGAAGAGAGCATTTGGCTTGCCGTTCATTACTAAGCTATGAAAGTTTTTTATGTTCTAAAAGTCTCAAGTTTTGTATGAAGCTCATCCGTCATAGAATTTAGATGTTCTGCCGCCGCTGCGATCTCTTCTACGTTTCTCGCATTTTTTGAAGATATTTCATTGATTTGTGAAACTTGAGCGACGATAGACTCTACGTCTTTGCCCGTTTTTTCAAAATCATTTACGGTTTTATCGCTTGCTTTTACCGCATCATTTACAATTACAACACTTTGATTTATCATTTTTTCCACTTCTGTCGCACTGTTTGCCAGCTCTTGAACCTCTGATGAGTTATCGCCCATTTGATTGCTTACGTCTACTATGGATTGAACTATGATATTTATGGTGGCGTTTATCTCCGTTAGACTGCTCTGCGTTCTTTCCGCAAGTTTTCTAACCTCGTCCGCAACGACTGCAAATCCTCTTCCATGTTCACCTGCACGTGCTGCCTCAATAGCGGCGTTAAGAGCTAAAAGATTTGTTTGATCCGCAATGTCGGAGATGATTTCAAGAACTTGCTTTACTTCATTCGCTTCGTTTGAAAGTGTTTTCATTCTCTCTGCAAGATTGACTTCAAGTTCTGCACTGCTTTGAACTTTTGAAGTAAGATGGACAATCTCTTCTCTGGCAGTTCTAAGATTTTCATTCGCTTTGATAATATCTTTTTTACTCTCTTGCGCATCGGATATAGCTCTTTGAATCTCTTCTTTGATCTCATCCGCTTTTTTTGCCGCATTTCTGATTACGATAACGCTCTTTTCAACATTCTCTCCGACTCCCATCGCTGTTGCCGATAGTTCATGTGAAATAGAAGCATTTTCGCTTGAACTTTGTTTTGAAGTTTCTATGAGATCTTTTAAAGTAGTGATTAACCTATTGAAACTATGCGCCATTTGAGACAGTTCAAGAGGTGCGTTTTCATCCGCTTTGATGGTCAAATCATGGTTTGCGCTAATCTTTAGCAAAGTATTTTTAAAGTTCTCTATAGGTTGAGATATAGAAATTTTTGTAAGGAAAAAAATAAATGTCGCAAAAATAGTAATACCGACTATAAGGGCTAAAGATAGCATCATAATATTAAATGAGGAATCTTCAATTTTTTCATCCATAGCTTTATAAACAAATTTGTAAAGCTCAAGTTCAACATTTCTAAGGATGTCTATAGATTCGGTTACATTTGTAAACCAGACAGTTGCATCGATATCGAAGCCGCCTTCCAATCCCTTGGTTTTTGCCGTTTCTATCATTGCTAAGGTTTTATCTACCGCTTCGCCTTTGAAATTATTGCTATAGTATTTTGCTATCTCATTTGGTGATAGAGTTTCAAATTTTCTTCTATTTACATCATATACAAGTTCTCTGCCGATAACAAGCGAGTAGTTGATATGATTTATGGAATTTTGATTAAAAGCTTGATTTAACAAAGCTCTAATTTGCCCCAAAGATTCTTTTGCAGAAGCTAGATGAGTATATGCCTGAATGGTGTTTCTTCCATCCTTATCGTTCATCAGTGTCGGTATGAAAGTAGCGGCATCAATAAAAGTGATGATAGCTTTAGTATAGTATGCAGCAGCATCAGGAGCACTCATTTTTAGAGAATCAACGGAAGATCTTTTTTGGCTAAGCTCGCTTAAATTGCTTAAAACGGAGCTATCACCTTTGGTTTTTGCGTAAAGATCTTTTATCTCTATTATTGCGCTATCGACTTTAGATCTTACATCTGGGATTTTATCGCCGTTTTTAGTTCCGTTGCTTGCGGCAAAACCTACACTAAGACCTCTTTCTATCTGTAAAAAATGAATCGCTTTGGCTAAAGATTCAACTTCTAAAATACGATTTTTTGTGATAACAAGATTTTCTTTTACGCCTATATCATAGAATATTCTACCTACAGATAATGCCATGACGACTATGATGGGAACTACAGCCAATACCGTTAGTCTTGCTTTTATGCTTATTTTTTTCATAAAAATTCCTATTATTTATTCTTAAAATCGGAAACGAGGTTTTAATCTCGTTTGTTTCAGCAATTCATTTGACATTGGGGGCAAGGTTAAAACCTTGCTTCCGCGTCCTTTTCGGAAACGAGGATTTATCCTCGTCTGTTTTAACCTTGCTTGTGTATTTATTAAAAACTTTCCCAAACATCACTTTCATGTTTAGAGCTGTTTTTAGCAATAGCGTTTGAGGCATATTTTTGTTTAACTACAACGGGTTTAGCAGCTTGAACAGGTTTAGCGTTTGTTCTAGTTGCAGTCGCTCGTATATTGT